>Ga0116168_1000070_pt1 | contig 104170 bp, 80 predicted proteins | sample AD_UKC129_MetaG_FD_89795 | JGI IMG/M metagenome (GOLD analysis project Ga0116168, IMG submission 89795) | Active sludge microbial communities of municipal wastewater-treating anaerobic digesters from Canada - AD_UKC129_MetaG | ecosystem: Engineered > Bioreactor > Anaerobic > Digestate | place... | reverse complement strand
TACATCATCGCCGTTCAATACGCTTGCAAAATTACGACTATTCGAGCGAAGGAGCGTATTTTGTAACTATGTGCACGCAAAACCGTGAATGTTTATTTGGCGAAATTGTTAACGGAGAAATGATTTTAAACGAGTATGGAAAAATTGTAGAACAATGCTGGAACGATTTGCCCAATCATTACGATAATATTGAATTGGATGCATATGTCATTATGCCCGATCATTTTCATGGAATAATATTTATTGTCTCTGTCGGGGCAATTCATGAATTGCCCCGACAGAGACAACATGAATTGCCCCGACAGAGACAACATGAATTGCCCCGACAGAGACAGCAACAGCGACGCAAAATGCTATTGCCAAAAATCGTTGGACGATTCAAAATGAATTCTGCAAAACAAATCAATCAAATGCGTAATACACCAGGGATTTCTGTTTGGCAACGGAATTATTACGAGCGCATTATCCGTGACGAAAAATCGTTGCAAAACATTAGAAATTATATCATCAATAACCCCTTAAAGTGGTATTATGATAATAATGCTTAAAAGGAGAAAATATGACAGAAAACTATAAATACAATTTAGTAGTCGAAAATCCCGAAAGCACGGTAGTAGCCGAATATACGCCTGGGTACCGTACCGAACAATCGTACCAAAGCGAAGCAGAGCTCGAAAAAGCGTTTATCGAGCAATTACAAGAGCAGGCGTATGAATATTTGTCTATTAAAACAGAGGAAGATTTAAAGATAAACCTGCGCAAGCAATTGGAAAAACTCAACAACCTTACTTTTACCGATACCGAATGGGAGCAATTTTTCAAAACCGAAATAGGCAATCCTAATCATAGCATCGAAGACAAAACCACGACCATTCAGGAAGATTACATCAAAATTTTAAAACGCGATGATGGAAGTACCAAAAACATTTATTTGCTCGATAAGCAACACATTCATAACAATCATCTGCAAGTCATCAATCAATACAGTACTGAAGCGGGCCAGCGATCCAACCGCTACGATGTTACCATTTTGGTAAATGGTCTGCCGCTGGTACATATCGAGCTCAAACGCCGTGGCGTAGCATTGGAGGAAGCCTTTAATCAGATTAACCGCTACCAGCGCGAAAGTTTTTGGTCTGGTTCTGGGCTTTTTGAGTATATACAAATTTTTGTCATCAGTAACGGCACGCATACCAAGTACTACAGCAATACCACCCGCTCGCAGCACATAAAGGAAACCAGGGAGGGGAGTGTAAAAAAAGGGAAACGCACCAGCAACAGTTTTGAGTTTACCAGCTGGTGGGCAGATGAGAACAACAAACCCATCATGGAGTTGATGGACTTTGCCAAAACTTTTTTTGCCAAACATACGCTTTTAAATATCCTTACCCGCTACTGTGTGTTTACTACCGATCGCCTCCTTTTAGTGATGCGTCCGTACCAGATTGTTGCTACCGAAAAAATTTTGAAAAAAATAGAAATCAGCACCAATTACAAAAAGCTGGGAACCATCGAAGCAGGCGGTTACATCTGGCACACTACCGGTTCGGGCAAAACACTCACCAGCTTTAAAACCGCTCAACTGGCAAGCAAGCTGCCCTATGTGGACAAAGTGCTCTTTGTGGTTGACCGCAAAGATTTGGATTATCAAACCATGCGCGAGTATGATAAGTTTGAAAAAGGAGCTGCCAACAGTAACACCAGCACTGCCATACTCAAACGACAGCTCGAAGATAAAAATGCTCGCATTATCATTACCACCATTCAAAAACTCGAACGATTTATCAAAAGCAACAAAGGGCATACAATTTTTAATGGTCATGTAGTGCTTATCTTCGACGAATGCCACCGCTCGCAGTTTGGCGAAATGCATGCAGCTATCACCAAGGCATTTAAAAACTATCACCTTTTTGGATTTACGGGCACACCTATTTTTGCTGTCAATGCTTCATCGAGCGGCAAGCCCAACCTGAAAACTACCGAGCAAGCTTTTGGCGAAAAATTGCACACCTACACCATTGTCGATGCCATTGCCGACCGAAATGTCTTGCCCTTTAAAGTAGATTATGTATCTACCATGCGCGAAGCCGAAAATATCAAAGATAAAAAGGTAAGCGACATTGACCGCGAACAGGCTTTATTAGCCCCCGAACGCATAGCCAATATTGTGCAATATATTATTGAACATTTTGACCAAAAAACCAAACGCAATATTTACTATAAATTAAAGGACCGCCGCTTAGCTGGTTTTAACTCTATCTTTGCCGTTTCGTCCATTGAAGCCGCTAAAAAGTATTATGCTGAGTTTAAAAATCAGATGGCAAACTTGCCCAGCGATAAGCAACTTAAAATAGCCCTTATTTACAGTTTTGGAGTAAACGAAGAAGAAATTGACGGAGTAATAGACGAAAATTCCGAAGACACCAGCGGACTCGACCAAAGTTCACGCGATTTTCTGGAAAGTGCCATTGCTGACTATAATTCCATGTTTGGCACGATGTACGATACCTCGTCCGATAAATTTCAGAATTACTATAAAGATGTAAGCGAACGCGTAAAAAATCGAGAGATTGATATTTTGCTTGTGGTGAATATGTTTTTAACTGGCTTTGATGCCACTACCCTCAACACTCTTTGGGTGGATAAGAATTTACGATATCATGGACTTTTGCAAGCCTACTCGCGCACCAACCGTATTTTAAACAGTGTCAAAACCTTTGGCAATATTGTTTGTTTTCGCAATCTGGAACAAGCCACCAACGAAGCCATTGCCCTCTTTGGCGATAAGGAAGCCAGCGGAATTGTTATGTTAAAAACCTATTCCGATTATTACAACGGCTACAAAGACGGGGATAAAGAAGTGCGAGGATATAAAGACTTGGTGGAAGAATTGCTGGATAAATATCCTATAGATCAACCAATTGCAGGTGATCAAGCTAAAAAAGATTTCATAAAGCTTTACGGCGCCATTTTGCGCTTGCAAAATATACTTTCTGCTTTTGATGAATATGAAGGTAACGAAATACTAACCGAACGCGATAAGCAAGATTATCATAGCATCTACATCGATTTATACAATGAGTTTCGGAAAACAGGAGATGAGGAAAAAGAAGTTATAAACGACGATTTGGTCTTTGAAATGGAACTCATTAAGCAGGTGGAGATCAACATTGATTATATTTTGGAGTTGGTTAAAAAGTATCACAAAGACCACATCAAAAACAAAGAAATACTGGTTGATATCAATAAAGCCATTGATGCAACTGTTGGACTACGCAATAAAAAAGACCTCATTTTACAATTTATTGAATCGCTCGATGCTCATTCGGTAGTAGATGAAGCATGGCAAACATACATCGAAACCAAAAGAAGAGAAGAACTGGATGAAATAATCAAGCAGGAAAATCTTAACCACGACGAAACCTATAAATTTATGCAAAATTCATTTCGTAATGGATATATTACAACCACAGGCACCGATTTAGCAAAGGTTTTACCACCGATATCACGTTTTACGCCTACGGGCGAACGATCGAAAAAACGCGAAAGCGTATTATATAAGTTGACTCTGTTCTTTGAACGCTTTTTCACAATTTCTAAAGGAGATATTTAACAAAGGCTGGGAGAAGTAGACTTATATATTTACAATTGGTTATGTAAGGAATCACTTAAACTTATCTGTGCGATCCGCCGGAGCGGGAAGTGTGAGATTAGAAATGGAGAAGAAAAAAAGACACTCTGCCCACCGCACAACCCAACCGAACTTTTTAATGCTTGTTTATTCACAGGTATAACGCTTTTTGTAATCTATACTTATAAATTTGCAGATGCTTTCTTTCTAGTCTATGGCTTGATAATAATGACATTTATTTTGTTTCAAGGACAGCATTATTGGAAATTAAAATTATTCCGACTTACAAACAAAAAATTTGATGAAGTCAAAAATCTCAAACTATTCAGAAGAGCAAAACAAATTAATGTGGTGTTAATAGCAATAATTCCTTTTGTATTCGGCTTGCAATGGTTAACGTCTAATAGACCCATTGCAGAAAGTAACTTATTTTTATGGGGAATTTTAGCAAATGTAATTGGAGTTCTTGAACATATAAACTAATATCACAAACAGCCAATGGTTGATAATTTATCAAATGTAAAATATTTATTGCGCAACAAAAAATTGAAAGTAGCAAGCTTAAAAAAAAAGATTGATGAAAGCAAAAGTTAAAACATCAGCACATAACACAGGTATTGCGTCAGGCGGGCTGCAGTGGTTAAATGAAATTTTGCGCTTCTATTCAAGTTCAGTGCTGGCAGACAGTTTTGTGCTCAGAAACCCGCCCAAACTGTTATCCAGTTCAAAAAAAACAGAGATTTATATATATGTAAGTTAAAAGAGATTTCAAAAAATTAAAAGTCATCTTGATAATTTGTGAAAAAATAATTATTTTTCTAAAATAAATCTTACAAAAAGTACGGTTATACACCCAAAATATATGTATATAATTACTTTTGGTAAGGTTATAAACGAATTGTGAGCAACTTTTAAAAATTGAAAAGGACGATTTGAAAGTAATGAATAAATTTAAACTATCTTTGTTTGAGGAAAAAGACGAAACAATGGTTCAAGACAGATTACTTAACATTAAAGAGGCAAGTATTTGGGCATCTGATTATACAGGGAAAAAAGTTACTACCTCAAATATTTCATATCTAATACAATATGGTAGAATTAGAAAACATGGAGAAAATGGTAATGTATATGTTTCTATAAATGATCTTAAAAATTATTATAACTCATTTAATGGTAAACGAGAATTATCATGGAAAGAGCAGTTAGGAGATGATTTAAACTGGGCATTATCTTTTGAACAATACAAAGAAGCAGAAACAACAAAGCATGTTCATAGGCTTCATCCATATAAAGGAAAATTTATTCCACAACTGGTTGAATATTTTTTAGATGATCATACAGATTGTTTCAAGAAAGAAATCTACTTCAAAAAAGGGGATATTGTATTAGACCCATTTTGTGGCAGTGGTACAACGCTAGTTCAGGCTAATGAACTTGGCATTCATGCAATAGGAATAGATATTTCTTCTTTTAATTCATTGATTAGTAATTGTAAAATTTCAAAATATGATTTGATTGATGTAAAAAAAGAAATTTATGGAATTACATTAAAATTAAAGATGTTTTTATCTGACTCAAAAACATTAGAATTTGATAACAAATTAACTCAAATCCTATACGAATTCAATAATGAATTTTTCCCATCACCAGAATATAAATATAGATTAAGAAGAGGTGAAATTGATGAAGAAGAATACGGAAGGACAAAAGAGCGAGAAATTTCAGAAATCTATCAAAAATTAGTTCAACAATATGATATAAAACTCAAACAACCAAAATTAGAAACATTTTTAGATAAATGGTATTTACAGTCTGTAAGGAACGAAATCGAGTTTGTTTTTAACGAAATAAATAATATTACTAATGTTGAAACAAAAAATATTATTTCTATCATACTGAGCAGGACAATGAGAAGTTGTAGGGCTACCACCCATTCTGATTTAGCTACGTTAAAAGAACCTGTAGTAGCTCCCTATTATTGTTCCAAACACGGGAAAATATGTAAGCCACTCTTCTCAATTCTAAAGTGGTGGGAAACATATAGCAAGGATACCATTAGACGTTTAGAACAATTTGTTAAGTTAAGAACTAATACTTTCCAGATTTGTCTTACTGGAGATAGTCGTACAATAGACATTGTAAATGAGATTGAAAAACAGAACCCTGATTTTGCAAAGCTCATTAAAGAGCAAAAAATTAGCGGGATATTTTCATCTCCTCCTTATGTGGGACTTATAGACTATCACGAGCAACATGCCTATGCTTATGATTTGTTTGGGTTTGATAGAAAAGATGAATTAGAAATTGGCCCATTATATAAAGGGCAAGGGAAAGAAGCGAGAAATTCATATGTGGAAGGAATTTCTCAAGTTTTATTAAACTGCAAAAAGTATTTAGTAGATGATTACAATGTTTTTCTGGTAGCTAACGATAAGTATAATCTATACCTCACAATTGCTGAAAAAGCAGGAATGAAAATTGTAAATCAATATAAACGTCCTGTCTTAAACAGAACTGAGAAAGATAAAGGAGCCTATGCAGAAATAATTTTTCATTTAAAGGAAAAATAATGGGACTAAATAACGAACAAAAAAACTACATAAAAGAAGTTATTATGAACTGTCTTCGTGCCAAATTTCAGCACTACAAACCAGAAAGTAACAACATGCCCTTCCATTATCGTTTGCTAGGTAAAGATAGAATGGCTTTATATTCTTTTATTCAGTCATTAAATACAACCTTTGGCACATCCATATTTGAGCCCGTAGCAGTAGCTCTTGCTCAAAGCAATTTTAAAATAGTGGAAAAACAATATGTAATAGGTAATCAAATAAGCAGTGAGTGCCAAAATGTAATACAGTATCTTATGAATAACTTAACATTAGGAAAAACACCTAATAAGAAACAGGAAATTGAACTTATTCGGGCTGCTGCTTCAAAAGGCAATATTAACCGGATGAAGACGGTCAAAGTGGATTTATATTTTGAAACACATGATGGAGAAATGTTTTTCTTTGACATTAAAACCGCTAAACCCAATATAAGCAACTTTAAGGATTTTAAAAGAACATTACTGGAATGGGTAGGCATTGTATTAACTAATAATTCGGAGGCAAAGGTAAATTCATTAATTGCGATTCCATATAATCCTTATGAGCCACAACCCTATGAAAGATGGACAATCAAAGGAATGCTCGATGATAAAGAAGAACTATTGGTGGGCAAAGAATTTTGGGATTTTCTTGGAGGCAATGATGCTTATGAAGATTTACTTGACTGTTTTGAACAAGCAGGAATAATATTAAGACCAGAAATTGATGATTATTTCTTAAAATTTAAGAACAACAAATAAAGCTGCACAAAACAGCGACTATACCCCATTAAAACGGCGCATAGCCGTAGGCCGTTAGCACTCACCTTAAAAAACGATATCGACAGATAACACTCAAACATATAAGCTATTAAAACAACTATTTGACAAAATAATAATTAACAACAATAACCATCAAGAAACAGGAACTGCGGCAACTGGGCTTATAAGTCCGCATAATACCTCTACATGCAGGAGCCCATTACTCTTTGCCTTTCCAAAGCTGAAACTACTTCTTCAAACTCAAATTCCACAATAGAATAGCTTTTTGCTGGACAGTTAGATGCACAATATATTGTAAGAAGTTTGCAAACAGTTTTTAAGAATGCTGTGAATAAAACCAGTATTAAAAATTTGAAAAAAAAATTAAAAAGAATTTTTAAATAAGAAAATAATTTATTTATTTCTTGCCGTGATGCTTATCGGGTGCGACAAACTGTTTATGTCCCACAATTAGCCAACTTTTAGTGGCAATACACAACTTACCGGTTACTACCGTGGAAATTCTACACACGAGTTGACGGAATTAATTTGGAAATTCAAAACGGGTGGCGAGGTAAAGTCAAGTCCCGCGGTTACAGACGGGAAGGTTTTCATCGGTAGCTGAGATGGTTACCTTTATGCGGTGAAATAAGATAACGCAATATAACATTAAATAAGCGTAATGCGGGCCAATAGGCCCGCTAAAACTTTTTCTTTATCTTCTTACAAAGTGCAGCTTAATGTTTTTATATTCCCACACAATTACCATAATGCTGCATCTGAACGCAGGGCTGGTTGGAAATTATGGATATATAGTATATGCAAATATATTGTATATGCAAATATATTTTTAGAAAAGGTTATTGTATAGTAAATACAATTATATCGCAAACACTAATATATAGCAATAACAATATTATTACATAATCTATTTAAATTAAAAAAAATATATAAATAATATTTAGTTATTTAGCTAAATGTAAAAATATTAGCAAAAAATCTATAGTAAGGTAGAAAAATATTTTTGGCGTTAGCCTGCCCGTGCGCCGTACGGCGCACGGGCTTTATGCTTACACCGTCTGAGCTAATAAAGAGTCTTTTTTTTTAATAATAAAGCAAGCTCGCTTACGCTCGCCTGCTTTAAATTTATAATTTAGGTTTGGTTATTTATAAGCTTGTTGGTGAACATCTTTAACAGCACGGCCGGATGGATCGACAAGTTTTTTAAAGGATTCATCCCATGCTAAAGCAGTGGCCGTACTACAAGCAACCGATGCCTCAAATGGAACACATCTAGCTGCATCATCGCCCGGAAAATGTTCTGCAAAAATTGAACGGTAAAAATATTCTTCTTTTGTAGTCGGTGTATTGATAGGGAAACGATATTTTGCATTTGCTAATTCGTCATCCGAAACGAGTTTTTCCGTTTCTGCTTTTAATGTGTCAATCCAGCTGTAACCAACTCCATCAGAAAATTGCTCCTTCTGACGCCATGCAACTGATTCTGGTAAATAATCTTCAAAAGCTTTTCTTAAAATCCATTTTTCTATTCTACCAGCAGGGCGCTTGTCTTCAGGATTTAATCTCATAGCAACATCCATAAATTCCTTATCAAGGAAAGGCACGCGTCCTTCCACTCCCCAAGCTGCTAACGATTTATTTGCGCGTAAACAATCATACATATGGAGTTTAGAAAGTTTTCTTACAGTTTCTTCGTGGAATTCTTTTGCGTTAGGTGCCTTATGGAAATATAAATAACCGCCAAATATTTCATCTGAACCTTCTCCAGAAAGTACCATTTTTATTCCCATAGACTTTATCACACGAGCCATCAAATACATTGGTGTTGAAGCACGAATTGTTGTTGTGTCATATGTCTCGATATGGTAAATTACATCTCGGATAGCGTCCAAGCCTTCTTGAATAGTAAAATTAATTTCGTGGTGAATAGTTCCAATGTGTTTAGCTACATTTCTTGCATGCTCAAGGTCTGGTGCACCTTTTAAGCCAACAGCAAATGAGTGTAATTGTGGCCACCATGCATCTTGTAAATCTCCACTTTCAACTCTTCTTGCAGCAAACTTTTTAGCAATGGCAGAAATTATGGAAGAATCTAAACCACCTGATAACAAAACGCCATAGGGCACGTCAGACATTAATTGCCTATGTACAGCATCTTCTAAGGCTTTTCTAAGAATATTTATATCGGATTTATTATCTTTTACAGCGTCATATTCAAACCAGTCTCTTTTATACCAGCGCTTTGGTTCAGAATCTTGACTATAATAATAATGGCCAGGCATAAATTCTTTGATAATAGTGCAATAACCTATTAAAGCTTTAAGTTCGGATGCAACATAATAATTTCCATATTGATCCCAGCCTTGATAAAGTGGAATAATTCCAATATGATCTCTGGCTATTAAAAATATATCTTTTTCAATATCATAGAGTGCAAATGCAAAAATTCCATTTAAGTCGTCAATAAAATTTATACCTTTTTCTCTATAAAGTGCTAAAATTATTTCGCAATCCGAATTTGTAAGAAATTCATAAGGTTGTTTTAAGGTTTTTCTTAATTCTTTGTGGTTATAAATTTCACCATTAACAGCTAAAACAACTTTACCATCTTTGGTATATAAAGGTTGTTTACCGGATTGAGGGTCTACAATAGCTAACCTTTCGTGGGCAAGGATAGCTTTTTCGGATGTAAAAATCCCAGACCAATCTGGGCCACGATGTCTTAATCTTTTTGACATTTCTAAAGCTTGCTGCCTAAGACTTTCATTTTTTTGTTTGATGTTGAAAATGCCGACTATACCACACATTAGTTTTATTCCTTAATTTTATTTGACAGTATAATTACATTAAGATAAAAAATATTTTCAAATAGTCAAGTGGTTTATTTAAATTATTCTTTAAATCTTAAAAATTAAATTAGTTTTTTTTTCAACTAAATAATAATTATATTTGTACTTCAAAAAAAATAAGGATTTTGAAAATGTTTAGAAATTTATTACCAAAAGAAGTAAACTTTTTTGAATTTTTTCAAGAACATATTGAATTGACAATAAAATTAGCAAATGAAATTGATGAAATATTCAAAAATCCTTCTATTATAGAAGAAAAATTAGAACAAATTAGAAAATATGAAAAAAAATTAGATGGTATTGAAGTAAATTGTATTGAAGCACTACACAGAACTTTTATTACTCCTTTCGAAAGAACTGAAATTTATAAACTTATTAAAAAACTTGATGATATTGCAGATGCATTAAACGGTGCATTATCACGAATACATCTTTATGATATTAAGGAAATTAAGCCTGAAGTATTACAATTAATAGAAATTATTAAATATTCGCTGTACGATATAAAAGAATTAATAACACTAATTGAAGATATGAAAGAGATAGATAAAATTCGAACATTATGTGATAGTGTTAGAAAAAAAGAGACAGAAGGTGATAAAATATATAGAAATACAATTAAAAATTTATTTATTTCGGATAATGCTGTAGAAATTATCAAATGGAAAGATGTTATAGATAGAGTAGAAAGATCATTAGATAGATGCCAGGATGTAGCAAATATTGTTGAAGAAATTACAATTGATAATGCTTAGTGGAGATGCGAAATGAATTTTAGTGAACCGTTAATATGGGTTGTTGTTTTTACAATAGCTATTGCATTAATATTTGATATTATCAATGGTTTTCATGATGCTGCAAACTCAATTGCAACTGTAGTATCCACTCGCGTACTTTCTCCCCGTTTTGCTGTAATATGGGCTGCTTTTTTTAATTTTGTTGCTATGTTTATTTTTGCTCCTAAGGTTGCGAGTACAATTTCAAAAATTATAAAAATCAATCCATCAGATCTTACTTTTATTTATGTAGTTTTGGCTGGCTTACTTGGAGCAATTATTTGGGATTTAATTACTTGGTATTTTGGTTTACCAACTAGCTCATCTCATGCGTTAATGGGTGGTTTGGCTGGAGCTGCTATTGCTTATCAGGGTTTTGATACAATACATTGGTGGAACTTAGAAAAAGCTATTTTGTTTATTCCTTTAGCCCCTACTTTAGGAATGGTTGTTGCTTTTGTAATAATGATTTCTGTTTATTGGTTATTACGAAAATGGCGACCTTATACAGTTGATAAAGTTTTTAGAAAAGGGCAATTAATATCGGCTGCTGCGTATTCTCTCGGTCACGGAGGTAATGACGCTCAAAAAACAATGGGAGTAATTACAGCTTTACTTATAGCTTACGGTTATTTTCCATTGAATAAACAATTGTCTTTACACGATACACCTTCTTTGATGATAATATTTTCCTGTCACCTTGCTATGGCAATTGGTACTTTACTTGGTGGTTGGAGTATTGTAAAAACTATGGGTATGAAGTTGACAAAATTAAAACCTGTTCACGGATTTTGTGCTGAAACAGGTGGCGCTTTGACTACTTATTTAGCAACTTTCTTGGGAATTCCAGTTTCTACTACACACGTTATCGCTGGTTCAATTATTGGTGTTGGTATGACTACTGGAATAGGTGGTATAAAATGGAAAATTGCATACAGAATAATTATGTCGTGGTTTTTAACAATACCTTTATCAGGTTTGATGGCTGCTATTTGCTTTTGGATAATAAAATTATTTATATAAAATATGCAAACATTATTAAAAAATAAAAATATTATTCTTGCTATTTCTGGTGGAATTGCAGCTTATAAAACACCTATTCTTGTAAGAGAGTTAATAAAACAAGGTGCTAATGTTAGGGTAGTAATGACTGAAGCTGCAAAACAATTTGTTACCAAACTTGCACTCGAAACAGTTTCTAATTATCCAGTTATTGATGATGTTTTTAATCTTCCAGTAAATTTAAAAACTTGGCATATTGAATATAGTGAATGGGCTGATCTTATAATTTTTGCCCCTGCAACTGTAAATACAATAAATAAAATTGCAAGTGGAATTGCGGATAATCCTGTTACAATTCTTGCGTGTGCTGCTAGAAAAAAATTGCTTTTTGTGCCTGCCGCTGATATGTATATGTATAATAATCCAATTTTTCAAGAAAATTTAATAAAATTAGAAACTCTTGGTCATTATGTTTTACCAGCTGAAGAAGGTTTTCTTGCTAGTGGTTTAAGTGGTATAGGGAGAATGCCTGAAATTGATAAGATTATCGATGCGACAAAAATAATTGTTATGAATTACCAAAAAGATTTATGTGATAAAAAAATACTTGTAACCGCTGGTCCAACTTATGAAGATATTGATCCTGTTAGATATATCGGGAATCGCTCGAGTGGAAAAATGGGTTATGAAATTGCTAAAGCTGCTTATTTACGTGGGGCAAATGTTACACTTATTACAGGTCCAACAAGTTTGAATATTTATCCAGAGATAAAAAGAATTAATGTACGTTCAGCAATTGAAATGAAAGAAAGTCTTATTAATCATATACAAAATCACGATGTTTTGATTATGGCTGCAGCTGTGGCCGATTTTAGGCCTGTTAATGTTTCTGATAAAAAGATTAAAAAGGATAATAATTTTAATTTTATCATAGAGTTAGAAGAAAATCCAGATATACTATTTGAGATTAATAAATTTACAGAAGAAAATAATATTAAAATCAAAAAAATTGGTTTTGCATTAGAAACTGATGATGAACTTAATAATGCAAAAAAGAAATTAAATAAGAAAAATCTTGATATGATTGTTTTAAATTCACTAAATGATAAAAATTCTGGATTTGAATTCGATACTAATTCCATTACAATTATCCGAAAAAATTCCGATGTCATTGAAAAATTTCCGCTTTCGTTAAAATTTGATATAGCAAATATTATTTTAAGTAAAATATATGAATGATATAACAAAGTTAATAATAGAATCATTATTAATGCAAAAAGAGATTTTTGGTGATGATTTGTTTATTCCCAAAAATGAACTTTATGCTATAATTGAAAATCAAATAAGTATACAAAAAACAAAAGCTACAATCAAATCTGAAAATTTACTCGAAACCGATAATAAAAATACATTAGAACAAAAAAAATTATTGAATGATATTAAAATAAATAAAAATGAAGTAAAAACAGTTTCAAAAGAAATATCAAAAACATTAAACTTAAAAGCAGTAGATATACTAAATAATGCCCTTAATTCTCAAAAAGAATTTGAAAATATTAAAACACTTGATGAATTTTTCAAACAAATATGTAATTGTCAAAAATGCCCTTTAGGAAAGACAAGAACAAATTTTGTATTTGGTGAAGGTAATCCTAATGCAGATATTATGATTATTGGCGAAGGTCCAGGTGCCGAAGAAGATGCTCAAGGAAGACCATTTGTTGGGAAAGCAGGGCAATTATTGGACAAAATTATAGAATCAATAAAATTTAAAAGAGAAGAAGTTTATATTGCGAATATTGTAAAATGTAGGCCGCCAGGAAATCGTATTCCACAAGCAGAAGAAGTTGATAAATGTTTACCATATTTAATAAAACAAATAGAAATTGTAAATCCTAAATTGATACTTTGTGCTGGGCTTACAGCCGCAACTTATTTAGTTCCACAAAAAGCGACTCTTTCGTCTTTGCGTGGAAAATTTTGGGATTTTATGGATAAAAAAGTACTTGTTACGTACCATCCTGCTGCATTACTTAGAAATCCAGCATTAAAGAAACAAACATGGGAAGATGTAAAACTTTTTAGAAAATATTATGATCATAACATTTTAAAAACAAAATCAATTTTTGACTGATTATGGCAAAAAAGATTGCAAATAAAATAGAAATTAATTCCTTATCTTTACCATCTGATGAAAATATCGAGATGAACGTAATTGGTACAATGTTATATGATAATGATTGTATTCCACAAGTTATAGAAATATTACCACCAGATGCATTTACAAACAGTCTGTTCAGAAAATGCTATGAAATTATTATTGATTCCTTTGAGCATAACAGAAAAGTTGATTTAATAACAATTACTGACAGACTTTCGCAAGATGAAAAATTTGCTAAAAATATAGATGAAATTAAAAGTTTATTACTTGATATTACAACCAATCTGATTGCATCTATTAATGTAACTGAACATTCCAAAATTTTGCAAGATAAATATATAAGACGAAAACTTATCAATACTGGAATAGAAATTGCAAAAGAAACACAAAATTGGCAAGGTGAAGTTGATGATTTATTAGATTTAGCAGAGCATAAAATATTTGAGATAGCAGAAGAAAAAATGAAAACAAGCTATCAGGATATGAAATCTGCTATTTCTGACGCTTATCAATATATCGAAACAGTGCATACACATCAAGAACAAAGTTTTTCTGTTAAAACTGGTTTAAATAAATTAGATGATTTAACAGGTGGGTTTCATAAATCTGATTTAATTATTGTTGCAGCTCGCCCTTCTATGGGAAAAACGGCTTTTGCTTTAACTATTGCAAAAAATGCAGCACTTAGATATAAAGTACCAGTTGCTTTTTTTAGTCTTGAAATGTCAACTTTACAATTAGCTCTTAGATTGATTTGTGCCGAAGCTAAAATAAATGCTCATCAATTACGAACAGGGAAATTACCATCTAATGAAATAACAAAGTTATCCAAAACTATTTATAAATTGTCAGAAGCACCAATTTATATTGATGATTCGCCTTTGCAAACGGTTCTTGATATACGAGCTAAAGTTAGAAGATTAGTCTCTGAGAAAAAAGTTGGTTTAGTAATGGTGGATTATTTACAGTTAATAAAGTCAACAGGTTCCTCAAAAGAAGTTAGCAGAGAAAGAGAAGTTTCAATAATTTCTAGTTCCTTGAAGGCTCTTGCGAAAGAAGCTAATATTCCAGTTGTTGCATTAGCCCAGCTTAATAGATCTGTTGAACAAAGAAGTGATAAAATTCCACAACTTTCCGATTTGCGAGAATCTGGTTCAATTGAGCAAGATGCCGACCTTGTAATATTTCTACATCGTCCCGAATATTACGGAATTAAGCAAACTAAAGAAGGAGAATCAACAGAAGGTGTAGCTCAAGTGATTGTTGCTAAACATCGTAACGGCCCAACCGATACTGTAAATACAAGATTTTTCAAAGAATATGCATTGTTCGAAAATTTAATTAATGCAGTTTCTATTGAAGAGAATTACCAACCAAATAATCAAGATCCAGGATTTTAATTGTGATAGAAATAACAACTTATCCTTATAATAATAGCTAAATATTCAAAAAATAATATTATTACTATAAAATTGTTAATTATAAATTAATAATATTAAAATAAAATTTAATTGTAAAATTATAAAACTTTCTTAAAATTTATCGTGTCAAATATATAATTTATCCCATTAATTCCTACTAAATTTCTCAAATAATAACTACATTATTTTACTTTTCAATATTAAATTTTAAACATTTATATATTAAATGATAGCTTGTAACTAAAAGAAATACAATATGATATAGTTAATGATGTAAGAAAAAGGATAAAAAAATATTCTTTTTTTTTCTTGATTTATAGTCTATTTTACTTTATATTTGCAATGTAAGTGGAGAAAAGTGTATAAAAGTGGAGATATTTCCCATTAATGTTTCTTGGTAGTTCAAATACAACGTTAGATTCAAAAAATCGATTTATTTTACCTTCAAAGTTCAGAAAGTATATCAGTCCAGATGAAACTTCAAAATTTATCCTAAATAGAGGAATTTCGCGTTGTATTGATATATATCCACTTAGTTCTTGGAAAAAAATTGAAAAAAAACTTGAAACACTTGATCCATTTAATCCAAAAGACGCTAAATTTATGCGAGTATTCTTATTTGACACAAATGAATGTGAAGTGGATTCTCAATTTAGAATACTTGTACCACAATCCTTATTAGATTATGCAAATATAACTAAAGAAATCTTAGTTGTAGGTATTGCAGATAAATTAGAATTATGGAATCCTGAGGATTATAAGAAATATCTAGAACTTCCTGAAGATGAATATGAACAGCTTACAAAAGAAGTTATGAGTATAAATATATAATGCAAGACCAATTACATAATCCTGTACTGCTAAAAGAAACAATTGCGAATGTAGTAACTAATAAAAGCGGTATTTATTTTGATGCTACTTTTGGTAGAGGTGGGCATACAGAAGAGCTTTTAAAGGTATTAAATAATGATGCTAAAGTTATTGCTTGTGATGTTGACGAGATAGCTTTTAGGTATGGAAAAGAAAAATTTGTTAATGATAAACGTGTTAATTTGTATCTTTCAAATTTTGTAAATATAAATATTATTGCAAAGATTGAATTCATTGACGGTTTTGATGGTATTATAGCTGACTTAGGTGTTTCATCGCCGCAATATGATGATAAAGAATATGGTTTTACCTTTAAAGAAAAAGCAAAATTAGATTTAAGGCTTAATAAAGATATTAAAATTACAGCAGCTGATATTTTGAATGATTTTAGTCAATCTGAGATTTCAGATATAATTTATAATTTTGGAGAAGATAAAAATTCGAGAAAAATTGCTCGACAAATATGTGAATTCAGAACAAAAAGAAAATTTGAATATACTACTGATTTGGTTGAAGTTATTGAAAAAATAGTTCCACCAAATTATTTAAATAAAACCTTGGCGAGAGTCTTTCAGGCATTAAGGATTTACATAAATGATGAATTAAATGTTCTTGAACAATTTGTTGAAAAATCTATTACACTGCTCAAACCAGGTCGAAGAATGGGAATTATAACTTTCCATTCGTTGGAGGATAGAATTGTTAAAGAAGTTTTTAGTAAAAATGCAAAAGGTTGTATATGTCCCCCTTCTTATCCAGTGTGTGTTTGTGGACAAAAACCTAAAATAAAAGTTATTCATAAGAAACCAATTGTACCAACTGAAGAAGAAATAAAGACAAATTACAGAGCTAGAAGCGCAAAGTTGAGAGTTATTGAAAAATTATGAAAAAAAGTAAAAAAAATATTTTATTCAATTTGTTAGTATCATTTATTCTAATAACAACAATTGTTTTATATATAGTGTTAAAAATTGAGATTCAAAATATTGAAAAAGAAAAACTTGACTTAGAGCAATCAATTAAAGCTCTTGACGATGAATATAATATAGTTTATGCAAATGTTCAAAAATATCAAAGTGCGGAAATAGTAATGCCTGTTGCTGCAATGCAATTGAATATGGTTAAGAAAATACCAGCTGAAGAAGTCCTTTTTGTAAAAGACGAATTTGACAATTTGCTTAAAGTTATTGATAAAAATTATGAATAATAGTAGACTCTTAATATCTGTTTCTTTGTTCTTTGTAATTTTGGTAATCATAATAGTAAGGCTTGTAAATGTTCAGATTATAAATCATGAAGAATATTTATTTAAGGCAGAAAAACAGCAATTTAAGACTAAGGAAGTACCTGCTAATCGTGGATTAATTTTCGATTCAAATGGTGATATTCTCGCTTATAATATAAATGTAGTTGATTTTTATGTTGATACAAGAATGTGTAATGAAAAAAGGAAAGATACTATAGCAGGTAAATTTGCATCAGTCTTAGGAGGGAAAAAGGAAGAATATTTAAAAATCTTGAATTCAGCAAATAAAAATGTTCTTCTTGCCAATGATGTGACCTTAGATAAAGCTTTAGAATTGAAAAATTTTGTGATTGATGGGCTTTTTTACGAGGAAAAGCAAATACGTAAATATCCATTCAATAATTTGGCATCTCATGTAATTGGTTATATTAATAAAGAACAAAAAGCGGTTGACGGTATAGAGAGAGCTTTTGATGAAAAATTAAGAGGTAAACCTGGTCTTATATACTTTGAAAGAGATGTAAAAGGAAGGATTGTCCAAGTACAAAATGATTTAAGTGTTAATCCTGTCGATGGCGCTAATTTATATTTGACAATAAATCGGGTCTATCAACAGATACTTGAAGAAGAATTGCAAAAGGGAATTGCTAAGTTTTCTGCAAAATTTGGTGTTGGAATCATAATGAATCCGGAGAACGGTGATATTTTAGCGATGACTAGTTTACCCTCTTTTGATCCAAATGAGTATAACAAGTATGATCTAGAACTATTACGGAATAAAGCTATTTCAGATTTATATGAACCGGGTTCTACTTTTAAATCTATAGCGATGGCTACATTTATTGATAATAGCTTGATACGTGATAATGAAATAATAAATTGTGCCGGTGGGTTATTAAAGGTTAATGATGTTACAATTAAAGATGATCATGCTGTAGGAAATGTTACACCTAAAGAAATATTGGCGTATTCAAGTAATGTTGGAATGTCTAAATTAAGCACCAGAATTGATAAGGAAAATTTTTATCTATATTTGAGAAATTTTGGCTTTGGCAATGTAACATCCTGTGGGTTGAATGGTGAAGTTAAAGGAATTTTATTAAAACCTGAAAAGATAAATGAAATTTATAAAATGTTTATGTCATTTGGATATAGTGTTTCTGTCACACCAATTCAAATGGCAACTGCATATTGTGCTCTTGTAAATGGAGGTACTTTATATCAACCTAGATTAGTTAGTAAAATAGTGTATAAAAATAATCAGGTTGAAGAGATTAGTCCAAAAGCTATACGCAAGTGTATTTCTGAAAAAACTTCATCAAAAATTCGTGATTATATGCGTAGTGTTGTAACAATTGGTACAGCACGTAAAGCTTTTGAAGATTTTAATCTTGTTGAAGTTGGTGGTAAAACTGGTACAGCTCAGATAATTGTTGATAAAAAACATACAAGTGCAAAACATAATTCTTCGTTTATAGGATTTTTACCTTTAAATAATCCTAAACTTGTATGTTATATTTTAGTTAGCCAACCACAAGGTGGCTATGCAGGCGGACAAGTAGCAGCACCTATTTTTAAAAATGTTGTTCGCAAAATATTACTCATTAACGATGATCTTTTACCTAAAGATAAAAAATATTTGGCATATAAAATAGATACTTCTTTGTTATATAATGATATATCAAATATTATGCCAAAAGTAAAAAATAATAAAAATAATAAGAAGAAGTAATATGGAATTATCTTATTTATTAAACTACATTAAAGTTATACAAGTCGTTGGTAAAGTTGAACAAAGAGATATATCAGGTATTGCTTATAACTCTAAGAATGTTGTGAAAAATAATATTTTTGTAGCTATTAAAGGCGTTAATGTCGATGGCCATAAATTTATTATGGATGCGATGAATAATGGAGCTATTGCTGTAGTTGTGGAGGATGATAGTGTTATTCCTGATTATATTTTTGAACATAGAAACGTAACAAAAATATTAGTTGAGGATAGTCGTAAAACTTTGGCTAAACTTTCACATGTTTTTTATAAAGAACCTACAAATAAATTAGATCTCATAGGTATTACAGGTACTAATGGAAAAACAACAACAACATATATTATTAGAAAAATTTTACAAACTGATCATCGAAAAGTTGGGCTTATTGGAACAATAGCTAATTTTATAGATAATGAAAAAATTGATACTAATCTAACTACTCCTGAATCTGTTGAATTAAATCAACTTTTTAAAAATATGGTGGATAAAGGTTGTCAGAATGCTGTAATGGAAGTTTCTTCACATTCATTAGTTATGAATCGTGTTTATGGATTGAATTTTAAGGTTGCAATATTTTCAAATCTTACACAAGATCATTTAGATTTCCATAAAACTATGGATGAATACGCAAATGCAAAAAAAATATTATTCGATAACTTAGATGAAAATGCGTATTCTGTAGTAAATTATGATGACCAATATTCTCAATTTATGATAAAAGATACTAAATCAAAAGTATATACTTATGGTTTTGATGATGGATGTGATTTCCAAATATTAGATTTAAGCAATTCGTTAAATGGTTTGTCTTTCAAAATTAAATATCAAGAACAAATTTTTAATGTTAAAAGTAAATTAATCGGTAAATTTAACGCTTACAATATTACTGCAGCATTTGTTTCTACATTTATGTTGGGTATAGAACCACAAATAATTTTAAAAGCTATTGAAGATTTTGAAGGAGTAAGTGGTAGATTCCAAGTATTAAAAAATAAGAATAAAACTGTTGTTATAGATTACTCGCATACACCTGATAGTTTACAAAAAGCATTATCAACATTGAATGAATTAACTAACAATCCAATTTATTGTGTGTTTGGTGCTGGTGGTGATAGAGATAAAACAAAAAGACCTATAATGGGGAAAATAGCATCAGAGTTGTCAAAAAAAGTATTTGTCACCTCTGATAATCCTAGAACAGAAGATCCAGAAAAGATAATTGATGATATTATTGCAGGAATTAAGTATGATAATTTTATAAGAATATCTGATAGAGAAAACGCTATTAAAGAAGCCATTTTAAATACAGAAGATAATGCAGTAATTTTAATTGCTGGCAAAGGTCACGAAGATTATCAAATCATTGGGAAAACAAAAATTCATTTTTCAGATGCTGAAATTGCAAATAAGTATTTGGAGTTATTATGATAGATTTTTCTTACAAAGATTTGGCTCATATACTAAACGCAGAGTTAATAAATCCTATTTACTATAAGAAATTTGATAATATCTCATCAGATTCAAGAAATATAACTGAAAATTCAATTTTCTTTGCATTTAAGGGTGAAAAATTTGATGGACATGATTATATCTATAATGTTATAAATTCTGGTGTAAAGTCAATTGTAATAAATAAAGATAGAATAAACGATTTTAAGAATTTGCAAATTACAATTTTTGCTGTTGACGATACTATTAAAGCATATGGTGATTTAGCAAAAGTTTATAAAAATAGAATTAAAACTAAAGTCATTGCTATTACCGGTAGTAATGGGAAAACTACAACAAAAGAGCTATTAGCTCATATGTTATCGACAAAATATAATGTTGTTAAGACAGAAAAAAATGATAATAACCATATTGGTGTTCCTAAAACAATTTTTAAAGCTGATAAGAATACAGAATTTATTGTATTAGAAGTTGGGACAAATCATCCTGGTGAAATTGAATACTCTGCTAAAATTGCACAACCTGATTATTCATTTATTACATTGATAGGTGAATCTCATTTAGAGTTTTTAAAAGATTTAAATGGTGTTCTTGAGGAAAAATATGCTTTATATAAAGAAACTATTAAGCATATTGGAGCAATATTTGTAAATATTGATGATGAATTATTGGATAAAAAAACAAAAGAACTTATTGAAAGAATAACAATTTCATTTGAAAAAAAAGCTGATTATGAAGGGGAAATTGTGGGTTTTGATGAATTAGGTAAAGCTACAGTAAGAATTAAAACAGATAATGGTATTATTTTTGACTTGAAAAATCCGCTTTATGGGTTAGCAAATGCTAAAAATTTATTATATGCTGCGAGTATAGCTTTCCATTTAGGAGTTGATGTTGAAAAAATTAAAAATTCATTATTGACTTTTGAGGCTGTTGACAATCGAATGAATGTTAAAAAGTTTGCAAATTTTATGCTAATTGAAGACTATTACAATGCAAATCCAAAATCTATGAAAGCAGCAATTGAATATTTGAATTATTTAAATGTTTACACTAAAAAAATCGCAATTTTAGGTGATATGTTCGAACTTGGTGAACATTCAAAGAATGAGCACGAAAAACTTTCATTTTTATTAAATGATTCAAATATACAAAATGTATTGCTTATAGGAAACGATATGAAATATTTATTCGATAAAATGGATAAAATTAAATTTAATGTAAAATATTTTGATAATCGTGAGGAAATGGTCAAATATTGTGAAAATATGGATATAGATGAAAGTATTATTTTGGTAAAAGGATCACGTGGAATGAAAATGGAAGATTTTGCTAACATTTTTAAAAACAAGGCGTAATTATGTTATATTATTTCTTTACATGGGTTAATAAGGTATTAAATCCGCCAGGATTTGATGTATTTAAATTTATTACTTTTAGATCGGCTGTAGCAGCTTTTACTGCTTTCTTTTTATCAATTTATTTTGGCCCAAAGTTGATTAAAAAGCTTCAGAAATTGCAAATTGGTGAAGCAAAAAAAATAGATGGGCCACAAAGCCATTGGTCAAAAGTCGGTACTCCTACAATGGGAGGTATTTTGGTTATATCTACAGTTACACTATCAACTTTGTTTTGGAGCGATGTTTTAAGTATATATATTATTTTAGCGTTATTTGTTACTTTATTTTTAGCAGGGTTAGGATTTCTGGATGATTATTTGAAAGTTATAAAAAAGTTTAAAAATGGGTTAGTTGAAAAATACAAATTACTAGGTCAATTTATCGTATCATTAATTTTGGCACTTGCTATTTATTATTTACCACAGTTTAGTGGAATAAATTCGCAAACTACAATTCCTTTTATGAAGGATGCAAATTTAGATTTTGGAATTTTATATATACCTGTAATTATATTCATAATAACAGCTACATCTAATGCTGTAAATTTAACAGATGGATTAGATGGACTTTCAATTGGAACTTTTTCAATTGTTTCTTTAGCATTAGCATTTATTTGTTATATTTCAGGAAATTATAAATGGGCAGATTATTTTAACATTATATATTTACCTGGTAGCGGGGAATTAACAATATTTGCAGCTGCTCTTTTTGGTGCATCAATCGGTTTTTTATGGTTTAATTCTTATCCAGCACAAATTTTTATGGGCGATACTGGGTCTTTGGCTTTAGGAGGTGCTTTGGGAGTAATTTCAATTCTTGTAAAAAAAGAACTTTTATTGCCATTATTAGGAGGTATTTATTTTATTGAAACACTTTCTGTAATTATTCAGAGATTTTACTTTAAATATACTAAGAAAAAGTATGGCGAAGGGAGAAGAGTTTTTAAAATGGCTCCGATTCACCACCATTTTGAGATGAAAGGTTGGCCTGAGCCTAAAATTGTAGTTCGCTTTTACATTATTACTGCTATTCTTGTTTTATTAAGTCTTACTTCATTCAAAATTAGGTAATAAAAATGAACGTTAAAGGAAAAAAAGTAACAATACTTGGTGCTGTAAGAAGTGGAGTTAGTGCTGCACTTTTAGTCCAAAAATTAGAAGGAAAGCCATTTGTTAGTGATATGGCTGATGCTAGTAAATTGAATGATGAAATGGTTCGTTTAAGAGAAGCAAATATTCCTTTTGAATTTGGTGGGCATACAGAAAAGGTTTATGATTGCGATTTTATCATTACTAGCCCTGGTGTTCCTACAAAATCAAAAGTTATACAAGAAGCATTAAAAAGAAAAATTGAAATTTTCAGTGAATTGGAATTTGCTTCATATTTTTGTAAAGGGAAAGTTATTGCAATTACGGGCTCAAATGGTAAAACTACAACAACAAGCTTGGTACATCATATATTAACAACTTCAAATAAAAAAACTTATTTAGCTGGTAATATTGGTTTTGCTTTTTCAAATATTTGTTTAGATGTTAAAGAAGACGAATTTGTTGCTTTGGAAGTTTCTAGTTTTCAGCTTGAAAGGAACAAAAAATTTAAACCATATATTTCAATTATTACAAATATAACTCCAGATCATTTAGATAGATATGAAACATTTGAAGATTATAGAAATGCAAAATTATCAATTTATAAAACTCAGGATGAAAATGATTATGTAATTTTGAATTATGACGATAAATTTTCCCAAAGAGAGATAAACAATAAAAATGTTAATACAATATTTTTCTCCTTAAACGAAAAGCCAAAAAATTCCATTTATTTAGATAATGAAAATATAATTTTTGAACAAAACGGTAAAATTGTTTTTGCTTGTAAAACATCTGATATAAAAATAAAAGGTTTGCATAATATTGCAAATTCTATGTGTGCGATCGTTGCGGCTAAGTTATCTGGTTGTAGTAATGAAGATATTATTAAAGGATTACAAACTTTTGAAGGTGTAGAACACAGATTGGAATTTGTAAGGGAAATTAATGGTGTGAAATATGTAAACGATTCAAAGGCTACAAATGTGGATTCATTATATTTTGCATTAAAAAGTTTTGATAATCCTATTTTTTTGATTTTAGGTGGAATTGATAAAGGAAATGATTATAATCAAATAAAAGATTTAGTACTTCAAAAAGTTAAAAAAATTTATGCGATAGGTCAGTCTGCTGATAAAATATTTAATTTCTTCCATCACGATATAAAAGTTGAAATTAAAAGTTCATTGAAAGAGTGTGTAGATGCTGCAAATAGTGAGGCCAGAGAAGGGGATATAGTTTTACTTTCACCTGCTTGTGCAAGTATGGATATGTTTAAAAATTATGAAGAAAGAGGACGAATTTTTAAAGAATTAGTTTATAATTTATAATGAGAAAGCTTGGAATAACATTGTTTTTTATGATTTTGATTTTGATGCTATTTGGTTCGATAATGGTTTTAACTGCTAGTTCGACTTATGCTCAAACAAAGTTTAATAATTCGTATTTCTATTTTTATAGTCATATACAAAAAGTATTAATTGCATTTGTAGCTCTTGTTCTTTTTTCAGCTATTGATTATGAATATTACAAATATTATAGCAAATTAATGCTTTTTGGTGGTGTTGTATTACTGATAGCCACTTTAATTTTTGCTCCAAGTGTTAAAGGGGCTGAAAGATGGATTAATATAGGTGGCTTAAGATTACAGCCAACAGAGATTGTAAAAATTGTACTTTTTATTCATCTAGCTAATATGGTTGATAAAAAAGGGGATTTAATTACAGATTTTAAGAATGGTTATGTTTATACTTTGGTTTGGATTTTATTAGTTGCAGCTTTAATTGTTTTACAGCCTAATTTAAGTAATGCTACTATAATTATTTTTGTTTCCCTTATTGTTCTTTATAATGCTGGAGCTCGATTAAAACATGTTTTATCAACGCTGCTCACTTTAGGAATACTTGGTTTTTCTATAATGCTTATTATGCCGCATTCACGTGCTAGAATTTTAGCTTATATAACTGGTATAAGTGAAAAAAAAGCAGGAAATATTCAGTTATATCAAGCATTAGTAGGTATAGGAAGTGGCGGCATAACTGGTTTAGGTTTAGGAAATAGCAGACAAAATAATCTATTTTTACCTGAACCTTTTGGTGATTTTATATTTGCGATTATTGGTGAAGAATTAGGATTTATTGGTGGGGTTATTTTGGTATTATATTATTTTGCAATATTTTTTGTAATGATTTTAATTGCAAAAAAAACTGAAGATAAATTTGGTAGACTTATTGTTTTATCGTTTGCGTTTTTGCTGATAATGAGTGCTTATGTTAATATTTCAGTTGCTATTGGTATTGTTCCAACTACAGGTATCCCTTTACCATTTGTTAGTTATGGTGGAACTTCTATGATCTTTTTGTCAATAGCTATTGGAATTGTAATTAATATTGCTTTTTCTAATGAAAGAAAGTTTTCACAAAAAATATTAGTAAATCTTGAGAATTAAATGGAAAAACACATTAAAATATTATTTGCTGGTGGGGGAACAGGTGGGCATCTGTATCCAGCAATTTCAGTTGCTGAAGAATTACAAAATTTGTATGAGCACTGTGAAATAGCATTTATTGGTTCTAAAGATAAAATTGAGGGTAGAGTTGTACCTCAATTAGGATATCAATTTTATCCAATTTGGATTTCAGGATTTCAAAGAAAATTAACAATAAAAAATCTTTTGTTTCCTGTTAAATTGATTGCTTCTATGGTTAAATCTTTGATTATTTGTATGAAATTTAAACCAGATATTGCAATTGGTTCAGGCGGATATGTATCAGGACCTGCTATTTGGGCAGCAAAAGTTATGGGAGCAAAAATTGTTTTGTTGGAACAAAATGCATATCCCGGTATAACAACAAGACTTCTTGAAAAATATGCTGATGAAATTCACATAACTTTTGAAGAAGCAAAAAACTATTTAAGAAATAAAGAAAAAGTATTTGTAAGTGGTAATCCTGTAAGAAATTCCTTAAAACTAATTGACAAATCAGAAGCGTTAAAGAAATTTGATCTCAAAGATAAATTTACAGTATTAGTTGTTGGAGGAAGTTTAGGTTCTAAAACATTAAATGAAGGAATACTTGAAAATCTTCAAAAACTAAAAGCAATGGATATTCAAGTGATTTGGCAAACTGGTAAGTATTATTATGATATTTACAAAAGTTATAATGATGAAAATATCAAGGTTATGGATTTTATAAACGATATGCAAGCTGCGTATTCTAGTGCGGATATTGTAATTTCAAGAGCTGGTGCTAGTGCTATTTGTGAAATCGCTAATTTAGGTTTGCCAACAATACTTGTTCCTTCACCAAATGTCACAGCTAATCATCAATACCATAATGCAAAAGCATTAGCTGATAAAAATGCTGCTATTTTGATTGAAGATAATGAATTCTCAAATAAAATTATTGAAGTAATATCAAATTTAAAAGATAATAAAAAACAATTAGAGTTATTGTCAAATAATATTAAGCAATTTGGCAAACCTGAAGCTACTAATATAATTGCTAAATCTATATTAAAAATTTTAAATATTATAATTTAAAAGGGCATTTTTTTAAAAATAAGCAATAATCGTGCCAAGGAGAAAAATAATGTTTGGAAAAATTAAAAAAATATACTTTGTCGGAATTGGTGGAATTGGAATGAGTAGTATTGCAGAAGTATTGATAAGTCAAGGATTTATTGTATCAGGTTCTGATAGAGCTGAGTCCGAAATTACTAAACGTTTGAGAGATTTAGGAGCTGAAATTTTTATAGGCCATAAAGCAGAAAATATTCAAGATATTGACGTGTTAGTTTATTCATCTGCTGTTCCTATGGACAATCCAGAAATCCAAGCTGCTTTAGAAAAGAAAATTCCTGTCATTAAGCGTGCAGAGATGCTTGCTGAATTGATGAGATTGAAAATTGGTATTGGAATAGCAGGGACACACGGAAAAACTACTACAACTTCGATGGTTGGCCTAACTTTAACAGAAGGTGGGATTGATCCAACAATTATAGTTGGTGGAAAATTAAGTGGGCTCGGTGGAACTAATGCAAGATTAGGTAAAAGTCAATATATTGTTGTTGAAGCTGATGAATTCGATAGAACTTTCTTAAAACTTACACCTGTAATTGCAGCATTAACGACCTTGGAAACAGAACATTTAGATACTTATAAAGATTTAGAAGATATAAAAGGAGCTTTTATCGAATTTGCAAACAAAGTTCCATTTTATGGGTTTTGTGTTGTTTGTTTAGATGAACCAGCTTTACAAGATATTATCCCGTATATTAATAAAAAAATTATTACATATGGATTATCATCTCAAGCTGATGTTAGAGCTTATGATATTAGATATGCAAATAATTCTACTACATATAAAGTTAAATATTTTGGTGAAGCTCTTGGGGAAATAAATTTGAATATACCGGGTGAACATAATGTTAAGAATTCACTTGTTTCTGTAATTATTGGAATGGAAATGGGAATTGATTTTAATACAATAAAAAAAGCATTGAGTAAATTTGCTGGTGTTTATAGAAGATTTGAAATTAAATATAATAAAGAAGTTATGGTTGTTGATGATTATGCTCATCATCCAACTGAAGTTAAAGCCACTTTAAACGGTATAAGAACAGGTTGGGATAGAAGATTGATAGCGGTTTTCCAACCACATCTTTACACCAGAACAAGAGATTTTTATGCAGAATTTGCTAGGGAATTTCTAAATTCTGATATTCTCATCTGTACAGATGTTTATCCAGCAAGAGAAGAACCAATTGAAGGAGTTAGCGGTAAACTTATAGCCGATACTTGTAAAAAATATGGACATAAAAATGTTTTGTACGAAGCTGATAAAACAAAAATACCAGATTTATTAAATTCAATTAAAAAAGATGGTGATATTATTATCACTATGGGAGCCGGTGATATTTGGAAATATGGTGAAAAATTTATCGAGTTATTAAAAGCCAATGAAAGTGCAAACTAAAATATTTGGTGTTTTATTCTTTTTTTTGTTAGTTCTAGGAACATTTTATTTGTTAATGATTTCCAAAGAAGTTGTTAAAGAAAACAAAATTAAAGTTATTCAAATTATCGGATGTGATCTTTTAAGTAAAGAAAGTTATTTAAAATTTGCAAAAATTTCAAATGAAGAAGAATTAGGAAAAATCAATTCAATTATTGTAAAAGATAGGTTGATTAAACATCCTTATATTAAATCTGTTGAAGTAACTTTTGTCGATAAAAACATTTTGAACGTTAAAATTAAAGAAAAAAATATAAAATTTCTTTTAAGTGGTGATACTTTGCTAAAAGCTATTACTGATAATTTTGAAATTATTCCATTCTTAAAAGAAACTAAAAATAATAACTGGATTGTGGTTAATAATTTACAAGAAGCTAATACAAAGCCTTTTAATACAAATAAATCTGAAAGAATTGTTAATATATTTAAGATGATTGATATCATGAAAAACATTGAGCCAGAAGCAGTAACTCAAATAAAAAATATAAATTTTTATGATAAAAATATTGTTGATGTACAAATCAGAAATAATGATTTAGTTTTTTATGAACAAGATATGTTAAAAGTTTCATATTTAATTTCTAAAATTTATTCATCGAAAATAAAAGCTAAATCTAATTCATTATTTGATTTTAAGTTTAATGGAAATATATATGTGAAAACAAATACTGATACTGTAAAATATACAAAAGGAATAAAAATATGAAAAGAGAAATAGTAGCTGGAATTGACTTAGGGACGACAAAAATCTGTGCTATTATTGGGGAAATTGCCGCTGACAATAAAATTGATATTCTTGGTTTTGGTAAAGCTGATAGTAAAGGGATAACTCGCGGCATGGTAAATAATATTTTACAAACAGCAGATTCAATAAAAGAAGCCGTTGAAATTGCTTCAAATAGAGCTGGGATTAATGTAACCTCATTTAATGTAGGTGTTGCTGGTGACCATATTAAAAATTTGAAATATAAAAATTATGTTACCATTGCAAATAAAGAAGCTGGTATAACTGAGGATGATTTGATAAGATTAGATAACGATATAAGAAGTATTAAAAAGGAACCAGATAAAAAAATACTGCATATTATTCCTGAAGAATATATTGTAGATGATGTTTATAGAAGTATTGATAACCCTATTGGTATGCAAGGGAGTAAATTAGAGGCAATAAATAATATAATAACTGCTGAAACTAGATATCTTGATAATATTCAAAGAGCAATTGAGAAAGCTGGTTACTCAATTAATAACTTTGTTTTACAGCCATTGGCTTCTGCTAATTCAGTTTTAGAAGAAAGTGAAAAAGAAGTTGGTGTGATGTTAATTGATATTGGTGGTGGAACAACTGATATTGCAATTTTTGAGAATAAAAAATTAAAATATTCCAAAGTCTATGGAATTGGTGGAAATATGGTTACAAATGATATCCGAGAAACTTTAAATCTGATTCAAGGCGTAGCTGAAGAGCTAAAGGTAAAATATGGATTTGCTACTTTATCTGCAGTATTGAAGAATGAAGAAATAACAATTCCGGGAATTGGAGCGAAAAAGAATATGGTAGTTTCTGTTGCTACACTTACAGAGATTATTTATTATAGAATGAGAGAATTATTTTACTTTATCAATAAAGATGTTGAAGCTTTAGGTCTGAAAAAAATTATTAAAGGTGGTATTGTTTTAACTGGTGGTGGATCTTTACTAAAAGGATTAACTGAACTATCAGATGAAGTATTTGGAATTCCTGCTAGAATTGGTATTCCTTTAAATTTGGGTGAGGGATTATCTAGAGAAATCGAAACACCTGAATTTGCAACAGTTACTGGCTTGATAAGACCAATTGAAGGGTTATCATCTCATAATCCAATAGTTCTCACCATAGAAAAAAAGATGTCACAACAAGCAAAAGTACAGCCTTCACCAACAGTATTAAATATTGAAGAAGAAAAAGTGGTGGAAGAAAAAGTAGAAGAAAAAATTGAAACAAAACCAAAAGAAAAAAAAGAATCGATTTTTACAAAAATTAAGAATTTTTTTGATCAATTATAAGAACACAACAGGGAGGATAAAATGTTACCAGAAAATTTGAACTTTTTTCTTGAAGAAAATCCAAGAGAAAACGCAGTTATAAAAGTTGTAGGTGTTGGTGGTGGCGGTTGCAATGCCGTGAAAAATATGATTGAGTTAGGTATTAAAGGTGTAGATATAATAGCTGTAAATACCGATATTGTTGCGTTGAATTCAAATCCAGCTAGTATAAAAATACAAATTGGTAAACAATTAACAAAAGGATTGGGGGCCGGTGCTAATCCTGAAATTGGCAGAAAATCAGCTGAAGAAAATAAAGATGAAATAGCTGAAGCATTAAAAGATGCCGATATGGTTTTTGTTACAGCAGGTATGGGAGGTGGAACAGGGACCGGTGCTGCTCCAGTAGTTGCTTCTATTGCTAAAAGTTTAGGTGCTCTAGTTGTTGGTATTGTTACTAAACCATTTGTTTGGGAAGGCCCTGCTCGTATGCGCAACGCAGAGGCTGGTATTTCTGAATTGAGGCAACACGTTGATAGTTTGATTGTGATTCCAAATCAAAGAATTTCTGCAGTTGCTGATAAGAAAATAAAACTAAAAGATGCATTTAATAAACCAAATGAAATATTATATCTTGCTACTGTTGGCATAACTTCAATTATTACAGAAGAAGGTGTTGTGAATGTAGATTTTGCTGATGTTAAAAGAGTTATGTATCAAAGTGGTAATGCGCTTATTGGCGTTGGTACTGCATCAGGTGAGAATAGGGCTACTTTGGCCGCTCAACAAGCAATTTCTTCGCCATTGCTTGAGGGTGTAAGTATTAAAGGGGCAAGAAATGTTTTATTAAATGTGACTTGTGGTGAGGATTTTAGTTTTGATGAATTAGAAGAAGGTAACGAAGTAGTTCGTCAGGCTGCTGGAGAGGGTGTTGATATTATTTTTGGTTATGTTATTAATGAAAATATGGGAGATAAAGTTTCATATACTTTAATAGCAACTGGCTTCGATAAAAAAGAAGGTTCTCTATCTACTCCTAAAACAACAGTTTATACTCATAAACCTAAATTAGAAAAAGAACAAGAAGACCTTTTTGTAAATAAAGAACAAAATAATTTTAATAGTAATAAAGTTGCTGAACCAGTTTTTAGTGTTAATTCACCTAAAATTACACCTATTCCAAAAATGAACGATGATCTATTAAATACTAATGATAATATGGAAGATATTTCGATTCCTACTTATCAAAGAATTAAACAACAAAAACCTGTTGCCAATACTAATTTTAGTATAAGTAATAAAACTGTTGATTTAAATACAACATCTGATCTAGATGACTCTTCATTTTTAAGAGCTATTTTAGATTAGTTAAAAGAATAGGGGCTTTCCCTGTTGGGCCCCTATTTCCTATTAAAAATATTTCAAGTAATATTTTAAAGTTTCTTCAACTTCATTTATATTTTTACCTTCGGTATAAATTCTTACCAATGGTTCTGTTTCACTACAACGAATTAATACCCATTGCGTAGGTGTATCAAAAATATATTTTACTCCATTAATAACACCTCTACTATTTGTAAAGGTTTGTTTTTGGGATATTTTGTTATTTATGATACTATCTTCATCAGAAATTAACCTTGCTAAATTATCAATTGCATTTCCATTAAAATGATGGTCGATGCGCTTATAATAGATTTCTCCAAATTCTTTTCTTTTGTAATTGACAAAATCGGATAGTTTTTCAAAGCCACTTTCTAATAACATTTGTATGAATAATAATCCCGAAAAAATTCCATCTCTTTCAGGTATGTGAATTTTAAATCCATAACCACCACTTTCTTCACAACCTATTGCAGTATTATCGTTTACAAATTCTTCACAAATATACTTAAAGCCAACAGGAACTCGTCTGATAATTCTTTTACTTGCAAAGTGTTCTTCAATTTTACCTGTAACAGAAGAAGTTATAACAATATTACCAGTAATTTTTTTTGTATTTATAATATAATCTACAAGATATAATATTTGTTCCTGGGCGCTTAGCCATTCTCCATTTTCTAACATAACACCTAACCTATCGGCATCTCCATCGGTAGCTAAACCTAAGGCGTAACTTCCTTTTTTTAATTCTGATGACAAAGGTTGAAGATTGGTTTCAATTGGTTCTGGTAATCTATTATTAAAATTATTTTTTGGCTCAGATGCAATTGTATTTACGATGATTTTGGTATCCTTTAGTAAATCCATTAAATATTCTTGTCCAGCACCATTCATTGAATCAACTAGAACTCTTAATCCTTTTGTACTAAAAATATTGAAATCTAAGATTTTTAAGATATGTTCTTTATAAATTGGGTATAAGTCAATTATTTCGTAATTTTTTTTATAATTTAAAGTGATATTTTCAGAAATTAAATTTTCAACTTTTTTTGTTTCTTCGGTAAAAAATGGACCACCGTAATAGTTTTTAAATTTTACACCATTATATGTTGGTGGATTGTGGCTTGCAGTAATCATAACACCAGCACTTAATTTTAAAACTTTAATTGCTGTTGATACAAATGGAGTTGGTACTATTCTCGAAGATAAAAAAGTTTTAATATTGTATGTTGATAAAACAGAGGCAAAAATTTCTGCGAAAATATCAGATTTTAAGCGACTATCATAACCTACAACCACTTTAATTTCATCTTGATTATTTTTATATTCATTCAGTAGATATTTTGCAAAAGCTTCAGCAACTTGCTTAACAGTAGTTTCATTGATATCTTCATCAATTATGGCTCTCCAGCCATCTGTCCCGAATATTAGACTCATTAAATCCCCCGATTATTTTTTATAAAATTATAAAACTGAACAACAATGTTAATAAGAACGAATATTTAATATATTCAGCAACATCATTATATTGATTTTTTAATTTATTCCAATAATATGCCAATACTATCATAAGTAATATTAAAACCAATGATAATAACATTGTTTGAGTTAAACATAAACTGTTAGGAAAATAATCAATTAAACTTTTGCCATTAAAAAATTTTCTATACATAATTTGTAAGTGAAACCAATATACAAATAATGATTCTCTACTAACATTTATAAAAAATGAATTACTCAAATCTACTCTTTCTGTCAAATAATAGGAAAGACTAAAAAGTGTCAATAAATAGCCTAATCTTAATAATGTGAATAATGGACTCGATTTTAAGCCAGTGTCAAAACTAACTTTATCATATAAATATAAAGCATGTGGAATGAAAACTAAAATAAGCCCTACATATAAAGTAATTTTTAAAAAATTATCTAATTGTTCATCTTTATATTTTGTATAAAGATAACCTAAAATGTAGCCAGAAAATATAAAAGCAAACCACGGAAAAATTGGGAAAAGAGCTTTATATTTATTGTTGAATATTGTTGCAATTGATAAGTGGAAAAATTGATTAAAATCTATTTTCCATACTATTGGAGTTAATAGAATGAAAGAAATAAACAATATTGAAACAGCAATAATATTTGAAAAATTATTTTTTAATAAAGTTCTAAAAAATAATAAAACAATTAGTCCTAATCCAATGCATTGCAAAACATCAAATTTAAAGAAAGATATTAGATTATCATAGCTGGAGCGATAAATTACATCTTCCAACGAATAAAATGGTAAATGAAGTGAATAACCAGCAACTATAAGGAAAAACATTCGTTTTAATTGGTTATTGAATTCTTTATTAAAAAAATGTAATTCAGGTAAACGTCTTAATGATGAGATGTAAAAAGCAAAGCCTGAAGTAAAAATAAAAGTAGGTGCAACCAAACCATTTATAAAATTAATAAAAATAGCCGATGATTTAATTGATTGAAATACCGTTTCATTAAAGATATGTACCTCAATCATTACAATCATGGCTAAACCTTTTAAAAAATCAACATTAATTAATCTTTTTTTATGCATAAAAAAACTTAAATTTTTTACAAAATTAAAAAAAATTGAGATTTAATAAAAAAATAATTATATTGTAAAAAAAGATATAAAAATCTTAAATTAAACTTTGGGGGTAACAATGGCACAATATCAATGGTCTGATTCGTATTCTGTAAAAGATGTAAAAGTTGATGCACAACATAAAAGATTGTTTGAAATGTTGGGTGAATAGCAAGATGCAATGAGAAATGGCTCAGGAAAAACAGAACTAGGTAAAATGCTTGATTTCCTTGCAGATTATACAGTTACGCATTTTAAAGATGAAGAAGAAGTGATGAAAAAATTGAATATGCCTGATTTAGCACATCATATTAAAGAACACGAGGATTTTGTAAATTTTGTTGTTGAAACAATTAAAAAATTCAAGTCTGAAGGAGCTAATCTTGCGATGCTCATTACAGTACATCAACAATTAGGAGATTGGTTAGTAAATCACATCTTAAAATTAGATAAAGAAATTGCCAAATACAAATAATAAAGGAGGCTATTATGGCCGTATTTCAATGGAATCAAACACTATCTGTTGGGAATCAAAAAATTGACCAACAACATCAGCAATTGTTTGAAGCTCTTGCAAAGTTACAAGATGCAATGAAGGCTGGTAAAGGGAAAGAGGAAGTTATGAGTACATTAAGGTTTCTTTCTAATTATGTAGATAAACATTTTGCTGATGAAGAAGAATTGATGAAAAAACATAATTATCCAGATTTTGAAAATCATAAAAAAATCCATGAAAATTTTAAGGCAAAAGTAAAAGAATATATTAATAAATATAATGCTTCTGGCGCAGATTTGTCTGCTATTGTTACAGTACAACAAGAAGTTGGAGACTGGTTGATAAAGCATATTGGTTATGAAGATAAAAAATATGCACCTTATATTAAATAAAAATAAAATAGCTGCTTTAATAGCAGCTTTTTTTGTGATTATTATAAATGTTTTGCGATAAAATTATTTTACTCAATTACTATAAGAGTATATAATTTAAATCTATCCATTATTATAATTTAGTTTATTAAAAAATAGCTGTATTAATTTTGAGATTATTGCGGGCCTTCGGCCCGCTGCCCCTTGCAGCTTTCCACAAGCTGCAAGGGGCTTAAGCTTATACAGTCCGAGCTATATAATTTCTAATTTTTTCTAATCCTTATGAGTTATTACCTATCTTCTTTCAAAGTATGAGCTCTAATATTAACTAAAAATTAAATTTTTAAATTATTGTAAAAATATTATATTTAAATTTACATTTTTATAAACTCATAGGAGTAGGAAAATGCGCGAAATGCAAAAAAAATTTACAGATTTATTTTTTGTAATATTATCTTTACCTGCAACAGCTATTGGATTTGCTCTCTCTGTTCAAATTCAGTGCTTAGGTTGGATTCTTAATACACAATTAGGTTATGATTTACATCAAATTGGTTTAGTATGGCTTGCAGGGCCACTTGCTGGTATTTTAGGGCAAGTAATTGTCGGAATTATTAGTGATAATACTTGGCTTTGGGGCGGAAGAAGAAGACCTTATATTATTATTGGTGGAATTGTTGGCGGTATAATGCTTGTGCTTTTACCAAATCTAGGATATATTAAAAATGCTTTCCATCTCGAAGGGACAGCTCTTCTTATTGTTGCAACAATTATAGCTTTAGTATTCGATTTATCCATTAATGTTAGTTTTAATCCAACAAGGACGCTTATAACAGATGTTACTCCCGAAGGGGAACTTCGCACAAAAGGTTATGCCTGGATGCAAACTATTTCCGGATTTTTTGGAGTTCTAGCTTATTTAATAGGTGCTTTCCTCGGAAATATTCAACTTATATACTTGGCAATCTTAATTGTACCACTTTTTACTGTTGTACCTACATTCTTTATTGATGAGCCAAAAGAATTAGTTAGCCAAGATGGTAATAATCAAGCATCTGAAACTAACTTGCCAGAATTTTTAAAAATTTGCTTCGCGCATGCTTTTACTTGGGTTGGTATTCAAACAATGTTCATTTATACATTTGGCTTTATTAAAGAAGTTGTGATGGGTTTCAAAATTACTCAAACTTTAACATCAGCACAAAATGACGAAATAGGTCTTGCTACCGGTATCTCATTTGCTATTTTGAATACAATAGGTTTCTTATTCCCTAAATTCGTTCTAGAACCTGTAAGTAGAAAAATTGGTAAAGTTTGGACTCATAAACTTGCTGTCCTTGTAATGGCTGTTGCATATTTAGTAACATTTTTGTTTGTTAAAGATAAAATTTCTTTATTCGTAATGATGGCAATTATTGGTATTGGTTGGGCATCTGTTGTAAGTATAATATTTGCAATAGTTTCCGAAGTTGTTAACAAAGCAAAAATGGGATTATTTATGGGCTTGTTCAACCTGGCTGTTGTTATTCCTCAAATTCTCTCTTCCTATTTAGGTGGTTGGATTAATACATTTACTGACAAATCTTATATTTTCTTAATTAGTTCAGTTACTTTATTTATTTCATTTGTTATTTGGTTATTTGTAAAAAACACTGAAAATAAATAATTTTGGAGGATAATTTGCGAAAAGGAGTTATTTTAATTTTATATATTGTTTTAAATTCTGTAATTTTTTGTATGGACCAATTTAATTACGAAAATTATAAAATTGTAGTAACTTCAAACCGCGAGTTATCCTTCACCAATTCTAAAGACGCTTATTTCTATACCACAACTCATTTAAATAAAAATGACAATTGGTTCTCTGGTTGGAATATCGCTGGCATTCGAATATTTAACGATTATACTTTATATATAGATAGTCAGCCTTTGAAAAAAAGTAAATCGAAAGTTATTGCCTATCCTGATAAATTCTACCGATATTATGATAATAACAAGGCTATAGAAATATTTTCAATGATAGATAGTATATCACTCCTATATTTTGAAATAAGCGTAGTCCAAGGGCGAAAAATCGGTTTTTCAGTAGATACCAACCTAACAAAGTTCACTGGAACTAATGGTAACATTTCGATACTTAAAGTTAATGAAAATAATGAATATAATATTTATATAACACCTCTGATTGATGGTGATATAGCAATAGCTAACAACATCATAGTTACTGATAAAAAGAACAAAGGTTTTATTGTTATTTGTGCTAAAAGCATTCAACAAGCTTATGATATTATTAAAGATTTTCGATTAAATAAAGAACGTTACCTTACAAGTAGGAAAAAACGAATTGAAAATGTTTTAAAAAATTCTTTTATTTTATCCTCAGATATGAATTTAAATGTTGCTCTTCCATGGATAAGTGCAACACTCGATCAACTTATAACAAAACAACAAGGCTATGGTATTTACGCAGGTCTTCCTTGGTTCAATCAATACTGGGGAAGAGATATGTTTATTTCCTTTCCAGGTGCATGTTTAGTTAGTGGTAAAACTAATATTGCAAAACAAATACTTCTTGATTTTGCAAAATTTCAAAATTTAGATTCAACATCAAAATACTACGGAAGAATTCCTAATCGTGCTCAACCTACTGATATAATTTACAATACCGCTGATGGAACACCAAGATTTGTAATTTCAATTTATGAATATATATTATATACAAAAGATTTTTCTATCTTAGAACAGTTATATCCAAACATTAAAATAAGTGTTGAAGGTAACTTAAAATATTGGGTTGATAATAACGGTTTCCTTTTGCATGATGATGCTGATACTTGGATGGATGCAAAAAAAGATGGCAAAATACCGTTCTCTCCTCGTGGTATTGCAGCTAATGATATTCAATATTTGTGGTATAAACAACTACAGATAACCGAATATTTCGCTGCTAAATTAAATGATACAAATTTTGCTAAAATTTGCAAAAATTATTCAACCAAATTGAAAAATAATTTTTCAAAATTTTTTTGTAATGATAAATATGGCTATTTAGCGGATAGACTTGATTCAAATTATATTCAAGATTGGAAATTTAGGCCCAACCAACTCTTCGCATTCGAATTACTCGAAGACACGCTCCTTAAAGCAAATATTACAAAACTTTGTTGGGAAAAACTAACTTATCCTTGGGGCGTTGCATCACTTTCACAAGATGATGACGATTTCCATCCATGGCATCATTGTGATTTATATTTTTTCGATGAAGCTTATCACAATGGAATAGTTTGGTTGTGGCTAAATGGAATTATGATGCAGAGAATGATTGAATTTGGGCAATACAATAAAGCATATGAATTATTTGATAATATGAGTAAACAAGCTTTATTTCAAGGAGCTATTGGATCTTTACCAGAAAATGCTGATGCTCTACCTCGCAATGGAAAAAAATGGGCAGATAGAAGCGGTGCTTTTCTTCAAGCCTGGTCTAATGCTGAATATTTAAGAATTTGGTACCAATACTTTTTAGGTGTTCAACCAGACTTAATAAATAACATAATTACAATAAAACCATCTATTCCTGATAAAATAGAGCAGTTATTTACTCAAACATCATTTGAAGATTCTAAAATTAAAATTTTTGCTGAAAAAATTAATAATAAAAGAGTTCTTACTTATATTTATAACGGTCCATCAAGATTTTTGGCAATAGAACTTCCATTTTTCGAAAAATTTAAATACGAAGCAAAAAATAATGATAAAATTGAAATTATTATTGAAAGAAATGTAGCACATTTTACTATAGAAAATAAAGATGGAAATATTAAATTTGACTTAAATAAAATTCCAAAGTACATAGAATATGAAAATAAAATTAATAAAATATTTGAAAAAGTAGATTTTTGTAAGCCATTATTAAGAAAAGACTTAAAGATTTTTAAAAATAAATAATTATTTAATTTTAGGAAAACCAATTATAAATTTGGATCCAACGTTAATTTCACTTTCAATATCAAATATACCATTGTGAAGTTTGATAAATTCTTTAATTAAAATAAGTCCCAAGCCAGTTCCCTGTTCTCCAGATGTTCCTTTTAAAGATGAATGTATATCCGAATTTAAAATTTTTTCTTTTGTCTCTTTTGTCATACCTATACCATTATCCTCAATAATAATTTTATCGTATTTATCATCTTCCTTACAGTAAATTTTAATTTCACCACCAATTTTAGTAAATTTTATTGCATTTGATAGTAAATTCCTTAAAATAGTAACTAACATATTTTCATCGACAAAAATATATTTGTTATCATCAATTAAAATTATAATATCAATATTTTTATTATTTGCTTGAAGTTTAAGCAATACTAAACTTTTAGTTATGGCGTTTTTCAGATTAATATTGGAAGGATAAAAATCAATCCTATTATTAATACTTCTATTCCACAATAAAATATTCTGTATAAGTTCTAAACTTTGTTCAGCTGATTGTTTAGTATATATTAAATTAACTTTTATTGATTCATCCATAGTACATTCTTCTATATCTTCTAAAACTATTTCTAAAAAAGAATTAATGGAGCCTATAGGATTAATTAAATCATGTCCTATAATAGAAATTAACCTATCTTTAAATTTATTATTCTTTTCTAATTGATTCCTCAAATCATCTAATTCATTGTATTGTGCTATTAAATCGATGTTCAATTCCTCTAATTTTTGAGTGGCAAACTGTAATTCTTTATTTTTTTTACGTATCCTAATATAAGAATACATACCTAATATAACTAAAATAGTGATAGTTAAAATTATTATTTTAGCATATAACTCATTTTTTTTATGGATGTTAAGTGTTTTATCAAACTCATATTTATTTATACTTTGTAAAAAATATGGATTATTTACACTAGCATCTGCAGAGTCTCGAACCTTTGATAAAAATTTTAAATAAAATATTTCTTTATCCTTATCATTTAATTTTTCAGAATTTGTAATAACAATTTTAAGAACATCCTCAACAAGAAGCCATGATTTCAAATCAACATAATAATCTAATAATTCCAATGCAAGTCTATTACTTTCGTTATATTTACCAATATTAGATAAATAATAAGAATATATTAATTGAGTTTCAAAAAATTGATATTTTGACTTTTGTAAGTATTTAGAGTATTTAAATAATGTGTCTAGATTATTTTTAGCTTCAATAATATTGCTTTTTTTCAGATAACAATAAATAATTTCTCGGAGTGAAGTAAGAAAAGAATTTGTGTCTTTTAACTCTTTTCTTAGAATGTAAGCATTATAATAATGTTTAATTGATAATTCATATAATTTTAAGTACTTGTAAGCTTGTCCAAATCTTTGAAAAACATATGCTTGACCTAATTTGTCATTAGTTTCTTTAAAAATTTTTAATGCGTTCATTAAATACTTGAAGCCATTTGTAGTATCATGATTAAGTATATAAAGATTAGCAATGTTATTATAAGCATATGCAATTTCTCGTTTAATTTTATATTCTTCACCTAATCTTAAGGCAGATATAAAATAATATTCTGCTTTAATATAATTATTTATATTTCTATAAAAAATTCCTTCAAAATTGTAAAGTTTGGGTAATATTTCTTCATAATTAATATTTTTTGCATATTCAATTGCTTTTTCTATAAGTCTTAAGCTAATGTAGGGATTATCATTTCTATAATTCCATGCTTGTTCTGAAATATAATCAATTTGTTGATATATTTCTTTATCCTGTATAATACTTAAAATACTATCGATTTTATTATCATCCTGTTTGTTATAAGCGAAAAGATTAATGATTAAAAATAATGTTAAAAAAAGTTTTTTCATTTTTCTTAAAAAATATACTTCATATAAAAAAAATAATTTTTTTTTTACAATAAAAAAAATATATTTATAGCCCAAATTTAACAAAATAAGGGAAGTATATGAAAAAAATATTATTATATATATTGGTTTTAATCAATATATTACTTGCACAAGATATTAATTTAATTAGTGAAGGTTTCAATAATGGAATAACTCCACCTACAGACTGGGAATTCTCTGGTATAACTTCAACTTACACAACTTCAGGAAATTATGGTAGCGCATCACCGTCATTAAAATTTGATACAAATGGCGATTATATTATAACACCGAGTTTAAATAAACCAACACAACTGTCCTTTTGGCTAAAAGGAAATTCAACGGATAATAATTCATCTCTTACAATTTTTCAATATATCAACAGCAGTTACCAACAATTAGTTGATATTAAACCATTAAGTACAACTGGTATAACTCTAACTTACAATTTAGATACAAATGCTACTAAGTTGAAATTTGTTTATAATAAATCTGCTGGAAACTTAGCATTTGATGATGTTTTAATAAAAGGTAAGAATAATAGTTCTCCTGGTGGTGGCGGTGGTACACCTAATTTAACATTAAGTAAAAGTAAATTGTTTTTATTTAGTTATGTAAACTCAAACTCAAATATTTTAACATATACCTTATCAACAAGTAATTTAACAAGTAATCTTAATATTTCTACTTCTAACGGAATAAAAATATCTACTGATAATGGAGCTAATTGGTACAATAGTTTATCCTTAACTCCAATAAACGGAAATATTTCATCACAAACAATTTATGTAATGTATTCACCAACAAATATTGGAAATTCAACTATCAATATTCAACATTCTAGTGGTTCTACAAATCAAAATATAGTTTGTTATTGTGTCTCAGGAGCAAATTCCAATCCTTTTATGGCATATAAAGGAAATTATAAAGGGAAAACACTACGTTACCTACTCCATAATGTTATAAAAAATCACACTGTGGTAAGTTACGATGGTTTATGGTCACAATTTATATATACTGATGCTTTAGATAACGGTAAAGTATATGATATTTATACAAATAATCCAAACGGAACAACATCTTATTATTTCGATTTTTCCGTAAATCAATGCGGTACATATAATAGTGAAGGTGACTGCTACAATAGAGAACACTCTTGGCCAAAATCTTGGTTCAACGATTTAGCTCCCGCTTATTCCGATTTACATCATATCTACCCAACGGATGGTTATGTCAATAACAGGCGTGCTGATTATGCATATAGTAATGTATCAAATCCTACATATACATCATCTAATGGTAGTAAACTTGGGACTTCCAATTGGAGTGGTTTTAGTGGTACAGCATTTGAGCCAAATTCTGCCTTTAAAGGTGATTTAGCTCGTTCGTATTTTTATATGTCTACAAGATATATCTATGAAGATGGCGGTTGGACAACTTCCGATATGACAGATAAAGCAGAATTGAAATCTTGGGCTGCAAATTTACTCTTGAATTGGCATCAAAATGATCCTGTTAGCAATAAAGAAATTACTAGAAATTGTGCAATCTATAATATTCAAAACAATTGGAACCCTTTTATCCTTGAGCCAAAATTTGCGCGTGAAATTTGGGATACAACAACAGCACCAGTTTTAGTAAATGCTCAATCCATAAACAGTACTCAAATTGTTGTTACATTCGATAGATTTGTAGAACTTAACTCAGCTCAAAATATTGCCAACTACTTTATTACAGGAATTGGAAATCCTACCTCCGCGCAAAGAGATTATGATAACGATCCTTCTAAAGTTTTATTAACCTTTAACAATCTTATACCTGGAAATACTTATAACATAATAGTCAATAATGTAACAAACCTAAATGGTAATCCAATAGCCACAAATTCTTCTATATCTACTGGTAACGTTTTGCCTGTAGAATTAAAATCCTTTTCTTGCATAAAAAAAGAATTTTCAATTATTATAAAGTGGACAACCACAATTCAATTAAATACCGAAAAATTCATCATTCAGAAAAAAATTGACAATAATTGGATAGATTTAACATCAATTAAAGCAAAAGGTAATTCAAACGAAATAATAAATTATGAATACACAGACGATAATCCACACAATGGAAATAATACATACAGACTAAAAATTATTGATTTTGATGGTGTTATAAATTATAGTGATGAAGTTCACACTAATTTTGAAATTAAATATGATTTTGTGTCAAATATTTATCCAAATCCTTTTAATCCAAAAGCAATAATAAGCCTAATTACACCAACAGAAAGCTTTGTTGATATAAATGTTTACGATATTACTGGTAAATTAGTAAAAACACTAGCAATAAATTATCCTTTACAAACGGGCAAAAATCTAATTACATTCGATGGCAACGAATTAACATCAGGAACATACATAATAACCTTCGATTATAAATCTAATACATTAAGCAAAAAAGAATATAAAAAAGCTATTTTGATTAAATAAAATATATTTAGCTCAGACGGTGTAAGCATAAAGCCCGTGCGGCGCACGGGCGGGCTAAAGCCAAAATTTTTTCCCCAATACATTTCAATAAAATTTTACCAATATATTTTATATTTTTACATTTAGCTAAATAACTAAATGATTTCTAATTTATTTTTTATAGATTAGTTCACGTAAAAAAAAGTGAATACATAATATCGTTATTCCAATATATTATAAATTACGATATATTAGCAAAATTAATATATATATTCGTATTACAATATAATAGTTTATAAGATATAAATTCAATTTATAAAAAAATATATTTGCTTATACAAAATAATTGCTTGTGCGATATAATTGTAAATTCAATTATATTATAAAAAATTGCATCAATTGTAAGCTGCCGCGTATTTGGGAAAGATTTGAGTATTAAGGCTAGAAAGCATCACATTATGAAAGGTGTCGAAGAAAAGAGTTTTGCGGGCCGTTCGGCCCGCCGCCCCTTGCGGCTTGGTTCAAGCCGCAAGGGGCTTAAGCTTACACTGTCTGAGCTAATGAATAAAAAAAGCAAGCTTGCTTGCGCTTACTTGCCTTTAATGAAGATAAATAACTAAAATTCTAACTTTAAATAATTATTATCTGAGCGAATATTTGGATTTTGATAAACATTTGTTAATTAAGTGATAGTTGTCATTATGTAGTTTTTAAGCTCGACTCTAGTAATCTTCCCATTTTTATCATTATCAGCACTTTATTCTTTGATTGATTTAATTAGTGAATATGTAAAATATCATTAGAAATAATTTAAGATTCATACTAAAATTCTTGTGCAGATGATGATGAAATATAACCATACCATCCAGGTTTCTAACATCAACAAAAACTTCATTAAGTAATTGGTTCAATTTAAAATAATCAATTTTATTTATTCTTGCTAATTTCTTTCCATCTTCTTTATCTTTAAATTAAAAATGATAAAATGAGCATTGTTATAAGCTAATACACAATTTTTGTAAAATAATAGATAAATTATACCAAATTGCTTTCATTGTATTTGTAAGGAATAGAAAAGACTTTTTATCTTAATTCTTTCTCTATCTGGTAAAAATATGAAATAACTATATCTAATAAAACTGTTGATTTCATATTTGAATGTATAATCTTTAAATTGTGCAAAAACATAGATCTTCAATAGTAAAAAAAATAATTTTGTTTTCATATTTTTTTTCTATATTAGTTAATATTATAAAAATAAATTTGTATACCTTATAAGTTCAAATAAATTAACTAACAAATTAAGTTTAATCTATGTTTATAACAGTATATGCAAGAATTCTTAGTGATGAAAACAATTTTTATGACTTTGAAATAATCAATTATAATAATAGCTTATTTGAATATTTTAAAATAGAATTTAAAGACGAATTATTGTTAGGAAGTAAAATTTTAAAAGATTTTTATAAAGATATTTATGATATTATTTTAGAGGCATTTAAAGTTTCAAAAGAAATTGAAAGAATTATCAAAAGAGAAGAAGGTATTTTTCTAAGCTTAAAAATTATACCTTATAAAGATAGTTATTTTAATTTGTTTATTTCTGAAATTAAAGATAACTATTCATTTAAAGAAATTGATAACTTTCATCTATTAAATTATATTAAAGATTTTATTTTAATTCTCGATTTTTATGGTAATATAGTTTTTGCAAATCAAATGTTTTGTGATTCTGTTGGTTATCAATCAAATGAATTCACAACTTATAACATTAAAAATTTAATCCATAATAATTCTATACCATTTGATGAAGTAATAAGAACGGTAAAGCAGAATAAAAAAGCACATTATTTTTGGCAATTTAAAAAGAAAAATCTTTCATATTCTTATTTTGACGCAAAATTAAGTGAGTTTGTCTATAATAACAATAAATATATTTTTTGTTATTTAACTGGTTTGAATATTGAAAGCGAAATTTATAGAAATTTCGATATTATTTTTAATTCCATAACTACACCAATTTTAATTTGTAGAGTAAACGATTTAGAAATAATAGATTTCAATTCAGCTTTTGCAGAAGTATTTAATAAAAAATACAGTGAATTTAAATTCAAATTTTTATATGAAGTTGGGTTCTTTTCACAAGATGATTTAATATCTCTTATAAAACAAACAGTTCAAAAAGGCTATATAAGGAACTTCAAGGTAAAATTTACTAATAATAATGGGGAACAAAAAGTTTATCTTGTAGATACTTATATGATATTTTTGTTGAGTTTTGAGAATATAATTATCACACTTCACGAGATAACAGAATTAGAAAACAAAAATGAAGAAATTGAAAAGCTTTATAAACAATCTGAAGTAATATTAAATAATAGTCCTGTAGGAATCGGATTGATTAAAAACAGAAAAATCTATTGGTGTAATCCTAAATTAGCTGAGATATATGGTTTTAATGATACAAGTGAACTTGAAGGGAAAGATACAATTATTTTATATAATTCTCAAGAACAATTTGAAGAACTTGGTAAAAATATCTATAATGATTTATTAACAAGAGGATTTTATAAATCCGAATATAAATTAGTAAGAGGGGATAGACAAATTTGGTTGAATACACAGGCAATTTTAGTAAATAAAGATAATTTATCTGATGGAATAATCATTATAGTTGATGATATAACAGAAACTAAAAATTTAATGCAAGATTTAGAAAATGCAAACCAAGCTAGAACACAATTTTTAGCAAATATGAGCCATGAAATTAGAACTCCATTAAATGCTGTGATAGGTTTTTCAAAATTATTATTAGATACACCACATAATGAAACACAAAAAAAGTATTTAGAATATATTAATGAATCGAGTGATTTACTCTTAAATATTGTAAATGATATTTTAGATTTATCAAAAATTGAAGCTGGTAAATTAGAACTTGAAATCAAAAAAAATGATATTGTAGAATGCTTTGAGAGCGTAATCGATATATTTAAATACTCTGCTTCCAAGAAAAATTTACAGTTAATGCTTGACTTGGACTATACAATGCCACAATATGCGTATTTTGACCTCGTAAGATTAAAACAAATTTTAATCAATTTACTTTCTAATGCAATTAAATTTACTGAAAAAGGCTTTATTAAATTAACTGCTTATTATACCATAAATGAAGAAGATAAAAATTTCGCAACTTATCATATTGAATTACAAGATAGTGGTGTTGGAATATCAAAAGAAAAATTAGAGATTATTTTCAAACCATTTATTCAAGCTGATACTTCGATAACTCGAAAATATGGTGGTACAGGATTAGGATTAACTATTTCTCAACTTTTAGCTGAAAAAATGGGAACATCATTGAAATTACAATCCGAGGTTGGCAAAGGAACAACATTCTTTTTTGATATTAAATTAAAAGTTGAAAATAAGACAATTTTTGATAATTATAAAAAATTTAATGATCAAGAAATTCTTATTATTGAAGATGGTGAAGACTTTTGCCACAAATTGGGAAATATACTAAATGAATTGAAACTTAAACCAACCATAAAAAATTTTAGTGATATAAATTATGATGAAATTAAAAAATATGATGGTGTAATTTTTACTTTTTGTGAAGAAGAATCGTTAAAAGATTTACTAAAATATTTCTCTAAAGAAAAATTAATTTTAAGATTAATAATTGATAGTGATAAGCAGAAAGAATACTTGGAAAATAATTATGGTATTAAATATTTTATCAGTTGTCCTTTAAAATTTGATTATCTTTATCAGGTTCTTTCCCAAATAATGACAAGTAGCATTCAAATTAGCAATAAAGATTATAGTTTAAATGATATAAATAATAACAACGTAGAAGTTAACAAAAAAATAAAAAAAATATTTATAGTTGAAGATGTTTTAATAAATAGAATTTTATTACTAAATTTATTAAAAAAGATTAGCGAAAATTTTGAAATTATAGAAGCAGAAAATGGTTTAGAAGCTATAGAGAAGTATAAAAATAATGAATTTGATTTAATTTTTATGGATGTTCAAATGCCGATTATGGATGGTTTAGAAGCTACAAAAAAAATAAGAGAATATGAAAAAGAAAATAATAAAAAAGATACTCCAATAATAGCTTTATCTGCTGGGATATTGAAAAGTGAACAAGAAAGAGCCTTTAGTTCCGGAATGAGTGATTATCTACCTAAGCCCATAAATATTGATAAATTAAAAGAAATTATAAATAAGTATTTAAATAATGAAGAGCAAGAGAAAATATATTTTGATAAAAATGATTTTATAGCAAGATTTGGTTTTAATAAAGAATTATTGAAAAAATCTGCTTTAATGGTATTGAATGATATTCCTTCTAAAATATCTAATTTAAATTATTATATTAAAACCAAAGATTACAAATCAATACAGTTTATAGCTCATAGTATAAAAGGGAGTGCAGGGAATTTATCATTGAAAGCATTGTATGATAAGGCATTTGAGCTTGAAAAATTATCTTTAAATGAGAATACTGGTCATAATTTAGAGAATTATTATAATGAAATAGCGAATATATGGACAAAAACTAAGTCATTTTTGGAAAAAGAAATATATGAATAATTATTGATAAATAATATTATTTATGCAACCATCTTTGATTTCAATTACTGAATGCCCAATATTCATAAGTTCTGGATTATGAGTTGCAATAATTAAAGTAATCTTTTTCTTTTGATTTAAAGCAATGAAGAGATTATTAATAATTTCAGCATTTTTGCTATCTAAGTTTCCGGTTGGCTCATCTGCAAGAATTATGTCAGGTTCGTTAATTATAGCTCTGGCAATAGCAACTCTTTGTTGCTCTCCACCAGAAAGTTCATTTGGCTTATTATTAAACCTATGAGATAAATTCAATTCATTTAACAGTTCTTTAGCTTTTTCAAATGCAACTTTAGGTTTTTCGCCCATAATCATATGAGGAATAGCAACATTTTCAACTGAGGTAAATTCAGGTAGTAGATGGTGAAATTGAAATATGAAGCCAATGTGTTTATTCCTAAATATATTTAATTTAGCATCGGATAATTTTGAAATATTTTCATTATTGAAATATATAATTCCCGAATCAGGTTTATCTATAGTTCCAAGTATATGTAATAGAGTACTTTTTCCAGCTCCAGAAGCCCCAACAAGTATATATATTTTTTCTTTTTTGAAATCTAATGATATATTTTTAAGCACAGATATTTTTTCATTTTTTTGTAAGTAAGATTTATAAATATTTTTACAACTTAAAACAATATTTTCCATATTTATTCCCATTTAATTGCGTCGATAATGTTGTTTTTATAAGCAATTTTTGCAGGATATATTGATGCGATAAAAGACAAAAAAATTGAAGTTATACATATTAAAATTACCATGATAATATCAATCTGTATTGGCATAGCATCTATTAGAAATTTATTAGGATCAAGAGGATAGATTTTATAATTAATTTGAATATAACAAACAATTAAACCTAAAATTAAACCAACTGAAGTGCCAATAATTCCATTAAAAATACCTTGTAAATAAAAAATTCTTTTAGCTTGATTATTCGTTAGTCCGTATGTTTTCAAAATAGCAATATCTTTTTTCTTTTTTAGTACGGTCATCGTTAAAGATGCTAGAATATTAAATGTTGCTACAAATATAATTAAAGTTAAAATAAAAAATGCAGCCCATTTTTCAAATTGCATCATTTTGTATAATTCTTTGTGAAGGTCGAACCAAGTTAATACGACTATATCATCGGGAAATTTTTGTAATAATAGATTTTTAATATCATCAGATTTACTAATATCCTTTAGCCATATTTCATAACCCTTAGGAGTATCTGAGTCGACTAATTCAGCTATGGTTTCATAATTTGTATAGGCATATAATAAATCGTAATCTCTATTATGTGTTTCAAAAATATTAGCAACAATATATTTGTTAGTTTTAGGAACTAAAGAAAAAATTGCTGCATTTCCAATTTCTTTGAATGAAGAAATTATAATTGTATCCCCTGGTAATGCTTCCAGACGAATTGCAAGTGGGACTCCAATTGAAATTTCGTTTCTATTTAAATTAATTTTTCCAGAAACAATAAAGTTTTTGTAACTTTTATTTCCTATGTTATCATAACCTTTTAAATTAACAATATAATACTTCCCATTCTTATAAATAATTGATTTTTGATCAATAAATTTTGTTGAAAAGGTTATAATATTATTAGATTTGATAAATTGGTAGACATCATCGGCAACATTTGAATTTTTAAAATTTATCATTATATGTGGATCAGCATTAATTAACATTTTTTGTACATAATTACCAAAACCATTAAATACAGAGATAACAACAATTAAAGCCGCTACACCTATTGCAATACCAGCAGTGGATAGAAAAGAGATAATTTTGATAAAGCCATTTTTTTTACCATAGAAAAAATATTTTGATGCAATATACAATTCAGGTTTCATATTTACTCGAATTTTAGTGTATCTATTGGCTTAAGTAAAGTAATAATTTTTATTGGGAACAATGCAAAAATTAATGTTATTAAAAAGGCAATGCCTGAAACTAAAAGATAATTTGAAAATTTAATAACTATTGGAACGTGATCAATAAAATAAATTGATGCAGGAATATGAATTATTTTGTAAGTCATTTGTATATATGATAAAATAAAGGAAATTAAATTACCGATTAAAATACCAATTATGCCTACAAATAAGGCATATGAAATAAAAATTATATTCAAGGAAAAATTAGAAACGCCAATTATTTTTAAAACTGAAATATTGTTAGTTTTTACCAAAATATTGATTATTAGTGTGCTTATTATATTAAAAATAGCTACAATAGTGATAAAGAAAATAATAATAGGAATAGGTTTTTTTTGAAATTCTATCCAAGTAAAAATATTTGAGTAAATTTGGTAGATATTTTTAGCATAATAAGGATAATTAAAATTGTTATTCATTAGTTTAGTAATATTATGGATATCGCTAAGATTTTTAATTTTTATATCAAATCCAGAAACTTCATTTTTCATATCAAAAATTTCTTGAGCATTTTTTAAATTAGTATAGAAATAGTTGTTATCGAATTCTGAAATTCCAGTTTCAAAAATTCCTTTGACGAAAAAATTGAAAATAACAGGTGGATTTTCTATAGATGGTGGTTGATTACTTTTTAGGGAGATAATAGTAATTTTATCATTTAGCTTTATATTATATTTTTGAGCAATAGTATTACTAATGAGTAAAGGTGGGAAATAGGGATTGTAATTTACATCATATTTTCCATAAATGATAGAAGATTTTAATTCAGAATTATTCAACTCATTTGAAATACCTTTTAGTAAAATTCCATCGTAATTTGATTTATACTTAAATACAGAATATTTTAGGGTATAAGGTGAAATTGAAGACAATTGATTGTAATAAAGATATTTTTGAAAAATATTATCTGAGCTAAGATTTTTATTGCTAAAACCAGAAACGACAATATGAGAATTAAAAGAGAAGATTTTAGTCGTAATTTTAGAATCCAATCCATCAATAATAGCAAGGGTTAAATTTAGTGCGATAATTCCGATGGCTATACCTGCAATAGCAAAATAAGAGAAGAAAGCAAAGTTCTTATTATTTTTGAAGGAAAAAAAGCCCTTGAAAATAATAGTTAATAATTTAATTTTCATGTAATTCCAGAAAAATTAAAAATTAAGGAAAAATATAAAAAAATTATTTGACAAAAACGAAAAAATATATTATATTTGAATTCTAAATTTGAAAAAAAATAAACGGGGCATAGCGTAGCCCGGTTAGCGCGCCTGCTTTGGGAGCAGGAAGTCGCAGGTTCAAATCCTGCTGCCCCGACTTAAAATAAAATGATGCGCCAATAGCTCAACTGGATAGAGCAACAGCCTTCTAAGCTGTGGGTTAGAGGTTCGAGTCCTCTTTGGCGTACTTATTAAATGGTGGAATTAGCTCAGTTGGTTAGAGCATCAGATTGTGGCTCTGAGGGCCAAGGGTTCAAATCCCTTATTCCACCCCAAAATTATAAAGTTTAAAAATCTGGCCCCATCGTCTAGTGGTTAGGACACGGCCCTTTCACGGCTGAAACAGCGGTTCAAATCCGCTTGGGGTCACTTAAAGAAATAGCTGAATTAACAGCTATTTTTTTTGTCCTGTCAATTCGATAAAAATCTTTACAATCTGGCCCCATCGTCTAGTGGTTAGGACACGGCCCTTTCACGGCTGAAACAGCGGTTCAAATCCGCTTGGGGTCACTTATTCAAGTCAAATCTTTTTTATCGTTTTTTTATATGTTTCTTTATCCTTTTTTTGAAAATAATAATAAAATTTAATAAATTTTTTTTTATTTAAAATTTTTTTTATTTTTGAAGTCGGATAATTTAGTGAGTTAGTATGGAACAAAATTCTCATGTTATGATAACAGAATTTGGAAAAATTTTTCTGTTTATGGTAATGGCTGTGATTCTTGTCGTTGGTGGTATTATAACAGCCTATCTTATAAGACCTTCAAGAAAAACATACGAAAAGCAGCTGACCTATGAATGCGGGGAAGATCCTGTAGGCTCGCCATGGAATAAATTTAATATTCGTTTTTATGTAACAGCTTTAATATTTTTAATTTTTGATGTAGAAGTTGTTTTAATGTTTCCTTGGGCAATTACTTTTAAAAATTTCGGTATATACGGATTGTTGGTAGGATTGATTTTTATTGTTGTTTTAGGTGTTGGCATGGCGTATGAAATTGTGAAAGGTGATATTAACTGGGATAAATAAAACAAAGGATAAACTATGGGGTTGTTAGATAAAGAATTTAATGATGGGAGTTTTCTATTAACAACAACTGAAAATTTGCTTAATTGGGGACGTTTATCTTCATTATGGCAGATGACATTTGGTTTAGCTTGCTGTGCTATTGAAATGATGGCAACTAGTGCATCACATTATGATTTTGATAGGTTTGGTGTTATACCACGTCCTTCACCAAGACAAGCAGATTTAATAATTGTTTCCGGAACTGCTACATTAAAAATGGCGCTAAGAATAAAAAGAGTATATGAACAGATGCCAGAACCTAAATATGTAATTTCTATGGGAAGCTGTTCGAACAGTGGTGGTCCTTATTGGAAACATGGTTATCATGTTCTAAAAGGAATAGATAGAGTAATACCAGTAGATGTTTATGTACCTGGTTGCCCTCCAAGGCCTGAAGCATTACTTGAAGGGTTATTAAAATTACAAGAAAAAATAAGAAAAGAAACATTGGTAAGAAAATCATATGAAAACAATTAATGAATTCTTCGAAGTATTAAAAAATAATTTTAATGATGCAGTTGTTGAATTAAAAGAAGATATCGATTCATATATTGTTGTTAAAGCTGATTCAATTGACAAAATTGCAGAGTTTATAAAAACAAATAATGATTTCAAATTCGATTTTTGCACTTGTGTTAGTGGTGTTGATGATGCTAATGGAACTAAAAATACAGATGAAAATGGTAATGTTGTTATAAATGGTGGTACAATGAGTGTATTTTATCATTTTAATAGATTAGTAGATGATGCTAAAATAATTTTCAGGGTATATGTTGAGAGGGAAAATCCTGTAGTTAATAGTATTGCTATGATTTATAGAGCAGCTGATTGGCACGAAAGAGAAATATTTGATTTATTTGGAATTAATTTTACAAATCATCCTGATTTGCGAAGAATTTTAATGCCTTATGATTGGGAAGGCCATCCATTAAGAAAAGATTATAAAAACCCAGAATTTTATCAAGGAATTAGAGTAGCTTATTAATTTAAAAATTAATAGTAAGAAAAAATATGTCTTTAAAAACAGAAGAATTAGTATTAAATATGGGCCCTCAACACCCTTCAACTCATGGTGTTTTGAGATTAGAGTTGTTGGTCGATGGGGAAATTGTCAAAAACGTTATACCACATTTAGGTTATTTACATCGTTGTTTCGAAAAACATACTGAAGCATTACAATATTTTCAAATTGTACCTTATACAGATAGATTAGACTATCTTGCATCGATGGGAAATAATTTTGGTTATGTTTTGACAATTGAAAAATTGTTAAAAATTGAAGTTCCAGAAAGAGTTGAATATATACGAGTTATAACAGCTGAATTACAACGTATCGCATCACACCTTGTAGCTATTGGAACTTTTGGTATTGATGTTGGAGCATTTACACCATTCCTTTTCTGCTTTAGAGATAGAGAGATAATATTAAATCTATTTGAAGAAATCACTGGTGCACGATTCTTATATAATTTTATGGCTGTTGGTGGTTTGAATTACGATTTATCTAATGGTTGGGTAGATAAAGTAAAAGATTTCATAAAATATTTCCGCCCAAAATTAAAAGAGCTTAATGACCTATTGTCTTTTAATAAAATTTTTATAGAAAGAACAGCAAGTGTTGGTATTTTGCCAGCAGATATGGCTATAAATTATGGTGTTAGTGGGCCGATGTTAAGAGCATCAGGTGTAAAATATGACATTAGAAAAAATGATCCATATTCAATATATAATAGATTTGATTTTGATATTCCAGTAGGTCAGGGATTACAAGGAACAGTAGGCGATACTTGGGATAGATATTGGGTTAGAGTTTTAGAAATTGAAGAAAGTTTAAAAATTGTTGAACAAGCAATTGAACAAATTCCTGAAGGTGATGTTAAAGCTGCTATTCCTAAAAAAATAAAGCCACCTGTAGGTACAGCATATGGACGAGTTGAAAATCCAAGAGGAGAACTGGGCTTTTTTGTTGTTAGTGATGGTGGAAATAATCCATTTAGAGTAAAAGTAAGACCACCTTCATTCTGTAACTTAAGTGTGATTAATGAAATTTGTAAAAATAATCTTGTCTCAGACGTTGTTGCTATTCTTGGTAGCACAGATATAGTTCTCGGCGAAGTTGATAGATAATTTCAAACAAACTAATAATGAATTATGAATAATTTAGTACAAGAAATAATTGTAAATTTATTACTTGCAGCCGCTCCATTATTTTTATGGATATTGCCATATGCATTATTGGCTGTTTATTTAGAAAGAAAGATATCGGGGTTTATGCAAGATAGACTTGGTCCGATGAGAGTTGGTAAATGGGGTTTATTGCAATCATTAGCTGATATTGTAAAATTATTACAAAAAGAAGATATAATGGCAGATGCTGTAGACAAAAAATTATTTAATTTAGCACCGCTATTAGTTTTTATAGGTAGTTATGCAGCATTTGCAACAATACCTTTTAGTAGTATTTATATTGGTTCCAATATTGATTTAGGAGTTTTCTTTGTAACTGCTATTTCTGCACTTGTGGTTGCAGGTTTATTATTAGGTGCATGGGCTTCTAATAATAAGTATTCATTATATGGTGGTATGAGAACAGCTGCCCAAATTGTAAGTTATGAAATTCCAACAGCAATTGTTATTTTGTCTGTGGTAATAATAGCAGGGACATTTAATCTTAAAGAGATGAGTGAGCAACAAACAGCAAATATTTTTAATTGGTATATTTTTGGTGGTCCAGAATTAGGTTTGAAGAAATTTATTCTAATACCATTTATGTTGGTTGGAACGGTGATATATTTTATAAGCTCATTGGCAGAAGTAAATAGAACTCCATTCGATATTCCTGAAGCTGAATCAGAAATTATTGGTGGTTATCATACCGAGTATAGTGGGATGAAATTTGCATTTTTCTTTTTGGCAGAATATGCAAATATGTTTGCTGTTTCAGCTATAATTACTATTTTATTCTTTGGTGGTTATCAATCTCCATTTGGATACTTGGGAAATTTATTAAATATAAAATGGTTAGTTGGTGTAGAGCAAATATTTTGGTTCTTATTCAAAGGTTTATTATTTGTTTTTGTACAAATGTGGTTAAGGTGGACACTTCCAAGATTACGTATTGACCAATTAATGGTTACATGTTGGAAATATTTAATTCCAATTTCGCTAGTAAATTTAATAATTATCGCTTTTATATCACTATTATAAGAAGGCGTTTAATATGAAGGAATATTTTAAAAATATATATGAAACCATATCAACTGTTCTTGTAGGAATGGGTGTTACTTGGAAGCATTTATTCGAAAAGAAAGTAACAATCCAATATCCTGATGAAAGGTTAACACTTCCAGAACGTGAAAGAAATAGACTTTATGTTGATATGGAAGATTGTATTGGTTGTCGACAATGTGAAAATGCTTGTCCAGTTGATTGTATTGAAATTGAGACAGTTAAGGCATTACCTGGTGAAGATGCTGGTAAAACAAAAGCGGGGCAAAAGAAGGTATTTTTTGTTACAAAATTTAATATAGATTTTTCAAAATGTTGTTTTTGTTCATTCTGTGTTTTCCCATGTCCTACTAATTGTATAAAAATGACAGATGAATTCGAATATTCTGAATACAGTAGAAATAATTTAATATATAATTTCTCTGTTTTCACACCAGAAGAAGCTGAAGAAAAGAAGAGGAAATTTGCAGAATTTGAAAAAGAAAAAGCAGCACAAAAAGCTGCCGCCGTAGCAGCTCAAAAGCCTGCTGAGACTAATACAAATACATCTAACAATAATCAGTAAGTGATACTATGAACATTTATGACTTAGCATTTTATGTATTGGCATTTATAACAATTTTATCTGCTGTAATTGTTGTTTTCAATAGAAATTTAGTTTATTCAGCATATTCTTTGTTATTTACATTATTATCAATCTCTGGATTATATGTACTTTTATTAGCTGATTTCATTGCTATTGTACAAATTGTTGTATATGTGGGGGGTATTCTAATATTATTACTTTTTGGTATAATGTTAACACAAGAACAAGTAAAGGTACCAGTTAAAGCCAATGTTGTTTATATTGCTTTATCAATGTTATCTATTGGGTTAATTGCTGCTTTCTTGTATAAATATTTGTTCACTGCTGGCAATATAAATTTGCCTAATTTAAGTGGTCAACAAGGTACATTTATTTCTGGCAAATCGACTATTAAATATATTGGTAACGAATTATTAACAAATTATGTATTGTATTTCGAATTATTAGGTATGGTTCTATTAATTGCTCTTATTGGTGCAACAACTATTGCAAGAAAAGAAAATAATAGGTGAAATGTGGAACATATAACATTAAATCATTTCTTATTCGTTAGTATATCACTTTTTTTATTAGGTTTAATTGCTATTATAATAAGAAAAAATGCAATTATGGTTCTAATGGGTGTGGAATTGATACTAAATTCGGCAAATATCAATTTTGTTGCATTTTCCCGGTTTTCTGGGAACTTGATTAATGGGCATGTTTATACTTTAGTTGTTATTGTATTAGCTGCTGCTGAAGCTGCTATTGGATTAGCAATTGTACTTAATCTTTATAGATTAAATCAAAATATCAATGTTGATGAAATAGATCAATTAAAAAATTAATTTAAGATGTAATTATGGATCAATTACTTATTAATTTGTCGGTAGCAACATTATTTATCCCAATTATTGGTTTTATTATTGTTTTACTTTTTGGAAAAAGATTTAAGAAGTTGTTCCTTTTTGAAGTTGTATTACTCGGAATAAATCTTTTGTTATCAATTTATATTGCTATAGTAAAACTAGCTTACTATCCAATGCAAAAATTTGTATCTGAATTTACTTGGATACATTTTATTTCTACATCTAAATATGTACCAAGTATTACTTTTGATTTAGGCGTTATGCTTGATAATGTTACAGTTATAATGTTATTTGTTGTAAATTTGATAAGCTTTTTAGTTCATCTTTTCTCTATTGAATATATGCACGGTGATAAAAGATATTCAAGATATTTTGCTTATCTTGGATTATTTACATTTTCAATGTTAGGTATAGTTTTAACACATAATCTGTTAATGATATATATTTTCTGGGAACTAGTAGGGGTATCATCCTACCTTTTAATTGGTTTCTGGTTTGAAAAGTGGTCAGCTGCAAATGCTTCTAAAAAAGCAATGTTAATGAATAGAGTTGGTGACACAGGACTTTTATTAGGAATTTTAATCTTATTCACAAATTATGGAACATTTACCTTTGATAAAATTTTCCAACAAATAGCTGCTGGTAATTTACCATTTGGAAGTTATGCTTGGTTGACAGCAGCAGGAATATTGATTTTTATGGGGGCTGTTGGAAAATCAGCTCAATTTCCTTTACATTTATGGTTACCTGACGCTATGGAAGGTCCAACTCCTGTAAGTGCTTTAATTCACGCTGCAACAATGGTTGCTGCTGGTGTTTATCTGGTCGCAAGAGTATTTGTAATGTTAACTGCTGATGCATTATTGTTTATAGCTGTTATTGGAGCAATTACCTCATTTATTGCTGCAACTATAGCATTTACACAAAACGATATAAAAAAAGTACTTGCTTATTCAACTGTTAGTCAGTTAGGGTATATGATAATGGCTCTTGGTGTTGGAGCCTACTCATACGCATTTTTCCATCTTGTAACTCATGCATTCTTTAAGGCTTGTATGTTTTTAGGTTCTGGTTCGGTAATTCATGCTATGCATCACGAACAAGATATGCGTGAAATGGGTGGTTTAAAAGATAAAATGCCGATTACATTCTGGACATTTATCATTGCAACACTTGCCATTTCTGGTGTTCCATTTACTTCTGGATTTTTAAGCAAAGATGGTATTTTACTTGCAACATTAGCTTTTGGTAAATTAACTGGTCATTGGTTAATTCCTATTATAGCTTATTCTGTTGCTGGTATGACAGCTTTCTATATGTTCAGATTAATTTATCTTGTTTTCTTTGGAGAACCAAGAAATCATCATAAATATGAACATGCACATGAAAGCCCAATTGTAATGACTTTGCCACTTATAATTTTAAGTACTTTATCAGTATTTTGGTGGTATAGTTTAAATCCAATAGATCCATCAAATGGTGTGTTTCTTGAAAAGGTAAAAACTCCAAATTCTATAGTACCTGACGTTCAAAGATTTCAATTTATGATTCAAGATAAAGCAAAAGAAGTTGTTAACAATATAACTCATTCAGAACTTTATATGGAGACATTACACCACTTCCACTATACTGCTTTAGCTATGTCTCTTATTTTAGCTGGTTTAGGTATTCTATTAGCAACTTACATTTACAAATGGAGAAAAATTGATGTTGATGCTTTGGCTGAAAAAATCAAACCTTTATATCTTTTTTCTTTAAATAAATGGTATTTGGACGAATTTGTTCAAATTGTATTTGTAAATTCAGCATTGAAATTTAGCAAAGCTCTTGCGTGGTTCGATTTAAATGTTGTAGATGGTATAGTTAACGGTTCTGCTTTTGTCCTTAGACAAATATCTGCTTTGGGTGGTTTGATTGATAAATACATAGTTGATGGCGCTGTTAATTTAACAGCCGAAATTATTGGTGTTTTTGGAAAAGGTTTCTCAAAAATTCAAACTGGAAAAGTTCAAAGTTATGTTCTTTATGCTGTTTTCAGTATAATTCTATTGTTCTTTATAGTTAAGTTTTTTTAATCATAAGAATTTACAAGGTGTTGATCTATGGTAACATTTCCATATTTATCGCTTATTACATTTTTACCAATATTAGGAATGATTATAATTTTATTTATTCCTAAATCAAAAGCACAAGTTATTAAATATTTAACGTTATTCATCACTCTTGTTCAACTTGTACTTTCTGTTATAGTTTTACTTAAATTTAACTATAACTTAGGTGGAATTTTCGATCCAAAATCATTCCAATTTATTGAAAAATTCACCTGGATAAAAATAGATAATTTTGCATGGCTCGGTACTGTAAAAATTGATTATTTCTTGGGTATTGACGGTATCAGTGCTCCAATGGTATTGTTAACTTCTTTAATTGCTTTAATAGCAGCGATTTCGTCGTGGAATATTGAAAAAATGGTAAAAGGTTACTTTTTAATGTACCTATTGTTAGATACAGGTATGATGGGTACTTTTGTTGCATTAGATTTCTTCTTATTCTATGTATTTTGGGAGTTAATGCTTTTACCAATGTATTTCTTAATTGGTATATGGGGTGGCCCAAGAAAAGAATATGCAGCTATAAAATTCTTTATATATACAATGTTCGGTAGTATTTTTATGTTAATCGCTATGATTGCATTATTCTTCAGCACTACTGAATTATTACCAAATGGTCAAGTAATTCATACCTTCAATATGCTTGCAATGATGGATCCTGCAAATTATTTGAAAGATGGTATTTTGTCAATTACAAATCCTAATAATTTAAGATTACTAGCATATCTCGGTTTATTTATAGGTTTTGCTATTAAAATTCCTATGTTCCCATTCCATACTTGGTTGCCTGATGCTCACGTAGAAGCTCCAACTCCTATAAGTGTTATTCTTGCTGGTGTGTTATTGAAATTAGGTACATATGGAATTATCAGAATTAATTATGCTATATTCCCAGATGTAACTTTCCAATTAGCTTGGTGGATTGGTTTATTTGGTGTAATAAATATTGTTTATGGTGCTTTGTGTGCTATGGCTCAACAAGATTTTAAGAAATTAATTGCTTATTCTTCAGTTTCACATATGGGTTATGTTTTACTTGGTATGGCATCTTTAACAGTGACAGGTTTAAGTGGTGCGGTTTTCCAAATGTTTAACCATGGTACAATTACAGCAATGTTATTCTTACTTGTAGGTGTAATTTATGATAGAGCGCATACACGTGGAATTAACGAATTTGGTGGATTAGCAGCTCATATGCCAATTTATTCTGGTTTTGTAACAATTGCTTTCTTTGCAGCTATTGGTATTCCAGGATTTAGTGGTTTTGTATCAGAAGCTCTTGTATTCATGGGTGGTTTCAGTTCAATTGTTACACGAATCCTTACAATCGTTGGTACTTTGGGTATTCTTCTTGGCGCAAGTTATATGTTATGGACATTACAAAGAATTTATCTTGGCAAATTCAATGAAAAATGGTCATTTATGCAAGATTTAGATGCAAGAGAATACACAATGCTCATTCCTTTATCTGTAGTTGTTATATTTTTAGGTGTTTATCCTTCTGCTATGATAAATCTTATGAATAAATCTGTTGTTACCTTAATCGATTTTATGTCTAAAAATTATATTCACTTAAATGCTTTAGTAAAATAATATAAGATGCTCTATGGAAAATATATCATCAATAATACAAAATACGAAACTTATTTATCCTGAAATTGTACTTTCATTAGGTATCATAGTAGTTTTAATTTTCGATTTGATTTTCAAAAATGAAAAGAAACGATTTTTAAATTATATTACATTAGCAGTTTTAGCTGTTGTTGCTATAACATTAAGATTAACAAATTCTGCTAATAACACTCTCGCATTCAATATATTTCAGATAAATCAAATTGCTTATTACTTCAAATCAATTATTCTTTTAGCAACATTTGTTGTTCTATTGTATTTATTTACATCAAAAGAAGTGGATAATTTTGTTAATAGATTAGGTGAATTTCATCTATTGATTTTAGGAATGCTCTTAGGTATGTTTTTTATTGTTGGAGCTGCTGACTTAATTTTAATCTATATTGCAATGGAAACAATGTCACTATCTTCATACGTTCTTTCTGGATTTGATAAAACCAAAATGAGAAACAGTGAAGCCTCTTTGAAGTACTTAGTTTATGGCTCTGCTGCTTCTGGGATTATGTTATTTGGAATATCATTGATTTATGGAAGTTTTGCAACTACAAATATATTAGTAATCAAATATCTTTTATTAAATAATTTTATTGTAAATCCAATTATTGTAAATTTTGCAATAATTCTCTTACTTGTAGGAATATCTTATAAAATATCTGCTGCACCATTTCATTATTGGGCTCCTGATGTTTATGAAGGTGCTCCTATTTCAATTACAGCTTATTTATCTGTAGCAAGCAAAGCTGCTGGTTTTGCAATGCTTATTAATGTATTGCAAACATTTGTATTAAAGCAAAATCAAGGATGGATTGTTTATCCTGTTTTCGATTGGAAATTTATATTGATTATTCTTTCGGTTCTTTCTATGTTTTTTGGTAATTTTACTGCATTATGGCAAAACAATATAAAAAGAATGCTTGCATATTCTTCAATTGCTCATTTAGGATATATGCTATTAGGTATTATTGCATTTTCTGAACTTGGATTAGTTGCGGTTTTATCATATTTCTTAATTTATTTATTTATGAATTTAGGTGCTTTTTATGTAGCTATGGTTATTGCTGATAATTATGGAATTGAAAATATAGACGAATATAAAGGTTTAGGACCAAAATTACCATTTTTAGGTACAACTTTAGCAATATTTTTAGTTTCATTAGTTGGAATTCCCCCTTTAGCTGGTTTTATTCCTAAATTTTATTTGTTCACTGCTTTAATTGAAAAAGATATGATTCTCCTTTCAGTTATTGCTTTAATTAATACAGTTATTTCTCTTTATTATTACATTAGAGTATTGAAAGAAATGTACCTATCAAATTCTGAAAGGGATGATATTACAGAACAAAATATTGATCCTCTAAATAAATATATACCAATATTATTATCTATTCCCATATTGTTATTTGGTGTATATTTCTCACCAATTTATGAATTTTTAAAAAACATTGTTAAATAAAGTAATAAGCTATCCAATTGGATAGCTTATTTTAATAAGGAATCACATAATGGAAAAAATATTTCATAAAAGATTAAATATAATATTTTCAATCTTTATTTTATTTATCTCTTTACAGATTATTGATAGATTAACAATATTTATCTATTCATATGCTAATTTTAATAAATCTCTAATTGATTTTTTAAAAATACTTGGTGTTTCTTTATTATACGATATAATTACATTTTCATATTTTATAATATTTCCTGTAATAGTTGTAATACTAATGCCGTATAAAATATATTCATCAAAAATATATAAAGTTTTAGCGTACTTTTATTTTATATTAAACTCAATAATTTTATTTTTTAATTCAATAGCAAATTATTATTTCTGGGACGAGTTTCAAGTAAGGTATAATTTTGTTGCGGTTGATTATTTAATATACACAAATGAAGTTTTAAAGAATATCAAAGAATCTTATCCACTTGGAATTCTCATACCATTGATTTTAATATTTAGTATAATAATATATTTTATTTTCAAAAAGAAAATTAATGAAGCATTACAAACTAAAACTACTTTGAAAGAAAGATCAATTTTACCAATTGGAATTATTGTTTTATTTTTTATTTCGCTTACTTTTGTTAATGGTTCAAATGAGACTTTTTCAGATAATAAATACAATATAGAATTAGCAAAAAATGATATTTATTCATTTTTTGAAGCCTATAATAAAAATGAAATTGATTATAATTCTTTTTATCTTACCTATGATAATAACTCAGTTTTGAAAAGATTAAATGAACTTCGTTTCGTACCTGGGCAGGTTATCGACAACAATGGTTATGCTTTTTTTAATTCAAATGGTGAAGAGAAAAAGTACAACATAATAATGATCACAGTTGAAAGTCTTTCAGCTGAATATATGAAGGCTTTTGGTAGTAATTTGAATATTACACCATTCCTGGATTCAATTGCACATCATTCTTTATTTTGTACAAACTATTTTGCAACTGGTACAAGAACAGTACGTGGAATTGAAGCTATAATGTTATCATTTCCGCCTACACCTGGTTCCAGCATTGTCAGACGTCCTAATAATGAGCATATTTTTAATTTTGCATATCCGCTTATACAAAGAGGTTACACAGCTAAATTTATTTACGGCGGTTATGGTTATTTTGATAATATGAATTACTTTTTCGAACACAATGGTTTTCAAATAGTTGATAGAAACAAATTTAATAGTGATGAAAAAACTTTTGCAAATGCATGGGGATTATGTGATGAAGATTTAATGAATAAAACGTTAAAAGAAGCCGATAATGATTATAAAAGTGGGAAAAATTTCTTTTATTTTGTATTAACAACATCAAATCATAGACCTTATACATTTCCAACTAATCACATTAAAATGCCATTTGAAAGGGAAGGGGCTGTAAGGTATACTGATTATGCAATAGAACAATTAATTAAAAAAGCAAGCAAAAAAGATTGGTTTAAAAATACGATTTTTGTTATTTCTGCTGATCATTGTGCTAATAGCGCTGGTAAAACTTCCTTGCCTATTCATAAATATAAAATCCCTTTAATTATATATGCACCTAATATTATAAAGCCACAAGTTTTTGATAAAATAATAAGTCAAATTGATGTTGCGCCTACTGTTCTATCGTTATTAAATCTAAAATATAAATCTGCTTTTATTGGAAAAAATATACTGAATAATTACGATGATAATAGGGCTTTTATAAGTAGTTATCAAAAAGTTGGATATGTTAAAGATGATAAAATTGTTGTTCTCGACTTAAAAAGGAAGTATAATTTTTTCCAATATGATAGAAAAGATTTGACTATGAAAGAAGCTCCAGTAGATGAAAAATTGTTATTTGATGCTGTAGCTTATTATCAAGGGGCTTTTTATATATTCAAAAATAATAAACTTAAGGTGGATAAGATAAAATGAAAAAAATATTGTTTTTTTTAATTTCGTTAAAATTATTTGCTCAATTTAGTGGTAACATTGGTGCCGAAACAGTTTTTACAAAAGGAAATGTTGAGCAAGGTATATTTTCTGGTAGAACCGAAATTAGTTATGTCGATTCAGTTATAAAACCGGTAGTAAATTTTAATTTTACTTACGGTGAAGAAAATAAACAGAAAAAGCAACACGACTATAATCTTAAATCAAGATTAATATTGTTTCCCTATAATAATATTGCATTAACAATAAACGGATTATATGAGTATAACTTTCAGAGAAAAATTGACTATCGGTACCAATTTGGTATTGGTACTGAATTAAATTTATACAATGATAATGAAGATAATACATCATTATTGATATCTATGTTAAGGGAAGAAACAAAATATAATCAATCAATTAATAGTATAAAAAAATCTTTCAGAAGTACATCTTCTATTCTTAGCAAAATTATTATTGTTGATAAAAAAATTGTAATGACTAATAGATTTGATTTTAATACTAATGTTGAAAAGATTAATGATTTTCGTTGGAATTATAATTTAATTTTTGATTTTCAATTAAATGGTAGTATTTCATTACGAACAAGTTACACTAGTACTTACGAAAATATTGTTCAAAAAGATAGAGTTAAATTGGATAGTAAATATTTATTTGGATTTTCTACAAAAATATGAACTTTTAAAGAATAATGGTTGTTGATTTAATTAAATAAATCTAAAAGAAAGGATTAAAATTTAATGGAAATATTAAAAGTTTTAAATTGGCGTTATGCAACAAAAGCTATGAATGGTAAAAAAGTAGAAAAAGATAAATTAAACGCTATTTTACAATCTATAAATCTTGCACCAACTTCATTAGGTTTGCAACCTTTTAACGTATTACTTATTGAAAAGCAAGAATTAAAAGAAAAAATATTACCTATTGCAAACGGGCAGAAACAAGTAGTTGATTGTTCATATTTACTCATTTTTGCAGCCTGGTCAGAATTTACAGATGAAAGAAAACAAGAATTTTACACAAATTTTGAGAAAGTTCGTGGTTCAGTTCCAGATGTTTTAAAAAATTATATTGAAACAGTATATGATAATGCGCAAAAAAATCCAGAAGAATTTTTCAATTGGGCAGCAAGACAAACTTACTTAGCTTTTGGAGTTGGAATAGTGGCAGCTGCGGATATGGGCGTTGATAGCACTCCGATGGAAGGATTTAATCCGCAAGAGCTTGATAAACTCCTGAATTTAAATGAGAAAAAATTAAAAAGTGTACTTCTACTTCCGCTTGGCCATAGAGATGTGGCAAAAGATTATCTTGTTAATTTACCAAAACTTAGAAAACCATTAGAACAATTAGTTATTCCATTATAAAATTCGACGACAATAACTTATGTAAAATTTCATTAGCTCAGACAGTGTAAGCTTAATGCCCTTGCAGCTTGAGCCAAGCTGCAAGGGGCAGCGGGCCGGAACGGCCCGCTAAAAATTCCCCTATGTCCCCCTTGGAAAGTGGGATCTAAAATTCCCATCATTCCAAAAGTTGTGACAATTTAAATGATTGCCAGTGTGTTTTATTATAACAATTCCTTTTATACCTTAGTAAAATATATTTCAACTCATCTTTTTTATGAACATAGTTTTATATTATTTTATTTACATCTTATTTATAATGTAAAGGTGATTATATCGCTTATTCAAATATATTTGTTCAAACTAATATTATATTGTATATACAATAATATAGTAAAAACGAATATATATTTAAAAATTTCATTATCTCGTATTTACAATAATATCGTATATTCAATTATATAGTAATAACGATATATAGTTTACTCACTTTTTAATTAAGCTTATTTTTCATAAGAAAATATTTAAATAACATTTAGTTATTTAGCTAAATGTAAAAATATAAAAATTATAGTTAAAATATATTGGAATGTTTTCAGGAAAATTTTGGCGTTAGCCCGCCCGTGCGCCGCACGGCGCACGGGCTTTATGCTTACACCGTCTGAGCTATATAAAAATAAACGATGATTTAATTTAATTTTTACTTTAAGTTAATATGTATATCTGAAATTGTCTTTTTGAAATATAAATATTGAGGAGTTGTTGTTAATGATTGATATTGCTAAAATTGTTGATGAAAAATTAAGTGATAGATATCCTAAAATATTGAAAAAATCATTTGCGTATATATTGAGTAAAATTTTGTGTTTGAAGAAAATTAATGATTTTATTTCTAATAACTCTGATAAGCGAGGTTTGGAATTTATTGATGAAGTTTTTAATTATCTGAATATTGATTATACAATTTCTGAGAGGGATTTTAATAAAATACCATCTGAAGGGAAGTTAATAATTGTTGCAAATCATCCTTTGGGTGGACTAGATGGATTGAGTTTGATAAAATTGTTAAGTAAAGTTAGAAATGATGTTAAAGTTGTGGCTAATAGCTATTTATTGAATATCGAACAGTTGAGTGAATTTTTTATACCTTTTACGCTTGATAGTACTAATTTGCAGAAATCAAACATAGAAAAAATATTGAATCATTTGAATAATAATGGTGCGTTAATTTTCTTTCCTGCTGGGGAAGTTTCAAGACTGAAAGGTTTAACTGTGGTGGATGGGAAATGGCACAAAGGGGCGATTTTCTTTTCCAAGAAAACAGGTGCGGATATTTTACCTATTTATGTGAAGGCTAAGAATTCTCCTTTATTTTATGCGGTTGGTGTTTTGAGTAAATTTTTATCGATGTTATTGCTTCCATCTCAATTGTTTTATCAAAAAAATAAAACGATTTCTATAAAAGTAGGTAACTATATACCAGCAAAAAATATTGAAACTTTTGATTCAAATTATTCAATAAAATTGCTAAAGAAACATACTTATAGAATTGGTAAAGGAAGAAATGGAATATTTAAGACGGAAAATAATATCATACATCCTGTTAATGTAAAGTTAATTGTTGATGAGTTAAAAAAATCTACGGTTCTATTTAGTAAGGATAAAAAAACGGTTTTTTGTGTTAATTATAAAGAGGCCCCAAACGTAATTAATGAGATAGCAAGGCTCAGAGAACATACTTTTAGATTAGTTGGCGAAGGTACTGGTAAGAAAAAGGATATGGATGAATATGATAAACATTATGACCATATAGTTTTGTGGGATGATGATAGTTTGGAAATTATTGGTGCCTATAGACTTTACCATAGTTTAGGTAAAAATGTTAATAAATATTACACATCTAGTTTATTTGAGTTTTCAGATAAGCTTATCGGTTTACTTCCAAATTCGATTGAATTAGGAAGAAGTTTTATTCAAAAAAAATATTGGAATACATATGCTCTTGAATATATATGGAAAGGAATTGGTAAGTATATTTTAATGAAAGAAAATGTAAGGTTTTTATTTGGAGTAGTAAGTCTTTCGAATACATTTCCGAATGATGCAAAAAAAATGATAGTATATTTTTATGATAAATGGTATGGAGATGATTATGGTGTTAAGTCAAAAAATCCATATATTTTGAGTATTAAAGATAGAGATGAGTTAAGTAAAATATTATATGAAGATGATATTAAGAAGGATTATTTGATTTTGAAAAAGTATTTAAAAGGATTTGGTGTTGCAATCCCGACATTATATAAAAATTATTCTGAATTATGTGAAAGTGAAGGAATAAAATTTTTAGCATATGGAGTTGATGAAGATTTTGGAAATTGTATAGATAGTTTTATTATGCTGGATTTAAATTATATGAAAGAAGAAAAGAAAGAGAGGTATTTTATATAAAATAATTATAGCACATCTAAAATATTTACACATTTTTTTATTTACAAATAAGACATTGAAATATCATAAGTTGATTTTTCCTATCTAACGAAAATTTTTTTTAAAAAGTAAAAATTTAACTTGACATTAGGTTATTTTTTGATTAATTTGAAACAAAAGTTTCATTAAGATAATAAAATGGGAAATAATTTTCATATGGAAGATTTAATTAAAACATTTACGGAATTGGTGAGAATTAAAGGTTTATCTGGAGAAGAGAATAATGTAGCAAATTACATAAAGAATTATTTAATGCCATTAGGTTTGAAAGTTGAAGAAAGAGATTTAGAGAAGTTTACAGAGGGTAAATGTGGTAATATAATAGCAACGTATAAAGATGGTGGAGAGATTGCTTTATGTGCACATATGGATACTGCAAGAAATACAGAAAATGTTAATGTAATTATTGAAAATGGAATGATAAAATCTGATGGTAAGCAGCAGCTTGGTGCAGATTGTAGGTTAGGAATAGCAGTAATTTTAAGTGCTGTTAAGGATTTGATTGAAAATAATAAAGCTACAACTGGTTTTACTTTGATTTTTACTTCTCAAGAAGAGACAACTATGAATGGTTCAAAGAATATTACTGTGCCCAATAATGTTAAACATATTTTTATTATGGATAGCGCTTGGAGGCCCGGTTTTTTTATTTATGGAGCACCTGGTGCTGTAGAATTTAAATTAGAATTGTTTGGTAAGAGTGCTCACGCAGGAATTGAGCCTGAGAAAGGAATAAATGTAATAAAAATGTTGGGTGATATTTTGGTGGAAATTCCGCAAGGAAGAGTTGATGATGAATCTACTATAAATGTTGCTATAATTAATGCTGGGAGTGCAATAAATGTTGTTCCAGATTATGCGTTAGTAAGGGGAGAAATTAGGTCTTTTAAGGAAGAAAAGGTTGAAGAGTATATAAATTTAATAGATGAAGTTTGTGATGATGTAACGAAGAGATATAATGCATCATATAATTTTGAATATAATTGGGATTTTAAGCCTTACACTTTTACAAAAGAAGATGAAGCATATAGAATAATATATAAAGCTATCGAAAAGAATGGATTAGTTCCTAAACCAGTTCTATCCTATGGAGGTAGTGATGTTAATAATTTTAATGAAAGGGGATATAAAGCTATAAATGTTGGCACGGGGGCACAGAATCCACATTCGAATGATGAGTTTGTTCTAATTGAAGATATGGAAAAAGATGTTAATCTTTGCAAAATTTTATTAACTAATAAATTTATATAAAGTTATGAAAAAGATAATTGCATTTTTAAGTTTATTTATGATTGTTTTGGCTAATCCGAAAGGAAATTTGTTTATAGTAGGTGGTGGAAATATTAGTCAAGAATTGCTATCAAATTTTGTAGATTTAGCAGGTGGAAAGGATGCTAGAATTGTGATAATTCCTATTGCAAGTGAAGAACCATTGGAAGCAGGGAAGAGTAGGTTGGAAAAATTTAAGCAATTGGGCTGTACTAACGTTAAAGTTGTAATTTTTGATAGAAATAATGCTGATAGCGATAGTATAACGGCGTATTTTGATGGAGTTAAAGGTGTTTTTTTTGGTGGAGGTGATCAAAATAAAATAACAAATGCGTTGCTTGGGACAAAATTGTTAGGAAAAATTTTTCAAATTTATGAAAATGGTGGTGTGATAGGAGGAACATCTGCTGGGGCGGCTATTATGAGTAAAATTATGCTCACTGGAAATGAATTGGTATGTAAAGATACTGTTAATTCTTTTTCTACAATTATGAAAAGGAATGTTGAAGTTAAGGAGGGTTTAGGTTTTGTGAATGAATTTATAGTTGATCAGCATTTTGTGAAAAGAAAAAGGCATAATAGGTTGTTAAGTGTTTTATTGGATAATCCAGATAAGCCTTGCGTTGGGATTGATGAAGCAACAGCGGTTATTTATCACGGTGGGAAAATAAAAGTTGTTGGTGAATCCAATGTAATAATTTATAAGATAAAAGATAAAAAAAGCATTAAGGTTAATAAGAATAATATATATTCAGCAAAAGATATTGAAATGCAGTTACTTGTAGAGGGTGATGAATATAGTTTTAGAGGTAAGAAATGAAAAAGGGACTGAATACATTGCTGTTGATATATTTAATTGTAATATTTGCAGCAATTATGACTTATATTTTACCTGCAGGAGAGTATCAGAGAGAAGAACAAAATGGGAAGACGGTTGTTGTTCCAAATTCTTTTAAAACACTTAAGCAAAATATACCACAAGGAGTTGATAAAGTTATTTTAGCACCGATAAAAGGTTTTGAAAAAGCTGCAGAGATAATTGTATTTATATTGATAATAGGTGGGGCTTTTTCAGTGATACAAAAAACAGGTGCTATAGATATAGGTTTAAAAAAGATTGCATTTGTTATGAGTAGAAAGCCAGGGTTGCAGAAATATTTTATTCCAGTAACAATGACATTTTTTTCATTAGGTGGTTCTTTATTTGGAATGTGTGAAGAGACGATGCCATTTGTTTTAATTTTTATTCCATTAGCAATTGCTTTGGGATATGATTCATTAGTTGGTACAGCGATTCCATTTTTAGGTGCAGCAGCAGGTTTTGCAGGTGCTATATTAAATCCATTTACATTAGGTATAGCTTTAAAGATAACTGAATTGCCTTATGATATTGGATTAGGTTATAGAATTTTAATTTGGTTTATAAGTACAATTTCTATGATAACATTTGTGCAAATATATGCAAATAAAATCAAAAAAAATCCTGAGAAAAGTTTGGTTTATGATATTGATAAGAATAGGCATATAGATTTTAGTTTGAAAGAAGATGTTGATTTCCAATTGAAACATAAAATTATATTATTATCTATAGCTATAGCTATGGTTATAATGGTTTGGGGAATATTGGCAAAAGGTTGGTTTATAATTGAAATTGCTGGACTTTTTATGGTGTTAGGTATACTGAGTGGAATTATAGCAAAAATGGATTCTAATTCTATAATTGAAACATTTAAAGATGGGGCAAAAGATTTCATAGGTGTAGCTTTTATTATTGCTTGTGCGAAAGGTTTATTGGTAATAGCACAGGATGGTAAGATTATAGATACGATGTTGTTTTATATGTCGAATGTAATAAGTTATTTGCATCCAATAGTAGCAGCACAGATGATGTTTATAACGCAAGGAGTAATAAACTTTTTTGTTCATTCAGGTTCAGGGCAAGCGGCATTAACGATGCCGGTGATGGCACCGCTTGCAGATGTTTTGGGTATTCCAAGATTTGCTGCTGTTTTGGCGTTTCAATTTGGGGAGGGTTGGATAAATCCGATTTTACCAACAAGTGGTGTAACAATGGGAGTTTTAGGATTAGCTGGCATTCCTTATAATAAATGGTTTAAATGGATTTTAATTATTCAAATATACTTTTTCATCTTAGCACTAATCTTGTTAATTCCAGCAGTATTAATAAAATTTTAATAATTGGGAGGTATTATGAAAAACAAATTATTTACAATTGTTTTTATTCTTTTAGCTTATTATAATTCTTATTCACAAGTTTCTTTTGTAAATTCAAAAGGTGATTATGGAATAAGGTTATCAGATTATGCAAATATTAATCCCTATAAAGGATCAATTGTAAAAGCTAATAGGCAAATTTATCAAACGTCATTGTTGATTTCAACAGGCAAAGATTTCTCTATTAATAATGTTAATGATTTAAACATGCTTGATTCAGCTGTAGCTGTTAGTAATCCACAAAAAAGTTTATATGAATTAACTGTAAGTAATTCAAATGAAAGTTTAATGCCTGGTTTAGTAGTAAAAACATCAATTTATGGTTGGCAAAATAGATATTCGATAATAAAATATACTTTATTTAATAATAGTACTAAAGCAATTATAGCAAAACTTGGTTTAGAAGTACAACCTAATTTAGATGCAGGTTATGGTAATGAAAATATTTCTTATTTGAATGATTCAAAAATTGTTATGATGAATAGGGCATTACCAACTACAAAGACAAAATTAGGAATAAAGTTTCAAAAACCAGTTTATGCACTTCATTCATTTGATTGGTATCCAGAGTATGATACTTTGAAATATGCTGTAAGAGATTCATTATATTGGAGTTATGCGAATAATAAACAAATTAATTCATATACAAATGTTCCAAGTTCGGATGGGCAAGTTGTAATTATATATTTTGATGATGCTACGATAAATCCAAGTTCTAATTATGATGTATTTTTTGCTTATGCACTTGCAACAACACAAGATTCAGTTGTTACGATGTTGAATGAAGCTGAAACAAAATTTAATGATTTTATCACACCTGTAGAGAAAATTGTAAATATTCCAGCTGATTATGAATTGTATCAGAATTATCCAAATCCATTTAATCCTTCAACAAATATCAAATTTTCAATTCCAAAGAGTGATTTTGTTACATTAAATGTTTATAATTTATTGGGGCAGAAGGTTGCAACTTTAGTTGAAAATGAATTAACAGCAGGAACATATAATGTAAAATTTGATGCTAATAATTTAAATAGTGGCATTTATTTTTATGAATTGAAAACAAATAGTTATAGTGTAAGTAGAAAGATGTTACTTGTAAAATAAGGTTAAATTATTAGATGGCAAAAAGAATAAATGTATTGATTAGAATGTTTATAGTATAATATGATATTTATGAGTGGAATTAAATATTAAGGGTAGTATTTGTGAATTGATTTGGAGTCATTATTTAAAAGAGTTTATAGCGGGCCGAACGGCCCGCTGCCCCGTGCGGCGGTGGCCGCACGGGGCTAAGCTTACACCGTCTGAGTAATAATAAAAATTTTTTTTTGGATGTCTATGGATGTTTTAAAGGAAATAGCAAAATCACTTAAGGGATTACCTGATAAGCAAAAGCAAATTGCTCAATATTTTATAGATAATTTTGATAGGATTCCATTTTTATCTATAGATGAAATTGCACAAGAGGCTAAAACTAGTAAAGCAAGTATAGTAAGATTTGCGCAAAATATTGGTGTTAAAGGTTTTTATGAATTGAAGGATGGTATTTCAAAGGAATTGCAAAAAAAGATAAATGATAATGAAATTGTTTTTATTGATGATGATGCTGGAAGTAAGAGAAAATTATATCAAGAAGTTGTTAATATAGAAATTAACAATATATATTCGACATTTAAGAATTTAAATGAAGGTGAATTTGAGGATGTAATAAAAGATATAATTACTGCAAAAAGAGTTATATGTGCTGGTTTGGGACTATCTCATTTTATGGCTAGTATTTTGCAGTATGAGTTAAGTTTATTGCAAATTGATGCAAGGAATTTGAATAATAATTTGCCAAGTTTTATAGAACAAATAAAAATGTATGATGAAAATGATGTAGTTATTGCATTTTCGTTTCCACCTTATTCAAATCCTACGATTGAATTAGCAAAATATTGTAGAATGAATAATATTAAATTGATAGGGGTTACTAATAAGCTAAGTTCCCCTATCATAACGTATGCATATAAAAGTTTAATAGTAAAAACTGAAAATGTTATAAATACTAATTCATCGGCTGCGGTTTTTGTATTGATAAATGCTGTAACAACATCTATCGCAAAACGATTGAAATTGAAAAAATAGGTGTGATATGAGAAAAATAATATTAATATCGGTAATACTAATAGGAAATATTTTTGGTGGTGTAACGGGAAAAATAGTTGGAAAAGTTGTTGATGGTGTTACAAAAGAACCTTTGCCTTATGTAAGAATAACTGTGATGCAAAATTTTAGTGATTTAAGTTTAGAAGAAATGATGAATATAGATGTAAGTAAAGCAAAGACATATACAGCGATAACTGATAAGGATGGGAAATTTGTAATATTAAATATATCACCTGGTAAATATAATGTAAAAGCAAATTTAATTGGATATAAAACAGCAGTTTATGATGAAATTCAAATATATGTTGATTTAACTACCAGAGTTGATTTTGAAATGATGCCAACGTCAATTCAAACATCGGAGGTTTTAGTAGTAGCAAAACGTCCAGCTATACAAAAAGATATGACAAGTTCAATATCGAGGGTTTCATCAGAAGAGATAAGTAGTTTGCCAGTTACAAGTTTTACGGATATACTTTCCATTCAAGCAGGTGTAAGTGGTAGTGGTGGTAATATTCATATAAGAGGTGGAAGGAGTGGAGAGGTTGCTTTTATGATAGATGGAATGTATGTACAAGATCCGTTAACTGGGTCATTATCGGCTGATGTAAGTAAGGATGCTATACAAGAATTAACTTTATTGAGTGGTACTTTTAATGCAGAGTATGGTAATGCAATGAGTGGTGTTGTTAATATTGTGACTAAAGATGGACCTGAAATTTTTACGGGTAAAGTTGATTATAAGACTAGTGAATTTGGTATAAAAAAATATGCAGATTATCATCAAAGGAGGTTGAGTGTTTCGTTTGGTGGGCCATTGATACCAAATTTTCTTAAATTATTTTCTACAATTGAAAATGAAGATAGAGGAAGTTATTTACCATTTGGCTTTTCGCACAACCAAACAGCTTTTGCGAAGTTTAGTTTTGCGCCACTAAGTACATCATTTGGGAATTTGAAATTTTCAACATCGCAAAGAGTGAATTGGTTTAAAAGACAAAGCTATGATCATCAATGGAAATATATTCCTGAAATGTATTCAATATCAAGAGGTTGGAGCTATCAACCGATGTTGAATTTGACACATACTATAACAAATAATATATTTTATGATTTAAGAATATCTTATTTTACACAGGGGTATTTTAATGGAGTTGATAAGGATACATCTGAAATTATAGCAAGAAATCAAAGGATTTATGATGAAACTAAGGGTAATGGGACAGAGTTTTGGAAATATGCTCATCCTTTAACAAGAACAGATGATAGGACTTCCACACTGGATATTAAATACGATTTAGTTTGGCAAATTGACGAGTATAACGAAGTTAAGACGGGTTTGCAGACGAAAAAGCATTGGTTAAAGAGATTTTCTATAGATGGTATAAAAGATCCAATAAATCAACAATATGTTGATGATTACAGAGCAGATGAACCAATAGAATTTGCAGCATATTTACAGGATAAAATAGAATTAGGTTATTTAATTTTAAATTTGGGCTTACGATATGATTATTTGAATACTAATGTTGTTGTAAGAAGAAATCCTTTAGATCCTACATCAACATTTAAAGTAAAACCTAGAACGCAGTTAAGTCCCAGAATTGGTATAGCACATCCAATTTCAGAAAATACAAAATTACATTTTTCTTATGGGCATTTTTTCCAGAATCCTGATTACCAATATATATATGAAAATAAAGAATATAAAGTAAGTGTTAGGGAGCCGTCGTTTGGTTCACCAGATTTAGATGCACAAAGAACAATAGCATATGAAGTTGGGATAGATCATCAATTTAATAATGGAAGTTTGATAAGTTTTGCTGCATATTACAAAGATATAACTGGTTTGATAGGTACAATGTATTATCCTGCTTATATGCGTCCTGGACAGTATGTACCGTATTTTCTTTATGTAAATGGTGATTACGCAAATGTTAAAGGATTTGAAATTTCGTATGATATTAAATTTAATAAGTATTTTAGCACGGATATAAATTATACCTATTCAGTTGCAAAGGGGAATGCGTCTTCAGTTGAGTTTACAACTGTAAAACCTACAAATTTGTATTATTTGAGTTTTGATCAAACTCATATATTCAATGTTTCTACTTTGTTTTTAATTCCAAAAAATTCAGGACCAACGGTATTTGGGAGCAAAATATTTAGCGATATGGGCTTTAATTTCATAATGAAATTAGCAAGTGGTTATCCATATACACCAGGTGGTAGAGATGCAGGTTTTCAAATACCAAATTCTTTAAGAATGCCAATGAGATTCAATTTGGATATTATAGTTGATAAAATGATAGAATTGCCATATAGAACAAAATTGAAATTATATGTTGAATTATTAAATGCTACAAATTACAAAAATGTATTATATGTTTATCCTGATACAGGAGAGCCGGATGTTACTTTTATGTATCCTTTTGCATCAGTGGATTACATAAAAGATCCATCTAATTATGGAGAGCCTAGATATATCCGAATAGGAGCAAGTTTACAATTTTAATTAGGTAGAATTATGAAAAAAATAGTATTAACTTTATTATTGTCTATAATCGTATTTGCTCAAGTTGATAACAGAGATTATAACCAAAGAAGTTCTGAATTGAAAAAGAGTTCTGGTATCAACGATAGAGCAGCAGGAATACACAATGCTAGTAACATAGGTTTGTTTTTTGAAAATCGCGGCAAATTTTATCCAAGAAGATTAACACAGGGGCCATCAGGTGAATTTCCTATCAATACTGGTCAACATTATATTTATTATTTGAATCCTTTTATGGGTATAAAAGATAATGTTGTACAAGGAAAATTTAGGAGAAATGAAGAATTTGAGGCTGTAGGTGGATATCATAATCCTGCAAATGCAAAAGTTGCAATGAGTGATGATCCTACCAGTTGGCCAGAAACTGGTTGGCCAGTTAAGGATAAATTTGGTAATCCAATAATTTTATCTTTTCAAGATAGTTATTGTGCTTATTCAGATGAATTAAATTCAGTAAGTAAATTAGGAATTTATGTTTATCAAACTGGGTATGCTTATGGAATTGATAAATTCAAAAATATTCTTTTCTTTAAATTCGATATTGTCAATAAAGGGAATAAGGATTTAAATGATTTTTATTTTGGTATGCACTCGGATATAGATGTAGGCAATCTTACGGGAGGAACACCAGAATATGACGATGATAAGATAGGTTACGAAAAAGATAAGAATTTTTTGTATTATTATGATACAGATGGTCGCCCGGGCTCTGAATGGCCTAATCCTCCGGGATATTTTGGAATAACTTTCTTAAAAACACCTAAAAGTAAAGAAAATAGATCAGGGATAACAGATTTTCATTGGTATGTTACAGATAGTTGGCAGGACGTGGATTCAATAGAATATGGTATTTTATCAAGTGCCAAATCATTATATTTATCATCAGAGGGTGCAAAAATATTTCATCCAGGAGTAAACTTACCGGAGTTAAGATATGATGATCCAAACACTGTTGGACCAAATGGGAACGATGTTGCAGCTATGGTAAGTTGGGGGCCATATGATCTTAAAAAAGATTCTAGTATTACAATTATTATAGCACTTGTGGCCGGTAAAGACTATAATGAATTAATTCAATATTGGAATTCAGCTAATGAAGTTGTTAATAAATATAATTTTGAACTAAGTAAGCCACCTATAACACCAAATTTGAGGGGAGAAGCTGGCGATAGAAAAGTTAAATTATGGTGGGATCAAGTTGCTGATAATTCTGTTGATAATTTTTCTAAACAAAGAGATTTTGAAGGTTATCGGTTATACAGAAGTAATGATAAAGGGGCTACTTGGTCTTTAATTTATAGTTGCGATAAAGAAAATTATATTGGAAAAGATGTTGGGATTCAATACGCTTATGTTGATTCCACTGTTATGAATGGGTTTGAATATTGGTACACCTTAACAGCATATGATAGAGGGGATAGTGCAGTTGTATCTTTAGAATCACCAAAGGGGAATACATTAAATTCACCAAATACTGTATCGTTAGTTCCACGTGCTGATGCGATAGGGCGAATTGCAACAAAAGCAATAAACATTTCAAAATATGCTGGAAAATCTAATGTTAATCTAACAGTTTATCCGAAGGATGATATCTCACTTGATGGAAATGAATATAAAATAAAATTTGTATATAAATTTGAAAATGAAATTGGTAATTTGAAGTCATATGCTGATTATATAAAAGTTTTAGATACAAATAAAACAGGTCCTGGAAAATTTGCTTTTTATTATACGAAAAATGCTCCTTATGAAGTAGACCTTATTAATATGTTTACCGATGAAAAAATAAAAGAAGGACAGAGTTATTTCTTTTCTTTAAAAACAAAATTGATACCAGGTCTTGAAGTGTTTATAAAAGATTTAAATAATTCGTCTACTCCTACAGATTCATTACCTAAATTTAATGATATGTTTTCTGTTAATTTTAGTGTAATGTGCTTAAAAGGGAGTGATACCGTTTTAAAACCCACACTTTTTAACTATGACCGTTTATACGCAACTTCTGATGGAATTGTGTTTAAATTTTCGCAACCAACTGGTAGCCAAATTCCTATTAGAGTAAATGATGTTTATAAATTCAAAGTAATAAAAGCTGAAATAGTGAAAGATGAATTAAAAAGAAATTTGAATAAAATAAAAGTAGTACCAAATCCGTATATAGTTTCATCTTTATATGAGCCGGATTTCGGTGAGCTCTCACTTGAGCCGCTACGAAGATTGCAGTTCATAAATTTACCTGCTGAATGTGTGATAAGAATTTTTACACCCGCAGGAGATTTAGTTAAAACAATCTATCATAACAACAATTCTGGTATGGAAAATTGGGATTTGAGAAGTGATGGTGGTCGTGAAATTGTATCAGGTGTATATATTTATACAGTTGAGGCGTTAGGTGAAAAATTTATCGGTAGATTTGCAGTTATTAAGTAAGGAATAATGAATATGAGAAAGATAATCATTTTTTTAAGTTTATATTTTATCCTATTTGCAACTAGTCCTAATTTAGGGACTTCAGGAGGCCAATTTCTGAAAATTACAGCAGATGCAAAGACAGCAGCATTAGGTAATGCAACAGTTGCAAATATAAATGGAGCAAACTCTGTTTTTAACAACCCTGCAGGGATTGCCGCAATTTCTCAATTTGATGTTTCACTTTCCTACAACCGAATGTTTGGAATGTTCGGATATACTGCTGTATCTGCAGCAAATAATTTTAGTTTTGGTAATTTTGCTATTCAGTTTATAAATTTCAGTACTGATGAGATGGAAATTACTACCGAAAAAAATCCTAATGGTACAGGCAGAAAATTTGATGCACAAGATTATGCTATAGGCCTAACTTATGGCCGCTTTTTAACTGATAATTTTTCGGTTGGTATTACTATCAAATATATATACCAACGCATTTGGAATGAAACAGCTAATGCTCTCGCTTTTGATGTTGGAACTAAATATACATTGGATTTCCAGAATTTAACTATTGGTATGACTATGAGTAATTTTTCATCTGATATAAAATTTGATGGTGAAGATTTAAACATTATTTACGATAAAGATAAACTTATTCCGACTAATAGACCTAGTCCAGGAAGATTATTGACAACAGATTATCCTTTGCCCTTATCTTTTCAAATAGGTGTAAGTTTAGATTTGCTAAAAAATGAAAATTTCCATTGGATAGCAGAAATAGATGCTGTACATCCAAATGATAATGTTGAAAGATTACATTTTGGCACAGAATTACAAATATTTGAATATGTATTTTTGCGTGGCGGATATAAAATCAAACACGATACCGAAAATTATTCGTTTGGTTTTGGTTGCGTTTTACCAATAGAAGATTATAGCTTAATTTTTGACTATGCTTTTGTCAATAAAAAGTACTTAGATCCAATCAATAAAATTACTTTTGGTATAAAATTCTAATTTATCAGAATTAGGGCCATTATTTTGCGTAAAGAATAATGGCCTTTTTCTATTTAAAACAAATTGAGTTGATAATATGAAAAAAATTATACTAAGTTTATTGATAATAATCAATTTATTGCTTGCTAAAGGTTTCATTTGTGCTGTTGGAGGAGGAGCAGAAGCAACAGGGACTTCTGCTTGGAATTATAAACCCTATAAATGGATTGTCGAAAAAGCTAACTATGGTAAAATAGTAATTGTATCAATTTCAGATACTGATACTTGGTTACCTAATTACTTTAAATCATTGGGTGCTTCTGAAGTTATTAACTTAAATATTTCATCTAAAACACAGGCTAACGATCAAAATAATTTTAATATTGTTAATTCAGCCAAAGGAATTTTTATAAAAGGGGGAGACCAGTATGATTATATTTCATATTGGAAAGGAACCTTGTTAGAATCAGCTATAAAAAATGTGTATAATTCTGGTGGCGTTATTGCAGGAACAAGTGCAGGCGCAATGATACTTGGGCAATTTTATTTTACTGCAAAATATGGTTCAGTTTATACAGATGAATGCATAAAAAATCCTTTTACATATTACGCGAATATAGATAATAATAATTTTTTAAATTTAATACCTAATGTTATTTTCGATACTCATGTTTCAGAGCGTGGAAGAGTTTTAAGACTTTTAACTTTTGTTTTTCAAACTTATATAAATAAAAATGTAAGCATACTTGGAATTGGTATTGATGATCAAACGGCACTTTGTATTGATACTAACCATATAGCCAAAGTTTATGGAAGTGGTGCAGTTCATTTTACTCAAATTGATGCTTCAACACAAACTTTTTACGATAATCAAACTAAAAAATATACTATTGAAAATATTCGAGTAGATATGCTTGTAGAAGGTTGGGAATATGATATAACAAATAGAAAAATTAATTATATTCCACAATCAGCTGTAAATGTAAATAACAACAATAAAATTGTTTCAATAAAGCAAAATTGCATAATTTCAGGAAATAACACACTTAACCAAAATTACTATGCCTTGAAGGAATTTATAAAATTTAATTTATCCAAGGTAGCAGTATTATATAATAGTGGAAGCGATATTACATATATTTCAAATTTTTTCAATCAGAATAATGTCCCACACAGTTTGATAGAAATAAAATCAACCACATTAAATGATGCTAACTTAACTACAAAAATATCAGAAGCTAATGGATTTATATTTTACGGGAATACATTATCAAATTTGTATGCTATTGCTGATACAACGTATCATATTTCCAAAGAAATAAAAAAGAAAATTGAAAATACAAAATCGTATTTCTTATTTATTGGGAATGCTGCCAAAATGATTGGAAATAGTTATTATGATAATTATGATAACAGCACAACAGCATCTTTATACGGTAAATTGACATTAAAAAAAGGTTTAGATATTACTCAAAATCTATCAATTATTCCGAGAATATTTGAAAATCGTGATTATTACGAAAACCGAGTTAACGCTTTATTGTATGCAGTAAAACATAATCAAGATATTGCTGGTTTTTTTATAGATAGCTCAGATGTATATAAAATAATGGATGATAAAATAGTAAAAGTTTATGGCACATATCCTACTATTATGGTTAATGGAAAAGATGTTGAATATTATGACTCATCCAAATTTTTATTTTCTTCATCTACATCATATAGACAAGTGATAGGGGCTGTTAATTTAAGATTTTCAATTTCAAATATAAAACAAGATTATATCGTAAATCAAAATATATTGAATTTACAAAAGCTTAATAATAACAATGATAAAAATACAATATTATTTTATCCAAATCCATTTAATCCTATTGGAAAATTGATTCTCAATATTAAAGAAAATGATTTTTATAATATTAATCTGTATGATATTTTAGGTAGAAAAATTAAAAATGTGTTTAGTGGAGAATTGCAAAATGGAATGAATGAAATTATAATAAATTTGAATGAATATCCAACAGGAATTTATATAATCAGAATAGAAAGTTACAACTTTAAAAAATCAATAAAAATAAATCTGCAAAAATAGTGTTTTTATAATATATTGATAACAAATGAGATAAAATTGTATTAAAACTCAAACTTAGGAATATAATAATAAAAATAAATAAAAGCAAATATAAAATTATTTGGAAACAGAAAGATTAATATTTAAGTTATGACCAACAATAAAATTAAATTAAATTTATTTTAAAATTAAAAAAAATTGAGGTACTCAATGGCTGGACATAGCTTTTTCGGTGATGTAGTAGCTTTATTTGACAAAGCTGCAAAGCACACTAATTATCCAAAAGGATTACTTGAACAAATTAAAGTTTGTAACGCTATTTACAAATTCCATTTTCCGATTAGAATAGGAAACGATTACGAAGTTATTGAAGCTTATCGTATTGAGCATAGCCATCACAAATTACCAACAAAAGGTGGTATTCGTTTTAGTATGATGGTAAATGAGGACGAAGTTTCTGCTTTAGCAGCTTTGATGACCTACAAATGTGCTGCTGTTGATGTTCCATTTGGTGGAGCTAAAGGTGGTATCAAAATTGACCCAAGAAAATATACTCCTGAACAATTAGAAAGAATCACAAGACGTTATACTGCAGAATTAGTAAAGAAAAACTTTATTGGCCCATCAGTAGACGTTCCAGCTCCTGATGTTGCTACTGGACAAAGAGAAATGGCTTGGATAGCTGACACATATCAACAATTAAGACCAAATGATTTGAATGCATTAGGTTGCGTTACTGGTAAACCTCTTGGTTTAGGTGGTGTTGATGGTCGTGTAGAAGCTACTGGCCGTGGCGTTTATTATGCAGGTAGAGAAGCTTGTAGTTTTAAAGAAGATATGGATAAATTAGGTCTTGAAACCGGTCTTGCTGGTAAAAAAGTTATTGTTCAAGGTTTAGGTAACGTAGGTTATTATTCTGCTAAATTCTATCAAGAAGAAGGCGATTGTAAAATTGTTGGTATTGCTGAATATAATGGTGGAATCTATAATCCTAATGGTTTAGATGTAGAAAAAGTATTCCAATATTGGAGAGAAAAGAAAACTCTTCAAGGTTATCCAGAACCAGGAACAGAGTTTATAGCTAACTCTATATTTACTCTTGAAAAAGAATGTGATATCTTAATTCCTGCTGCTCTTGAAGGACAAATTACTGCTGATAATGCTGATAGAATTCAAGCTAAAATTATTGTTGAAGGTGCTAACGGCCCTGTTACAGCAGAAGCAAATGATATTTTAACACAAAAAGGCGTTTTAATTGTTCCAGATATGTTTACAAATGCTGGTGGTGTAACTGTTTCTTATTTTGAATGGTTGAAAAACTTGTATCACGTTAATTTTGGTCGTATGGATAAGAGATTTGAAGAAGCTAACTATCAGAAAATTATAAAAATGGTTGAAAATATTACTGGCAAATCTTTGAGCGATACTGAAAAGAAAGCTCTTAAAGGTGCAGACGAAATTGACTTAGTAAGATCTGGGCTTGAAGAAACAATGGTTAGAGCTTATAATAGAATTCGTGAAACAAAAATGCAAAATCCAAACATTGAAGATATGAGAACTGCAGCTTTTGTTTATGTTATTGATATTATTGCTCAAGATTACTTATCATTAGGTATTTTCCCATAGTAGTTAACCCTCACTAATTACTACTATTTCCAAGGCTGCATACGAAGACAGAAAAAAGCAAGCAAGCGAAAGCAAGCTTGCTTTTTGATTTTAAAAGCCAAAATATGATTTATAATATATATTATTACTTCTTAGCGCAAAATAGTAGGACAAATTTTACTTTAATAGGGAAGAAAAAATTTTATAAGATTGTTTTGATAATAATATTATTTTCGTAAATATATTGTAAATGCGAAAAACTTTAATATACAATTATATTTTAATAATTTAATTAATTTTGTAAAAAATAAAAATATATTTATTTTTGAATTAAATAGAAATATTTAAGAAAGGCTTAAATATGCTAATGATAGAAATAATCGAAAATAAATGTGATTTTTGCGGTACTTGTGTAGGAGTTTGCCCAGAGGATGCTATTGAAGTAAAAGAAGCATCAATTACAATAGATGAAGATTTGTGTACAAATTGTGCAAAGTGCGTTTGGATTTGCCCCTTTGAAGTTTTGAAATTTAATAAGGAAGGAGCAACAAATGAAAATAAAAAATAGATATGATGTTGTAGTCGTTGGTGGCGGTCCTGCAGGGTCTGTAGCTGCCAGATATGTCGCTGAAGCAGGATTATCTGTAATAATTTTAGAAAAAGATAGAGATATTGGATATCCTGTTCGTTGTGGTGAAGCTGTAGCTCACGAAGGATTGGAACAATTTATTGATATAGATCCAAAATTCATTTCTTCATATATTGACAAGTTTATTATGGTAGATCCAACTGGGCAGGAAGTTGAATTCCCTCTTGGTGGAATTAAGGGATACGTTCTTGACAGAAAAATATTTGATTATGAACTTGCGAAAATTGCTGCAAAAAACGGGGCCGAAATTCTCACAAAAGCTTATGTATATGGATTAATTTTTAAAGATGGTAAAGTTTCTGGAGTGAAGTTTGAATTTCAAGGTGAAAAATACGAAATAGAATGTGATGTGGTTATTGGTGCAGATGGGGTTGAATCTCGCGTCGGTAGATGGGGGGGATTAAAAACATATGTAAATTTCAAAGAAATGGAATCAGCTGCATCTTATACTATTGCTAATGCAAATATTGATCCAAATGCTTTATACTTTTATTTCGGTGAAAATGTTGCTCCACAAGGTTATTTATGGGTATTTGCTAAAGGGAATAATTCGGCAAATGTTGGAATTGGTATTGGAGGAGAAATAGCTAAGAAAAAGTCTGCTTTAAAATACCTTGATGAATTTATGGAAACGCATTTTCCAAATGTTCAAATTTTAACAAAAGTAGCTGGTGGAGTACCTTGCGTGCCAACACTAGAAAAAATTTCTGCGCCCGGGTTAATTCTTGTTGGAGATGCTGCAAGGCAAGTTAATCCATTAACTGGCGGCGGTATTTATTCTGCTATGGTTGGTGGTCAGGTAGGAGGAAAAATTGTAGCTGAAGCAATAAAGAGTAGAAATTTAAATCATATTTTTAGCTATGATAAAGCTTGGGATGAAAGAATGGGGCATCGCCATAAAATATTTAATAATATCAAAAATAGTATTTACAAATTTAAGGACGATAAATATATTAATCTTGCTAATGCAATTAATAAAATTCCTAAAAATGAGCGTACTTTTGGTAAATTATTTCGTACAGCTTTAATCAATCAACCTTCTTTATTAATTGATGTTGCTAAAGTATTTTGGTGAGAAGATGAAAAAATATTTGTTCTTTTATTTAATTTTAGTAAAGATTATATTTGCTCAAAATGTTACTGATATTGATAAACAAGCCTGTAGAGAACTTGGCATTTCCGAATTTAAGTTATTAGAACTGAAGGAAAAAAAAATTTATGAAATGTCTTATGGAGATTTGGACTTATATTTAGATTATTTAGATTTTACACAGCCAAGTCTTTTTAAACGAGTTCAAACCATTGCCAAAAAATATATTGGTCAACCTTATGATTTATATAATATGGGAGAGTTTCCATTTGAACTATATGACTCTAAAAATCTTGTAAATTTGAAAAGCAGTGATTGTGTAACTTTTGTTGAAAGTGTTATGGCTATGGCTTTAAGTTATGATTGGAAAAGCTATTTTATTATGCTACAACGAATTAGATACAAAAACGGTAATATAGGTGTTGCATTTAGAAATCATTTTAGTGAAGTTGATTGGATACCTAACAATTCTTGGCTTGCAAGAGATATAACTGATAATTTTGATGGTGTTAATACAATTAAAGTGCATTCTAAAATCAATAAAGCAGGTTTCTTAAAAAGATGGGGCGTAAATTCTCCGGATAATTATATTACTGCTGACTGGTCTTATATTCCTAACGAAGAAGCTCCCAAAATAATTCCTTATCTCAGAACGGGTGATATAGTTTTTTTTGTAAAAGGCTTTTCTCCTTCCAATGCTACAATAACTCACGTTGGATTAGTTTCTGTTGAAGAGGATGGTGTTGTAAATTTGATACATTCTGGTAAGCCACAAGTTCAAATATTACCTTTAATTGAGTATATTAGAAAGTGGGCACCAAGTGTTGAAGACGACGTAGCTCCAGCTTTAGAACAAGAATTTGATGAAGAAATTTTGATGAATCCACAATTAAACGAATCTGAAGAAAAATCATCTGGAGGTACTAAAGAGTGTGATAATAAAGGTAGAAAGAAAAAAATTAAAAAAGGTTCTTTAAAGTTCCTTGGTATTCGAGTTTTAAGATTGAACGAAAATCCTATAATGAACTTAGAAAAGATTGATGGACCGAATGCGCCAAAGTTAACGATTTATTATTATAAATAGGGGAGTAAAATGAGTGCTGATTTATTCTTAAAAGAGCTACGTAAAAAAGCAGCTCTAAGAAAAAAAAATTTAATTTTACCTGAATCTCACGATATCAGAGTACTAAAAGCTTTAGAAATTGTTGTTGGTGAAAATATTGCTCAAAATGTAATGACGATTGGCAACGAAGAAAAAATTTTACAAACTGCAAAAGAGAACGGAGTAAATTTAAAGGGGGTAAGAATTATTGATCCTGAAAAATCCGAAAAATTAAGCGATTTTGTAAATCTTTTTTACAATCAAAGGAAACAAAAGGGCAAAGAGATGCCAATTGAAGAAGTTAGAAATTTAATGAAACGAGACATTTTCTTTGCTGCAATGATGTTGAAAGAAGGAATGGTTGATGCTTCTGTTTCTGGTTCAACTGCTACAACAGCTGATGTTATGCGTGCTTCTTTTTGGTGTGTTGGGTTGGATAAAAACACATCGATTGCTTCTAGCTTTTTCCTTATGTTAAAAGATAACGAAACATACGCCTTTGGAGATTGTGCCGTTAATCCAAATCCTGATCCAAATCAGCTTGCGGATATTGCGATAAATACCGCTGATAATTACAAAAAATTAACAGATATCGAGCCAAAAGTTGCTATGCTTTCTTTTTCAACTAAAGGGAGTGCCGAACACGAATTAGTTGACAAAGTAAGACAAGCAACCGAAATTGTTCAACAAAAACGCCCTGATATATTAATTGATGGGGAACTCCAATTCGATGCGGCTTACGTTCCTGAAGTTGGAAAGAAAAAAGCTCCAAATAGCAAAGTTGCTGGGAATGCAAATGTTTATATATTTCCAGATTTGCAAGCAGGGAATATTGGTTATAAAATTGCCCAAAGATTGGGCGGTTTTGAAGCAGTTGGTCCTGTTAGCCAAGGTTTGCAAAAACCATTTTTTGATTTAAGTCGTGGTTGCTCTGTTGATGACATCGTTAACACTGCAGCAATTGCTCTTATGATGTCATAATATAAATATCTTCAATAAAAAAAGGTGGCGTATGCCACCTTTTTTTCCTTAACTTATTTAGCATAAGGTACTTCCAAAGTTTTATGGTTATTAGATATATGTATTTAAAATTATATCGTTTGTAAAATATAATTTTTTAAAAGTTAAAATATATTGTAATAACTATAATATTGTATTACCATATATATTGTAAAAATAATAATATTATATAATCAGATATATTGTAAAATAGAAAAAAATAAAATAATAATATTTTATTTACTAATTTATTGTAAATACAAAATATTGTATAAGTGAATATGTAGTAAGATTATCAGAAAATATAATTTTTAAGACATTCTATTATTAGTTGGTTATTTAGTTAGCTATATGATAATAATGCAGATATGTTGTAGATAATATTTATGGGCTTTAGCCCGCCCGTGCGCCGCACGGCGCACGGGCTTAAGCTTATACTGTCTGAGCTATATATATATTATTTTTAAATGTGTTGTTTAATATAATTTTAAAATTTTCGCATTATTATAATAATGTTTGAGAATGTTAATGAAATTTTCGCCTTCGAGTGCCCGACCAATAGCTCCCGATTGGCACATTCCAACACCGTGTCCCCAGCCTGCGCCAGAAATAATTAGTTCATTTTCTTCATAATCGATTATGCAGCAAGAACTTCGCAATGGTGGTTTGAAAATTTGTCTAAATTTTAACTCGCTATTAACTTTTAGTGTATCTTGTTTGCCTATAAAATGAGCTTCTGTTATTCGCCCAGAATAGCCACGCTTGATGATTTTGATTGTATCTAATTTAAATTTTAGCCATTTATTTAAACTGTCTTTTGGTATTTTTAAGGTCCATCGGAAATAATTACTGCTCCACTTGGGGAGTTTGCGTATTTGCGGATTGCAAAAAGTTTTAGGAGGATTTGTGAGCCAATTTCGTAATACTTTTTCGTCTTGCAAATTAATATCGTATAAACTATCCGAATCGATTTTATGTGTGTAGATATTGCCGTTTTTAGGTCTTTCGGACCAAGCATTTTCAATATTTTCCGACATACCGCCGCAATTGGAAGCAAAATAACCATTTATTGGGACATTATTGGAATCGAAAAGTGCTATGCCTTTTGTTTGATATACCGCGCTATCTGTAATTGGTGTTCGGAGTGTTGTTCCAGTGAAAACTTGGCATTCAACATCGGAACAAATATCATAATTATTACCGCGATATAAACCTTTGTAAAGTGCTACAAATGTTTCACTTCTGGCAGCAACTGCTTGAGCCTTAAGTGCTTCAAATGGCGCATCAACTCCTATTTCACTTGGTATTACGCCACAAATATAGTTTTCTATTGGTATTATGTTTATTACATCAATTTTTTTATTTTTATTTATACTGAAAGTTAACAGACCTTCATAAATTCTATCTTGTTTATTTTGCCACCACCAACCTATGCCGTAAGGTACATTGTAAATTTTTACTTTGTTTTCTAATTCTTGGTTATCAATTTTAAATTCTGTAGAACTTGTTAGCAAATTATTTTTATCATCATAAAGATGAAGAGAATCATCTTTTACGATAAATTTATATGATAAAGTATCTAATAAGTAACATTGGTTTTGGCTGTTCAAAAGATATGTTTTTGTTATTGGTTGGAATTTGATTTCTTTTAAGGAATAGATAATACGTACTCTAATTTTTGAATTGTAATTCAAATTTAATTGATTTTGCGAAAATATTGTATTCCAAATAATGCACAAAAAAATTATCAGAAACTTCATATTAAATCACCAAATTGTGCATTAATGAAGTTTGCTAACGTTAGTGGATTAATTTTTATTTGTATTCCACGCATACCGCCGCTAACGAAAAAATAATCAAGATTTTGTGCGTCTTGATGAATAAAAGTTGGGAAAGGTTTTTTCATTCCAACAGGTGATGTTCCACCTCGGATATAACCTGTTAAAGGTTGCAGTTCTGCTTGCTTGATTAAATCAATTTTTTTAGATTGAGTTATAGCAGCAGCTTTTTTTAAGTTAAGCTCTTTATCTCCCGGTATAACAAAAACAAAATATTGCTTTTTATCGTTTACGGTTACTAATGTTTTATAAACAATATTTACAGGAGCATTAATTTTATTAGCAACAGAGATAGCATCGAGAGAGTTTTCGTCAACTTCGTAAGTAGAAACATCAAAAGAAATATTATTTTTTTCGAGTAATCTAATTGCATTGGTCTTTTTCATTTTAGCAATATAATTATTTTATAAAAGATTAAAAAAATTTGACTTAATAATAAAAAATTTTGTAAATTGTAATTTAATATATTAAAAATAAAACTAAAAATTTAAGAATTAATTTTAGTGGTGCGATATGGCTGAAATTGAAGGCAAAATAGTGCAGGTAATTGGCCCTGTTGTTGATATCGACTTTGAAGGTGGGCACTTACCAAAAATTTATAATGCTATAAGAATTCCAAGAACAACAGTTGATGGCGAACAACAAGATTTAATTGTTGAAGTGCAACAGCATTTGGGAGAGAATAGAGTACGTGCTGTATCTATGGATACAACGGATGGTTTGGTAAGAGGTATGAGCGCATATGATACAGGTGAACCTATTGCTATTCCTGTTGGGCCTGAAATGTTAGGCAGAATGATTAATGTTATTGGTCAGCCAATTGATGGGAAATCAACTATCGAAGCAAAACAGAAATCACCAATTCATAAACATCCACCAAAGTTTACAAATCTTTCAACAAAACAAGAAATGTTTGAAACAGGTATAAAAGTTATAGATTTATTGGAACCATATTGTAAAGGTGGAAAAACCGGTCTTTTTGGTGGTGCTGGTGTAGGTAAAACAGTTATTATTCAAGAACTTATACATAACATTGCACAACAACACGGTGGATATTCTGTATTTGCAGGTGTGGGAGAAAGAACAAGAGAAGGTAATGATTTATGGTTGGAAATGAATGAATCAGGGGTTATTGATAAAACTTCCCTTGTGTTTGGTCAGATGAACGAACCACCAGGAGCACGTTTAAGAGTTGGTTTAACAGGTCTTACAATTGCGGAATATTTTCGTGATGTTGAAGGCCGTGATGTGTTATTATTTATTGATAACATATTCCGTTTTACACAAGCCGGTTCAGAAGTAAGTGCTTTGTTAGGTCGTATGCCATCAGCGGTAGGTTATCAACCAAACTTAGCTACCGAAATGGGCGAATTGCAAGAAAGAATTACATCTACTGATAAAGGTTCTATCACATCCGTACAAGCGATTTACGTACCAGCGGATGACTTAACAGATCCAGCTCCTGCTACTGCTTTCTCGCACCTTGATGCTACTACAGTTTTGAGCCGTCAAATTGCAGAATTAGGTATTTATCCAGCGGTTGATCCTTTGGATTCAACTTCGCGTATTCTCGAGCCTTCAATTGTTGGTAAAGAGCATTACGAAACTGCTAAAAAAGTTAAAGAAATATTGCAACAATACAAAGATTTGCAAGATATTATTAACATCCTTGGTATGGAAGAGCTTTCTGAAGAAGATAAAATTGTTGTAAGACGTGCTAGAAGAATTCAACGTTTCTTAAGTCAACCTTTCCACGTAGCAGAGCAATTTACTGGATTTAAAGGTAAATACGTCAAAATCGAAGATACTATAAAAGGTTTTCAAGCTATTCTCAACGGAGACTGCGACCACCTTCCAGAACAAGCTTTTATGTACGTTGGTACTATTGACGAAGCATTCGAAAAAGCAAAAAAATTATAAAAACTTAAGGCTGCCTAAAAAGGGCAGCTTTTTTTATTGATTAAAATTAATTTTATTGGGCTCAGACGGTGTAAGCTTAAAACCCGTGCGGCGCACGGGCGGGCTAACGCCCATAAATTATTTATTGAAATGTTTATTTTATAATTGTTTTAAAAATTAAAAAAAATATAATCAATAGATGAAGTAATCCTATTTATTTGTTTCCATAAAATTTTAATTTATTGTTATTAATGTATTAAGTTAATGATTTAAAATTAATCTCATTATAATATAAAATGTATTGACTATAAATTTTTTTATTATTAAATTCAATAAAAAATTATAGATAATTATCATTATATCTATTTATTAAAATAATACGGGGGGACCTATGCAAAAATTTCTCATTTCTTTATTCGTTATTTTAGCAAATATTTCATTATTTGCTCAATATCCTTTCGGCTGCACAGAAAATTGGAATTTATCAGGTGGCTCTAAGCCTAGCTGGATGGGAAGTGGCACAGAGCGCGGAATAGTTTATGGCAATATGGGCAATGGTGCTAGATTATATGTTGTAAGTAGAAATGGTGGAAATAAAATAATAACATTAAATCCAGCTAATGGTTCACAAGTAATATTATCACCTGATTTTTCTTTTAATACCACAGGGCAAAATAATCAATTGCTTGCTATTAATGATATTGCCATAAGCGAAGATAACAAGTTATTTGTATCGAGTGTTTCAAGCACCAGTGCAGGTAATGAATGGTATTTACACGTTGCAACCTCAGAAGGAACTGCTTTTACTCGTTATGATCTCACTTTAGATGCTACAAACGAAAGAGTGGGAGATAGAATTTACGCCATAGGTAGTTGGGATGCTGGTACAATACAAATTTGGGCTCCGGTTGCATCTCAAAGTTCCAATGCTAAAATTTATATATTTAAAACAACCAATCAAGGGGCAAATTGGACAAAACAAACTATCACACTCTCAGGTTCTTATACTAATACAGTTGGCAATGCTACAATAGCTGTTTATCCAGATGGGCAAAATTTTTATATAGCTGGTAATGGCGCTTTACCAAGAAAACACGATATTACCGGCGCTTATGTTGCTAATTCACAAATTTCTAGCTCGCGTATGACTAGCTCTGTTGGTGGAATAAAATTAGCTAAGGTAGGAAATAGATATTTTCTTTTAAATGCAATTTATAGAGCAAATCCTTCTACAAACTCAACAAAACACTCACGAATTTATGTAGTTGAAGTTACAAATACAACTACTACGCCAGATAGTGTTATGGCTGCAGCTCCATTGGTAGCAACAGGTGATGTTGGCAATAGCGTAAATTGTAACATAGCTTATTCAGTTAGTGGTAATAATTTAACTGTTTACTTACTCGGTACTGATGAAGGTATTGCCTCGTATACATCAACATCCCCTTTACCTGTAGAATTTAAAAGTATAGCTGCAAAATTGACAGAAAAAGGTATTGTTCTCTCTTGGCAAACAGCTATAGAAAGAGATGCAAAAGAATATGTTGTTGAGAAAAATTTAGCTGGTAAATGGATTGAATATGAAGTTGTTAAAGCAAAGGGAAATACAAACCAAGTTTCAGATTATCAAATTATTGATAAAGCTCAAAACTTTGGGAAAATACAATATCGTATAAAATCAGTTGATTTAGATGGAAGCTATAAATATAGTGATGTTGTAGAAGTTAATGTTAATCATCCGGAAGAGTTACTTGTTGCAAAAAATTATCCTAATCCATTTAATCCAATGACAAATATAACTGTTAATTTACCAGATGACCAAAACTTAAAAGTTAATGTTTACAACGTTGCAGGCCAATTGGTAACTACTTTATTTGATGGTTTTAAACAAAAAGGTGTACATAATTTCGAATTTAACGCAAATAATTTACCATCTGGTACTTACATTTGTAAAGTTCAAACATCAAATAATTCAAAAACAATAAAAATGTTGTTGTTAAAATAAAAACAAAAAAAGCTCCCAAAAAAAGGGAGCTTTTTTTATGGTAATCAAAAAAATAATTGTCAATGTAAAAAAATCATAAAATTTATATGTTAGTTATAAATTGAAAACCGCGAGCTGTGCGAGCGGGCTATGCTTATACTGTCCGAGCTAAAAAAATTAATTCTATAAATTTGAGAATAAAAAAAAGACTATCTTAAAACAAGATAGTCTTTTTATGTGTGGGCCCTGAAGGATTCGAACCTCCGACCCTCTGCTTGTAAGGCAGATGCTCTGAACCAACTGAGCTAAGAGCCCGTGTTATATTTTTCAAAATTTGAAATACTAATATAATAAAAATAATATTATTATGCAAGAAAAAAATGAAAAATATTTTAAAAAATTTTAAATATTGATTTTTAAAAAAAATATGATTATGTTTGTATAACCTAATAAAAAAATTATGAAATTTTTAGGACATCAATTAAAATCACCTCTGGTTTTAGCCTCTGGAATACTAGGCATATCGTATTCGTCTTTAAGAAGAGTTATTAAAGATGGTTGCGGTGCTGTCACTACAAAATCAATTGCATTAAATCCCCGGAAAGGCCACGAAGGTCCTATTTGGGCTGAATTCAAAGGTGGGATGGTTAATGCTGTTGGATTATCCGGCCCAGGTATTGAAATTGGTATCCAAGAAGTTGAAGAATTTAAACAAGTCTGTGATGCTCCTCTGATAATTTCCATTTTTGGAAGTTCCATTGAAGAATTCAAAAAATTGACAGAATATACAAACAATTCCAAAGCTGATTTCGTTGAATTAAATTTATCTTGTCCAAATGTATCAGATGAATTTGAAAGGCAATTTGCACAAGATGAAAAGTTAGTTTATGATGTTGTTAGAGCTGTTAAGGGAATTTCAAACAAGCCTGTTTTTGCAAAACTTTCTCCAAATGTTACAAATATTAAAATAATTGCAAAAGCTGCCGAAGATGCAGGAGCCGATGCGCTAACTCTAATAAATACTTTAGGTCCGGGATTGTTGATTGATCCTATTGCGCGTAAACCTATTTTGAAAAATACATTTGGCGGAATTTCTGGTCCCTGTCTTAAACCATTAGCGTTAAAAATTGTTTATGATGTTTATAAGACAGTTAAAATTCCTATAATTGGTATTGGTGGTGTAACTTATGGAATTGATGCAATAGAGATGATGATGGCAGGAGCAACTTTGGTTGGTGTTGGCTCAGCTGTTTACTATAGGGGGCAAAGTGTATTTAAAAAAATCTTGAAAGAAATGAATGATTTTATGATAGAAAATAACTATAAAAGTTATGAAGAATTAATTGGGAAAATTCACAATGGATAAAAGATATACGGTAAAAATAAAAAAAATTATCGATGAATGTGAAAGTGTAAAATCTTTTATTTTTGATATGGATTTAAAAGCTAAGCCAGGTCAGTTTGTAATGGTAGCATTGTATGGAGTGGGCGAGAAACCTTTCTCTATTGCTTCTACTGATGGAAAGGAATTAATGTTAACCATTAAAAAATTTGGAAAGTTTACCGATGAGCTTTTTAAGCTTAAGGAAGGTGATTTACTTTCCATTCGTGGCCCTTATGGAAAGAATTTTTCAATTAGAAATGATAATTTATTATTAATAGGAGGTGGCGTTGGTGTACCTCCTTTATTTTTTTTAAGTAGGTCACTTTTTCGTAAAGCTAATATTACTTTTATAAATGCTGCAAAAAATAAAAATGAACTTGTCTTAGATAGAATTATTAAAAATCATGTGGATAAATATGTTATTGCAACTGATGATGGATCTGCTGGAATTAAAGGTAATGCTATTGAAGTTGCTGAAGATCTAATTAAAAATAACAAATATGATTTTGTTTATGCAGCTGGTCCGGAAATTATGCTCGTAAAAGGTGTACAATTATGTGAAAAATACAATTTAAATTATGAATTTTCTTTTGAAAGATATATGAAATGTGGAATTGGTTTATGTGGTCAATGTGTTTGCGAACCAACTGGGCTAATTCTGTGCGTTGAAGGGCCTGTTTTGAAAAGAAAAGATATTTTGCAAATTGAAGAATTTGGAAAATTTAAAAGAATTGCAACTGGTGAAAGGAAATATTTTAATTAAAATGAGGTTTTTATGATTTTAAAAAATGTTACTATAAATGGTGAGTATATAAAAAATATTATCATCAAAAATGGTATTATTGAAGATATTACAGATGTTAATAATGACATTAATGATGATGAAGTTATAAATCTTGATAAAAAAATTGTTATTCCGGGAGTTATAGATCCGCATGTACATGTAAGAGATTTAGAACAAAAATATAAAGAAGATTGGTCTTCATTTACTGAAGCAGCTTTTAGAGGAGGTGTAACTGCTGTTTTTGATATGCCAAACAATAAACCACCAATAGATTGTATTGAAAATTTGAATTTAAAAATAAAAGCTGCTGAAAATAGTAAATTAAATAAATTTTTCGTTTTTGGTGCTAATGGTAAAAATAATGATGAGTTATTGAAAATTAAAGATTTGAATTATGTACCTGCTATTAAACTTTTTATGTCGTATACAAGCTCAAATGATTTGGTAAATTCAAAAGAAGATATTAAGGCAATATTTCAGATTTCAAAAGAAATAAATAAAGTGTTAATTCTTCATTGCGAAAGTGAAGAAATAATCAAAGCTAATTCAAATATTTATGAACATATTATCGAAAATCACAATAAGATTAGATCAAAAGATGCTGCAATAGAAGCTACTAAATTAGCAATTGAGATTGCTAAAGAAGTTGGCAATAAAATTTGTATTGCACATGTTTCAACAGCTGAAGAAATTAAATTAATTCGTCAAGCTAAATTAGATGGTGTGAAAGTATTTTGTGAAACTACTCCACACCATTTTTTATTATCTGATGAAGTGCTTCAAAAGTTTCACAATTTTGCAAAAGTAAATCCACCTATAAGAACTAAAGAAGATAATGAAGCAATATATCAAGGGATTCTTGATGGAACTGTTGATTATATTGGAACTGACCACGCTCCACATTCAATTGAAGAAAAATTAAACGAATATGATCTAAGTCCTTCAGGTTTTCCGGGAGTTGAAACTTTGGTTCCGTTATTGTTAAACCAAGTTACAAAAGCTAAATTATCCTTGCAAAGGGTTATAGATCTGACAAGTCATAATGCTTCAAGAATTTACAAATTGAACAATTTTGGTATTATTAAAAAAGGAATTCCTGCAAATATTACCGTTATAGATTTGTATAAAAAAGGCGTTATAAATGCAAAAGAATTTAAATCCAAAGCTAAATATTCACCATTTGATGGTTTTGAATATCAAGGTGATGTAATTCTCACAATTGTTAACGGTGAAGTAGTTTATAAAAATTTATAAATAAAATGAGGTAAAAGTGGATAACAAAGAAAAAATTGTACTTCAGTTGTATAATATTGGTGCAATTAAATTTGGAGAATTCAAATTAAAAAGTGGTTTAATTTCACCTTTTTATATTGATTTGAGAATAATTGTTTCATATCCAGAATTGATTGAATTGATTTGTGATGAAATTATTGATAAGATAAAGAATTTAAATTTCGATTTAATTACTGGAATTCCTTATACCGCTTTACCAATCGCTTCCATAATATCAACTAAGCTAAACAAACCTTTAATCTACACAAGAAAAGAAGAAAAAGCATATGGTACCAAAAGTAAAATTGAGGGGGTGTATAAAGAAGGAGATGTTTGTTTAGTTATAGATGATGTGATGACTACAGGTGAAAGTAAATTTGAAGTTGTACAAGAACTTGAGCAATATGGAATAAAAGTTAAAGATTTTGCTATTGTAGTAGATAGAAGCAAAGATGGAAAATATTTATTAGAAAAAGCCGGGTATAATTTACTTTCAATAATCGATATTTTTGAATTAACGAATATATTGAGAAAGCATAATATTTTAAATGATGATATAATCAAAACAATAATAGATTTTATTAATCAATCAAATGAGAAGAAAGAATTAACCTTAAAACAAAGAAGTGAAAAATCTAATAATCATTTGACGAAAGAATTAGTTAAGTTGATGTATGAAAAACAAAGTAATTTAGTTTTATCATTAGACGTTGAAAATAGTAAAGATTTTTTTGATATTATTGAAAAGACTGCTGACGAAATAGTATTGTTAAAAACTCATATTGATATTTATGAAGATTTTGAATGGAGTTTTGTTGAAAGATTGCAAAAATTAGCAAAAGAAAGGAAATTTTTCATTTTTGAAGATAGAAAATTTGCTGATATAGGGAATACAGTAAGGAAACAATATCAATCAGGAATTTATAAAATAGCCGAATGGGCTGAATTTGTGACGGTTCATGGAATACCGGGCGAAGGAATTTTGAAGGGATTGTTTGAAAATTTGGAAATTCCTAGAAGTTGTTTCTTGCTTTCATCGATGTCATCAGCAGGTAATTTAATTACTGATACTTATACAAGAAAAATTATTGAAATGGGCAAAAAATATGAAAAAAATGTGACAGGTTTTATTGGTTTTGGTAATAGTGTGGATGAAATTAAAAAATTAAAATCAAAAATTCCTGATACTATGTTATTGGCAATGCCAGGGGTGAATTTGAGTTCGAAAGGTGATAATTTAGGCCAAAGATATGTAACAGTTGGTGAAGCAATTAAAGGTGGCGCTGATTTGATTATTGTTGGTAGAGGAATTTATGGCAATGGTGATTTTTCTGAAAATGCAAAACTATACAGAAAAGAAGGTTGGAAATATTTACAAGAAAGAGAAAATATTTAATAAAATAGGAGATAAAAATGATTCAAAGGTATACCAGAAAAGAAATGGGTGATATTTGGAAAGATGAATACAAATTCAAAACTTGGTTGGATGTAGAAATTGCAGCATGTGAAGCAAGAGCAGAATTAGGAGAAATTCCTTTTGAGGATGTTAAAATTATAAAAGAAAAAGCAAATTTTGATGTAAATCGTGTACTTGAAATTGAAGAAACAACAAAACACGATGTAATTGCATTTTTAACAAATGTTGCTGAATATGTTGGTGAGCCTTCAAGACATATTCATTATGGCATGACATCTTCTGATGTGCTTGATACTGGGCTTTCTTTGCAGATGAAAAAAGCTGGTGAATTGTTGTTAAAGAGTTTGATGGAATTAAGAGATATTTTGAAAGAACAAGCATTGAAACATAAATATACAGTTTGTGTAGGTAGAACTCATGGAATTCACGCAGAGCCTACCACAATGGGATTAAAGTTCGCATTATGGTTTGAAGAGGTTGAAAGAGATATAGACAGGATGAAAAGAGCAATAGAAGTGATAAGTGTTGGTCAAATATCGGGTGCTGTTGGAACATTTGATCATTTAAGCCCAAAAGTAGAAGAAATTGTATGCAAAAAATTAGGATTAAAACCTGCGCCAGTTTCCACTCAAGTTATTCAAAGGGATAGACACGCCGAATATTTAACAACAATTGCTATTTGTGGTGCAACTTTAGAAAAAATTGCTACAGAAATAAGACATTTGCAAAAAACAGAAGTTTTAGAAGCTGAAGAATTTTTCAGTAAAGGGCAAAAAGGATCATCTGCAATGCCACATAAAAGAAATCCTATTATTAGTGAAAGAATTTGTGGCTTAGCTAGATTGTTAAGAGCTAATGCAATGGCTGCTTTGGAAAATAATGCATTGTGGCACGAAAGAGATATCAGCCATTCTTCTGTTGAAAGAGTGATTGTTCCCGATAGTACAATAGCTTTAGATTATATGTTAGCTTTGGCTAAAGATTTAGTTAAAAATTTGATTATTTATCCAGAAAATATGTTGAAAAATTTAAATCTTACTAGAGGATTAATTTTCTCACAAAAAGTTTTATTAAAACTTACCGAAAAAGGTATTTCACGCGAAGAAGCTTATAAAATCGTTCAATCTTCGGCTATGGAAGTATGGGCTAATAAAGATAAAAATTTATTAGATGAATTATTAAAATCAGATGAAGCAAGAAAGTATTTATCAGAAGAAGAATTAAAACAAATTTTTAATACAGATAATATGCTAAAAAATATTGATTTTATTTTCAAAAGAACAGTAGAAAAATAATAAAAAATTTGAGGTGCAAATGCAAGATTTAATCTCAATGAGAGATTTGGGCAAAGATGATATCCTAAAATTTATGGAAATTGCAACAGCAATTGAAAAAGGAGATTTGAAGCCTGATATGAAAGGTAAATTGATGGCAGCATTATTTTTTGAGCCATCAACTAGAACTCATTTATCTTTTGAAACAGCAATGAAAAGATTAGGTGGCGAAGTTATTTCAATGTCTGGAACCGCAAATACATCTGTTAGTAAAGGTGAAACTCTTGCTGATACTACAAAAGTAATTAGCCAATATGCAGATATCATTGTTATGCGTCATCCCTTGGAAGGTGCTGCAAGGTATGTCGCAGAACACGTCGATATTCCTGTTATAAATGCTGGCGATGGCGCTAATCAACATCCTACTCAATCTTTACTTGATGTGTATACTATTTTGAAAACTCAAGGTAAACTCGAAAATCTTAATATTTGTTTGGTAGGTGACCTAAAATATGGTAGAACAGTACATTCTCTTGTTTATGCTTTATCATTTTTTAATCCAAGATTTTATTTTGTTTCTCCAGAAAATTTAAGAATGCCTGAACACTTTTTGAAAGATTTTGAAAAATTAGGTATTAAATATAGTGAACATTTAACAATTGAAGAAATTATCGGTGAAGTTGATATTTTATACATGACTAGAATACAAAGAGAAAGATTTGCTGATATGCATGAGTATGAAAAAGTAAAAAATCTTTATATTTTAAATGCAAATATGTTACAAAATGTAAAAGATAATTTAAAAGTACTACATCCGCTTCCTCGTGTTAATGAAATTTCAACTGATGTAGATTCAACTAAATATGCTCATTATTTCCAACAAACAAAAAATGGTGTTTATATTAGACAAGCTATCTTAACTTTACTACTTGGAGGTGTACAATGAGAGAGTTAAAAGTTGATGCTATAAAAAATGGTACTGTTCTGGATCATATTCCTGCTGGTAAGGCTTTGAAAGTATTATCCATATTAAATCCAAATCCAAAAGATGTTGTAACTATTGGTATAAATTTTTCTGGTAAGTCCCAAAAAAAAGATATATTGAAGTTTGAAAACCTTGAACTTAAAAAAGAAGATGTCGATAAAATTGCTGTTTTAGCGCCTAAAGCTACTATAAATATTATACACGATTATAATGTTGTTAAAAAATATAAAGTTGAAGTACCAGATAAATTAGAAAATTTATGGGACTGCCCAAATCCTAATTGTATTACAAGAAGTGAAAATCAAAAAACAAAATTCGTTGTTGAAAATAAAGAGCCAATTGTTTTAAGGTGTGTTTACTGTGAAAGAACTTTTGATGTTGAAGAAATTAATTTATAACAAGGGGGTATTATGAAAGAATTACTTTATGAAGGAAAAGCAAAAAAAGTTTTTAAAACAGATAATAGTGAAGAATTGATAGTTTACTACAAGGATGATGCTACTGCTTTTAATGGTGAAAAAAAAGGAACTATTCACGATAAAGGAATAATAAATAATAAGTTAAGTAATTATTTTTTCCAATTAATAGAAGAAAGTGGTGTTCCTACTCATTTTATTAAGGAATTGTCAGATAGAGAAACTTTAGTAAAAAAAGTGACAATTGTTCCATTAGAAGTTATTGTTAGAAATTATGCTGCCGGTAGTATGGCTAAAAGATTAGGTTTGGTGGAAGGTAAAGAGCTTTTACATCCCACAATTGAATTTTCATATAAAAATGATGATTTAGGCGATCCATTAATTCCTGATAGCTATCCAACTGCTTTAGGCTTTGCTACAGAAGAAGAAATAGCTTTGATTAAAAAATATGCTTTAAAAATTAACGAAATTTTAAAGAGAGAATTATTGAAAGCTTCGATAAAATTGATAGATTTTAAATTAGAATTTGGAAAATTAAAAGATGGAACAATAGTATTAGCTGATGAAATATCACCTGATACTTGTAGGTTTTGGGATGCTAATACAAATGAAAAACTTGATAAGGATAGATTTAGAAGAGATTTAGGGAATGTAGAAGGAGCTTATAAAGAAGTTTTATCAAGAATATTTAATAAATAAAAAGTAAAGGGGCTATGTTTAAAGAATTAAACGAAGAATGCGGTGTATTTGGCGTTTATAATTTATCTACTAATGATGCAGCAAAGATAACTTATTACGGTTTAATGGCTTTGCAACACCGAGGGCAAGAAAGTGCTGGTATTGCGGTTAGGAAGGATGGTGATATTCTTTTTTATAAAGATCAAGGGCTTGTACAAAATGTTTTTGAACCTCATATCTTAAATTTTTTAAATGGTACTGATGCAATTGGCCATGTCCGTTATTCTACTACCGGGGCAAGTATTCCTGAAAATGCACAGCCAATTGTCAGAAATTATAAAGAAGGTAAAATTTGTTTAGTCCATAATGGAAATATAAAAAATTCTGATGAATTAAAAGAAGAACTTGAAAATCAAGGAATGTTTTTTACTTCTACAACTGACTCAGAGATTATTTTAGCTCTTATTATGCGCAATAGATTGAAAACCGAAACAATACAGGAAGCAATTCTTCAAACTATGCCAGTACTTAAAGGTGGCTATTCAATTTTAATGATGACTAAACGTAAATTTATAGCTTTTACAGATCCTTTTGGAATTAGGCCCCTTTGTTACGGAAAATTGGGTGATGCTTACGTTTTTGCTTCAGAAACTTGCGCTTTAGATACTGTTAAAGCAGAATTTGTTCGTTGGGTGGAGCCAGGTGAAATTATTACTATTTCACCAAAAGGTTTTTCTTCTACAAAATACGAACCAAGAGATGAAAAAGGGAAATTCTGTTCCTTTGAATTTATTTATTTCTCTCGCCCCGATAGTTATCACTACGGACTAAATGTATACCAAGCTAGAATGAATTTAGGTAGAGAATTATTTTATGAGCACGGCGTAAATGCTGATGTTGTTATTGGTGTTCCTGAATCTGGTACAACCGCAGCAATTGGTTATTATAAAGCTTCTGGTATACCTTTTTCGCAAGGTTTTGTAAGAAATTCATATGTTGGTAGAACTTTTATTAAGCCAGGACAAGATCACAGAAAAATTAGTGTAGACTTGAAGTTACTTCCTTTGAAAGAAAATATTGAAGGTAAAGAAGTTATTATGATTGACGATTCCATCGTTCGTGGCACAACAACAAAAAATATTGTAAAATTGCTTAAAAAATCGGGGGCAAAAAAAGTTATTGTTATGTCTAGTGCGCCACCTATTAAATATTCTTGTTTTTATGGTATTGACACGCCTCAAAGAGAACATTTAATTGCTGCTACTCATTCCATTGAAGAAATTAGACAAGAAATTGGAGCAGACGAATTGTATTATCTTTCCATCGAAGGAATGCTTAAAGCATTCAAAGATGCAAATTGTGGCTTTTGCACTGCTTGCTATGATGGAAAATATCCTATTTAAAAATTGGGGGTAAAATGATATCATATAAAGATGCTGGTGTTGATGTCAATCGCGGTTATAAGGCCGTTGAATTGATGAAAACTTTTGTCAAATCTACTTTTACAAAAAACGTTTTAACTGATTTGGGCTCATTTGGCGCTTTATACAATCTTGATTTAAAAAGTTTAAACATAAAAGAACCTGTTCTTGTATCGGGTACTGATGGCGTTGGTACAAAGCTAAAAATAGCAATTGAATTAAATAAACACGATACAATCGGTATCGATTGCGTTGCGATGTGTGTTAATGATATTTTATGCTCTGGTGCTAAACCTCTTTTCTTTCTTGATTATATTGCTATGGGAAAACTTGTTCCAGAAAAAGTTGCGGAAATTGTCAAAGGTGTTGCCCGCGGATGTTTATTCTCAGATGCTTCTCTTGTCGGGGGCGAAACTGCTGAAATGCCCGGTTTTTATGCTGAAGATGAATATGATATTGCCGGGTTTGCTGTCGGCGTTGTCGATAAAGCTGATATTATTGACGGTAAAAAAATTCGCGAAGGTAATGCTATTATTGGTATTGCTTCAAGTGGAATACATTCTAATGGATATTCACTGGTGAGAAAACTTATCAAAAAAGATGAATTTGATACAGAACTTGATGGTAGAAAAATTGGCGAAATACTTCTTGAACCAACAAAAATTTATGTTAAACCTATTCTTGAGCTTAAAAAGAAATTTCATATCAAAGGTATTGCTCATATTACTGGTGGTGGTTTTATTGAAAACATTCCTCGCGCTTATGGTGATGATTTCGCCGCAGAAATTCATCTTGGAAGTTGGGAAATTCCAAAAATATTTGAATTACTTCAAAAAAGAGCAGAATTAGATAACACACATATGTTAAATACTTTCAATTTGGGCATTGGAATGGTTATTATTGTTGAACAAGCTTTAGCCCCTTATATTATAAAAGATTTGCAAGAACACGGCGAAAAAGCTTACCAAATTGGCACTATTATTAAAAGAACTGAGCAAACAGGTCCAATATGTTTCGTCTAGGTGTTTTAGTTTCCGGTGGTGGTACAAATCTTCAAGCTATCATTAATGCTATCGAAATTGGTAAATTACCTGATGTAGAAATTGCTGTCGTAATTTCCTCCAATAGCAAAGCTTATGCAATTGAAAGAGCTAAAAAACATAATATACCTTTTGAAGTTGTTTCTAAAAAAGAATGTAATTCACAACTTGATTTTGAAAATAAAATTATAAAAATACTTACAGAAAAAAAAGTTGATATTGTAATTTTAGCTGGATTTATGGCTATTTTATCTGAAAATTTTGTTTCACATTTCCCAAACCGAATATTGAATATTCATCCATCGTTATTACCAAAATTTGGTGGGAAAGGATATTATGGGATTAAAGTTCACGAAAAAGTATTGGAAGCTAAAGAAACTCAAACAGGTGCTACTGTTCATTTCGTAACTTCTGATGTGGATGCCGGCCCAATTATTTTACAAAAATCTATAGATGTCTTACCAAATGATACTCCAGAATCCTTACAGAGAAGAGTAATGGAAAATTGCGAGTGGATTATTTATCCTGAAGCGATTAGAATTGTTTGCGAAAAAATACGGGATAATGAGATATAAAAAAACTTCTATTGTGGTTTTAGTATAATTTTTCTTTAATTTTTATAAAAAATTTTGGGCTTTAGCCCGCCCGTGCGCACAGCGCACGGGCTTAAGCCTATACCGACCGAGCCTATATGGTTAATCCTTTTACATAAAATTAGGCTGCCTTTTCCTTCGACAGCCCAACATATATTAAATTTGCAATAATATCGTAAATACATTTATATCGTATATATAAATATATCATATACACAATTATATCGTATGCCAATTATATAATAAGCATCAATATATCATTTTG
>Ga0116168_1000062_pt1 | contig 112113 bp, 87 predicted proteins | sample AD_UKC129_MetaG_FD_89795 | JGI IMG/M metagenome (GOLD analysis project Ga0116168, IMG submission 89795) | Active sludge microbial communities of municipal wastewater-treating anaerobic digesters from Canada - AD_UKC129_MetaG | ecosystem: Engineered > Bioreactor > Anaerobic > Digestate | place... | reverse complement strand
TTGAACACGTCGTCGGTCAATGCAACGAGCACACGCGGCGCGCCGATTTCCTCGAGTTTCCGGAGGGGAACCTTGAGGATTTTGCGGACGAGATCGCGGCGAAGGTCGGCGACGACGCCCTGGGAGAACCTGGTCAGCAACACCTGGGAGATGAAGGTGGTGCCGATCTTCCCGAGGCCGACGGCGATGAACAGCCAGACCAGGACAGCGCCGCGGCTGTCGTGGGTGAGCGCGTGGCTGACGAGCCCGATGAGCGCGGCGTTGCAGGCGCCGCTGAACATGGCGGCGACGGAGGTCAGGATCATCATGCCGCGGCAGGTGTTCCAGACGAATCGCAACAGTTTCATGCGGTGACGGCCTCCGTGATTTCGTGTGAGGCGGGCGTTTGCGCCCGGGCCAGACAGCGTTCCAGTTCGCGCGCGAGCGATCGCACGTTGGGTTCGATGAAGATGTTTTCGTGGGATCCGGGAATGCGGACGACCGACACGCCGCCTTTCGCGAGGCGGCTCCAGCAGAAGTCTTCTTCGAAGGAGCAGAGGAACGGCTGGCCGCGCGTCCGGATCAGCGTTACCGCGCCGTCGTAAGGCTGTTCCACGTGCTTCACCAGCGCGCGCAGGTGGATCTGCCAGTACTGGAGTTCGTGCTCGGGGAAGTACCGGGGATCGATCACTTCCTCCAGGTCCACATCACCGGCGGGCCGCCGGCGGAGGCGCAGCTCTTCGAGCAGCCTGCGGCCCAGGAACCGGGCTTTGCGTCCGATGAAGCGGGTTCGTTCCTCGGCGGTCTGTTCGGCGAAATCGCTGAGCCAGTAATAGAGGTTTCGGAGGAACCGGGGATAGAATCCGGGCCGCCACCACGTGATGGTTTCGTAGCCGGCGTTGGAGGGCGAGGCGTCGATGAGTGCCACGAGCGCGACCTCCCGGCCCTGAGCGCGCAGCCGGCGCGCCATCTCGTAGGCGACGTTGCCTCCGAGGCAATAGCCGCCCAGGAAATACGGGCCTTCCGGCTGGAATGCGCGGAGTTCGTCCACGTAGTAACGGGCCATCTCTTCGATGCTGTCGTATTCTTCGAGGCCGATCTGGCCGCGCGACTTGATGCCGTACACCGGTTGTTCGGGCGGGAGATGGCGCGCGAGATTGGCGTAGCCCCACAACACGTCGCCGCCCGCGCCGTGCACCAGAAACAGGGGCGGACGCGATCCGCCGGGATGCACGGGAACGAGCGGCGAGCGCGAGCGCTCAGACGCGCTTTGGTGGAGCGCGCCGGCGAGTTCGGCGACGGTCGGGGCCTGGAAGATGGTTACGAGCGGCAGCTTGCGCCCGGTGATCTTTTCGATTTCCGCAAAGAGACGCACCGCGAGAAGCGAATGGCCGCCGAGGTCGAAGAAGTTGTCGTGCAATCCGACCCGGTCGATGTGCAGGAGCTTTTCCCAGACTGCGCAGAGCCGGCGTTCGAGTTCGGTCTGCGGAGCGGTGTAGCCGCTGCGCCGCACGGACCGGCGGCCGGCGCGCGCCTCCACGGCCTTGTGGATGGCGACGGCGTCGTTGGCTTCGAGCGCGATGGCGCGGCACCGGTCGAACTTGCGCCGCGCGGCGCCGCGCGCGCCCGGGCGATCCCTGGACCTGGACGCGTCTTCCGGCGGGGGCGCGCTGGAGTTCGGATTGAACCGCGTGGCCTCGGCGGCCTTGGCTGGAAAGCGGTAAACGTAACCGCCGTTCAACGCCTCGCGGCACTGCGCTCCGACCTCCTGAAGAAAGTCGGCAGCCGGCTTGTTGCGCGCCGAAGGATGGAAGTGAACGAGGACCCAGGAGAGCTTTCGCTCTCGCGCCAGGCGGCCCAGGTGCGCGAGCATCGCGTGCTCAACTCCGCGTCCGAGCACACGGCAACTCAGGAGGAAGGTGTCCACGTCCAGCCCATCGTTGGCGGAGGAGAACACGATTGCACCCACGAGGCCGTAGTCGCCGAAGCGGTCCTTTGCCGAGACGGCCAGGATTTCGGAATTCAGGGCCACGTGCTGCAACTCCGCCTCGGTTCTGCGAATCGTGGTGCAGTTGAACTGGTTGGTGCGCTGCGTGAGTTGTGAAACGCGGGCGAGCTGTTCGGGCGCCATGGGCGCGATCTCGATCTGGAGTTGCAGGCCCGCGATGAAGTCCGCGAGGCTCATCGAACCGCTGCGAAGCCGGGCGCGCTCCCGGTTCTGCCGGTAGAACTCGGTGCGGCTGCGGTCCTCCTCCGTCACTTTCAACGTGTCGAAGATCCAGCAATGCCGGAGGAACTGAGGGATTTGCGCGGGGTCTTCGGGAAGCTGCAACGTGAGCACCTCGGGGCAGTTGGCCTCGACCTCGGCGCATTCGACCGGGTTGTCGTCGAGGAAGACAAAGCTCTCGAGGCCGAGGTCCAGTTCGCGGGCGATGGACCGGATGTTCTCCGACTTGGGTTGCCAGTTCAGGCGCCACGCTGCGATCTGTTCGGCGCGGAGCGGCATGTCGCTACGCTGGCGGAACACGTCGCGGACGTCGTCCTCGTTGTTCTTGCTGCAGATCGCGAGCAGCCGTCCGGCGTCATGCTGGGCGCGCATGAATTCCTGCAGAGCCCGGCGCGGCGCGTCGATGCAGATTCCCCGGGCGCCGTCCTCGCCGCACACGCCGCTCCAGAGGGTCTGGTCGCAATCCAGGACGATCACTTTGGGCGGGGTGCGGCGCAGGGCGTGCAGTTTGCGGATGGTGATGGTGCCCAGGGCGGTGAAGAACTCGGGCGTGTAGGGCACGCGCCCGAGTTCATCGCTGCTGCGGTCGTGATAACGGGCCACCGGGTAGGTCTCCAGCAGTTCACGGGTGGTGACCACGTGAACTCCACCCGCCTTCTCCAGCTCGTTGGCCGTAAAGTGCGCGGCGCGTTCCAGCGCGTTGTCCGCGTCCGTTTCCTCCGCCTGTTCGGAGGGGGGACAAAGAATGATGAGAAAGGGCGTGCGGGCGGAGGCGGCGGCGTTGCGCACCGCGGCGACGAACTCGCGGGCGTTGCGATCGAGCTGTTCCGCGCGGCTTTCCGCATTGTCCGGATCCAGCCAGTCCTCGAACCGCACGAGGAGGACGTTCAACCCGCGCGTGTTGGACATGATGACGCTTAATGGATCCAGCAGTTGCTGGAACACCTGGTTGTAGGGGGCGAACTCGATTTGCGCGGTGAGTTCGAGTTCATTCGACCAGTAACGAAGCGATTCCTCGACGGGCTCGGCGGTGAACGTGGCGGCGACGGCGAGGGTCAGTGCTTCGGCGTGTTTGCGCGACGCCTCGGCCTGTGCCGCCAGCTCTTTCGTCAGCGCGAACCGGCTCAAGGGGCACCCGGGTTCCGAGAGCAGCCGCTCGAGGACACCGCAGTAGGACGCCAGGAAATGATCCACTGTGTCCGGCGCGAACAGGTTGGTCTTGTACTCGCAAGCGATCAGCAGGGTGTCGCCCGCGACTTCCGCTTCGAGGCGGATGTCGAGCAACGGATCGTGCATTTCCACCGGGATCGGTTCGGCTGAAAGCCGGATGCCGTTGAAGAGCTGAGGCGGGAAATTCTGGAGAAGGAGCGCGACGTTGTAGAGCGGGTTGCGATCCTGGCGGCGCTCGGGATTGACGGCTTCGACGATTTTTTCGAACGGGCAATCCTGGTGCGACTGGGCGTCGAGCACGGCACCCTTGACGCGGCGGAGGAGGTCCAGGCCCGATTCCTGCCCGGCGACATGCGTGCGGATGGGTAGGAAGTTCATGAAACAGCCGATGACGTTCTCGATCTCGCGGCGGTTGCGTCCGGCGACGACGGTGCCGATGACCATGTCGTGCTGGCGGGTCCATTTCTCGAGGGTGATGGCGAGGGCGGTGAACAGCACGGCGAAGGGCGTGGTGCTTTCGCGCTGGCTCAAGGCGGTGATGCGATCCGTGATTCCGGCCGGGAGCCGCAGTGTTTTGCGCTCGGCGCGGCGCTCGGCGGCGTTGCCGACCGGGTCCGGCGGGAGAGCGATCGACGGGGGCGCGCCCGCGAGGCGTTCCGTCCAGAAGCGGAGTTCGCGGTCGAGAGCGACTCCGTGGAGCGACTGACGTTTCCAATGCGCGAAGTCGGCATATTGCACGGGCAACCCGGGCAGCGCGGGATCGGGTTTGCGGTCTGCGAAGGCGTTGTAAAGCGCTTCGAGTTCCTGGAAGAAAATCGTCAGCGACCAGCCATCGGAGATGATGTGATGCATGACGAGGAGCAGGGCGTGGTCGTGTTCCGAGAGCCGCGCGAGGTGCAGGCGAAGGAGCGGGCCGGCGGCGAGATCGAACGGCTGCTGCGCGCGCTCATTGAACATGGCCAGAAGCCGGGCTTCGCGTTCCGCTTCCGGGAAACACTCGAGGCTGAAGCGGTCCAGCCTGAGCGGTCCGGGCTCGGCGATGATCTGTGACAGGACTCCGTCGTCGTAGGCGAATCGGGTGCGGAGGGATTCGTGGCGCCGGGCGATCTCGTTCAGCGCGCGCTGGAGGGCGTTCAGGTTCAGGGGGCCGCGCAGGCGGAGAGCGATGGGGACGTTGTACGCGTGCGTTCCGGGGTCGAGCTGATCAAGGAACCAGAGCCGTTCCTGCACAAAGGACGCCGGCAGGCGGCCTTCGCCGCGGGGGATCGGCTGCAGCGGCAGGATGGGCAACTGGTTCCCGGTCCATTGTCCCGAGGCGAGGCCGTTGGCCAGCGCTTCGATCGTGGGCGCGTCGAACAGACTGAAGAGCGGCAGTTCAACCTTGAACACTTCGCGAACCTTTGAGACGACCTGGATTGCCAGAAGCGAGTGCCCGCCCAGCTCGAAGAAGTTGTCTTTGATGCCGACGCGCTGGACGCGGAGGATTTCGCGCCAGAGGGCGGCGAGCTGTTCCTCGACGGGCGAGCGAGGCGCCACGTATTCGGTGTTTCCGTCGCGGCGGGCGTGTTCCGGGCGAGGGAGGGCTTTGCGATTGACTTTACCGTTAGGCGTCAGCGGAAGCGCTTCCAGGAGCAGGACGGCCGAGGGAACCATGTAGTCGGGGAGGTGTTCGCGCGCGAACCGCTTCAGGGTTGAAGGCCGAAGCTCCTGTCCCAGGGCGGGCACGGCATAGGCCGCGAGGTGTTTGGAGTCGCCCTCGTTCCAGGCGATCACCACCGCGTCGCGCACAGCCGGATGCTTCTTCAACACGGCTTCGATTTCACCCGGTTCGACGCGGAAGCCGCGGATCTTGATCTGGTGATCGGCCCGGCCGAGGTATTCAAGGGTGCCGTCTTCGCGCCAGCGGGCGAGGTCGCCAGTGCGATAGAGTCGCGCGCCGGGCCGGAAGGGGTCCGGCACGAATCGTTCCGCGGTAAGGTCGGGCCGCTTCCAGTAGCCGCGGGCCACCTTTGCTCCGCCGATATGGATTTCTCCAGGAACGCCGATCGGGACCGGCTGACCGTGTCTGTCGAGCAGGTAAACGCGCTCGTTGGCGAGGGGACGACCGATGGTGGCCGGTTGACCGGGCTGGCGCAGCGCGCCGGTCGAGTAGGTGGTGGTTTCGGTCGGGCCGTAAAGGTCGTAGACCTTGCGGACCTGCGTTTCGGCGTGGATCTGGTTGACGAGTTCGGTGCTCAGGGGCTCGCCCGCGAGATTGATGACGCGGACATTCGGGGGCACGCCGCGTATGCGGAGCAATTCGCGCATGGCCGAGGGCACGGTGTTGATCAGCGTGACTTCCGGGGCGGCGGGAGTCCGGGGCAGCGCGAGAGCGTTCTCGGCCATGATGACGGTTCCGCCGCGGGCGAGAGGAACGAACATCTCGAACACGGACAGGTCGAAGCAAATGGACGTGGACGCCAGCACGCCTGCGGTTTCCTCCGGGCTGAACACTTCATCGGCCCATCGCAGGAGAGCGACTGCGTGGCGATGCTCGATGGCGACGCCCTTGGGCTGGCCGGTGGAGCCGGATGTGTAGATGATGTAGGCGAGGTTGGATTCCAGAGGAGATTCGGCGGGGTTGTCGCGGCTGTGATGGCGGATCTGTCCCCAGTCCGAGTCCAGGCACAGGACGCGCGGGTTCCCGGGCGGAGTCAGTCCGCGCAGGGATTCCTGGGTGATGACCACCGGCGCGTTCGTGTCGCGAAGGATAAAGGCGAGGCGATCGCGAGGATAGGCCGGGTCCAGGGGAACGTAGGCGCCGCCGGCCTTGAGCGCGCCGAGAATGGCAACCATGAGTTTCCATGAGCGCTCGTGGCAAATGGCGACGAGGCTTTCGGGTCCGATGCCGAGCGCGCGGAGATGGTGCGCGAGGCGATTGGCGCGAGCGTTGAGTTCTTCGTATGTGAGCCGGTCGGTGCCGGAGATGAGGGCGAGGCGGTCGGGTGCGCGCCGAACCTGTTCTTCGAACAGGCTGATCAGTGTGTCGCCCGACGGGTGATCCCGCTGTGTGTCGTTCCACTCGACGAGGACCTTTTGCTTTTCCGATTCGGGCATGAGAGGAAGTAACGACACTCGCCGGGCGGGGCATTCGAGCGCGGCTTCCAGCAGTGTCTGGAAGTGCCCGGCCATGCGTTCGATGCGGGTCTGATCGAACAGCGCGCTGTTGTACTCGATCCAGCCCGAGATGCTCCCGGGTGTTTCTTCGAGGTGCAGGTGCAGGTCCAGCCTGGCGGTCTGGTTATGAAACGGGAACGGGGCGAATCGCACGCCTGCCGCGGCGCCTTCAGGAACCGGCGCGTTCTGGCAGTCGAACAGAACCTGGACCAGCGGCGTGTAGCCGGCGTTGCGCGGTGGCCGCAGTTCATCGATCAACCGCTCGAACGGCAACGCGCTGCTGTGTTGGGCCTTGACGAAGGTTTCATGGACGCGGCCCAACAGTGCCAGGAAGGGCGGATCGTCCGAGAAATCCGTTCTCAGGACCACGAGGTTTTCGTAGAGGCCGACGAGCGACGCGTTTGACGATTTTCTGACGGAGACCGGCGTGCCGACGAGAATATCGGAAGCGCCGCTGTATCGGGCGAGCAACGTCTGAAAGGCGGCCAGCAGAAACACGGGAACCGTGCAGTGCTCTTTGCAGCCGGCGTGTTTCAAGGCCTGAGTAAGCGCCTCCGGCAGGACAAACGTGACCCGCCCGCCCGCGTCGCTCTGGTGGGCGGGGCGCGGGCGGTCTGTGGGCAATTCCAGCAACGGCGGCGCGCCTGCCAGTTGCCGTTTCCAGTAGCGCAGTTGTTCGTATTCGTTCTCGGCGAAGCCGCCGCGATCCTGGGGGGCCGGTTGAGGGGAAACCGGCAGAGGCGGCAGGGAAATCGGCTGGCCGGTCGCGACCGATTCATAGATGAAAAAGAGTTCTTCCAGCAGGATGCGCACGGATGCCGTGTCGCATGCGATCGAGTGGGTCATGAAGAGCAGCACATGGCGCTCGGGATCGAGGCGGAAGAGCATGGCGCGCAGCATGGGGCTGGACATCACGTAGGACTTGCTTCCTTCGTGGGCGAGGAGCTCGCGCAAGCGCGTCTGGCGCTGTTCTTCGGGCAGGCCGGACAGATCCATGACCGGCAGCGTGACGGGCCGGGGTTCGCAGATGACGTGGACGGGTTCGCCATCCTCAGCCGGGAACACGGCCCGGAGCGCTTCGTGACGGGCGGCCAGTTCGGTGAGGCTGCGTTCGAGCGCGCCGACATCGAGTGCGCCGTCGAGCCGGAGCGCGGTTGGAATGTTGTAGGAGGATTTCTGGGGTTCGAACTGGTCGAGGAACCAGATGCGTTGCTGTGCCGGAGTGAGGGGGAGGCGTTTGCCCTGCGACATGGCGGAAGCGGGCAAAACGGGCTGTGCCTGCGGGCTGGCGTCGGCAAGGCGCTCGGCCAGGTCGGCGATTGTCGGGAACGAGAACAGGCTGGCCAGTGGCAATTCCACCTGCAACCGCTCGCGCACGCGGGCAATCACCTGGGTTGCGACGAGCGAATGCCCGCCCAGGTCGAAGAAGTTGTCGTGAACGCCCACGCGGTTCAGGCCGAGCACCTCGCACCAGATCCCGGCGATGACTTCCTCAACGGGAGTTCGCGGAGGAACCATGGGATGGTCCAGCTCGGGCCGCGCGTCGGAGGGCGCGGGGAGAGAGCGCCGGTCCACTTTGCCGGCGGGTGTCAGCGGCACTTTCTCGAGCGGAACGAAGAACGCCGGAACCATGTAATGCGGCAGCATGCCCTTCAGGAACTGGCGCAATTCGCTGACGCCGGGAGAAGCGCCGTCGCGCGGGACGAAGTACGCCACCAGGCGCTTTCCATGGCCGTCGTCGCGCGCCGCCACCACGGCTTCTTTCAGGGCCGGATGCTGCCGCAGCGCCGCTTCGATCTCGCCGAGTTCGATGCGGTAGCCGCGGATCTTGACCTGCTCGTCCGAGCGGCCGACGAACTCGATCTCGCCATCCGGCCGGAATCGCGCGAGGTCGCCCGTTCGGTAGAGGCGCGGCGAGGACGCGCCCGGCAGCGGGTTGGGCACAAACTTTTCTGCTGTCAACTCCGGCCGATGCAGGTAGCCGCGCGCGAGTCCGGCGCCGCCGATGAACAGTTCCCCCACCTCCCCGATTCGAACAGGCCGCAGGTGTGAATCCAGGATGAACGTCTGCACATTGGGGATCGGGCATCCGATGGGGAGCGCCTGTTCGCCCGTGCGGCAGACATGCACCGTCGTGCTGACGGTGGCCTCGGTCGGCCCGTAGGTGTTGATCAGTGTCACGCGCTCGCCCAGGCACTGGTCCCACCGGCGCCAGGCCTCGTCCGATGCCTTCTCTCCGCCGATGGCCACAAGGCGCACGGACGGAGGCAAAGGACTGCTTTGGAGGTGCTCCACCAGCTCGTGCCAGTAGGCCGTCGGCAGGTTCAACACAGTGATCTGTTCGTCGGCTGCGAATTGAGTGAAACGCGCTGCCGAAAAGATGAGATCGTCCGGGCGCACCACCAGCGCCGCGCCGGCAAGCCACGTCGGAAAGATTTCTTCAACGGAAATGTCGAAGCTGAACGGGCTGAACTGGAGGACGCGATCCCGCGGCGACAGGCCGTACGCGCGGATCATTGCGAAGTTATGGTTGAGCAAGCCGCCGTGGGTGATTGCGACGCCCTTGGGGTTCCCGGTGGAACCGGAGGTGTAGATGACGTAGGCGAGGTCATCGAGGCCGGCGGCGCAATGAGGATTGGCTGATGAACCATTCCGGATGAGCTCGTCCCGGGCCGGATCGTCGAGCCGGATCACATGCAGGCCGTGGACTTCGAGGTCGGCCGCGGCGCGCGAATGGGTGAGGAGCACACGCGCTTTTGAATCCGACAGCATATAGGCCAGGCGTTCGCGCGGATATGAGCGATCGAGCGGCAGATAGGCGCCGCCCGCTTTGAGAATGGCCAGCAGTGACAGGGGCAACTCGAGCGAGCGATCCAGGCAAACGGCGACGAGGACGTCGGGTCCGACGCCGAGGGATTGAAGATGGTGGGCGAGGCGATTGGCCCGCTCGTTCAACCGGGCGTAGGTCAGCTCGATTCCCTGGAAGCGCAGGGCCGTGGCGTCCGGCGTGCGCGCGGCCTGCTCTTCGAAATGCTGCGCGTAGTTGCGTTTCGGATGGAAATCCACCCGCGTGTGGTTCCATTCCAGCAACCGCTTGAGATCCGGGTCGTCGGCGATGGGTTCTTCGGAGTGCGGCGCGCCATTGTGTTGGAGGCTGACCGTTGAGACGGATTGATTGTGCGTCGGGTTCATGCTGCGTTCCAACACGTCCTTCAACTGGCGGGCGAGCGTTTCAACGCAAGGTTCTTCAAGGATTTTCTCGTGAACGCCGGGCACGATGGAGATCTGGACGCCGTCGCGTGCGAAATCGCCCCAGCCGTAGTCGGCGTCGAAGGAGCAGAGCAGGGGATGCCCGGGGCTGCGGAACAGGTGCACGCGTCCGTCGTAGGGTTTCGGGTGATACTGGAGGAGCGCGCGGATGTGGTTCTCCCAGATCCTGCGCTGCTCGGCCGAGTAGGACGACAGGTCCACCAGTTCGCCGGCGTCCACGGTGGCGTTCGAACGCGGCGACGGGCCAAACAGCCGGCTGGCGCGCCGCTTGAGCATCTCGGTTTTCCAGCGGAAGAATTCGCGCCGCTGGGACCGCGTCCAGTTCCAGAAGTACCTCCCCCAATACCCGAGGTTGACGAGGAACCGGAAGATCCAGCGCGGGCTGGCGCTGATGCGCGCGTAACGCGAATTGGCCGGTGCGCAATTGAACAGCGCCAGGGTGGCGATTTCCTCGCCCTGCTCGCGCAACTGGCGGGCCATTTCGAAGGCCACATTGCCGCCGAAGCAGTAGCCGCCGATGTGATACGGGCCGCGCGGCTGCCGGGCGCGAAGGTCCTTGATGTAGAGCGTCGCCATCTCCTCGATGGTGGCGGGGGCGTCGGCGTTTTCGCCGTCGCGGCAGCGCAGGCCGTACACCGGCTGGTCCTGGCCGAGGTGCCGCGCCAGGTTCACGTAACCCCAGAACATCCCGCCCCCGGCGCCGTGGACGAAGAAGATCGGCGGCTTCCGGCCCCTAGGCTGGATTTCGACCAGCGACGTGCCGTCCAGGGCGGAGTCCTCATGGATTTCCTTTCGCAGGATGGCCGCGAGTTGCTCGATGGTTTGCGCCTGGAAGATGGTGGCCAGCCGCAGCCGGCGGCCGAACGCCTTCTCGATCTGGCCGATGACGCGAACCGCGAGCAGCGAATGCCCGCCCAGTTCGAAGAATTTGTCTTCGATGCCGATCGGGTGGATGCCGAGAACGCTCTCCCAGATGCGGGTGAGTTCGGCTTCAACGGCGTCCTGCGGGCCGGCGTAGCGTTTTTCGAGTTCGGGTCGGGTGCATTCGGGCGCCGGCAGCGCTTCGCGGTCCACCTTGCCGTTGGGCGTGAGCGGGAGCGCGTCGAGCCGGATGAACGCGGCAGGGATCATGTAATCCGGCAGGCGTTCCTTCAGGAAGCGGCGCAGCTCCGGCCCGGTCGGGGCGGGTTTGCCGCCAGGCACATAGTAGGCCGCCAGCTTCCGGTCATCGGCGCCGCGTGTGTATGCCCTCACCGTGCAGTCGCGCACGCCGGGATGGCGCGCCAGGGTGGATTCGATCTCGCCCGGTTCGATGCGGAACCCGCGGATTTTCACCTGTTGATCCAGGCGCCCGATGAACTCGATGGCGCCGTCGGGCAGCCATCGGGCGAGGTCGCCGGTCCTGTACAGGCGCGAGCCGGCGCCGCTCTGGAACGGGTTGGGAACGAACTTCTGCGCGGTCAACCCGGGCTGGTTCCAGTAGCCGCGCGCAAGGCCGTCGCCGACAAGATACAGTTCGCCTGGAACGCCGATGGGCACCGGGTTCAGATGCTCGTCGAGGATGTAGCATTGCGAGTTCGAGACCGGCTTTCCGATGGGGATGGTGCGGGCATCTTCAGAGACATTGAGAACCTCGTGCCAGGTCGAGAAGGTGGTGTTCTCCGTGGGCCCGTACACGTGAAGCAGTTGCCGCGGCGGATGCTGGAGAACGGTCCGAACCCACTTCGGGTCCACGGCTTCGCCGCCGAACAGGAGCACGCGTAGGGTGGCGAACGCGTCGGGTGCCTCGGCGGCGACCTGGTTGAAGAGCGCCGTGGTGAGAAAAAGAATGCTGATCTGTTGCCGGCGGATTTCGTCCGCGAGATCGACCGGCGACAGCGCGACGTCCTTTGAAACGCCGATCACGGTGGCGCCATTCAACAGCGCACCCCAGATTTCGAACGTGGCGGCGTCGAACGACGCGTTTGAAGCCTGCGCGATGCGGTCGGCGCGGTTCACTTCGACGTAGTTCGTGTTTCGGACAAGGCGGATGACTGCGCGGTGCGAGACGGCCACGCCCTTGGGTTCGCCGGTGGATCCGGACGTGTAGATGATATAGGCGAGGTGTCCGGGATGAACGGCGGTGGAAACGGGAGCGGGGCTTTCGCGCGAGATCAATTCCCAGTCCGAGTCCAGGCAGATCACGCGCGCGTTGCTGCGCGGGAGCTCGCTCAGGAGCTTTTGCTGGGTCAACAGAACGGGGGCGCGGCAATCCTCGAGCATGAACTCGAGCCGGGCCCTGGGATAACCGGGATCCAGCGGCACATACGCGCCCCCTGCCTTCAGGATGGCGAGCATGGCGACGACCATTTCGGGCGAGCGCTCGACGCAGAGTCCGGTCGGCACTTCGGCCTTGACGCCGAACTTCCGCAGGTGCGCGGCGAGCTGATTCGAGCGCGTGTCCAGCTCGCGCCAGGTGAGCGATTGGTTTCCGTATGCGACTGCCACGTCGTCGGGCGCGACAGCGGCCTGTGTTTCGAACAGCCCGGGGATGCTGTCGTCCCGCGGGTAATCGGTCGTGGTGGAGTTCCATTCCAGGAGAATCTGGTGGCGCTCCGCAGGGTTGAGGACGGGCATTTCGGACAGGCGTTGTTTCGGGTTCTCGACAATTCCCCGCAGGATCACTTCGTAGTGCTGGAGCAGGCGGGCAATGCCGGCTGAATCAAACAGGTCGCTGTTGAACTCTGCGAACAGCACCAGGCCGCGGGAGGTTTCCCGGACGATGAACGTGAGGTCGAATTTGGCGGTGCCGCCGGGGGGATCGAGGAATTCCAGTTTCAGCCCGGGCCATTGCAGTTCTTCGAGCGCGTTGTTCTGCATCGCGAACATGACGCGGGTGAACGGCATGTGATCGAGGGTGCGCTCGGGGCGCAGTTCTTCGACCAATCGTTCGAAGGGCAATTCCTGATGCGCCCAGGCGCCGAGGGTGGTTTCGCGAACGCGGCGGAGCAGTTCCTCGAAGGTCGGGTTGCCGCTCAGGTCCGTGCGCAGGAGCAGCGTGTTGACGAAGAAACCAATGAGCGGCTCGGTCTCGAGGCGGTTGCGCCCCGCGATCGGCGAACCCACGACAAGGTCGGTATGCCGGGTGTAGCGGTGCAGGAGGAGCTTGAGCCCGGCCAGCAGCACCATGAACAGGCTGGCTCCGTGCAGCGCGGCGAGTTGCTTCAGCGGCGAGCAGAGTTCGATCGGGACTTCTCTTGTAACGATGCCGCCGCGGAACGTCGGCACGGCGGGGCGGGGCCGGTCGCCGGGGAGTTCCAGCACGGGCGGGTTGCCGCGCAACCGTTCTCGCCAGTACGCCAGTTGCTTCTCGAGAACGCCGTTCTGGATCCATGCGCGCTGCCACAAGGCGTAATCGCCGTATTGGATCGGCAGCTCGGGCAACGCGGGCGTCTGATTTGCGCAGGACGCCTCGTACAACACCGTGAGCTCGCGGAAACAATTCCTCAGCGACCATTCGTCCGAGATGATGTGGTGCAGCGTCAGGAGGAACCAATGCTCGTCCGGCTGGAGGCGCACCAGGGCCGCCCGTATCAGGCGGCCTGCGCTGAGATCGAAAGGTTTCCTGACTTCGGTCTCCACCGCCGCGCGCGCCGCGGGCCGGCGCTCCGGTTCGGGCAACGTTGAGATATCGTGGAGCGCGATGGGCACGTCGCATTCCTCGTCCACGATCTGCACGGGATCCTCGTCCTGGCAGACGAAGCGGGTGCGGAGGGTTTCGTGCCGCCGGACGAGCGAGCTCAGCGCCTGTTGGAGCGCGTCGATGTTCAGCGCACCCTTCATGGCGACCACACTGGGGACATTGTAGAGCGGGCTGTCCGGCTCGAGCTGGTCCAGCACCCAGAGGCGCTGTTGGGCGAACGACAGCGGTATGACATCGGGCGCCTCCGCGGTTCGGCGAAGCCGTTCCTCGAGGAGCGCGCGCCGTTCTCCGGTTCCGTTGTTCACGTTGGGATGGCTGAGAAGGTTCATGATGCGACCTGATCCTCGGCGGCACCGGCGAGGAGCGACTCGACTTCTGTGTCGGAAAGCTGATGGATGCGCGTGAGCAGGCTGCGCGCCTGTGAGCGCGGCATGCGCCTGGCAATGACGGGCGGCGACGAGCCGGGGATGCCATCGGCTTCGTGCAGCCGCGCCGCCAGCGACGCGACCGTCGGGGACTCGAACACCGCGCTGACGGGGACATCCCGACCGAAGGCTCTTGCAATTCGTGAAACGAGCTGTGTTGCGATGAGCGAATGCCCGCCCAAGTGGAAGAAGTTGTCGCGGACGCCGATGGCGTTGCGGCCGAGGACTTCCTTCCAGATGGACAACAGGATCGCTTCCGTTTCGGAGACGGGCGGCGCCGGCGCATTGTCGCCGCGGGATGCGGCGGGTGCCGGCAGGGCGCGGTAATCCACTTTGCCGTTCGCGGTGAGCGGGAGCGCGTCGAGAAAGACGAAGGAGGCGGGCATCATGTACGGGGGCAGTTTGGTTCGAAGGAAACGCTCAAGCGTTTCCGGGGCGGGCTTTTGTCCGGCCGCCACCACATACGCCACGAGTTCCCTGCCGGTATGAGTTTCACGAGCGGTGACGGCGGCGTCGTGCACGCCCGGGTGACGGCGCAAGGCGGTTTCGATTTCGCCTGGTTCGACGCGGAAGCCGCGGATTTTCACCTGCTGATCCATGCGGCCGAGGAACTCGAGATTGCCGTCCGGCAGCAGCCGAACGCGGTCGCCGCTGCGATACATCCGGGAGCCGGGTGGTCCGAAAGGATTGCTCACGAAGCGCTCGGCGGTGAGTTCAGGCTGATTCAGATAGCCGAGTGCGAGGCCCTCGCCGGCAATGCAGAGCTCGCCCGGAACTCCGGTTGGAACCGGTTCCAGTTGTTCGTCGAGGACGAAGACCTGAGTGCCGCGAATCGGCCTGCCGATCGGCACCGAGCGGCGCGGGCGCCAGAAGGAGGGCACGGGAAAGCAACAGGTGAACGTGGTGTTCTCCGTCGGACCGTAGCCGTTGATCAACCGGCATTCCGGAACGTTGCGGATCAGCTTTGCCACGTGCGGCACAGAGAGAACGTCGCCTCCCGCCAGCAACTGGCGGACGCCGCGCAGGTCTTCCAGTTGCTCGTCCACCATCTGGTGGAACAGCCCCGCCGTCAGCCACAGCGTGGTCACCGCGCGCTCATGGATGACGCGCCCCAATTCTGCCAGTGACGGCATGTGCGGCGGGAATATCTCCAGCCTCGCGCCGTTCAGCAGCGCGCCCCAGATTTCAAACGTGGAGGCGTCGAACGAGATCGGGGCGAACTGGAGAAAGACTTCGTCCGGCGCGAAGCGAGCGTAATCCGCTCCGCGGACGAGGCGGAGCACCGCGCGATGTGGAACGATCACGCCTTTGGGCGCGCCCGTGGAACCGGAGGTGTACAACACATAGGCGGGGTCTTCGGACGCGGCGTGGGCGTCGAGGTTCCCGGCTTCCTGTGTGTTGATCGCAGCATCGTTGACGGCGAGAACCGCCGTTCCCGTCCCGGCGAACACCGACGTGTCGAAGGATTCGCTGGCGATTACGACGGGCAGAGCTGCGTCCTGCGCGAGGAAAGCGAGGCGCTTCGAGGGACAGGCTGGATCGAGCGGCACGTAAGCGCTGCCCGCCTTGAGGATCGCGAGCAGGGAGAGGATCAGCTCGGGCGATCGTTCGAGGCAGACTCCGGTGCGGACACCGGGGCGGACTCCCAATGCATGGAGGCGGCGCGCCAGCCGGTTCGCCCGCGCGTTCAGTTCAGCGTACGTCAGTGTCCGGCCCTGGAAGCTCACCGCGACGGCATCGGGAGTCTGCGCTGCCTGCGTTTCAAAGGCGCGATGAATTGTTTCCTGATATTCGGATTCAAAGTCAGGCGCGGACGCTTCCGGCCGGGCCGGCTCGGTGCAAACCATGGATGGTGCCGGCAACCGGCGCACGGGGCAGGCGGGCATTTCAGCAACCGACTCGATCAGGGAGATGAATTGCTGGAGAAAACAACGAATTGTGTTTGCCTCGAACAGGTCGGTGTTGTATTCGAGGCGGCCCTTGATCCCGCAATCGGTTTCCTCCAGCAAAAGTGTCAGATCAAACTTGGCCGTGTGCGTGTCCATTTCGACGAGACAGGCGTGCAAGCCGCCGAAGGCCCAGGAGGCGGGCGTGCCCTTTTGCAGGGCGAGGACGACCTGGAAGAACGGGTTCCGGCGAAGGTTGCGTTCCGGCGCGAGCGCGCGGACGATTTCTTCAAAGGGCGTTTCCTGGTGCGCAAACACGCCCAGCACCGTCTCTCGCACGTGGACCAGCAGCTCGGAGAACGCCATCTCCCGGTTCACGCGCAGGCGCAGCGGCAGAGTGTTCACGAACAGCCCGATCAGATTCTCGGTTTCCGCCCGGCCCCGGCCTGAGAAGGGCGCGCCCACGACGACGTCGTTGGATCCGATCCAGCGATGCAGCAGCGCGCCCAGGGCGGCGAGCACTGCCATGAACAGGGTTGCCCCTTCGCGGCGGCTCATTTCCTTCAGCGCCTGGACGGTCGCCATCGGAAGGGCGAAGCGTTCCGAGGCGCCCTTGAACGCATCTCCGTCGCGGCTGAAGTCGCAGGGGAACTCCTGGCTGGCGGCGGCGCCGGCGAGATGCTGCTTCCAGTAAGCCAGTTCGCGCTCCAGGAGGCCGGACTGGAACCGCTCGCGCTGCCACAACGCGTAATCCAGGTATTGCACCGGCAGGAAGGGCAGCGCTGCTTTGCGCCCTGCGCGGACGGCTTCGTAGCATTCCGAAATCTCCCGTCTCAGCAGCTCGAACGACTGGGCGTCGGAAACGATGTGATGCAGGTTGAACAACGCGAGGTGTTCGTTTGCGGACAGCCGGAGAATGTGCGCGCGAAAGAGCGGTCCGCGCCGGAGGTCGAACGGGGATTGCGCTTCGTCATCCATGATCTGCCGCGCCGCCGCTTCCGGGTCCACCGCGCCGGACAGGTCGATGACAGGGAAGTGGCGCGGCTGGAATTCGGACACCAGTTGGACGGGGCGTCCTTTGATCGATCCAAAGGTGGTGCGGAGCGTTTCGTGGCGGGCGACGACGCGGTTGAGCGCCTGTTGAAACGCGGGGATATCGAGGGAGCCTTCGAGGCGCCACGCCTGGGGGATACTGTAAACGGCGCGGCCGGGTTCGAGCTGGTCAACAATCCAAAGGCCCTGCTGCGCGAATGACAGAGGGCATCGCGCGGCCAGTTCGTCGGGCGTTCCGGTAAACGCGTTCGCTGCCGGATCAACCGCCGGCGAACCGGCAGACGGCGTCATGTTAACCCCAGAAGGTGGCATGGCATGATCGGTTCGGCGGGCTTCAATCTGTGTTGGTCGGGTGCGTGATCCCGTGCAGGACGGGGTGCGGACCGGGCGGTTCGACAGCAGTTCGGCTCAGGGCCGGATGCGTGTGGCCGGACGGCCCGGCGCGCCTGGCTTGCAGCCTGTTCGTTGGCTCGAAGGCCCTGATCTGACGGTTTACACGGGTTCCCATAAGGCATTGCCAGACTATGATGTGCATCACAAGGCGAGTAAGTGGGTGAAAACCTCAACGGGGTCGGATGGAAGGACCCACCGGAAGGGAGAACATCGAACATCCAACATCCAACGCCCAAGGGAACGGCGGGGAATGGAACATTCAACATTGCAACGCGACGCTGCGAGTCGGAGCAACGGCCGGCAGTTTTGCGCGCTCGGGCAATCTGCAGGTGATCCGCTCCCTGCTGTTGTGCGCTGCTGCGGGTGGCAGACCCGCGGTCCGCGGAGCGCGCCGGTCCTCAGGCGCAGCGCGTGGACGAAGCGCGCGACGCGCGCGGGACCGGGAATGGCTCGCCTGCACCCGGATGAATCGTGATGGAGCTCCCGTGCAGAGGAGTCAAGATGTTAGGCCTCAAGAGAGGGTGGAATGGCGCGCGCGGCACTGGAGTGAAAAGCCTTACAGGTTGGGCAACAGACCCTATGGCAAACTACGGCCTGTGATCTACGCTCGAAGCAGAATCAAATGCGAAAGCGATCAACGATTCAGGAAAGGAAAATATGAGCCTTGGAACGATACTGGTCATCCTGCTGATACTTGCGTTGATAGGTGTATTGCCAACGTGGGGTTACAGCAGCGGGTGGGGGTATGGTCCCGGCGGCATCGTGGGGGTGCTGCTGGTGATTGTCATCATTCTCGCCCTGCTGGGCCGAATCTGACGGGAAGCCAACGGATCAAGAAACAGAAAGGACAAATGAAAACATTGAAGAATACCGTTCTCTGCCTGTGCCTGCTCGTGGCAGGCGCCGCGCTGTTCACCGGGTGCCAGACGGCCGAAGGTTTTGGCGAAGACATGGAAAACGCGGGCGAAGCGCTTCAGGATCAGGTGAACTAGCCAGCCCGGGATCACGGCGGTCTCACGATCGCTCTTATCGCGGCGCAGACGGGTTCTGCGCCGTTTCGTTTTTTCAAGAGAGCAAGGACGTCTATGAAGACAAAGCGCAAGACGCCGGGCCGCCACGGCGCGCACGAAGGCAAAGTAGGCTGGATCCTCCTGTGGCTGCTCGGGATTCCGATCCCGGTTCTTCTCCTCCTGTTTCTGCTGCGCGGATGCACGTGAACGCGCGGCCGCGGCGGTTTGGGCACATCACCCTATGGAAGGCGCCGTTGCGCGAAACGATGCTCACCCAGCACCAAAACGGAGGAGAAGGATATGAAATTGCACACGCCGCTATTGATCACCTGTTCGTTGTTGATCGCCGCCGGTTGCGCGCGGGAGCGGGAGTACGCCCGTTACGATCACCTTCCCGCGTATTCGTCTTATCCCGCAGGCGCCTACTTCGCCTCGGGCGGGAGCGGCTCTTCAAGCCAGGCTTCCCCGGGTGCAGACATCCAGCCGGGCGGTTCTCAAACCGGCGTGCTGGTGACCGAAGTGCGACAGGCGCTCATCCGCGACGCTGACCTGGCGCCCGTCGCCCCAAATCTTCAGATCAGCTCCGAAGGCGGCAGTGTTACCCTCCAGGGCTCGGTCGAGAGCGAGGAACAGAAGGAGCAGATCGAGAATGTTGTGATGCAAACACCCGGGGTGACGCGCGTGGACAATCAGCTCCGGATCGCTTCCGAAACCGGTCAACTCCGGAGCTCGGACCAGTTGCAGCCCACGTCGCGCACCAATCAGTGGTCCGGCCAGAGCCAATCCGATCTCAGCCAAAGCGCCACCAACGAAGCCCAAACATTGGAAGGGCAGATGCTCGAGCCGACCGCTTCGGCGTCCACAAACGTTTATCAGGGCACAGCGGCCGGCGGTTCGATGTCCACAAACGCCCCCGGGGAGCTTGCGGCGACCGGAAGCTCGTCGTCCACCAACGCGGCGCAGGGGTTGTCGCCGACCGGCGGTTCCGGCGAGGGCGGCATCAACGTGAGGGTGCAGGGCAACAGCGCGTCGGATCAGAACCTGTCGCGGCAGTTGACCCAGGCTCTGCGGGCTGACACGACACTTGGGGGTTCGTTGTCCGGTATTCAGATCGAGCTCGAGGATGGCAACGTGACGCTGCGCGGATCGGTTCGCAGCGAGCAGCAGAAGGAGGCGATTGAGTCGGCCGTTCAGCGCGTGCCCGGTGTTTCCAGCGTCGAGAATCAGCTTCAGGTGGGAACGAGCACGCAGACCGCGCCGCTCAATCAGTGAACTCCGGAACTGTGCGAAGAAGGCGCCCGCAAAAGCGGGCGCCTTTGTTGTCGCGAGAGCATGAACGGAATGGCGGGCCGGGTTGACATTGAAGTGTTGATTGTCGGAGCGGGCCTGGCCGGTCTGTCCGCCGCCGTTTATCTCGGGAGCGCTCAGCGGCAGGTGCTGGTGATCGACTCCGGGAAATCGATGGCGCGATGGGAACCGGAAGTGCAGAACTACCTGGGTTTCCCGGAGGGCATTTCCGGCGAGACACTCCTGGCTCGCGCGCGCAAACAGGCCGGGCGATACCATGTTGCCGTCAGATCAGACGAGATTCTTTCCGCGCGCGCGAAGGACGGGCGCTTCGAGTTGAGAGGCCGGCGACATGGGTACGCGTGTCAGCGATTGCTGATTGCCACTGGTATCTTTCACATTCCGCCGGACATTCCCGGCATCCGGCCGTGTCTTGGTCACGGGCTTTATTTCTGCAAGGACTGCGACGGTTACCGCGTTCAGGGCAAAGACATCGCCGTGTACGGGTGGAGGAACGAGACTGTCGATTACGCCCTTGGCATGCTGCTGTATTCGCCTTGCGTCACGATTGTGACGGACGGGCACAGGGTGCAGTGGGATGACCGGCATGGGGATTGGATCCGGGAGTATCACATTCCGGTTTACTCCGGGAAAGTGACGGGGGTGATCCGGAAGGGGCGACGCCTGGAGGGGCTGGCGTTTGCGGACGGCAGGCGGTTGCTGATAACGGCGCTGTTCACCACGCGCGGGGATGTTTATCTGAATCAGCTTGCGCGGGATCTGGATGCGGAGACCAATGCGGATGGCGAGATCGTGGTTGATCAGGACATGAGGACGAGCGTGCCGGGTGTGTATGCCGCGGGCTGTGTCACGCCGGCCAACTGCCAGATGATCATAGCGGCCGGGCAGGGTGCCACGGCTGCCCAGGCGATCAACCGGGACCTGTTTCTGCAGAGCCTCGGGACGCATTCCCTGAGGCAATGGCGGGGCCGGCAATTGAAGATGCGGAGGACCAGACCGGCCATTCAGCGGTCGAAATTGGCCTTAACTCGCTGAAAGACAACGGGATCCGCCTTGTCCCCATAAATGGGGACTGGCTGGATTCCGGTGATCGGGTAAGGTGCGAGCGTCATTGCGATGCAGAAATGCAGTGTTCCGTGTGTGAAGTTGGCGTAAGTATGCAGCGCCGCATCGGATGATGAAAAGGCAGTCGGCGCGGCTGCATACAAAAAGCGCTTTTGTTCTCGGACGGAGGCCGGACGCAAGTCCGGCCTTTCTTCTTTTCCACGCCGAATTTCCTCCCGTGTTTTGCCGTCCATTTGAAAAAGGGTGACTCTCGAACGACGGTGAGCCTGTTGAAGAGCTATGAAAGCAGCAGTGTTTCTGAGCCTTGTCGCCGTGCTGGTGGCGGGGTGCGAAACGGTTCCGCCGGGAGTCGAGCGCGGTCCGCACGGCACGATCGCGTATGACGTCATCGTGGAATCCTCCGAACCCGGTGTGACCATTCTGGTCAACGGGGAGGAGGTGGGCACCACGCCGTTGACGCTTCGGATCTGGGGTGACAAGGACGGCACGTTCCACGATTTCGGATCGTATGTGTACGTGGTTCAGGCGTTGCCGTTGAACACGAACCAGTTCACGCAAACGCGGGTGTTCCGGACGGGAAGGTGGTTCACTCCGGAAGACGTGATTCCAAGGCAGATCTACTTCGACATGGACCAGCCGCCGCCTGCGTATGTCACCCCGGTAACGCCGCCGGTTTACTATTACCCGTATTATCCTTACTCGCCGCCGATCTATTTCCATTATCATCACGTGCGCCCTCTGCACGTGCATCCGCGGGTTCACATCAGCCGTCCGCCTCTGGAAATTCACCGGTCTCCGCCGCCGCGGCGATAGCGAGGCTGCATGGCGGCGCCGGCGGTTCCGAGACGGTTATCCCTTCCGCGCTTCCTTGGCCCAGGTGTCCTTCAGGGTGATGGTTCGATTGAAGATCGGCCGGCCGGTCCCGGACGGCGAGTCCTTGTCCAATGCGAAATACGCGAGCCGCTCGAACTGATAGCGTTCTTCCGGCCGGGCGTCCCTCAGCGACGGTTCGCATTTGGCGATCACCGTTTCGAGGCTTCGCGGATTGATGTGCTGCATGAAGTCGCCGGTTTCGTCGGGCTCGGGATGAGTGAACAGCCGGTCATAAAGCCGGCACTCCGCGTCGATGGCGTGCGGCGCGCTCACCCAGTGGATGGTTCCCTTCACCTTTCGGTTGGCCGTCGCCCCGCCTGTTTTGCTTTCGAGGTCGGCGGTGCAGCGCAGTTCGACGACCTGTCCCGACGCGTCCTTGATGACCTCGTCGCATCTGATGATGTAGGCGTACTTGAGCCGCACTTCGCCCCCGGGTCTGAGCCGGAAATACTTCGGCGGGGGCGACTCCATGAAATCGTCCTGCTCGATGAACAGCTCGCGGCTGAAGGGGACTGTTCGGGTTCCGGCGGCGGGATCCTCCGGGTTGTTGACGGCGACGACCTCCTCGGCTTTGCCCTCGGGATAGTTGGTGACGACCACCTTGAGCGGGCGCAGCACTGCCAGCCGCCGCAGTGCGCGCTTGTTGAGGTCGTCGCGGATGGCGTGCTCGAACACGGCGATGTCCGTGAGGCTGACGTACTTGGTGACGCCGACGCCGATGGCGAACTGCCGGAGGGCTTCGGCGGTGACGCCGCGCCTGCGGATGCCGCTGATGGTGGGCATGCGGGGGTCGTCCCAGCCGGCGACGATGCCTTCGTTGACGAGCTGGATGAGTTTCCGTTTGGAAACGATCATGTAGCTCGGGATGAGTTTCGCGAACTCGTACTGGCGGGGCAGGGGGCGCGGCAGATCGAGGTTCTCCAGGATCCAGTCGTATAACGGCCGATGCACCTCGAATTCGAGGGTGCAGATCGAATGCGTGATGCCCTCAATGTAGTCGCTCAGGCAATGCGCGAAGTCGTACATCGGGTAGATGCACCACTTTCCTCCGGTGTGATGATGCTCCGCGTGGCGAATGCGGTAGAGCACCGGGTCGCGCATCCAGATGTTCGGCGACGCCATGTCGATCTTCGCCCGCAGCGTACGCGCGCCGTCCGCGAATTCGCCCGCTTTCATCCGGCGAAACAGGTCCAGGTTCTCCTCGATGGACCGGTTCCGGTAGGGCGAGTCCACTCCGGGGCGGTCCGGCGCTCCGCGATAGCGGTCCGTTTCCTCGGGCGACAGGTCGCACACGTAAGCCTTCCCCTTGGTGATGAGACGCTCGGCGAAGACGTACAGTTGGTCGAAGTAATCGGAAGCGTAAAACGGTTCGAGCCGGTCGAGAAGCCCGGTGTCGCCCGGGTGGGCGCAGACCGGCTCGAGATGAAAATCCTGTTTGTCGTTCGCGACGGTGCTTTGCGGCGCGGAGCCTTTTGGTTTCAGGCCGAGCCGGTCGTCCGCCCAGCCGCGAATGAGCCACAGCACGTCCTCGACGATGGATTCCACGTACTCGGCCTCTTCTTTGGTGGGGTTCGTATCGTCCATGCGCAGGTTGCAGATGCCGCCGAACTCGCGCGCGATGCCAAAATTGAGACAGATGCTCTTTGCGTGGCCGATGTGCAGGTAGCCGTTCGGTTCGGGCGGGAAGCGCGTGTGAATCCGCTCGTATTTTCCCTCGGCAACGTGTTTCGCAACGATTTCGCGAATAAAGTTCGAGGGCGCGGCGGCTGGTTCCGATACTGCTCTTTCGGCGCTCATAGAAACGGCTGGCAGGCTAACAAAGCGCTTGGCCAATGTCCAACCGGCAGGCAAACATGCCGCCTCGCTGATGCGACTGGAACTGAACAGTATCGAGACGGTGATCGGCCTGATTCTGCTGTTGATGGCCGTTCCGGATATTTGCCGCAAACTTGGCCGTCCCGCGCTGGCCAACGCCTTCTACGTGATCTTCGGCATTCTCCTGAATCCGCTGGTCGATTCGGAGGTGGAGGTCATGCTCGTGCAGGCCGGGCACGTGGGCTTCCTGCTGGTGTTGTTTGAAGTCGGGCTGGAAATCGACCTGCCGCGGTTGAGCCGGTTCATCCGTCCCCTGGGATTTGCCCTTGCATGGATCATCGTTCAGTTCCCGGTCGTGTTCGGCCTGAGCAGCCTGGCCGGGTTGAACCTTGCCGAAGCGCTGATCGCCACCGCGGCGATTACGAGCTGCTCCTTGAGCATGACATTCACGGCGTGGAAGAATTCGTCGCTGTCCGGCGCGCCGCGCGACTTTGTGCTGCAGGTGATGGTGGCGCTCGAAGTCCTGGGCATCGTGTTGCTGTCCGTCGGAGAACCGGTTCTCAGCCACGGGTTCGACTGGCTGATATTGGCCAAGCTCGGCGGCATTGCGATGACGATTTTTCTCATCAGCCGCTTTGCCACGCACGTGAGCCGGCTGTCCCAGTACATCATCGAGCGGGCGACCCACTGGCGGGTGCACTTTCTGGTGCTGCTCGTGCTGGCGATCTGCGCGCTTGGAGACCGGCTGAATCTGCCGGCGGCGAAGACGGCGTTCTTTCTGGGGCTGTTTATGAGCCGCGCGGAGTTTCAGGACGCCGGCATCGCCGAACACATTGCTCCGATCAGCCGCCGGTTTCTGATCCCGCTGTTCTTCGTTTCACTCGGGATTCTGGTGAATCGCGAGATGCTGCTTTCGTACACGGCCATTATGGGCGTCTGCGGGGCGTTGCTGGTGCTGGGAGTGCGCGGCGTGATTCATCGGCGCTGGCTCGACACCGGCGGCGGCGAGCAGACTTATCTTCTGCTGAGTCCCAACCTCACGATCGTCGCTCTGGCGGCGGCGTCGTTCCTGAAGGTGGAAGGCGGGGAGGCGGCGGCGACATGGACCACGCTGGTGGGGTTGTTTATTTCGATGTTCGCGCTGTTCCTGCTGCCGCGGCAGAATGGTCAAGCAAGCATCCAACATCCAACATCGAACCTCCAACGTTCAGGCTGATGGTCAATATGCTGAGAGGGTTGGAGGTCGGGTGTTGGCGGTGGAACCGGATGATCAGTGACGTTGTGCGACGGCTCGCGAGGACGCTCGCCCCACCGAGAGAGGGAACTCGGCCATCCAACATCGAACCTCCAACGCTCAGGCTGATAGTCAATGTGCTGAGAGGGTTGGAGGTCGGGTGTTGGCAGTGGAACCGGATGATCAGTGACGTTGTGTGACGGCCCGCGAGGACGCTCGCCCCACCGAGGCAGAATGCATTGGGAGGGCGCCGAATGCTTTATTGCTTCGGGCGCATCTGCGGGAAGAGGATCACGTCGCGGATGCTTTCCTGGCCCAGCAGCATCATGCACAGACGGTCGATGCCCATTCCCATGCCGCCTGCCGGAGGCATGCCGTGCTCGAGCGCCACAAGGAAATCTTCGTCCAGCTTCTGTTGCTCGCCGCCCGCCTGGTGCTCGAGCCGTTCCCGCTGTTCGATCGGATCGTTCTGCTCCGTGTAGGCCGGCGCGATCTCCTGCCCGTTGATGCAGCATTCGAACACCTCGACCGTCGAGGGATCCTCCTCCGACACCTTGGCCAGCGGCACCAGTTCCTTCGGCAGATGCGTCACGAACGTCGGCTGAATCAGCGTCGGTTCCACCAGTTTCTCGAACACCGCGCCCGTCACTTCGAAATCCTCGTAACCCGCCGCGATGTCGCCGCCCAGCTTGAGGTCCTCGATGGCGCGCCGGCGGCGTTCCGCGGGCGTCACGTCGAACCAGTCCGCACCGGCAACCTCCCGCACGAGGTCCTTGTATTTCACGCGCCGCCACGGCGGGTTCAGGTCGATCGTCCGCACCACCTTGCCCTCGGCGTTCTTGTGTTCGATGACGAGCGTGTCGAGCACGGATTCGGCGACGTGGCAGATCAGGCCCTGCACCAGTTCCATCATGCTTTCGTAGTCGCCGTAGGCCTCGTAGGCTTCGAGCATGGTGAACTCGGGGTTGTGTTTGCGCGAGAGGCCTTCGTTGCGGAAGTTGCGTCCGATCTCGTAAACCTTTTCGAAACCGCCGACGAGGAGGCGTTTGAGGTACAGTTCGAGCGCGATGCGGAGATAGAAGTTGCAGCCCAGCGCGTTGTGGTGGGTGACGAAGGGTTGCGCGGCCGCGCCACCGGGGATCGCCTGCATCATCGGCGTCTCCACCTCGACAAACCCGCGTCGATTCAGGAAGTTCCGGATCTCGCGGATGATCTCGCTGCGCAGAAGGAAAACGTCCCTGATATCCGGATTGGCCATGAGGTCGAGGTAACGCTGGCGGTAGCGGATTTCGGTGTCCTCGAGCCCGTGCCACTTCGCAGGGGGCGGGCGCAGCGCCTTGGCGAGAACGGTGAAACCGGCCAGCTTGATCGAGATCTCGCCGGTCTTCGTCGTGAACAAGGTGCCCCGCACGCCGATGATGTCACCGAGGTCGAGTTGCGAGAAAATTTCGAACTGCTCGTCGCCGAGCACGTTTTTCTGCGCATACACCTGGATGCGGCCGCTCTGGTCGCGCACATCGATGAACATGCTTCGGCCCATGTCGCGGTGGGCGGTGATGCGCCCGGCGACGGCGACCTCGCGTCCTTCGACGTAGTGGGCGCGGGCGGCGGCGCAGGATTCGCTCGGGGTGAATTTGTTTTTGAAGGGATCAATGCCTCGGGCGCGCAAGGCGGCCAGTTTGGCCTTGCGCTGTTCGATCAATGCATCCAACGGCTGTTGCTGTTCCATATCGGAAGTCGCGGGCGATATATGAACACGAAGCGCAACGGAAAGCCAGGGAATTGCTTGTGGGCCCGGCGGGAATTCCTACGAGCTGGCGCTGGTGTAGCGGCGGATGGAGGCGCGCCACCCGAGCTCGGACAGGGCGAAACAGACCGCGCTCATTCCCAGCAACAGAACGATCGGCCACGGCGAATCGAATCCCTTCGCCAGCAGCCGGGTCGGCACGTTCGACACCAGCAGCATCGGGACCGCGAAGGTGAACACGGCTTTGAACAGGCCGCGAAACGCCTCGTCCGGCATGCGCGCGATGTTGAACAGGTTGTAGTAACCCCACACGATTCCCTGGGCGCGTACGGTCCAGAAACTGATCGTCGCCAGGAGGAACATCAGCGAGTAATGGATGAGGATGCCCGCGACGCAGAGTCCCGCGAACCCGGCGACCTGCGCGAGGCTGGGGACGAACTCCAGCCGGTGCAGCGCGTACACCATGACTGCCACGGCGGAGGCGGCGTTGACGAACGCGCCGAGGTCGATCTGGCGCAGTGAGACGACGAAGCGCGTGTTCACGGGCAGCAGCAGGAGGAAGTCGAGTTTGCCCGTGCGCACGAGCTCGGAGAGGTTCGTGCAATTGATCAGGAAGAATGCCTGGAACGTCTGCTGGATGAAATGGCTGGCGCCGATCAGCAGGACGACCTGCCATTTCGTCCAGGTGCCGATGGACTCGGTGTGGAGGTACAACACGTTGATGAACACGAGTTGCAGGGCGAACCATAGCATCTCCACCACGATCCAGAGGAGGAAGTTGCCCTTGAACATCATCTCGCGCGTGAGCGAGTTCCTCCAGAGCTCGATGTAGATGGCGAGGTAACGCGCCGCAACCGCCCGGAGCGAGCGTCGCGCGGGCGCCGCCGCGTTGTCCACCGGACCGGGGTTCGAGGCGGAGGTGCGGGGTTCCAGCGCGCTCATGTCAACCTCCCACGGCGGCGTAGCGGCGGATGCCGCGGTTCCATGCAAATCGCGCGAGCGCGTACGCTGCGAGGACCCAGAGCGCCTGGATGATCAGTCCTTTGGCCAGCTCGGCGCCGGTGACTTTGCCGAGATAGACGCTGACGGGGAAGTAGAGCTGGTACGGGAACGGCGTGAAGTAGAGCGCCTGTTCGATCGGCGCCGGCAGAATGTCCAGCGGGAACAAATGCCCGCTCGCGAGGTATTCGAATGCGAAGAGAATGAAGATGAAGGTGGACACCTCAAGCACCCAGAACGCGAGCATGGCCATGGCGTACGACGTGAAGAACTGGAGCAGCGCGGTCATCACGACGGACACGAGGAAGAGTCCGAAGGTCGGCCAGTCCGCCGGCAGCACGAAATAGCGGCGCAACGCGAGAATGAAGATCACCAGCGGCACGGCGGCCACCATCATGTAGGTCACGCGCCCGGACACGAAGAGGCAGAGCCGGTACCAGAGGTAGTCGATGGGTTTCAGCAGGAACTGACTGATGTTGCCGTCCTTGATGTCGGCGGCGATCTGCCAGTCGTCCTCGTTGACCGCCGTGAGCGCGTCCACGACGGTGGAAAGCAGGTAGTAGGAGACCATCTGGGCGAAGGTGTAGGTGGCGACGCTGGCCCCGGAGTTGGACTCGTAGATGGCGCGCCACACGTAGAGCATGGCGATCAGCGGGATGAACCCGAACAGGGTGCGCGCGAGAAAATTGAACCGGTACGTCAGGTTGTTCTGGATGCCGACGTTGATGACGTGTCGATATTTTCTCATCGTGCACTGATCCGGCCGGGGCGCCGGGCGGAATATGCGCAGAAACCGCGCGGGCGCGAGGTGCCGGGGCGGGCGGAACATATCCTGCCTGCGCGCGGTTGGGAAATCATTTGCGATGGGCGAGACGGATCCGTACCGTAGGCGATCGAGTTATGGCGAAGACACCGTTGACGAGCGAGGAACTGGACCGGTTGACCGCGGGTTTGCACCGGATGGCGCGGAATCTGTGGTGGACGTGGACGCAGGAGGCGCAGGAGCTTTTTCAGGAGCTGTCGCCGCGCTGCTGGACGAACCTGTACCACAACGCCGTCGCGGTGCTGCATGAAGTCTCGGATTACGAGCTGCGGGTGCGGTTGCAGGACGCGGATTTTGCGAACCGGGTTCGCAGCGTGCTGGAAGCGTTCCGGGAATACATGGAGGAAACGGACACGTGGGGAAACGAGCATGCGCCGCAGTTTCGTGAGCGGCCGGTGGCCTATTTCTCGGCCGAGTTCGGTTTCCACGAGACGCTGCCGATCGCGGCGGGCGGCCTGGGCGTGCTGGCGGGTGACCATGCGAAGTCCGCGAGCGACCTAGGCCTGGGCTTTGTCGGCATCAGCCTGTTTTATCGCGAAGGCTATTTTCAGCAGGCGATCGACGCGAACAACTGGCAGACCGAGTATTACACGCTGTTGAACCCGGCGAACCTGCCGCTGGAACCGGTTCTCAATGAGAAGGGAGAGCCGGTGATCTGCGACGTGGAAATCGGGATGAACAAGGTCGATTTCCGCGCGTGGCGGGTGAACGTGGGGCGCGTGCCGGTGTTTCTGCTGGACACGAACCTGCCGCAGAATGAGCAGCATTTCCGGGATCTCACGCTGCGCGTGTACGGCGGCGACAGCACCACGCGCATCATGCAGGAGGTGCTGCTGGGCATCGGCGGCGTGCGGTTGCTGCGCGCGCTGAAAATCAACCCGTCCGTCTTCCACATGAACGAAGGCCACGCGGCCTTTCTCACGCTGGAGCTGATCCGGGAGAAGATCATTCTGGGCAAGAGCTTTCATGAGGCGATGAACGAGACCCGGGCCGAGTGCCTGTTCACGACTCACACGCCGGTGGAGGCGGGGCATGACCGGTTCAGCTACGACCTGATGAATTACGCGTTGCAGCGGTACTGCGCGCATTTTCCGGTGCCGTTCCCGGAGATCATGGGGCTCGGCCGCGTGCAACCGAAGAACGAGCACGAGCCGTTCTGCATGACGGTGCTCGCGTTGAAACTGTCGCGCGCGGCCAACGGCGTCAGTGAACTGCACGGCCGCGTCAGCCGGCACATGTGGCACTCGTTGTATCCGGACCGGCCGGTCGAGCAGGTGCCGATCGGGCATATCACGAACGGCATTCATCTGCTGGGCTGGATGAAAGGGCCGGTGCGCCGGTTCTGGCGCAGCAAGCTGACGGGCGCCGGCGCGGACGGCGGTCCCGGGGGCGACACCACGCGGTTCTGGCAGAAGGGTTATCGGAAGGACTGGGCCGGAGCGCTCAATTCGCCCGAGTTCTGGAAACAGATGGCGGATCCCGACTTCATTTCGGACGAGGAGATCTGGGCGTTGCGCTACCGGCTGCGGCGCGAGCTGATCGAGTTTGCCCGGCGGCGGTTGCTGATCCAGGGCCAGCGCCTGACGCACGGGGATTACATCACGTTCGATTCGCTGCTGAACCCGGACGCGCTGACGATCGGGTTTGCCCGGCGTTTTGCGACCTACAAGCGCGCGCCGTTGATCTTCCAGCAACTGGACAACATCGTGCGGCTGACGCGCGACCGGACCCGGCCGGTGCAGTTCATCTTCGCGGGGAAGGCGCATCCGCGGGACGACGACGGCAAGCGCTACATTCAGCACATCATTCACCTGAGCAAGCACAGCGATTTGAAGGGCAGCCTGGTGTTCATTGAGAACTACGACATTCATGTCGCGCGGCAGATGGTGTCCGGATGCGACGTGTGGCTGAACAACCCGCGCCGGCCGCTGGAGGCGTCCGGGACCAGCGGCATGAAAGCCGGGTGCCATGGCTGCCTGAACCTGAGCATTCTCGACGGCTGGTGGCGCGAGGGCTATGACGGCACGAACGGGTTCGCGATCGGCGAGGATTCCCATCCGGATTCGGTCGAGGAACAGGATCGCGTGGACAGCGAGAACCTGTATCGGACGCTGACGGAGGAAGTGATTCCGTTGTTCTACACGCGGGACGCGCAGGGGTTGCCGCGCCAATGGATCCAGCGGATTCGCCGCGCGATGGTGACGCTGGTGCCGCAGTTCACGACGCAGCGCATGGTGCGGGAGTACACGGAGAGGTATTATTTGACGAAGTAGGGGAGGAGAACATCCAACATGGAACATCCAACGCCCGGGGGATTTGCGATTGACGATGGACGCGGGGGGCGTGCAGGAGGAGCGACAACGCCTGAGCTCCAACGCTTGAATGCATTGCCCGTCCGTTCCACGCGGTGCAACGGTTCCCAACACCCAGGTTTCGACGATCGGTCTCTTTCGTCCGGTGGCGGGATGCTTCCCGCGGTGATGGGTTTCAGAGCCTTCCAAATGCAGGTTTCGGATTCCGCCGGCACACAGTAGAGTGTGGCGCACACAGTGGCCACGCTACCTGACATCAAGTCGTTGATGCGCGAGGAAATCGAGGCGCGATTCGCCGACTGGAAGGAACCGGCGTATCGCGTCACGCAATTGCTCGATTGGTTGTACCGGCGCGGGGCGACGTCCTGGGACGCCATGAGCAATCTGCCCAAACCGCTCCGTGCCCGGCTGTCGGAACAGTTCTCGTTGCGCGGGCTGGATCTGGTTCGCCTGCAGGGTTCCCGCGACACGACGCAAAAATTCCTCTGGCGCCTTGAGGACCATTCGCTGATCGAGAGCGTGCTGATTCCGGCGAATCCGGCGCTGTATGGCGAAGCAAGCGACCGCCGCACGCTGTGCGTTTCGACGCAGGTGGGTTGCGCCTACGGATGCCGGTTCTGCGCGAGCGGACTCGAGGGCTGGAAGCGCAATCTGCGTCCCGACGAGATTGTGGAACAGGTGCTCGCGGTGGAGCGATGGTGGAAGGCGGAATCCGGCGAGTCGAAGTCCGGCGCGCGGCTGATCGACAACCTGGTGATCATGGGGATGGGTGAACCACTGGCGAATTATGACAATCTGATGAAGGCGCTGCGGATTCTCAACGCGCCGTGGGGCGGAGGAATCGGCGCGCGCAAGATCACCGTCTCCACCAGCGGATTGGCGCCGCAGATCCGAAAGCTGGCCGATGAACCGCTCCAGTTCCGCCTGGCCATCTCGCTGCACGGCGCGACCGACGAAGTGCGCAACCGCATCATGCCGGTCAACCGCAAGTATCCGCTCAAGGAACTCGTCGACGCCTGCGAGTATTACCGGCAGAAGAAGGGGCGCATGCTGACCTTCGAATACATCCTGATTGCCGGCGTGAACGACGGGCTGGATCAGGTGAAACCGCTGGCGCAACTGGCCCGGCGCCTGCACGCCAAGATCAACCTGATCCCGTACAACATCGTGGAAGGATTGGAATGGACGCGTCCGGACGACGTTGCGCAGGAGCGGTTCCGCAGCGCGTTGGAGAAGCAAAAGATCCCGGTGACGCTGCGCCGCGAAAAGGGGCATGACATCGACGCTGCCTGTGGGCAATTGCGGCTTCGCACCGAGCGCGAGCTGGCGGCGTGAGCATCGGGTTTGCGCTTGACGATTGACGATTGACGCGGGTGTGGTGGGATTCGGCGGTGGTTGGAGCGCGCCTGTCCTCAGGCGCAGCAGGTGAGCGGAGCGTGAGTTTGCGAGTTCTGCACGCGCGTGGACGGAAGGGGGAATGGAACCTTCACTTCAACATTCAACGTTCAGTGAAACGTTATAGAAATAAACGCGCAGGAATGCGAATGGAACGGAGCGTGGAGCATGGTTGATAGCCGATGAGCGCGATTGGACTGGCCGGAAGTTCTACGTCCAAACCCTTTCACAGGGGGCGATCTCCCCGGTCTTTCCCGGTGACAATACACTTCCTGCTTGCACAAATTCCTGATTCGCCGAACATACGGCTGTCGACGGGAGTGAATAAAGTGTCAACGCCATGGCATTGTGAACGTGACGAGAGGTGCCGGTGTCTGTCCATTCTCATCAGATTCATGCGCACCCAACCGAGGATGAGCATATGAAATCCCACGCCGAGGCGCTCAAGGCGTTCCATGGCCGGCTCACGGCGCTCCTCATCCTGCGCCGGGCGGTTTTTTGGGCGACCGGCTGGTTCTTTTTCTGGGGCGTCGTCGTTCTGGCAGCGCGATACTCCCGCCTCGCAACGCCGGATCAGTTGTTGTATGGGTTGCTCGGCGCGATCCCGCTTGCCGTCATTGCCGGCGTTTGCGAGTACCGCCGCCGGGTGAAGTTCAGCCAGATCCGGGCGGCGTACGACGGATTCAATCACTGCGGCGGGGTGGTCATGGCCGAGGAGGAACAGGATATGTCGGCCTGGAAATCCGTCCTGCCGAAACCCGCGATGCCGGCCCTGCGCTGGCGCGGAGGGAAAGCGGTCGGGCTCTTTGCCGCATCGACGCTGTTTGTGGTTGTGACGCTGATTCTGCCGGAGCGCCTGACGCATGCGGGCCAGAGGCCGCTGGAGATCGGCAAACTGGTCGAGGAACTCGAAGCGGAGGTGGAGGTTCTGAAAGAGGAGAGGATTCTCGAACCGGAGCGGGCCGATGAACTTCAGAAGCAGCTGGATCGCATCCGCAAGAACGCTCTTGCAATGGATCCGAACAAGACCTGGGAAGCGCTGGATCACATCAAGGAGGCCAACACCGACGTGGCGAAGCAGGCCGCCGAGGAAGCGGTGAAAAAGACGGCCAACCTGACCGAAGCGGAGACGCTGGCCAGTGCGTTGCAGTCGGCGCTCGAACTCGGCCTGGGCAAGGACACGGCGACTGCCGCGGCGAAAGACCTGGCGTCCATGCTGACTGCGGCGAAGCTCGAGGAAGGATTGCTCGACGCGTCGATTTCGCCGGAGCTGCTTGCGCAACTCGAGGCTTTGAACCGCGAGGACCTGGAACGCCTGTTGAGCGCCATTCAATTCAATAAGGCCGACCTGAGCCGGACGCTGACGAACCTGGCAAACCTCAAGCTGATCGATCCGAAGATGCTCGGGCAATGCCAGAACGTCGGCACGTGCCCGAACCCGGACGCCCTGGCCGCGTTTCTCTGCAATTCCACCAACGCGTGCGATTTCGCGGGCCTGGCCATGTCCTATTGCCGTGGCGGCCTCACCCGCGGGCGGGGCGACGCGCCGATGACGTGGAAGGACGAGACGGCGGAGCAGGGGGTGAAGTTCAAAGAGGAGGCGCTGCCGCCTTCGGTGGTGCTGTCGGACGCGCAACTGGTGGGCGTGACGCGCGCGGCGCCGCAGTTGAGCAACGAGGAGGTTGCGGCGGGACACGGCGCGCTGGCGTCGGCGTCGGCGGGCGGCGGCGCGGCGCACAGCCGGGTGGTTCTGCCGCGGCACAAGCAAACCGTTCAGCGCTTTTTCAAGCGCGACGAGTGACGTTCTCGGTAATCACATGACTGAACCAGGCACCATCCTTAAGGTGGAGGAGTTGCAGCCTGCGGCTGAACTGACGAAGAAAGTTCTGGAGCAACTCGATCGAATTCTGCTGGGGCGGAAGGAACTGCACCGGCTGGTGCTCATCGGGATTCTGAGCCGCGGCCATGTGTTGTTTGAGGGGCTGCCGGGTCTGGGCAAGACGGCGCTGGTGCGCACCATCGGCCGGATTCTGAAGCTGGAATTCAAGCGCATTCAATTCACGCCCGACCTCATGCCGGGCGACATCCTGGGAACGCACATTCTCCAACAGACCGATTCAGGAAAGCGCGAGATGGTGTTCCAGCCGGGCCCGGTGTTCACGAACATTTTGCTGGCGGACGAAATCAACCGCGCATCGCCCAAGACGCAGTCGGCGTTGCTGGAGACGATGCAGGAGAACTCGGTGACGCTGCTGGGCCATACGCGGATGCTGCCGCAGCCGTTCTTTGTGCTGGCGAGCCAGAACCCGATTGAGCTGGAGGGCACCTATCCGTTGCCCGAGGCGCAACTGGACCGGTTCCTGTTCCGGCTGCTGTTCGACAACGTGGACACGCAGGTGCTGGATCAGATCATTTCCGAACGGCGGCGGGGCGAACTGCCCGAGCCCACGTGGCAGATGGAGCGTGAGGAGCTGGACCGGTTGTTCGAGATCATGGGGCGCATCTATCTGCCGCGGCCGGTGTCGCGTTACATTGCGCGCCTGGTGTCCGCCACGCACCCGGGCGCGAGCGAAGCGCCGGAGAGCGTGACGCGCTATGTGTCGTATGGCGCCTCGCCCCGCGCGGCCATTGCGATCGCCGAGGCGGCGCGCGCGCAGGCGCTGATCTCGGGGCGGCCGACGGTGGGTTTCGAGGACGTGAAGGTGGTCGCCGAACCGGTTTTGAATCATCGGCTGCTGCTGAACTACCAGGCGCGCTTCGACCGGATGACTCCGTCGAAGCTGGTGCAGGAGTTGGTCGGGCGGCTGGATGAGACGGGGATGAAACTGCCGAAGGACGTCGAGCTTCAACCGGCATGACGCGAGAGCGTGTGTTCAACGCCCGATGCGCCCTGGCCGTTCTGGCGGCTTTGGCGTTTGGCACGACGGCGGGTTTTGCCGACCGGTTCGGCGACGTGACGGTGCGGCCGGTGGCGCATGGCGCGGGAGAGACGCACCACGGCTACCGCGAGTTGCTGTTCTTCCTTGAGAACCATTCCACGCGGCGCACGCACGAGGTGACACTGGTGTTTCCCGATCGCTTCTATTCGTGGGGGAGCGGTGCCCAGATCAGACAGATTTCGCGCACGGTTTCGCTGAGCCCGGGTTCGCGGATGGTGGTGCCCCTGTGGCAACCGCCGCTGCCCGTATACAACAACGGGTTGGTCCGTGTGCTGATAGCCGGCGAGGCTCCCGAAACCATTTCAGTTGACCCGGCGCCTCATGTCGCGAGCATCGGCGGGCATTTCGGGGGCGCTGCGAGTCCGGCGACAGTGCTTGTGAGCCGCGCTCTGGACTACGATGGTTTGGGGCGCCTGCTGATGTCCGGTGCGATGGGCATGTCGGCGCAGTCCGCCGCCGGGCCGCCCGATGCGGGATCCCGCCGCGGCATCACGCCGAATGCATGGACACCCGACACTTCGGCGGGCGGTCCGCACTGGATCGAACTGGATTACGATCCTCCGATTCAGGCGGACCAGGTTCGCATCCGCGCCACGTCCACCCTGATCGGGCTCGACGTGCGCCTGGTGTTGACGGGCGTGTCCGGCACGAACCTGTTGGACCAGTCGTTTTCCTCGCTCTCGGGAGGGTCGGGTTCGCCTTACGACTGTGAGTTGAGTTTTCCGCGGACGGCCGAGCCCGTGAAGACGGTGCGGCTGGATTTCGGGATGCGCTATGCGGGATCGATCAGCGTGGACGCCGTGCAACTGGTTGACGCCGGGAGCGGCACGGCGGTGTGGGCATCGAAAGCCCGCGCGAGCAGCGAGGCGTGGGCCTGGAGCATCAGCGGCTCGGGGACGATGACGCGACTCCCCGGCGGGGCTCCCTTGCGCTCGCTGCTGCGTTCCGAGCTCCCGATTTCCGAATGGAGCGAGTACTGGCTGTCCTACAGTGCCTACGACGCCATTGCCGTGTCGGCGTCGGAGCTGCGAAGCGCGCGGCCGGCGGTGCTGAATGCGCTCTGGCACTATGTGGAATGCGGGGGCGTTCTGTTCGTCCTTGGCCCCGGCGAAGCGCCCGCATCGTGGAGACGTGCGGGAGAGGCGCCGCTATCCAACGGACGCCTGCTCACCGCGGGATTCGGCAAGTGCTTCCTCCTCGACGCCGAGCAGCCGGGCGGCATTGGGGCGGCCACTGCGAAGGCCATGATGGCCGCGTTGGACGACGCGGCTGCGATGTGGCGGTCGTTGCCCGACGAGAACACAGCCAACTCCTTTTACCCGGTCGTCGAGAATGCGCAAATCCCGGTTCGGGGCATGGTGTTCATCATGCTGGTGTTTGTGATCGTGATCGGTCCGGCGAACCTGATTTATCTTTCGTGGACAGGCCGGCGGACATGGTTGTTGTGGACGATTCCTGCGATTTCGGTTCTCGCCACGGTGATGGTGTTTGCCTACACGACACTGCGGGAAGGCATAACGCCGGATGTGCGCATGGAGGCGCTGACGTTCCTTGACCAATCGACGCGTCGCGCCGCGTCGGTCGGGATCACTGCGTTCTACTGTCCGTTAACGCCGAGCGGCGGGTTGTTCTTCTCCGCGGAAACGGAGGCGACGGCCCTGGTGCAGGGGTGGAATCATCAGTCGGATTCTTCGCGCGAGGTGGACTGGACGCGCGGGCAGCATTTCCGGCGCGGATGGGTGACGGCCCGCGTTCCGGCGCATTTCTGGTTGCGCAAGGCTGAGACGCGGCGCGAGCGCATTCAGCTCGAGATGGAGGGCGGAAAGCTGATTGCCGTGAACGGCCTCGGAGCACCGATTCAGTCGCTTTGGCTTTCGGACCATGACGGGCGGATCTACACGGCGACCAATGTTGCCGCCGGGCAGCGAACGGTCCTGCTTCCTTCGTCGGCTGCGGTTTCAACTTCGAAAGAGGTGCCATTGCGGGCGCTGGCGTCCACGGCGCTGGGGTATTCCCCCTGGGAAAAGGCGGCGGGGGACGTCCTTTCGCTGCTGACGCCGGGCTCCTACATTGCCGAGCTGGAAGGGAACCCCTTTGTGGAAAACGCGCTCGGCGCGCGGTCCATCACCAGCCGGTCGCGTATCAAGTCAACCGTTTACGGATTGCTCGAACCCGCGGGGGCGCCATGAAGGTCCAGGTCAGGAATCTGCGAAAGGAGTTCGGCAAGACGGTGGCCGTGGACGGCATTACGTTCTCGTTCGACTCCGGGCATGTGTTTGGTTTTGTGGGGCCGAACGGAGCGGGCAAGACCACGACCATGCGGATCATTGCCACGATTGAGGAACCGACGGACGGGGACGTGTTGTTGAACGGCATTTCGTTGCGGGAACACCCGGAGCTGGCGCGGCGCGCGGTCGGTTACGTGCCGGACTCGCTCCCCGCGCACGCGGACATCACGGTGCACGAGTATCTGGATTTCTACGCGCGGGCGTACGGGCTGCGCGGGAGGAAGCGGACGGAGGCGGTCAGCGCGATTGAAGAGTTCACCAATGTGACCGGCATTCGCGACAAGCATTTGAAGGCGTTGTCGAAAGGCATGAAGCAGCGCGTGAGCCTGGGCCGCGCGCTGGTGCACGACCCGGACGTGCTGATTCTGGACGAGCCGGCGGCGGGGCTGGATCCGCGCGCGCGGGTGGAGTTGCGCGAACTGCTGGCCCTGCTGGCCGAGCGCAAGAAGGCGATCCTGATCAGCTCGCATATCCTCACGGAGCTCACGGAGATCTGCAATGGCGTGGTGATCATCGAGAAGGGGCGGCTGCTCGAGACGGGAACGATCGACGAGGTGTTGAAGAAGAGCGCGCCGCGGCGGACCGTGGCGATCCGGCTGCTGGATCCAGCGCAATCCTCCGAGTTGCTGAAGGAATTGCTCCTGACACCGCTGGTGGAGAACGCGCGCCCGGTCGGGAGTGAGGTTCACTTCGAGTTCGCGGGCAGCGAACCGGAGGCGTGCGACCTTCTCGGCCAGCTGGTGGCCCGGCGGTTCCGGATTCTGGAGTTCCGGCAGACCCGGGCGGACCTGGAGGACATCTTCATGAGCGTGACGAAGGGAGGGGTCCAATGAACATTCAAGATTCAACGCTCAACATTCAACGCTCAAGGGGATTGATTGATGGCATGGTTCAACGGCTGCGGAACTGGCGCGAGTGGGAGCTGAATCCCATCGTGGTGAAGGAGCTGCGGCAGGCGGTGCGGAGCTGGTCGGTGACGGGCATGCTGCTGTTGTTTCTGAGCGTGTTGTTCTGCACCGGGCTCGTGATGATCCTGGGCCACGCGCTCGACGTGCACGCCAACCAGCGCCTCGGGGCGAATGTGTTTCAGGCGTTCATCGTGATCCTGACGTTCTCCAGCCTGGTGTTCATTCCGCTGTACGTCGGGACGCGGCTGGCTGCCGAGCGGCAGGAGAACAACCTGGACCTGCTGTACATCACGACGCTCACGCCGCACCGGATCATCCGGGGCAAGTTCTTTTGCGGCGCCTACATGGCGGTGTTGTTCTTCAGCGCGTGCATGCCGTTCATGGCATTCACCAACCTGCTGCGGGGCATCGACCTGCCGACGGTCGGGTTTATCCTGGTGTGCCTGTTCCTCGTGGTATGCGCCGCCGTGCAGTGCGCCATCTTCATCGCCTGCCTGCCCGTCAGCAAGCTGTTCAAGATTCTGCTTGGCCTTGGCGGCTTCATAGTGCTGAACATGGTTTCGGGGATGTTGAACGCGATATTCTATACCCTGATGCAGTCGGGGATCGTCAGCATGAGCGGCGGGGTGGCCGGCGTTCATGCCAGCAGCACCTTCTGGACCGGGTTCGCGACGGCGGCAGGGGTGATCCTGGCCGTCGTCGTGCTGCTCCATTACATGTCGGTCGCGCTGATATCGCCGCCGTCGGCCAACCGGGCGTTTGCGTTGCGCGTTTATATCACCGTGGTATGGCTGCTGAGCGGGATCCTCTCTCTGTATCGGGTGTCCATATCCAGTAACAGCGAACTGATCCTGCCATGGGCGATAACGACCTTTTTCCTCCTGAGCGGGGCGCTGGTTGTGGTGATCAGCAACAACGACGAATTGAGCGTTCGCGTCCGGCGCAGAATTCCTTCCCGGGCGTTTCTCCGGATCCTGGCGTTTCTGTTTTACAACGGCGCCGCGGGCGGGCTGGTGTGGGTGGCGTTGCTCTTGAGTCTCACGGCGATGGTGACCATGGTTGTTCTGGACTCGCGCCCGTCCGGATGGCGGGAGCTGGCGGCTGGCGCCGCCACCGTTCTGTATCTGTTTGCGTACGCCCTCACGGCGTTGCTGATCCACCGAAAATTCTTCAGCCGCCGTCCGGCGAAACTGGCGGGGATTCTGATGGTGTTTTTGGCGGGCGCGTGGGCGTTGCTGCCGAACATGGTGCTGTTCTTCCTGGGCCGTCTTACCACTCATTCGTTCGACACGCTGCAACCCGGCAGCATCTTCAATGTCTGGTTGGCCAGGGGATTCGATAGTGTTCTGCTGCACCTGAATTGCGGCGCGGCCTGGCTGCTGCTCATGCTCGTGCTGAACGCCAGGTGGTTCCTCAGGCAGTTGAATCATTTTCAACCGGTCGAGGCCGGCGCGCCCGCTGCCCAGCCTCCGCCCGCGCCCGCGCCGCCGCCGCCACTCCCGACGGTCGCTGCCGAATGAATCGATGAGCTTCGGCATGCAACGCTCCAACTGCGAGAGCACCGGCTGCGGGCGGTTCGAGGGTGAAATCCTCCGGGTGCGCCCATCGGTTTTCCGTCATGAATGAGGAATTGCGCCAGGCGCTTCACCAGGGCGAGCAGCTCGGCTTGCGGTATGCCCTGCAGATACCGCAGGTCGCCGCGTCGGGACTTGTTGGATCCCGCCTCGGCCGGCGCGCCGGCAGTTCCATTGATTTCCAGGATTACCGCGAATACCAGCCGGGTGACGACCTCCGTTTCATCGACTGGGGCATTTACGCGCGCACGGATCGGCTGAGCATCAAGCTCTTCAGGGAAGAGGTGACGCCGCATCTCGACATTGTTCTGGATGGTTCGCGGTCGATGAACCTGGAAGGTTCGTCCAAGGCGCGCGCCGCGGGCGAGCTGGCCGCGCTGCTGGCGGTGGCCGCCGCCAACGCGCAGTGTTCGCGCGCGGTCTGGCTGTCGGGCGAAGGCTTCAACCGTGTTGCGAACGACACCCACCCGCCGCCGTCCTGGAACGGTTTGCAGTTCGAGAGCGCGCGGACGCTCGATCAGTCCTGCGAGATTCTCCCGCCCAAACTGCGGCGGTTGGGCGTGCGCGTGTTGATCAGTGACCTGCTGTGGCCCGGCAACCCGGTCCAGACCCTGCGCCGCCTGCGGGAGGGCGCGGCGGCGCTGTTTGTCGTTCAGTTGCTGGGGCGCGACGACGCCAATCCGCCGGACCATGGCAGCATCCGGCTGGTGGACAGTGAAACCGGCGAACAGACGGAATTGTTCGTCGATTCGACGGTCAAGAAGCAGTATCTGGAGAACCTGGCGCAATGGCAGCAGGCGTGGGACGACGCCTGCCGGCAATGCGGCGCGCGACTGACGACTGTCATCGCGGAGGACCTCGAGAGTTCCCTGAGGGAACTGGAAGCGATTGAACTCCTTTCGCCGGCCTGAGCATGTTTCCGTTCCTGACCTATCCGCTTGCGTTGATTGCGCTCGCTTCGCTGCCGGCGCTGGCGGCGATTTACCTTCTGCGGAATCGCTTTCGGCGGCGCCAGGTTTCGAGCCTGATGCTGTGGCGGTTTCACGTTCAATCGCGCGAAGGCGGTTCGCGCGTCAATCGCCTGCAACTCCCGCTGCTGTTCTTTCTGGAATTGCTTGCCCTGGCGCTGCTCGTCATCGCCGCCACGGGGCCGCATTGGAAATTGCCGCAGGCAACGCGGCCGCTCATCGTCGTGCTCGACGATTCGCTGTCCATGCGCGCCGCGACCGACGGCGTCTCCGCCCGGGACCGGGCGCGTGAAGCGTTGCAGCGGCTGTTCCGTTTCCAGGCGCCGCCTTCGACCCGACTGATCCTGGCGGGGAGGGACGCGCGGTTGATCGGGGCGAATGCGCGCACGTGGTCCGAGGTTGAAGAGGCGCTGGAACAGTGGCAGTGCTGGGCGCCCGGAGCCGCGATTGAATCGGCGCTGACCCTGGCGGGCGAGATCGGGAAACAACAGGCCAATATCCTGGTGCTGACCGATCAGCCGCCGCCGGATGAACGTATCGCCAACGATCGGTTGCAATGGCGGGCATTCGGCGTTCCTTCCAGCAACGTCGCGATCATCAACGCCGCGAGAAGCGTCAGTGACGACCAGGACCGTTGCCTGGTTGAAATCGCCAACTACTCCCGCTCGCCGAGGGACGCCGTGCTGCGGGTGTTCGCCGGTTCGAACGCTGTTCCCGACAGAGTCCAGGAGACGCGATTGGCCATGGCGCCGCAGGAAGTCCAGCGCGTGGTCTTCAACATTCCCGGGACCGCGCCGTCGCTGGAGGTTCGGCTTGAAGCGGCTTCGGAAAGCGGGCTGGCGGACGCGCTCGCGGAGGACAACCGCGTTCAACTGCTGTCTCCGATCCGGAGGCGCGTTCGCGTTCAGGTGGCCCTGACGAACCCGGACTTTGCCGATCTGGTCAATCGCGCGCTCGATGCCACCGGCCTGCGCGCGGCCCTGTCGGCCAACCCGGACCTGGTGATTCATCATTCCGATTTCGCCGGCAGCAACGCGTGGAGTCTCAATGTTCAATCTCCGGCCGAGGCGACCGCCTATGTCGGGCCGTTTGTGATCGATACGTCTCATCCGCTGGCCCAAGGGCTCGCGCTGAACGGCGCCGTCTGGGCCGGCGGCGCTTCGCTGACGAACGACGCCGAGTTCATGCCGGTGGTGCTGGCGGGGAACGTTCCGTTGCTTTCGGTTCGCGAGGACATGTTGGGCCGGCAATTTGTGAGGTTGAACCTGGACCCGCAACTTTCGACGTGGACACGGACGCCGGACTGGCCGGTATTTTGGTACAACCTGCTCGACTGGCGGGCCTCGCAATTGCCGGGATTGCGCGAGAGCAACGCGCGGCCTGGGAGCGAGATTGTCCTGCAAAGCACGGGCGAGCCGGTGACGGTCCGCTGGCCGGACGGCACGGTGAAACTGCTCCAGGGCGCCAATGCGCCGCTGGCGATCGAAGCGCCCTTGCCCGGGGTTTACACCGTGACGATGGGTTCAATGACCAACCGCTTCGCGGTGAATGCGCTGGCGCCGGGAGAATCGAACCTTCAACACGCGAGCGGCGGGCAATGGGGCGATTGGAAAGCGGGGGCCGAAGGGCAATACGAGCAATCGCCGTTGGCCTGGTTGTTCGGGCTGGCGGCGCTCGGGATCCTGACCGCGCATCTCTGCCTGGTTGCCAGAGGACGCGCGGGCGGTTGAAACAGAGATGATTCACTTCTTCCAACCGATCTGGCTGCTGCTGCTGATCCCGCTGGCGGTGGTATGGCTGATCTGGCCGCTGCCGAGCCGCGGCCTGCGCATCGTGCGCGCCTTCGTCTTCGTCCTGATTGTCCTGGCGCTCGCTCAATTTGCCGTGCGGCTCCCCGAACGCGCCGGCACCGTCGTGGTTGTCGCGGATCGCAGCGAATCGATGCCGCGCCAGGCTGCCGCTGCCCAGAAGGAGATCGTGGATCTGCTCCAGAAATCGATGCGGGCGAACGATCTGCTCGGCGTGGTTTCCTTCGGGCGTCACGCCGTTGTGGAACGATCTCCGCAACGCGGCGCTTTCGGCGGATTCACCGCTCAACCCGGTTCGGAGCATTCGGATCTGAACGGCGCTATCGAGGCCGCGCTGGCGCTGATCCCGCCGGATGCGGGCGGGCGCATCCTGGTCGTTTCGGACGGGAAGTGGACGGGGCGCGATCCCCTTGCCGCCGCGGCCCGCGCGGCGGGTCGTGGAGTGGCCATTGATTATCGCGTGCTCGCGCGGCCTCAGGTGAGCGATGTGGCGATCCAGTCATTTCAGGGGCCTGACGCAGTGCAACCGGGCGAGGCGTACGTGCTGGGCTGCTGGATTCGCGCGCCGTCCGACCAGGAGGTGGGCTACGAATTGCGCCGCGGTTCCACCATCATTGCATCCGGCACCAGGCCGCTGGTGGCGGGTGTGAACCGGATCATGTTCCGCGACCGCGCTGCCGATGCAACGGTGCATGAGTATTCGCTGTTGATCCGCGGGCCGGAGGACGACCCGGTGCCGGAGAACAACGAGGCCCGCCTGCTGGTGTCGGTGGAAGGCGCCCGTCCCATGCTGGCGATTTCCGCTGCGGGCGGGCAATCCGGCCTCGTGCAACTGCTGCGCCGCGGCGGCCTGGAGATCGAGGCGCGCATGCCGCAGCAATGTCAGTGGACCCTGGAAGAGCTGGCGCGTTACTCCTCCGTTCTCATTGAGAACGTTCCTGCCAACGCCATCGGGCCCACCGGCATGGAAACGCTCGCGTCCTGGGTCGAGGATTCCGCCGGCGGCCTGATGCTGACCGGCGGACAGAAATCCTACGGGCCCGGCGGTTATTTCAAATCGCCGCTCGATCGCATCATGCCCGTCTCGATGGAGATGCGGCAGGAACACCGCAAGATGTTGCTCGCCATCGCGGTGGCGCTGGACCGGTCCGGCAGCATGCAAATGCCCGTCAGCGGGGGCCGCGTGAAGATGGATCTCGCCAATCTCGGCACCGTCCAGGTGCTCGATCTCCTGTCGCCCATGGATGAGATCGGCGTGATCGCCGTGGACAGCTCGCCGCATGTGATCGTCGATCTCGACACGGTGGAACGGAACGCGGGGCAACGCGGCAGGATCCTGTCGATCGATTCGAGGGGCGGCGGCATTTTCGTGTATGAAGCGCTGTCGGCGGCTGCAAGCATGTTGCTGAAAGCCAAAGCCCAGACGCGGCACATCATCCTGTTCGCCGATGCGGCGGATTCGGAGGAGCCGGGCGCATACGTGCAGTTGCTCGAGAAATGCCGCGAGGCGGGCGTTACGGTCAGTGTGATCGGGCTTGGAACCGAAGCGGACGTCGATGCGAACCTGCTGAAGGATATTGCCGAGCGGGGCGGGGGCAACTGGTACTTCACCGACAGCCCGGAGGAAATTCCGAGATTGTTTGCCCAGGACACATTTACCGTGGCGCGGAGCACGTTCATCGATGAGCCCACGCCGATCGAGCTGACGGCGGGCTTTTCTCTGTTAGGCTCTCCGCCGGCAGAGTCGCCGCCGGCACCGGCGGGCTACAACCTGACCTACCTCAAACCCGAGGCCAACCTTGCCGCCCGCACGTTGGACGAGTATGCGGCGCCCTTTGTGGCGTCCTGGAACGCCGGGAACGGACGGGTCCTGTGCTTTATGGGCGAGGCGGACGGCAAGTTCAGCGGCGAATTCGTGCAATGGGCGCAGATTGGGGAATTCTATGCGACGCTGGCGCGCTGGACGGCTGGCAGGCGCCAGCCGCTGCCGGACGATCTGTTGCTGACGCAGGAAGTGCGGGATGGCGTCTGTCTGGTGCAATTGCACCTGGATCCGGACCGGCAGATGGATCCGTTTGCCGCCTTGCCGCGCGTGAAGGTGCTGCACGGTCTGCCCGGCGCGATCCCGGGACGGCAGAATATTGAGCTTCAATGGAAGAGCGCCGACTTGCTGGAGGCCACGATCCCGATTTCGGGGAAAGAAACGTTGTTGAACACAGTGGAGATCGACGGGCAGGAGCCGGTGACGCTGCCGCCGGTGTGCCTGCCGTATTCGCCCGAGTTCGCGCCGGACCAGCCGGGCAGGGGAATCGCCGCGCTCGAACAACTCGCGGCGGCGACCGGCGGGAAGGAACGGCTCGAAATCCCGCAGATCTGGGCCGATCTGCAGGCGCGTCCGCGGTTTGTGAACATCAGCCCGTGGTTGCTGGTGACCGCGGTGATTCTGTTTCTTGCGGAAGTTTTTGAGCGTCGAACCGGATTTATTTCGCGCTGGGTGCGCCGGCAGCCTGCGGCGCAGGCTGTTGAAGAGGAAATCTCGCCCGCGCCCGCCGCGGCACCGTTCTGGGCGAGATTCAAGTGGAAACGCCGGATGGCGGCTCCGAAGCCAACCGGAGCAGCCACGGCTTCCAGGCCGAGCGCGGAGGCGAAGAAACCAGCGCCGGCGGTGGCGGCGCCGGAACCTGCGGCCGAGTCGAGTCTGGATGCGATGCGCAAAGCCCGCGAGCGCGCCAGCCGGCGCACGACGCGCGAGTGAGAAAGGGGGGCGTACGATTTACGATTTGCGATTGACGATTGACGATTGACGATTGACGCGGGCGCCGTGTCATTGGGCGGCGAGGAGCGATCGGCTGGCGATCTGGAGTGCGGCTGCTACGTCAAAGGCATTTGAATGCAGGACGCGATCCGCGTGGTTCTCTTGGTTCGAACGGGCGTAACCTCGGTGAGTTGTGTTCCCGCCCCCGTGATTGACGCTTGTGATCCGAGGCCGTAAGGTGGGCGCGTGCTGAGGAAAACCAGGGATCGCTTTCCGATGATGAAGAGTTACGGATCATGAACGCCTCGCTTTCTCTGGACCGATTTCACGTTCTGGCACTGGGCGTTGGAAGGGCCTTTACCCGCTCGTGCTGTTGAAGGCCATGTCGGCTGTTCTTGCCAACGCCGCGATTCCGACGCTGTTCCCGCAGATGACCGTGATGGGAATTGCGCTGGTTCCTGTGGTGTTGATCGAGTCCGCGATCGTTTGGAAGCCGATGGCCATTCGGTTTCGGAAGGCGTTGGTGGATGTCGGGCTTGCTAATTTCGTCACGACGATTGTCGGCATTCCGCTTTTCTGGGTGCTGACGTTCGCTCTTGGACTTGTGGCTACGAGCGGAGGCACCACGGACAGGGATTCTCCGATCCGCATGCTGGGCAGCATCGCATTGGGTCTGACCTGGATTCCGGATTATCTGCCTTTATCGGGAGTACCCGCGCTGACCACCGCGCTTCTGCTTTTCGTTCCCTGTTTTCTGATATCGCTCCTCGTTGAATGGTGGGTGCTGATCCATTGTTGGACGGACAAGCGGCACCGGGCGGTGTTTCTGGCTGTTCTTCGCGCCAACGTCTGGTCCTGCCTGTTTCTGTTTGTCGCCGGCAGCCTCTGGACAATCAGCAACCTCCAGACGAGTTGAATTCGTCATGCCTGGTGTCGGCGTTCGAAGCATCCACTGCAGGCGAAAGGAGTTCACGTCGTTCAGAAGCGGCAGGGTTGCCGGCGGGAATTTCTGGCGTGATTCATTCCGGCCTTTTTCCCACACTGGCGCGGATGAGCAACAGGATCACGCGGGCGGTGGCGCTGTGCCTCGCCTTCGTTTCGTGCCAGGGCGCCCCGATCGAGGCCGCCCAGCCGGATTCCACGGTTTACCTGTTCAGCACGTTCAAGGAACCGGAACAGGACGGACTGCGCTTCGCCTACAGCTTCGACGGTTATCACTGGACCAACGTCCCGGGGCTGTTCCTGAAAGCGCGCGTCGGCGGCGGGATCATGCGCGACCCGAGCATCGTTCAGGGGCCGGACGGCACGTTTCACCTGGTTTGGACGACGGCGTGGCGCGGGGACAAGGGATTCGGGTATGCGCAATCGAAGGACCTGGTGCATTGGTCGGAACAGAAGTTCATTCCGGTGATGGCGCACGAGCCCGCCACGGTGAACGTGTGGGCGCCGGAGCTGTTCTACGATCGGCGTGAGAAGCAGTTCATCATCTGCTGGGCATCGACGATTCCGGGGCGCTTTCCCGACTACCTCGAGACGCCGACGAACAATCATCGGATGTATTTCACCACAACGCGGGACTTCGAGACGTTCACGGCGACGGAGCTCTTTCTGGATCCGGGCTTCAGTGTGATTGATTGCCGGATTCTCGATGCGGACGACGGTTATGTGCTGTTGTTGAAGGACAACAGCCGTCCGCAGCGGAATCTCCGGGTGGCGTTCAGCGACTCGCCGCTGGGGCCGTGGAGGAATATCTCCGAGCCGTTCACCGACAAGCTTACTGAAGGACCGACGGCGCTGAAGATTGGCGAGGACTGGCTGATCTACTTCGATTCGTATGGAACGCGCGCGTATGGCGCTGTGAAGACGCGCGACTTCAAGACGTTTACCAACGTCACGGCGCAGATGACATTTCCGCCGGGCTTGAAACATGGAACGGCATTTCAGGCGACAAGGCGGGACCTGGACCGGTTGCTGCGATTCAGCGCCGAGCCGGCGACGAACGCGCGCCTGCCGCTGGTGACGCCGTTGTCGAAGGAAGAGATGGAAAGGCGTTTGAAGCAGATCGACACGGTGGCGACGCGAGGCCCGTTCCTGCCGAACTGGGAATCGCTCAAGCAGTTCCAGGCGCCGCAATGGTACCAGGACGGGAAGCTGGGCATCTTCATCCACTGGGGCGTGTATTCGGTGCCCGCGTTCGGGAACGAATGGTATCCGCGCAACATGTATCGCCGCGCAGACCGCGCGTTCCGGCATCACGTGGACACGTATGGGCCGCAATCGCAGTTCGGATACAAGGATTTCATCCCGCAATTCACAGCTGAGAAATTCAACGCGCGCGAGTGGGCGCGTTTGTTCAGGGAAGCCGGCGCGAAGTACGTCGTGCCCGTGGCGGAGCATCATGACGGGTTTCCAATGTATGACAGCGATTACACGGAGTGGTCCGCGGCGAAGATGGGACCGAAGCGGGACGTGCTGGGCGAACTGGCGCGCGCGTTCCGCCGCGAGGGACTGGTGGTCGGCGCTTCGACGCACCGCGCCGAGCATTGGTGGTATTTCGACCAGGGCATGCTGTTTGATTCGGACGTGCGCGACACGAACTACGCGGGCCTTTACGGTCCGGCGAGCAGCCAGCGCCTCGCGGAGAATCAGTCGGCGCCCCCGGACAAGGAGTTCCTGGACGACTGGCTGTTGCGATGCTGCGAGATCGTGGACAAGTATCAGCCGCAGGTGGTGTATTTCGACTGGTGGATCGCGCAGCCGGCGTTTCAACCGTACCTCAAGCGGTTCGCCGCCTATTACTACAACCGCGGCATCGAATGGAAGAAGGGCGTTGCCATCAACTTCAAACGCTGGGAGGGTGAGTCGTTTCCGGAAGGCGCGGGCGTGTTTGACGTTGAACGCGGGCGACTGGGCGACATCCAGCCGCGCCTGTGGCAAACCTGCAATTCCGTGTCGCGCAATTCCTGGGGTTACATCACCGATCATCAGTACAAGAGCGTCGATCACATCCTCGATGACTTCATCGACATCGTCAGCAAGAACGGGGCGCTGCTGTTGAACATCGGCCCGAAGCCGGACGGTACGATTCCGGAACACGAGCAGGAGATGCTGCGGGAACTGGGCGCGTGGTTGAAGGTAAACGGGGAAGCGATCTACGGAACGCGGCCATGGCGGATTTATGGCGAGGGTCCGACGTCGGTGGTGGCGGGGTCGTTCTCGGACACGCGCCGGCCGCCGTTCACGAGTGAAGATTTCCGGTTCACGACGAAGGGCGACACGCTGTATGCAATTGCGCTGGCGTGGCCGGAGGACCGGCGGCTGGTGGTGAGATCGCTGGCGAGCGGATCCGAGCATGTGAACGGGCGGGTGAAGCGGGTTCGGCTGTTGGGCAGGCGCGGCTCGTTGAAGTTCGAGCAAACGGCGGAGGGACTGGTGGTGCAGCTTCCGGCGGAACCGCCGAGCAAATACGCCGTGGCGCTGGCGATCACAGGGCTCGAGTTTTGAGTGCCGCGATCCTGGATCGTAAATCCGGATGGTTTGGGAGACGCGTGTGCGGAACCCGGAGTCGCTGGCTTCGTTCACGTGCTGCGGCTGAGGACAGCCGCGCTCCAAAATATGACTTATGTCTGAATGGAAATCCGATGCGGAGTTGTTCGATCTGATCCGGCGCGAATTGTACACGCCCGTCGTGGGCGACATCCTGGATGCGCTGGGTTTTGCGCATCAGTTTCTGCCGCAGCCGATCCAGCCGATGCGCGAGGACATGAAGGTGGCCGGGCGCGCGATGCCGGTCCTGATGATCGATGTGTACGGGCCGCAGCGGCAGCCTTTCGGAAGACTGACGGAAGCGCTCGATCAGTTGCAGCCGGGCGAAGTGTATCTGGCGAGCGGAGGCGAAATGCGCTGCGCCTACTGGGGTGAAATCCTCACGGCCACGGCGAAGAAACGCGGCGCGGTCGGCGCGGTGATCAACGGCTTTCATCGAGACACCCCGCGTGTGCTCGAGCAGGACTGGCCGGTGTTCAGCCGCGGCCGGTTTGCGCAGGACTCCGCTGTGCGCACGCAGGTGGTGGATTATCGCTGCCCGATTGAAGTGGGTCAGGTGCGGGTTGAGCCCGGCGACCTGGTGTTCGGCGACCTGGACGGCGTTGTGGTGGTGCCGCGCAAGGTCGAGGTGGAAGTGGTCGAGCGCGCGCTGGCCAAGGCGCGGGGAGAGAAAGTGGTGCGCAAAGCGATCGAAGGGGGCATGAGCAGCACGGAAGCGTTCAGAAAATACGGCATTCTATGAATCCAACCATCACAGCATTTGAAACGTGGCGGTGCCGGCGGCACGAGAGCCTCTTCGATTCGGCCCGCACGGGCCGCAGCCCGATGAACTGGGACGTGGTTGTTCTGCGGTTGCACACGGACGCCGGATTAACCGGTCACGCGACGGCGATTGCCGCGCGTTCGAGTGTGGTCACGCAGGCCTTCCTGCAGGAGACGATCGCGCCGGTGGTGCTCGGGCGCCGGGTGAGCGAGCGCGAAGCGATTTATCACGAGCTGTGGACGATTGACCGGCACATCACGTTTTTCCCGGTTTACCTGCCGGGGCCGGTGGACGTTGCGCTGTGGGACATCGCCGCCCAGGCGGCCGGGCTGCCGTTGTATCAATACATCGGCGAGTGCCGAACCAGCCTGCCGACGTACGCGAGCAGTTTGTTCATGCCGAATACGGAGGATTACGTGAACGAAATGCGCGCGTATAAACAACGCGGGTTTCCGGCGTACAAAGTGCACCCGCCGGGGCCGTGGCGGAAGGACATTGAGATCCAGCGCGCGGTGCGTGAGGCGGCGGGGGACGATTACGTCCTGATGAGCGATCCGGTGGCGGAGTATTCGCTCGAGGAGGCCATTCGCGTGGGGCGGGATCTCGAGCGGCTGAACTATCATTGGTTCGAGGAACCGTTCCGGGATTTCGAGCTGGCGAAGTATGCGAAGCTCTGCGCGGCGCTGGACATTCCGATAGCGGGGACGGAGACGACGCGCGGCGGGCCGTACGGCGTGGCGCAGGCGATCGCGTTCAATGCCGTGGATATCGTGCGGGCGGATGTGTCGTGGAAGCCCGGCGTGACGGGCGCGTTGAAGATCGCACATCTGGCGGAGGCGCACGGGCTGCGGTGCGAGATTCATTGCACGACGATGGGGTTCATGGACATGGCGAACCTGCACGTGAGCTGCGCGATCCGGAATTGCGAATACTTCGAGCTGCTCGTGCCCGAGGAACCGTTCCGCTTCCCGATGAAGGACCCTTACCCGATCGATGCCCAAGGGATCGCCCATGTGCCGCAGAAGCCGGGCATCGGTGTGGAGCTCGACTGGGATGCCATCGACAACACGTGTGTGGAGCACAAGATCACGAAAGTGGGATGAGGCGTGGCGTCGGCTGACGCAAATGATTGTTTCTCCGGCTTCGGCCGCTTTGATTTGAGGATGTCGGGAGCGAGGTGGATCGAGCGGCTTCTTTTCAACGCCAAGGCGCCAGGGGCGGCTTAGGGCAAAGGTCTGGACCACGAAAGGCACGAAAGGACACGAAAAGAAAGGCTTGGTCTCACGCAAAGACGCGAAGACGCGAAGGGGCGAAGGAGACGCAGGGCTGAAAGCCCATAACATGACAGCCCAGGGCAACGCCCTGGGTGAGAGTCAGGAGTATCCCAAGCCCTGAAAGGGCGATACATCCATGCGAACGGAAACGTCTTCGTTGACCACAAAGAGCGGTTGTTCGTGTTTGCTTTTCAGAATTTCCTCTGTGCCATTCCTGTTTTGCGGTTAAATAGCGGCGTGGCGACTGCCTTTCAGATCCATGCGGCCGATAATGTCGCGACGCTGCTCGAGGATGGCGCGGAGTCGAGCGTCGTTCAGGTAGTGGGCGCCGGGTCCGGCGAGATCCGTCTGTCAAATGCCATGCCGCGGGGGCACAAGGTGGCACTCCGGGAGATTGGCGCTGGCGAGCCTGTGATCAAGTTCGGCGTGCGCATCGGGCACGCGCTTGAACTGATCCCACGCGGCGCCTGGGTGCATCTGCATAATCTGGCCAGCGATTATGACGCGCGCTCCGGATCGCTGGACCTGCGTTCCGGCGCGCCGACGGACACGTCTTCGGCCTATGTCTGACCTGCAAACGTCGTGGACAGGTTATCTCCGTGCGGATGGGCGAAAAGGCGTCCGCAATCTCGTGCTTGTGATCTACACGGTGGAATGTGCGCAACACGTGGCGCACGCGATTGCGACAGACGAGGAGGACACGCACGTGATCGGGTTCCCGGGCTGTTACGACAATGCCTATGCGATTCGGTTGATGCTGGCGCTGGCGCGGCACCCGAATGTCGGCGCGGTACTCGCCGTGGGGCTCGGCTGCGAATACATCCAGCCGGAGAAGATTGCGGACGTGGTGCGCGCTTCCGGAAGATCTGCTGAATGGTTCTTCATCCAGCAACAGGGCGGGACCACGCGCTCGGTGAATCTGGGCAAACAGCTCGTCGCGCGCATGCGGGAACAGATCCGGGCGGAGACGACGCGCGTTCCGATGACCCTTGCGGACCTCACGGTCGGCTGTGAATGCGGCGGTTCGGACGGCACGTCGGGGCTCGCGGGCAACCCGAGCGTTGGCGCGTTCTTCGATCTCCTTGTGGACGCGGGCGGGCGGGCCATCTTCGAGGAGACGGTGGAAATGATCGGCCTGCGCGAGCATCTGTTGGCGCGCGCGGCTTCAGCCGAGGCGAGGCAACAGCTCGCCGACGCGTACGACAAAGCGGAACGCTATTGCAAGTCCGTTCGGCAATGGTCGGTGTCGCCGGGCAACTTCGCGGGCGGCCTGACGACGATTGAAGAAAAAAGCCTTGGGGCGTTTGCGAAGAGCGGGAGCCGTGCGATTCAGGGTGTGATTCGCGTTGCGGAGGCGCCGCGCGGCCCGGGGTTGTGGGTTTTGGACAGCGTGCCGGACGAGCATTTCATGCAGTTCGGCTATACGAATCCGAACGACACGGAGGGGATCATGGATTTGATCAGCGCGGGTTCGCAGATCGTGCTGTTCGTTACCGGTCGCGGGAGTGTGATCGGCAGTCCGATTGCGCCGTTGATCAAGGTGACGGGCAACAGCGCCACGTATCGGGCGATGGAGGAAGACATGGATTTCGACGCGGGGCGGGTGTTGACGGGCGAGCTCACGATGGCGCAGGCGGGGCGCGAACTGGCCGGGCTGGTGGCCCGTGTTGCGGCCGGGGAACCGAGCAAACCCGAGCGGCTGAATCACCGCGAGTATTTCATCATGTATAAACATCAGAACACGCCGGCTCTGGAAGCCGGTTGCCGGGCATGAAAGACAACATGGAACAGGTATTCCGTCTTGAAGGACAATCGGCCCTGATCACGGGCGGCGGCACGGGCCTCGGATTTGGAATGGCGCGCTGTTTCGTCGCCGCCGGCGCGCGGGTGGTCCTGGTGGGGCGGCGCCAGGCGGAGTTGAAGAAAGCCTGCGACGCGCTGGGTGAACAGGCGGTTGCGTTGGTTGGCGACGTGACGCAGCTCGAGAAGGCGCGGTCGCTGGTGGACGAGGCCGAGCGGCTGGCTGGACCGATTACCATTCTCGTGAACAACGCCGGGGTGCATCTGAAGAAACCGGCGGTGGACACGAGTGACGCGGAGTTCGCGAACGTGTTGCAGACGCATTTGTTCGGCGCGTTTGCGCTCACGCGCGAGGCGGGCAGCCGCATGATCGAGCGGCGTTCCGGCTGCGTTCTGTTCACGGCATCGATGGCGTCGTTCATGGGTCTGCCGCAGATTGTTGCGTATTCGGCGGCCAAGTCCTCGTATCTCGGCGTGGTGCGCACGCTCGCGACGGAATGGGGACCGCATGGCGTTCGCGTGAACGCCATCGCTCCGGGATGGATTGCGTCGGAAATGCTCGATAAGGCGCTCAGCGGGGATCCGGAGAGGAAAGCGAAGATCCTCGGGCGCACGCCGCTGGCGCGGTTCGGCGAGCCGGAAGACATTGGTTGGGCGGCGGTCTATCTGTGCAGTCCCGCGGCGAAGTTCGTAACCGGTGTCATTCTGCCCGTGGACGGCGGCGCGTTGGACAGCTTCTGAGTTATGTGGAAGGCGAACTGGGAGGAAACGAAGCAGCGCTTTGTCCGGTGGTGGAACCGCGAGGGATTGGTGGTCGGAATGTGGGGCGCGCCGGAGACGGGCCGGCCCGTGCATGAGGTGGCGGAGCCGCCGGCGGTCCCCGCAACGATTGAGGAACGCTACTGCGACGCCGCGTATCGCGCGGCAGAGAACCACTATCGGCTGTCGCGTTCTGTGTTTCCTCTGGATGTGCTGCCCATGGCGAACACGGATCTTGGGCCCGGTTCATTGGCGCTCTTTCTCGGTTCACGCCCGGACTTTGCGGAGGACACCGTCTGGTTTCACCCGTGCATGGAACACGAAGCCGAGCCGGAGAAGCTTCCGCCCTTGCGCTTTGATCCCGGGAACCCGTGGTGGAAGCGGACCGAGGAGATTGTGCGGCGTTGCGCGGAGCTGGCGCGCGGCAAGTACCTCGTCGGCTGTCCCGACCTCATCGAGAACGTGGACGTGCTGTCGTCGTTGCGCGGCGCGCAAACCCTCTGCCTCGACATGATCGAGCGCCCGGGCTGGGTGGAGCAGAAAGTCCGGGAGATCAACCAGGTCTGGTTCGAGGCGTATCAGCGGATTTACGACATCATCCGGCTGGAGGACGGGGGCGCGGCGTTCGGGGCGTTCTTCCTTTGGGGTCCCGGGAAAACGGCCAAGCTGCAGTGTGATTCGTCGGCGATGTTTTCGCCGGCGATGTTCAAGCGGTTTGTGGTTCCAGCGTTGACGGAGCAATGCGACTGGCTGGATTACTCGCTCTACCATCTGGACGGCACGCAGGCGATGAAGCATCTGGATGCCTTGCTGGCGATCGAGTCGCTGGATGCGATCGAATGGACACCGCAGGCGGGGATTGAAACGGGCGGGAACAGGCGGTGGTACGACCTCTATCGGCGCATTCTGGGCGCGGGGAAAAGCGTGCAGGTGGTGAACGTGGAGTTGAACGAGGTGGAACCGTTGCTCGAAGCGATCGGGACGAAGGGCGTTTACGTGATGATCCAGTTCAAGGACGAACGCGAGGCGGAGCTGGTTCAAGAGCTGATCGCGCGGTTCCACTGACGCTTCCTGGAAAACAACATCCGGGGAACGGCGAGCATTCAACGCCCAGGGGGGATTTACGAATGACGCTTTACGATTGACGCGCGTGCGGGTGATTCGCCGGTTGCCCGTGAACAATCCGACCGGGACAATTCCGCGCGCATATGCGACAGGAATTGTCCTGCGAAATTTGCCAAATACCGTCGCGCCTGAAGCTTGCGAAGGCGAGCCTTTCTGATCACGGGACAATTCTGCGCGCATATGCGACAGGAATTGTCCCGGTGCGCGGTGGCGGGGGGGACCGACGACGGCTCCCGCCTTCGCCAAGCTTCGGCGCGGCAAGCCTGCCTTCGCCAAGCTTCGGCGCGGCAAGCCTGCCTTCGCCAAGCTTCGGCGCGGCAAGCCTGCCTTCGCTGAGCTTCGGCGCTCGCCCTGCCGAGCGACTGCCTGGAACCTGGAACCTGGGATTTGCATTTTGAGGTGCATTGTCACCATTGCTCGCTTTTGCGATAGTCGCGGCTGTGCCTGTTCAGAATCGGATCGTGAAGGTGCAGAAGCGGAACCGCGCGCTGGTGCGGTTCGACGCGGAGCGGATCTATCGCGCCATTCTGCGCGCGGCGCAATCCATAGGCGGCTTTCGCGAGGATTATCTGCCGGGAACGAACGACCGGATTTTCGACGCATACGGCACGGACGAGCGGATTGCGGAGTTTCTCGCGGACACGGTGGTCATCTGTCTGAACTCGGATCCGCATCATCTGATTTCGAACTTCCCGCCGACGATCGAAACGATCCAGGACGAGGTCTTGCACGCGTTGCGGAGTTACGGTTTTCAGAACACGGCCGATGCGTATGCGTGTTATCGCTGGGGCCGGCACTGGTTGCGGGAAGGCGCCATCACGCGGGAGCAGTTTGTCGGCAACGGGTTTCTCCGGTCGGAAATGGAGCGGTCGCTGACGTGGAACCGGGCGCACGGATGCGACACGGTGGCGGGGTTGAACGAGATAGTGCGCAGCGGGCGCACGCGGGAGCTGGTGGAGGCGTCGCTGGCTGAGTACGAGAAGTCGCTGGATGACGCGGCGGCGAAGCTGATCGCGCGGCTGAACGCCGGGGATGCGGTTCGGATGATGTGGGTGACGGGCCCGAGTTCGTCGGGAAAAACCACCACGACGGTGAAGCTGACGGAGCGGCTGGAGAAGGAGGGGTTGCGGTTTCTGATGTTGAACCTGGACGATTACTTCTGGCCGCTGGTGGAGCATCCGACGGACTGGATCAACGATCGGAATTACGAGACGCCGGAGGCGCTGGACATTCAGTTGTTGAACGGGCATCTGCGGGGACTGCTGGAGGGCCGCACCGTGGAGAAACCGTTTTACAGTTTCAAGGAGGGCCGGCGCATTGGTTCGAGGCCCATCCGGCTGGAGCGCGGGCAGATTCTGTTGCTGGACTGTTTGCACGGGCTATATCCGCCGATCACGGAAGGCATCGATGCCTCCGCGCAATTCCGCGTGTATATCGAAGCGCAGAACATGCTTTACGAAGGAGACGGGAGCAGCGGGCGCCTGACGCGGTTCACGGATCTGCGGTTGATGCGCCGGATGCTGCGGGACGCGCGTCATCGGAATCACACCCCGTTACGGACGATCCTGCACTGGCATTACGTGAGGGCGGGGGAGTTGTTCAGCATCATTCCGCTGAGCGGCCTTGCGGATCATGTGTTGAACGGGGGATTTCCGTTTGATTTGCCGGCGTTGCATCCGTTCTTCAGCGGGCCGGAGGGGTTGCTGCCGCCGCCGGAGGCGTTTGAACCGTACGGCGGGTTCCTGGACGCGCTGATCCGGTATGAGCGGGTGAAGACGCTGCTCGAGAGCCTGCATGGATTGACCCGGGAGGAGGTCGCGGGGTACGACCTGATTCCGGGTGACGCAGTGATCCGGGAATTCATCGGAGGCAGCACGATCCGGATTCCGCATAACGAGTGAACGGCAGTGGCAGGTGTGAGGAGGTCGCCGGGCTGAAAGCGTCGGCTCGTCAAGCAGGATGCGTGACGCCATGCGAAGCGATTTATCCAGTAGAAAGCCGCCCGGGCTCGTGCTAAATAGAGCGCGTGCTGAACGCCGAAGAACGATCGAGCGCGCTGCCTGAAGCGGGGCAGTTCGGCCGTTTTTACCTTCAGGAACTGATCAACAGCGGCGGCATGGCGGACATCTGGCTGGTCACCGATTCCCGCAACAAGCCCTATGCGTTGCGCCGGATGCATGAACGTTACCGATTCGATTTCTTCGCCAAACGCCGTTTCCTGCGTGGCTGTGAGATTCTCGCCACCATCCCGGACCACGAGCAGATTATCGGTTACGTCGAGCACGGGAAGATCAAGGGGCAGCCCTACCTGCTCATGGAGTACGTGGAGGCGGACAACTTGAAGGAGTTGTATGCCCGGAGCGACCCGGTGCTGACAGAGAACGTGGCGCAGATCCTGATCGACATGGCGACCGGGCTGGAGCACATGCACGAGAACGGCTACATGCACCTGGATTTCAAGCCGGAGAACGTCCTGGTCACCCGCAACGCAGGGGTTCGCCTGGTGGATTTCGATCTGGCGCAACCGATCTCGAGCAGGCCGATCAAGCTGAAGAAAAATTCGGGAACGCCGGCCTACATGGCTCCCGAGCAGTTACAGGGCGAACCCATCACGCATCAGGTGGACATCTTTGCCTACGGGGTGGCCGCTTACGAACTGTTGACCAGTCAGAAGCCGTTTCCCGGCGACACCCCGGCTGAAATCCTCAAGCGCCAACTGGACCGGAGCGACTTCCGGAAACCGCGCGAACACAATCCGGACATTCCCATCGCGATGGAGAAGGTGATTTTGAGATGCATCGAGACGGACCCGGCCCGGCGGTATCCGTTCATGAGCGTGATGGCGCGGGAATTGCGCGCGGCGCTCTACGTCTGATTTACCGGTCCGCGGCGTGGAACGTCGCCACCAGGGGGCGATGGTCGGAGGCGACGCCCCAGTTCGGGATGGCCAGCACGTAGGTTTCCTCCTTCACCCATTCGCGCGCCAGTCCCGGGCTGATCAGGATGTAGTCGATGCGGCTGTAGGTGTCTTCCACGCCGTAATGGTGGGTCCAGGTGATATTGCGCGGATCCCAGTTCGGGTTGGGGGGCGGCGCGTTGTCGCCGTTCTTCTCGGCGGGGCGCGTGTCGATGAGGCGCGTGCTGCCGCGCCCCAACAACGTGCGGATCGGGGGCGTATCCTTTGTGCTGTTGAAATCGCCGAGCACGATGATGTTCGCATTCGGGTTGGCCGCCAGGCGCTTATCCACGATGCCGCGCAGGATCTTCGCTTCTTCGAGGCGCATTTCCGCTTCGTCCGCTTCCGGGATGGGCCGTTGGGATTTCAGGTGCGCGGTGATCACGGTGAGCGTGTAGTTCGGGTTGATCCGCACATCGACCTCCGCGAAGCCGCGGCTGGTGCGGAACCGGCGGCCGCTGAGGAGGAAGGTCGCGTTCGTGTGCGGGCGGCGCGCGACAAACGGGAACCGGCTGAGAATGGCGACATGGATGTTCGTGTCGAATCCGCCTGCGAGTTCCCAGTGGGGGAGGTCGAGGCCCTCGGCCTTGAGGGAGTCCCGCAGTTCGAGGAGCGCGCTGACGCTGCCGATTTCCTGGAGCGCGATGATATCGGGTTTGAGAGTGCGAATGCTTTCGCGAACCCTGGCTTTTGCCTCGGGGGACTTGGTGACCCGACGGGTTTCGGTGGGTCTGTCGAGGTAGTTTTCGACGTTGTAGGTGGCGACGCGAAAGGTCTGGGCGCCGGGCGCGGCCGAGGAGGCCAGCAGGATGAGGAAAACCAGGCAACCGTGCAGAAGCGGATGCATGGCAGCGGTAATAGCGGGCGGGGCGGGCCAAGTCAAAATCCAACTGACCGCGGAGATAGTTTTTGCAAAGCGGACATCCGCTGCTAGTTTCAGGCCATGCCAAAAGCTCTCCACTCAACGGCAGGCCGCCGTCGTCATCCGGAACAGGAGAACGGCGCTGCGGTGATGCACGACAAGCAGAACGAGCGGGATCATCGCGAGTTAAGGATCGACAAGGTGGGCGTTCGCGGGTTGCGGTTTCCGATTCGGGTGCGCGACCGGGCGCATGTATTTCAGAACACGGTGGCGACGATCGGGATGTTTGTGGATCTGCCGAAGGAGTTCAAGGGGACGCACATGAGCCGGTTCATTGAAGTGCTCAACGCGCACGGGGACCTCATTCATGTGGAGAATATTTCGGACATTCTGCATGCGATGCAGCAGAAGCTGAACTCGGCGACGTCCCATCTGGAGATTGAATTTCCGTATTTCATGTCGAAAACGTCGCCGGTGTCGCGCAAGAAAAGCCTGATGGACTACGTGGCGCGGTTTGACGCGGCGGCGTGCGGGCGGGAGATCGATTTTGTGCTGACGGTGAAGGCGCGGGTGACGACGCTGTGTCCGTGCTCGAAGGCGATTGCGAGGTACGGGGCGCACAACCAGCGCGGGCTGGTGACGGTGGCGATCCGGTCGTCGAAGAACGTCTGGATCGAGGAATTGATTGAGATCATTGAAGCGTCGGCGAGTTCCGAGCTGTATGCGCTGTTGAAGCGGCAGGACGAGAAGCACGTGACGGAGCGGGCGTATGAGAATCCGGTGTTTGTGGAGGACCTGGTTCGGAACGTGGCGTTGCGGTTGAACGCGCACCCGCGGGTGAGCGCATACCGGGTGGAGGCGGAGAATTTCGAGAGCATTCACAATCACAACGCCTACGCCTGCATCCAGAAGGGGTGGGAGGCGCCGGGGCCGGTTGCGCCGGGCGGCCGGAGCGGCTAAATATTTTCGGATTTTAGTGGAATATTTGTTTTCCTTTGCTACATTCGCGCACCCTCGGCGGGATGAGTGGCATTCCGACGAGAAAGAAACGAGTTCAACGCATCAAACCAGTCAGTGAAGTTGTGACAACGAAAAAGAAGAACGAAAAGCCGGCAGCGAGGTCGAAGACCGCCGGCCTCGCCACTGCAGCCGCGATTCTCGGCCGTCCGCTCGCGCAGAGCGGCAAGAAGAACGGCGATGTGAAGATCAAGCCGGAGTGGCGGAAGTATTACGATCGTTTGTTGGAGCTTCGCGAGCAGTTGCTGCGTCAGATGGACGGCCTGGCCAAGGAATCGGCTCAGGAAATCAGCGGTTACAGCCTGCACATGGCCGATTCCGGCACCGACAACTTTGACCGCGATTTCGCGCTCAGCCTGTTGTCGTCGGACCAGGACGCGATCTACGAAATCGAGGAGGCGCTCAAGCGAATTGAGCGCAATACCTACGGCATCTGCGAACTGACGGGTAAACCCATTCCGAAGGCGCGTCTCGAGGCGATTCCGTGGACACGGTTCACGGTCCAGGCCCAGGCTCAACTCGAACGCGAAGGCGCGTTGCGCCAGCGGCGCCTCGGCCAGCTCGGCACCATCGATTCCGTCGGCGTGGCCGAGGTGGAAGCCGACGATGACGAGCCGGACGACAAGGTGAAAGACAAGGATTAGTTTTATGCCACGCGAAATTATCACCCTGGAATGCACGGAAGCGCGGAAGGAGGGCAAGCCGCCTTCCCGCTATACGACTACGAAGAACAAGAAGCTTCATCCGGAGAAGCTGGAGCTCAAGAAGTACAACCCGTTCCTGCGCCGGCACACCGTGCATCGGGAGATCAAGTAACGTCTTATGCCCCGGAAAACCCGCACTGACAAACCCGAGCGACGCGGCGGCCGAGGCCGTTCGCTGTCGGAACTGCGAACTCCCCGTCCGAAGCCGAAGATCGACTTCACGGTGGACGCTCTGGACTACAAGAACGTGAACCTGCTCCGCCAGTTTGTGACGGACCAGGGCCGCATCCTGCCGCGGAAGTACACCGGTCTGCCGGCGCACTACCAGCGGCGGTTGAACCGCGCGATCAAGCGGGCGCGGCAGATGTTGCTGATGAAATAGGTCCGGCCCCGCGCGCCGGTGCGGGCGGGGCTTTTTTCGGTGCGCCAATTGCAAATCGTTTGCAATTGGAGCGGAAACCTGCTTTCGAGCGCGGACAAGCGCCCGGTTGGATGTCGTATGGATTACCTGATTCTGCTGTCGAGCATTCTGCTGGGGGTTGTCACGGTATTCGCCTTCAAGCTGCACGAGCCGCAGCACGTCAAGCTGTTCAACGCGTTCACGGGAGCGTTCCTCCTGTCGCTGACGCTCCTGCATCTGTTGCCCGAGCTGTTCCACCTGCCGGAGGGATCCGGGGAGCATTACGCGATGCTTCTCGGGGCGCTGATGCTCGGCGGGTTTTTCGTCCAGCTCGCGCTCGACTTCATTTCCATGGGCATCGAGCACGGCCATGCCCATCATCTGCACGGGCATGCGCCCTACGGGGTGGTTGCCGGGCTGTGCGTGCATGCCTTTGTCGAGGCCATGGCCCTTGGCGACGGGGATTCGACGCACGACCCCGCGTCGCGCCACCTGCTGCTGCTGAGCATTGTGGTGCACAATTACCCGGTATCGATTGCGCTGCTGGGCATGCTGCTGCACTGGGGCATGACGCGGGGGAAGGCGATCGGTGTGCTGGGGTTGTTTGCCGCGATGGCGCCTTTGGGGATGTTCCTGAGCAGTTCGGTGCCGTTTCTGATGGAGCATTCGCGCGAGCTCATGGCCGTTGTCATTGGCATTTTCATGCACATTGCGACCACGATCCTGTTCGAGAGCGGTGACGTGCACCGGATTCGAATCGGGAAGGTGCTGGCGATTGTGCTCGGGACAGCGCTGGGAGTGGCCGCAGTTCTGTTGGAGTAACGAGATGAAGCCGCGGAAACATCGTCGCGCGCGTCTGGATCTGCCGAGGATAGCGGAGCGGTTTCGGAAGAAGGCGCGCAAGCTGACCGGGCCGCGCCGGGCGATTCTTGTGGCGCTACGCGAACGGGGCGGGCCTGTGACCCCGCGCGAGATTTTCCGAGCCCTGGAGGGGCGGTGCGACCTGGCGACCGTTTACCGGTCCATGCACCTGCTGGAGACGATGGGGATGGTCAAGCGATACGACTTTGGCGACGGCCAGGCTCGATTCGAACTGCTGGAGGAGGGTGACGACGGGCACCATCATCACCTGGTCTGCCGCCGGTGCGCCGATGTGGTGGAGATCGAAGGATGCCTGATGTCGGATGTGGATCGGCAGGTTGCGGAGGCGAACGGCTTCAAAGCCGTGACGCACCGGCTCGAATTTTTTGGAATCTGCCCTGAATGTCAGGGATCAGATTCGCGGGGCGAAAACGTCACAGATTGAGCGTGGCGTTTTTTGCCCAGGCTGCTGTTACTGACCTGTTGTTTTTCAGGCCGGCTCGTCCGCGAGCCAATCGCCCAGGTGCAGATACTCGCGAACTTTGCGGCGCTCGTAGCGGTGTTTGATCGCTTTTTTGGGATGGTTATAGGGTTTTCGGAAGGGATGTTTCGGGTTTCTCACCGCGTCGTTGATCACATCCAGCGTCTTGCTCATATCAACTTTTCCTTTCTCAAGCATTGCCAGCGTGAACAATGCCAACCGGGCTTTCCCTGGAGGGCCCGGCCGGATTCCGGCCTGGCATGCTTTGGTTCAAGCGCTTACTTATTACGACCACGGCGATGGCGGTTTATTCAAAAATTCATTCGTGATCATGCGCGTCACTCATACCCGGGGCCTGCGCCGGTTTGGCGCGTTTCGTTTCGAGGCGTTTGGCGGGATGTCTCTGATTTTCTGCTTGGGCTTCGGCGCAAAAATGCGATTTATTGCGCATGCCTTCGCCAATGCCGCCGCTGGATCGGTTTGAAAAGTTTGACGTGCGACAATTGATCAGCCGCGGGATCGAACCTTTTCCCGAGATCCGGCGCAGGGTGGATCAACTGTCAGCCGGCAGCGGTATCATCATTATCGCGCCATTCCTGCCTTCGCCGCTCATCGAGAAACTCGGTTCCGAGGGATTCGCGTCCAAAGTGGAGCGGGGCCGCGGGAGCGATTGGGTGGTTTACTTTTGGCGTGACCTTGATTGAAATGCAGGCATGCCCTCCGGACTTGCAGAACTGAAACAGATCGCCCTCGTCAACACGCTGCGCAGTTGCCAGTTGTTTACCGGTCTGCCTCAGGCGGACCTGGAAAGCATTGCCGCCGTGACGGTGGTGAAGTCGCTCGAAAAGGGCGATTACCTGTTTCACGAAGGGGATGTGGCGCACGGCTTTTACGTGGTCCAACGGGGCGCGATCAACGTGCATCGGGTGAATGCGGCCGGGAAGGAGCAGGTCATTCACGTGTTTCGCGCCGGGGATTCGTTCGCAGAAATCGCCCTGGCGTCCGACACCGGCTACCCTGCGGATGCGCGTGCCATCGAGCCGAGCCAGGTGCTGCTGATCCAGAAGGCGGGCATTCTCGACCTGCTCAAACGCCGCCCTGAGCTGGCCCTGCGCATGCTGGGCTCCATGAGCAGCCATCTGCGCGTGCTTGTCGGGCAACTGGAGGACCTGACGCTGAAGGATGTCGAAACGCGCCTGGCCAACTGGCTGATCAAGCGTTGCCCGGATCCGAGGTCGGAACAGCCGGTGACCATTCACCTCACGATGACGAAGCGGGTTCTGGCCGCCGAGCTGGGAACCATCAGCGAGACGTTTTCCCGAACACTGGCCAAGTTTCGGGAGCAAAGGCTGATCTCGGTGAAAGGCAGGACTGTGACGGTGCTCTCGCCGGCTCGCCTGAATGCCTTGCTCCGGAAGAATCTCGGTGAGTAAGGCAGAGGGGCGGGGACGGCGAATTCTGCAACAAGCCAACACCGATCGCCGCAGGCGGGGCAGCTTCGTACCTCGCGGGCTCTCATTGGAGTTGAACGGACCGCAGTCGCGCTCTCGATTGCTCCTATGACTCGTATGCGGACGAATTGCGGCGACGAGGCGTTGCCGGCCCTGAAAACCCGTGATTTGCTCGATTTCATATCTTTTTGATTTGGGTCAAGTTGCCCGACCCGGCCAGGTGACACATTGGAGGCGTTATGGAAAAGCCAGTGATCGACGCCGAAAAGGGCAGCGTTTTATCGCTTGAAAAGGAAACGCGTTTTGCGGCCAACGGGATTGTCAGCCGGACCCTGTTGCGCACGGAAACGATGCGCGTGGTGCTCTTTGGTTTTGCCGAGGGGCAGGAATTGACCGAGCACACGTCCACGCAACAGGCCATTGTGCAGATCCTTTCGGGTGAGTGTGAGTTTTCGTTGGACGGCAAGCCGCACGTTCTGCGCGCCGGGGACCTGGTGTATATGCCGCCGAACCTGCGTCACGCGGTGCGGGCTCTCACGCAATTCTCCATGCTGCTGACATTGTCAAAGCCCGCGCCGGCCGCCGACGCTGCGCACGCCGCGGGACAAACCGCCTGAAGGAGTATGAACACGGTCGAATTGGACGTTCGAGACGACATCCGGCAGGGTCGCGAGCCTTTTTCGAAGATCATGGCCGCGTTGGACGGGCTGGGCAGCGACCAGGAGTTGATGTTGATCGCGCCGTTCGAACCGGTGCCGCTGTTTGCCGTGCTGGCGCGGCGAGGATTCACCTACCGTGCCAATGAGGCGGGGCCCGGCGAATGGCGAGTTGCGATCTGCAAGCCGGGAGGCGGCAAGCCGGGGCCGAGCGAGCCTGCCGGTCCGGCGGCTGCGCGGAACGCGCCGGCGGTTCAGGGCATCGAGGGCAATGGAAGTGGCGACGTAACGACGGTAGAAGTGGATGCCCGGGGACTGGAACCGCCGCAACCTCTGGTCACCATTCTGGAAGCCCTTGCGACATTGCCCGAACGAGCGGTGCTGTTGGCGCGGACGGACCGGCGGCCGATGCATCTCTACGCTGAATTGGAGGCGCGCGGTTTTGTTGGTCGCACAGAGGAACAGAGCGATGGAAGCTTCGTTACCCATATCAGCCGGAGCTGAGCGGACGGTGGCGCGTCCGGCGGCGGCTCCGGCGAGCCTTGCAACGCCGGCGGCCTCGGTGTCGCTGCCGTTGCGCTTCATGATGACCGGGCTCCTGGCGCTGATGGCCGGTGTGATCTGGCTGACGGTGCAACCGACGGTCTTGTCGCTGTATCACTATCACCAGAATGTGATTGCGGTGACGCACCTGTTTGTTCTGGGCTGGATCACCACCGTGGTGATGGGGGCCATGTATCAGCTCGTGCCTGTGGCGCTGGAGACGAAGCTCTACAGCGAGCGCCTGGCGAAGTGGCAGTTCGTCCTGCACGTCATCGGCTTTGCCGGGATGGTCTGGATGTTCCGCGAATGGAACATGAAGCAGGTGGGCCATTTCGGATCCGTTCTTGCGTTTGGCGTGCTGCTGTTCATCTACAACATCGTTCGCACGCTGCTGCGTGTTCCCAGATGGACGGTCGTCGCCGGCGCGGTTTCGGCGGCGCTTGCCTGGATCGGTCTGACGGTTGTTCTCGGATTGCTCATGGCGACACTGAAGACCGGCCTGGAGACGGAAACAACGTCGCATTCGGCGGTTGTCGCGTTCATGCAAAGACTCCGGGCCGCGGCGAATACCCTGTCGCATTTCGGCGCCATCAGCACGATGCACGCGCACGCGCACCTGGGGGTTGTGGGTTTCTTCACGATGCTGATTGTCGGGGTGTCGTACAAGCTGGTTCCGATGTTCACGCTCAGCGAGGTGCAAAGCCGCCGGCGTGCGGCGCTGTCCATCGTGCTGTTGAACCTCGGACTGGCGGGGTCGGCGGTGACGATTCTGAAGAACAGCCCGTGGCGGATCGCCTTCGGGGGAGTGCTGGTGGCGGCCCTGGCGGTTTTCGGTTGGGAGATCCGGGCCATCCTGCGCGCGCGCAAGCGGCGGGCGCTGGACTGGGGGCTGCGGCACTTTCTGACGGCGCTGGCCATGCTGATTCCGACGTCCGTCCTGGGAGTGATTCTTGCCTGGCCGGGGCTGCCGCTGACGCAGCGCACCGGCCAGTTGGAGAACGTTTACGGATACCTCGGCATTGTGGGCTTCGTGTCGCTGGCGATTATCGGGATGCTTTACAAGATCATTCCGTTCCTGGTGTGGTTCGGCACCTACAGCCGGCACATCGGACGGGCGCGCGTGCCGGCGCTGGCGGACATGTATTCACCCCGGCTCCAGGTGTGGAGTTACTGGACGTTTCTTTCCGGATTGCTGGTCACATCGCTGGCGACCTTCTGGGCGAGCAACGCGATGATTCGGGCGGGCGGCGCGCTGGTTCTGTGCAGCGTGTTCCTGTTCGCTGTCAACGTGGGCTTGATCCTGCGGCATTACTTCCGTCCGCAACTCGCGCCGTTGGCTGCCCCAAAAACCGTTCAAAAGGCTGTCACATGAACACTCCTCCGCTGACCGAAGAACTGGTCCTCGACACGCTCCGGCAGGTGATCGATCCGGAAATCGGATTCAACATTGTCGATCTCGGCCTGGTTTACGACGTCAGGATCGACAACGGTTTCGTGAAGGTGCTGATGACGCTGACGACGCCGGGCTGTCCGATGCACGACAGCATCTGCGAGGGCGCGCGCCATGTGTTGCTGGGGCTGGAGCAGGTGAACGACGTGGACGTGCAACTGGTCTGGGACCCGCCGTGGAACCCGTCGATGATGACCGAACGTGCCCGGCAGGCGCTGGGTGTGACGAATTTTTAAAACGCATGAAGACACAATCCATACCAAACCTCATCGGACCCGATCGGATCATGGACGTTCGAGAGATTCCGTGTTCTGTGAAGCACGGGTTGATCATACAAGCCTGGCGCGAGATGCCGGTGGGCCAACACTTCATCCTTGTGAACGACCACGATCCGGTGCCGTTGTACTATCAGTTTGCCGCGGAGTGGCCGGGAACCTTCACCTGGGAACACCTGCTCAAGGAACCGACGGAAGTGCGGGTGAAGATCACGAAGATCAAGCCGACGGAAACGGGGGCGGCTGAAACGCCGACCGCCTGCGGTTGCTCGCCTGCCTGACGGACGGCAAGCATTCAACATCCAACATCCAACGAACGGCGACGGCGTTGGGTGTTGAGATGTTGGGAGACCTGCATCGGGGCGCGACCTTCAGGCTGCTCGGCGTGCGATGGCACGGCGATGGTGGAATTGGAATTCGGACGTTTGCATGCAGGCGCACGCTCAAGCGGCATAAATGCCGCGCCCCGGAGTGGACAACCGAGTAATCGGTCGTCCGCGGTCGGAGCTTCAGCAACTTCGTGAAAAAGCGCCGGAGCGCCACTCGCCGCGAGTGCGGCTGGCAACGAGCTTCAGACCGGCGTTCTCATAGGCGCGCTGAACCTCTCTGAATTCCGTTTTCAGGATGCCGGCCAGGACGAGGGTGCCACCGGGTTTCAGACGTGACAGGATTTTTTCGCGCTGAGAGACCAGGAGCGTCGAAATCAGGTTCGCGCAAACCAGATCGTACCGGCGCGCGCTGCGAGACCGAAGGTTCAACAGGTCGGCGTGTTGAATGGCGACCTTGCGGTGCACCTTGTTGAGACGCGCGTTCTGGCGCGCAATCCGCACGGCGTCCGGATCATTGTCGATCGCATGGACAGGCGTGTAACCCAGTTTCGCCGCTGCGATGGCGAGGATGCCGGAGCCGGTGCCGATATCCAGGAACGAGGCCGGACGTTTTCCCGGCACAGCAATTTGTTCGAGGCAGAAGCGAGTGGTCGGATGTTGTCCCGTGCCAAAGCTCAGGCCGGGATCCAGCAACACCAGGGTCTGCCCGTGCACCGGCTTGCGCGGATCCCATGTCGGCTTGATCAACAGCCGCGTGCCGATCGCAATGGGTTTGAAGTGTGCTTTCCAGGATTCGGCCCAATCGCGCGGTCGCATGTGCCGGATCCGGACGCTGCCCTCGCCGATGTTCAGCCCGAAGCGCTGAATGGTCTGAAGGCCCTTGCGCAACCGAGTCTGTAGGGCGGCAGCAGGCTTGCGGGTCGAATACACGGTGACGACGGTCCGGCCGCTGTCGGCGTGCGTCCAGGACGTTGGGCCGAGACCCGTGATGCGTGCGAGCAACTCGGCAACGGCCTCTTCCGCCTCTTTCGACGTGCGGATCGAGAGAGCCCAAAGCGATCTGGCGTTCACGGGCGTTTCGGCGCGGTCAACTAGCGCAACGCCTCCTGCTGGGCGGCGAGCAATTGCTCGATGCCGGTCCTGCCCAGCGACAGCATCCGGGCAAGCTGCGCCTCGGTGAAGGTCGATTCCTCGCCAGTGCCCTGGAGTTCGATGAAATCCCCGGCGGAATTCATGACGAGGTTGAGGTCCACCGAAGCCTCGACGTCCTCCTGATAACAAAGGTCGAGGAGGGCCTCGCCATGGACGATGCCGACGCTGACGGCGGCCACGGCATGGAGGAGGGGATTTTCGGTGAGCTGGCCGTTGCTCATCATGCGCCGGATCGCAAGTGAGAGAGCGACGTAGGCGCCGGTGATGGCGGCGGTGCGCGTGCCGCCGTCCGCCTGGAGGACATCGCAATCGACCCAGATGGTCCGCGGTCCGAGTTTTTCCAGATCGATCGTTGCCCGGAGCGAACGCCCGATCAGCCGTTGAATCTCCTGGGAACGGCCATCGATCTTGCCCCTGGTGCTGTCGCGCGGTTTCCGTTGCAGGGTGGAGTAGGGGAGCATCGAGTACTCGGCGGTGATCCATCCGCCGGTAACACTCTGTTCCTTCATCCAGCGCGGGACGGCTTCCTCGACAGTGACGCCGCAGATGACGCGCGTGTTTCCCCATTCAATCAGTGTCGAACCGGTGGCGTGCGGCGCGATGCCGTTCCGGAACGTCACGGGGCGAAGCTGATCCGCGCGACGCTGGTCGCTTCGGAGTGCGGTCGTCGAAGTCGAAATGGTTTCCGTCATGAAGGGCGTCAACTGACGAAGCTGTAATCGTAGGGCGCCCGCATCTCGCGCGCGATGTAACGATTCGCATCGGCGGCATTCTCGCCCACGAACGTTTCCTTCGCCGGATCCCACTCGAGGGTCCTGCCCAGACGCAGCGACGCGACAATCAGGTGCCCCACACTGGCCGAGCGATGTCCCACTTCGACCGGGCACACCGGATCCTTGCGGGAGCGCAGGCACTCAAAGAAGTTGCCCATGTGATTGCGGCTCGTGTGGAGTCGAATGGCATCTTCCGGCAGCGGTTCGCGAAGCAGATCCCTGTTGCTGGCGGTGATCTCCTCGCGATTGACCCAGATCCAGCCTTCGCTGCCTTCGAAACGGATGCCGTTGCGCTGGCCATCCTCTTTCAGCACGGCGCCATAGGGGCTGTCGTCGGGAGTCGTTCGAACCCGTTGAATGACGCCGTTTGGCCAGGTGAGGGTGGCTTCAAATTCGCTGGGAGTGTTGTATCCGCCGGGGATGGGCGGAGTGATCACGCGGCTTTCGATGCGGGTGGGGCCGTCGAGCCCGAGTGCCCATGCGGCTATGTCGTTGTGATGCGCGCCCCAGTCGGTCACCGGGCCGCCGGAGTATTCCCACCACCAACGGAAATTGGCGTGGCAGCGTTGCGGCACGTAGTCCACTTTTGGCGCCTGGCCGAGCCAGAAGTCCCAGTCGAGCGCCTCCGGAACCGGGGCCGTCTTGAACGGACCCTCCCGGAGCCCGGCAGGAACCCAGACATGGATCTCCTTGAGTTTTCCGATGCGTCCGTTGCGGACGAGCTCGCAGGCGAGCACGAAACGCTGGCTGCTGCGTTGTTGCGTGCCGGTTTGAAGAATGACCCCGTTTTCGCGAACCGCCTGGATGGTTTTCCTTCCTTCATCGATCGTGAGCGTCAGCGGTTTCTCCGCGTAGATGCCCTTTTTGGCTTTCGCGGCCGCGATGTTGATCAATGTGTGCCAGTGATCCGGCGTTGCCTGGATTACGGCGTCAACATCGCTGCGTTCGAGCAAGCGGCGAAAGTCGGTGAACGCGGCCGGTGCTTTTCCGTTGCGGGTGAACTGCCGCACGGCGCCATTGAGATGATTCCTGTCCACGTCGCACACGGCGACGATGTCGCCAAAGCGCATTGCGTTTCGGGCATTGCCGTTACCCATGCCGCCGCAACCGATCAAGGCGATGCCGGGTCGATCGTTCGGGCTTGAGACGGCGGCCGCGCCGGACTGGGCGGCGGCCTCCTGTGCTTTCACGAACCAAAGCGGGAGTCCTGTGGCAGCCGCGCCGGCGGCGCAGCGTGAGAGGAACGAACGGCGGGAGATATGAACCGGCTTGTGAGTGCACTGTTTCATGGCGTTCATTGAACGTCGGTCGTGACCTGCAGGTCAAGTTGAACTCTTGAACCCTCTGCAACCTGCCGTTGCATGGGACACGGCGAGCTTCTACGCTACCGTCGTGATTGCGTTGCTCGATTACGGTTCAGGCAACCTTCGAAGCGTCCACAAGGCGCTTTTGAAGGCGGGCGCGGACGTGCGCATCGCGCGGCGGCCGGAGGAAGTGGAGGATGCGCAGGCGGCTGTGCTGCCGGGGGTGGGGGCGTTTGACGATTGCATTCATGCGCTCGAAAGGCAGGAATTGCTGGAGGCAACGCGGCGTTTCATCGACTCGGGACGGCCGTTCCTGGGCATCTGCGTGGGGTATCAGGCGTTGTTCGAACGGAGCGAGGAATTCAACAGTTCGGCGCCGGGACTGGGCGTCTTTCGCGGGAAGGTGGTTCGCTTCAACGATGCGAATGGGTTGAAAGTTCCGCAGATCGGATGGAACCAGCTTGAGAGTGTCCGAACGGATTGTCCGCTGTTTCGCGGCGTGGCGGAGGGCAGTTACGTGTACTTTGTGCACAGTTATTATCCCGAGCCCGCCGATGCTTCGATTGTTGCCGCATGGACAACCTACGGGGTGAGGTTCGCTTCGGCCATCTGGCGGAACAATGTGTATGCAACGCAGTTTCACCCGGAGAAAAGCCAGGCGGTGGGGCTGCAACTGCTGAGGAACTTTGTCCAGCTCGCAGCGGCTTGACGACGTGGCCAGGGCACGAGCCTGGGGTGTTCGAGCAGGTCACACTCCTGGAAATTCAGGTGCGCCTCCCTCTGGCGAACCCTCTCTGAACTCCACGCAGCCGCCCATCGACTCGTGCTTGCCCTTGGGGGAAGGAGGGCTTTGGGTCTGTGTCCGGAATTATTCGGATGGACAGATACTGCAGAATGTGAACTCATGATGCGGGTTTTGGATAAGACGTGTTGCTTCTCCTTGGTATCACTGGCAAGAGGAATTACGTCTGATTAACACGGAATAGCAAAGAACCCTGAATATGAGCACAAATCAGAACAGAAGGTGGACCCGAATTGGTTTGCGGAGTGTGGCGGTGGCCGGTGTGGCCTGTGCCTGCACTGCGAGCGCGGATCTGATTCATCGATGGGATTTCAGCGTTGACGCCATGATCTGGTGGGCGGCGCGCATGGGACGCTGATGGGGCCGGCGACGGTTTCCGGCGGACAGTTGCGCCTGAACAATCCGGATTTCAGCCCGAGTTCTTTTGTGGGGGGCTGGCTCTCATTGCCGGCGAGCATTCTGCCGTCGAGCGGCAGTGTGACGATTGAACAGTGGTTTACGTTCACCGGTTCCGGGTTCTACACGGAGGCGTGGGCGTTCTCGGATCGGGATGGTGGCGCCAATCCGCCGGGGGCGACCAGCGGACAGTATCTCATGCATACGATTTCGAATCCGCAAGGCGGTCCGGTTCCGGAGGCGGGCGGGTCGAGTGTCGCGCAATCACTCGCCGGTTACGGCGATGGCGCCGAGACCCGCGCGTACAGCACCACGCTGGGCCTGGGCTTCGATGGTGGGGGATATCTGGATGACGGCCAGACCTACTTCTCGGCCGTCGTGATCGACGGCGACGCCGGGACACTGAGCTACTATGTGTATCGTGTCTCGGACAGCCTTGGCGGGCTGCAATCGACAATCCCCGCCATTCCGCTGAGTTCGTACAGCTTCACGGAGGCGTTCATCGGCCGTTCGCCGTTCGACGGGGACAACTGGACGTCCGGTTTCGTGGACGAGTTCCGTATCTTCAATGAAGCGCGGACGCCCGAGCAGATTTTCGCCGATTTTCAGGCGGGGCCGGACACGATCATTCCGGAGCCGGGCACGCTGTCGCTGTTGGGACTGGCGGGCGTGGGACTTCTGTCCCGGCGCCGCTCCTGATCGGGACGCAGTTTTCAGCGAGTAACAAAGGCAGGCGAAAGCCTGCCTTTGTTTATTTCTGTGAGGCGGCCGACAGGGGTGCGACCGATGGATCAGCGGTCAGGCGTCGGCCAGCCGGTATCTGCGCGTCTCTGCGGCAGATGGAAGGTGCCAAACGGCGTTGTCAGCCTTGCTTTTTCCTGGCGCGTTCCCGTGCCCAGCGCGCCCTTGCGGCGGCGGCAATGCGGGCCCGGCCTTCAGGCGAGAGACGCCGGCGTTTCCGACCGGGAGCCGCTTTCGCGGCGGGAGTTGAAGATTGATCGCCAAGGATGGCAGCGAGTTCGCGCTGCAGCTTTTCGATACGGTCTCTGATGGCAGCAGCTCGCCGAAGCTGAGCTGCCGTGGGATACGTCATACTCATAAAGTCCTGAAATCATCCATGTCGTTGCGTGCAAGTCAAGCAGGTGCAAGCAGATCTTTCTTACTCTTCTGACCTGCAAGGCTTGACTCTTGTCCGGATGTGCTATGTTGGCTACGTTCCTGCGCACTCACAACCAGGTTGCAGGAACTATTGTCAGGAACCAATAACAGGATTGATATGGCACACGAACTACCTTCACTACCGTACCCGAAAGAGGCATTGGAACCGCACATTGACGCAACGACGATGGAGATCCATCACGGGCGGCATCACAAGGCGTATGTGGACAATTTGAACAAGGCGATTGCCGGAAACGCCGCGCTGGAAGCGAAGTCGCTGGACCAGTTGATCAAGGAGGTTGGTTCGGTGCCGGATGCCATTCGGGGGGCCGTGCGGAACAATGGCGGCGGTCATTGGAACCACACGTTTTTCTGGCGCATTCTGGGTCCGAATGCCGGCGGCGCGCCTTCGGGGCCTCTTGCGGACGACATCAAGGCGACGTTTGGGAGTTTTGACGCGTTCAAGGAGAAGTTTGAGGCGGCGGGGCTGGGCCGTTTTGGCAGCGGCTGGGCGTGGCTGGTGGTGAACAACGGGAAGCTGGAGATTGTCTCCACCGCGAACCAGGACAACCCGCTTATGGGCAAGGAGATCGCAGGCGCGGCCGGAACGCCGATCCTGGGCGTGGACGTCTGGGAGCACGCTTACTATCTGAAGTATCAGAACAAGCGCGCGGACTATCTCAAAGCCGTGTGGAACGTGATCAACTGGAACGAAGTGACTCGCAATTACGAGGCGGCGAAGAAGTAACGAATCAGCGGAAAAAAAGCTGCTGCCCGGTCCACCGGGCAGCAGCGCCACTGTTTTGTGGTTAGTGGGGCGCTCGAGCGGTCCTTGTTCACGTTATGTGCCCCACCCCCCTTGTTTGCCCCGGGGCCAGACTCAAGCATCCACTCCCTTATACGGCCCGCCCCGAGGATTCTTTCAGAATCTTTTCTTCTTTCCGTTCCTTCAGCGCCGGGGCTATTTGGCGGCCAGCGCGGCTTCCACAGCGGCGGTCAGTTCCACTGAATCCGGGGTGACGCGCGGTTCAAAGCGCTTCAGGATGGCTCCGTCGCGTCCCACCAGAAACTTCGTGAAGTTCCACTTGATGTCTCCCTTGACCGGGGATGCGTCGCCGGCAAGAGCCGCATAGAGTGGATGCCGGTTCGGGCCGTTGACTTCGATTTTTTCAAACAACGGGAAGGTGACGCCGTAGGTGCTGGAACAGAACGCCTTGATCTCCTCGCTGGTGCCGGGTTCCTGATTGCCAAACTGATTGCATGGGAAGGCCAGTATGACGAGCCCCTGGTCCTTGTACTTCTGATACAGGGCTTCGAGGGTCTTGTATTGCGGCGTGTAACCGCACTTGCTGGCAACATTGACGATCAGGAACACTTTGCCCTTGTAATCGCCCAGCGAAACCTCCTTGCCGTTGATATCCTTTGCGGTGATCTCGTGAATCGTCGCTGCGTTTACATGTGAGGCTGAAGCGTACATAAGACAAAGCGTCAGAAGGAGGGCCAGTGATTTCATGGCAGGAGGTTCGTCGGGGCGGCGCCGGTTGTCAACCACCCCATGGCCGTGGTCGCCTTGTCCTTCGGATTCCATACGAAGGTTATCGTAGGCGATAGCCTGCGCGGGACAATTCCGCGCGCATATGCGACAAGAATTGTCCCTGGCGGACGTCGGGTTGCTGATGTAATTCGTTCGCTTGCGACTATTTGTGAAGATCTGAGGCCAGTGAGCCTCTGGCTGCTCCGGGACAAATCCGCGCGCATATGCGCGCAGAATTGTCCCGGATCGTGGTGTTGGGCGCGGGGTTATTCGACGGATTTGATTTCGTCGTGGAACACGGCTTTGGAGAGGTCCATCGGCTGGCGCCGGATGGTGGCCAGCGCTTCGCGGCGCGCCTGGGCTTCGTTCCGGGCCGGCACTCGCACGCAGGTTTCCAGCGTCGCGGTGCGGCGAATGATCACGTCAAATTCACGCGTGGCGGGCCGGCGGCGGACCGGACGCTTCCGAGGCGGACGCATTGCCGGAGAGACAGGGTCGCGCGGCATGGACTGGCGCACCAGATCGTAGCGGATGCCGATCACGCGCGATTTTGGCGCGGACGGCAGGGATTTTGGGAACACGAGATACGAAGCGTGGGCGTTCCGGTGGAATCCGATCCTTCCGAAGTCTTTCCGGGCGCTTGCCGGCTCCTGGACGATGGTGAGGACGCGGTTTTCCTTCACGGCTTTCATGAACTCGCGATTGCGTTCGGGGGTGGTCCAGAGGGTCACGATTTCCGGATTTCCCGAGCGCTCGACGAGCTGCCTGAAGTGGATCTGTTGCGTGGCCATGCCTCTCAATTTTTCGTTCCGGCGCAATCCGGTCAATAGGGGGCAGTACGGTCGTGCGTGAGTTCCTTCAACCCGGCCTGTCGAAGTGAATGGTGACAGGCTCGCGCGGCCGGGCGGCCGCCCGGTTGCGGAGAAAAGAGAAAGAGAGGCTGTTATGGCCAGTTACACTTACGAAGCCGTCAATGCGCTCGGAGCACGGATGGCCGGCACCCTGGACGTGACGGATCAGGCCGAAGCCTTGCGGCGCGTTCGGGAAATGGGCTTGTTTCCAACGAAGCTTGCCGAAGCGCGGAGGGTGGCACACTCAAGAACTGTCAGGTCCCGTCGCTTTTCCTGGAGCGCGCTCGGGCAGGTCACGTTTCCCGGCACGGGATCGCGTCTCCGTCCGCGCGCGCTGACGGTATTCACGCGGCAGCTCGCGACGTTGCTGGACGCGGGGATGCCGCTGTTGCGCGGTTTGCGGACGCTGGAGGAGCAGGCGGAAAGCGTTGTATTAAAGCGCATCATCCGCGAGATCGGTGCTTCGATTGAGAGCGGCAGTTCTTTCTCGGAGGCTCTCGCGGCGCATCCGAAGGTCTTTAACGGGTTGTATTGCAATATGGCGCGCGCGGGAGAGCTGGCGGGCGTGCTGGAAACGACTTTGCGGCGGCTGGCGGAATTCATGGAGAAGGCGGAGCAGATCAAGGGCAAGGTCAAGTCGGCCATGTTTTATCCCGTGGCCGTTCTGTTCATTGCCGCCGGCATCATGGTGGTGCTGATGGCGTACGTCGTGCCGAAGTTCCAGTCCGTTTTTGAAGGCTTGCTGAACGGGGTGGAGATGCCGCGATTCACGATGCTGATCGTTTCTTTGAGCGACTTTTTGAGAAGCCATGCCATGGAGGCGGGGATCGGGGTGGTGGGGTTGGGGACCCTGTTGACGCTGGGGTTGAAAACCCGGTGGGGACGGCGGGTTTTCGACGGGCTGAAATTGCGAATGCCGGTTGTCGGGCCGGTATTTCGCAAGCTCGCCATTTCGCGGTTTTCGCGAACACTCGGCACGCTCCTGAACAGCGGAGTGCCGGTTTTGCAGGCATTGACCATCGTTCGGGATACCACCGGCAACGTGGTTGTGAGCGACGTGGTTTCCCGGATTCATGACCGCGTCAAGCAGGGTGAAACGATATCGGCGCCGCTCCGCGCTTCGCGCGTTTTTCCGGCGATGGTGGCGGGCATGGTGGATGTGGGCGAACAGACCGGCGCGCTGCCGGACATGCTCATGAAGATTGCAGACGGCTACGATGACGAAGTGGACAACGCGGTGGCGGCGATGACGCGGCTGCTGGAGCCGATCCTGATCGTATTGCTGGCGGTTGTGGTGGGCAGCATTGTCTTCGCGATGTTTCTGCCGCTGCTCGTTGTGATGGAAGACGGCTTTGGCGGGCACGAGATGCCGGACTGAGGCCGGTGAAGGTTTCGCGGCGCTGGTGCCGGAACGGCTGAACCTCGGGAAGCTAGCCGGCGCACAGCCGCGCGATGTCGTTCCGTTGCGCGAGAAGTCGCACGCGGCGGCGCGACCATCGGGAGAAGCCGTGATGGTAATCCGCGATGGTGATGGCGCGGACGAGGTCCTCTTCGACGAGCGCCTGTCTTTCGTGGGAGGCGGCGTGCCAGCGTGCCAGCCACAGGATGATCGGATACAGCAGCGCAAGGCTGCGAAACCCTTCGATCAAAGGAGCGTTGTGAAAGGCGCGGCCGCAAAAGCCAACGCTTTGTATTTTCATTCTGAAATAGCGGGTGAGCGCGGCGTCGAGCGAAGGCGAGAGCCGCGATGAGACCTGTTCCACCGCGGAGAACGGGACCGGCTTGAGCTCCGGCCGCATTTCCGGCGTGGAACCTGCGGCGCGAGCAAATCGCCAGAGCACCCGCAGCATTCTCCAGCGATAACGTCCGGGCCGGTTCATGTCGTGGACGGTGATTGCGCGCGCATGCTCGCCCACCATCATGCGGAACAGAATCCGCCCCGTGCGGCTCGGCGGCTCCAAGGGCACCGGAAGAGAAGGGAACCTGCGCGCCGCGCTCCGGACCATCCCTTCCAGGATTTCTTCCGCCGTATTCCCGTCAACCCGGTCCAGCTTGTCCCGCTCAATCGCATCGAGCCAGTGCAGCGTGCGGATGAGTTTGAGCGCGGTGTGGTCGGAGGCCGGTGACATGGAGGCGTCAAGCCATTTTATGAAACGGCGGAAGTGCGCCCAGTCGCCGTCGGGTGCGTCGGCGATGGGCGGCGGCGGCTCCTGTTTGAAACCGGGAGGCACGACCTCGGCGGCGAGCTTCTTCAGGTCCGTCTCGCGGCTGGTGAGAGGTGTGCCGCGGTTGGCCGCCGCTGACGGGCAACTGAACCGCAAGCCCACGACCAGAGTGCCGCCCACCGGAGTCAGCGTGAGCGGATACAATCGGCAGGCGAGCGGCTTCGCGTCCTCGCCGAATTTCTCGTGAATGCGGCATCGCCCCTGTTCGTTGAGGAAGACGCAGGTTCCGTCGGCCCGGTGGTTCAGCCTGAAGTAGTCCTGTTCGGCGACGATCATGGAATCCGGGTCCACGCCGTTGGTCGGTGACCAGTTCTGGTTTTCGATGCGTTCCTTTTCCGCGGGGGTGATGCGAATGAGGAGCTGGTTGCGGCAGCAGTCGGTGCAGCTGTGGCAGCTCCAGTTCTGGATAACGGGGATGTGAAGGGGGAGCGGCTTCATCCGGCGCGGCCGATGGTAGGCGAGGCGCGGGCGGGGAAAAGGCAAAATGCTCCGGGCCGGCCGTGAAATGGGAGGCAAATAGATGTTGCAACGGGAAAGCCCTTTGCTATATTCCGCGCTCCGTTTGCCCCGGATGGCGAAGCGGGGTAGAATTTTACCGATTTTAGACGCGAAATGCCGACAATCAATCAACTGGTCCGGAAGGGCCGGAACAAGATCAAGTATAAGTCGAAGTCGCCTGCATTGGAGAAGTCTCCATTTCGGCGCGGCGTGTGCATTCAGGTGATGACCCGCACGCCCAAGAAGCCGAACTCGGCGATGCGGAAGGTGGCCAAGGTGCGGTTGACGAACGGTTACGAGGTGATCGCGTATATCCCGGATGAAGGGCACAACCTCCAGGAGCACTCGATCGTTCTGGTGCGGGGCGGACGCGTGAAGGATCTGCCGGGCGTTCGTTATCACATTGTGCGCGGAACGCTGGATGCCGCCGGCGTGGAGAAGCGCCGGGTCAGCCGTTCGAAATACGGTGCGAAACGGCCGAAAGAGGCGAAGGTGCCCGCCAAGTAAGGGGCGGCAAACGGAACGACGATTCAAGACCATGTCCCGAAGACGACAAGCGACGAAGCGCCCGGTGGCGCGAGATGTGAAATACAACAGCACGCTGGTGTCCCGCCTGGTGAACACCGTGATGCAGTGTGGGAAGAAGACCGTTGCACAGAAGATTGTTTACGGCGCGTTCGACCGGATTGCCGAGAAGAATCCGTCGGCCAATCCGCTGGACATTCTCCAGAGAGCGGTGGACAACGCCAAACCGCGCCTGGAGGTGAAGGCGCGGCGCGTGGGTGGCGCCACGTATCAGGTGCCGGTCGAGGTGCCGGCAGACCGGCAGTTCGCTCTCGCGTTGCGATGGCTGGTGAATTTTGCGGATGCGCGCAAAGGCATTCCGATGAAGGACGCCCTTGCGGCGGAGATCATGGAGGCGTACCAGGGACAGGGGAATGCGATTCGCAGGCGCGACGAAGTGCACAAGATGGCTCAGGCCAACAAGGCCTTTGCGCATTTCCGCTGGTAGAAGCGTTTTTTCAATAATCGCCCCGAGCGCAGTCTTCGGGGCGTTTTTATTCATGTCCGGCGCCCGGGAAAAAAGGGCGAGAGAGGCGCAGAAGCCCGCCGTGAGATGAAGAACAGACGACAAAAGAGATTTTTTGAATATGCAAGCAACGATGGAAGCCACACCTGTGAACGCGCCGGGCCGCCAGTACGCCATGGAGCGCACGCGCAATATCGGCATTGCCGCCCATATTGACGCGGGCAAGACCACGACCACCGAGCGCATTCTGTTCTACACCGGGCTGATCCACCGGATCGGCGACGTCGATGACGGCAACACCGTGACGGACTGGATGGAGCAGGAACGGGAGCGAGGGATCACCATTACGTCGGCGGCGGTGACGTGTTTCTGGACTCAGAGGCAGACGAAGCCCGGCGAAGAGGGCATTTACAAGGCCTTCAAGGATGTGCCGCACCGGATCAACATCATCGACACTCCCGGGCACGTGGATTTCACGGCCGAAGTGGAGCGCTCGATGCGCGTGCTGGACGGGGCGGTGGCGGTGTTCTGCGGCGTGGCCGGCGTGCAGCCGCAGTCCGAGACCGTCTGGCGGCAGGCCACCAAGTACAAGGTCCCGCGCATTGCGTTCGTGAACAAGATGGACCGCACCGGGGCGAATTTTGAGAACGCCCTGAACGACATGCGCACCAAGCTCAAGGCGTATGCGTATCCTGTCTTCCTGCCGATCGGCGCAGAAGAGAAGTTCGCGGGCGTCATCGATGTGGTAAACCAGAAAGCCATCCTGTGGGGGCCGGGCGACCCGGTGAACGAGGGCCTGAATTACGAGGTGAAGGAGATCCCGGCCGAGCACCAGGAGCGCGCAAAAGCGGCCCTGGCGGAGCTGATCGACGCCGTGTCCAACAAGGACGACCAAATTGCGGAGCTGGTCATCGAGGAGAAACCCGTCACGCCCGAGGCGCTCAAGGCGGCCATCCGGCGCCTGACGTGCAGGATGGAACTGGTCCCGGTGCTGTGCGGTTCGGCGTTCAAGAAGAAGGGCGTGCAACCCCTGATCGATGCGGTGATCGATTACCTTCCGAGCCCGCTCGACATTCCGCCCGCCGAAGGCACCGAGCCGGGAACGGAGAACATTGTGAAGGTTCCGTCGAGCGACAGCGGGAAGTTCTGTTCGCTGGCATTCAAACTGTGGACCGATGCCTATGCCGGCAAACTCGTGTTCTTCCGCGTCTATTCGGGAACCGTGAGCAAGGGCGACACGATTTACAATCCGCGCACGCGCAAACGCGAGCGTGTCAGCCGGCTGATGGTCATTCAGGGCAATGAACGCAAGGACGTCGATCGGGTGTATGCCGGCGACATCGCGGCCCTGGTGGGTTTGAAGAACATCACGACGGGCGACACGCTTTGCGACGAGTCGTTCGACGTAATGCTCGAGCCGCCGACGTTCCCCGAACCGGTGATCAGCATGGCCATCGAGCCGAAGACGAAAGCCGACCGCGACAAGATGTCGGAGGGTTTGCAGCGGCTGGCGGAAGAAGATCCGACGTTCCGTTGTTACACGAACGAGGAGACCGGCCAATTGATCATTGCCGGAATGGGCGAGCTGCATCTGGACATCATCCGCGACCGGTTGTTCCGCGAGTTCAAGGTGGAAGCCAACGCGGGCGCGCCGCAGATCGCCTATCGTGAAACCATCACGAAGCCGGCGGACGGCGAGGGCAAGTTCATCCGCCAGTCGGGCGGCCGCGGCCAGTACGGTCACGCCATCATCAAGGTGGAGCCGAACGAGCGGGGCAAGGGCGTCGAGATCGAAAACAAGATCGTCGGTGGCGCCATCCCGAAGGAATACATCCCGGCCGTGGTCGATGGAATCCAGGAGGCGGCGAGGGGTGGTGTGTACGCCGGTTACCAGGTCATCGATATCAAGGTGCAGATCGTGGATGGCACGTTCCACGAGGTGGACTCCAACGAACTGGCGTTCAAGATGGCGGGCATTTTCGCGCTGAAGGACGCCTTCAAGAAGGCGGGGCCCATTCTGCTGGAGCCGGTGATGAAGGTGGAGGTCACCACGCCGGACGAGTACCAGGGCGATCTGATCGGCGACATTACCCGTCGCCGCGGGCACATCGTCAACATCGAGGCCAAGGGTGGCCAGACGATTGTGAACGCGCAGGTGCCGCTGGCGGAAATGTTCGGCTACGCGACGGCGATTCGATCGCTCTCCAAGGGACGCGCGTCCTACTCCATGGAGCCGTTGACGTTCGAGCAGGTGCCGACGGGCATCCTGAATACGATCCTGGACGCTGCCGCCAAGCGGCCCGCGGCGCGAAGCTGAGCTGGCGCGACGCCCGGGACAAGCAGGCATTCCTTGACAATAGCCCGCCGTTTCAATTTGGACGGCGGGCTATTTCGTTTCTACCTGCGGGGAGTCTTCTGGATTGACGCCGGCGCCGATTGGATGAGCGCGCCCCTGCGGCCGGGGACGAGCCGTCCGGCCCCTTGTCGTGTCGGCAAGACTGCGTGGCGCCGCGGGATCGTCATCGCGACCGCACTGCAATAGTGACTTCGCCGGGTTCGATACCGTCGGCTTCCGCGCGGAGTGTGATGGTTCCTTTTTCTCCGGTGGGCCGAAGGATGGCGAGGCAACGGCCCTGGAACGTTTCGCGGACCGGTGCCCTGAAACTCGCCGGTTCATTCGGCACCGCGCTCGCATGACCCGCGAGTTCACCGGCGCCTGTCACAGCAAACCGCACCGGCATTTTCGCGTCCGGCACGCGTGCTCCGTTCGCATCTACCACTTCAACGGTGATGTAAGCGAGGTCATTGCGATCGGCGCGAAGGGGTGACCTGTCTGCCGTCAGCTCCAGCCGATGCGGTTTGCCGGTTGTTTTCAATGTTGTTCGCGCAACTTCTCTCCCTTTATTCAAAGCGATGGCGCGCAACTCCCCGGGGGCATAGGGCACGGTGAATCGGAACGTGATGTCGCTGTCAGAAGGTTTTTCGGCGATGACCTTTCCGTTCAATTCGAGCCGAACGGTGTCGCATCGCGAATAGACTGATACCTGCAACGGCGTGCCCTCGTGTCCGGCCCAGTTCCAGCACTGCTGTTCGTTCGGCCATCCCCATGCACTGATGACTTCGGTGAGTCCGGGCGGGATGGGAGCGTGCACGAGCATTTCAATCGCACTGCGCCGCCAGAGCACGTCGCGATAGAACGACTGCGGCTTCTTGAAACCGCAAAGATCAAGATCGCCGCACCATGCGTTGAACCACGGCCAGGGCATGAAGAAACTGTTGGGCTCGTTGCTCAAGAGGCTGTGGGCGAGCCCGGATTCGCCCAGGTAATCCATCGCCGTCCAGACGAAATCGCCGATGACCCAGGGATGTTTCTCCACGAGAGACCAGTAGCGGAAGGCTTCTTTGGGATAGGATTCGGTTCCGAGGATGACGCGATCCGGATGGCGCGTGTGGTCGGATTCATAGCGTTCCGGAAGGTAGTTGTAGCCGGCGACGTCCAGGTGCAGGAACGCGGGATCGGAAAGGCGGTCCCAGTTGCGCGTGACGCGGCCCCAGTCATTGCAGATGGCCTGAGTGATGAGGCGGGTGGGATCGTGCGACAGCACCAGCTCGCGCAGGCGCCTGCCGGTGCTCGTGTCGCGGAATTGTTCGGGGATTTCGTTGCCGATCGACCACATGATGACGGACGGATGGTTGCGATCGCGCCGGACCATGGCGGCGATGTCGTGTTCGGACCAATCCTTGAAAAAGCGGTGGTAATCCTGCCGGTTGTTCTCTTTCGGCTCGTTCCATTGATCGAATGCCTCGTCGATGACGAGCAATCCGAGGCGATCGCATGCATCGAGAAACGCCGATGACGGCGGGTTGTGGCTGCTGCGAACGGCGTTAAAGCCATTGGCCTTCAGCAACTCGACACGGCGTTCTTCGGCCCGGTCGATGGCCGCTGCGCCGAGCGGGCCGTTGTCATGATGCAGGCACCCGCCCTTGAGTTTCATCGGCCGGCCGTTCAAACAGAATCCGCGCTCGGCGTCCACTTCAATCGTTCGGATGCCAAAGGCGGTCGATACGGCATCCACGGTGTTGCCGGCGACGATCACCTCGACATCGGCGGAGTACAGTGTGGGCGAATCCGGAGACCAGAGGTTCGGCGATCTCACCTCGACGAGTCGCTCGGCGGCGCGGGTTTCATTGGGGACGAGCGACAGGGTGCCTTCCGAGACGCCCATCGTTCTGCCGCGCGCGTCGCGCACCCTGGCGCGGACGATTGCGCGTTGGTGGGATGCGGTGCGATTGCGCACTTCCACCGCGACTTTCACCAGCGCTTTGTCCTTTGAAACCTGGGGCGTGGTGACAAACACGCCCCATGTCGGAATATGGATGGGGTCGGTGACGGTGAGCCAGACGTGGCGGTAGATGCCCGAGCCGGAATACCACCGGCTGTTGCGGCCTTCGTTGCGGGCGCGCACGGCGAGGATGTTTGGCCGGCCGGCGGGCGCGAGATGGTCTGTAAGATCAAACTCAAAGCTGGTGTATCCGTGCGGGTGTTCCCCGAGCCGATGCCCGTTGATCCAGACCTCCGCGTTCATGTAAACGCCGTCGAACCGCACCGTTACCTGCCTGTTGGTTTCGGCCAGCGTGAATGCTTTCCGATACCAGCCAATCCCGCCGACGGTGTGCCCTGTGAAATGCGCGTTGGCGCTTTCAAGCGTGTCGAACGGGCCGACGCGAACCGACTTCTTTCCGGCGGCAATCATTCCGCCCTCGCCGTTGCCGTCGAATACCCGCACCGCAAGCACGTCCGAGCCGTCGCCGCGAACGAGGCCCTGGCGAATCCGGTAGCGGCGTTCGTCGTTGTACGCGGTCCGATAGTCCGGCGGAAAGCATCCCGTTCCGCCAACGCGCTCGCCGTTCAGCCAGACCTCGTCCACATCGTCAATGCGCCCAAGCAGGAGATCGAAATCCCTTCCGCGGCATTCGGGAGGAATCTGGAGATTTCGGCGGAACCAGCCGTAAACGTTGTCGTTCGTGTGCCCGGAGTGTCGCTCCCAATTGTCCGGCAGCTTCACGCGCTCCCAGTCGCGGTCGTCGAAGTCGGGCGATTTCCAGTTGAGGTCGTCACCCGGATGGAAACGCCATTCGCCGGCGACCGCTTCGAGTTCCGGAAAGGCATGGGTCTTCGGCGGCAGATCTTCGATGCTCCAGTCGTGAGGCACATCGAGCCGGCGCCATTGGGAATCGTCGAACTCCGGGCTTTCGGCGCCGGGCGCGTCGCCGCGAAAGAATCGCCAGTCGGCGTCGAAGAGGCGGTCCCGGAGACCGGCAGGCGAGGCGGCCGGCGCGACAATGGTGTGCAACAGAACGATGATGGTGAGAGTGCGAAGCATGGATACCATAAAATAGAGGCGCGCAACGCGACGGGCGGCAGGATAGCAGTGAACGACAGGCCGCGCCAATTCGTTTGGATGACTCCTGGCGCTTCCGGTCGTCGAGGCTGCGGGCGGTGCAGAAAATTCAACCAATGCTGCAGAAATGAAGGACTGCCGGGAGGTGCTGATGGCGTATTGTGACTCCGTGCCCACGGCCAATTCCAATCTTGACCTGCGGGGGCGGGGGACAGAGAGTTGCGCCGGCGCCGTCTGACGTTCCAGGGCAGGCACAGTTATGAAATTCATTCACGACGACTTTCTCTTGAGCACGCCGGCAGCGCGCCGGTTGTACCACCAGTTCGCCGAGGCGGAACCGATTTTTGACTATCACTGCCATCTCTCGCCCAGGGACATCGCGGAGAACCGCCGGTTTCGGAACCTGTTCGAGATCTGGCTGGAAGGAGACCACTACAAGTGGCGGGCGATGCGGTCGAACGGCGTGGACGAACGGTACTGCACTGGGGACGCGGATCCGTTCGCCAAGTTTCAGGCATGGGCCGCGACAGTCCCTCACACGCTGCGGAACCCGCTCTATCACTGGACGCACCTGGAGCTGAAGCGCTACTTCGACATTGACGAGTTGCTGGACGAAGCCAGCGCCGTGCGGATCTGGAAGAAGGCGAACGAGAAGCTGGCGGGCAATGACCTGACCACGCAGGGCATTCTAAGGAAGTTCCGTGTGACCTGCGTTTGCACGACGGACGATCCGACGGACGACCTCAGGTATCATCGGCAGTTCGCGTCCTCCGGGCACCCGACCCGCATGCTGCCGGCGTATCGTCCGGACAAGGCGTTGATGGTGGATCGGCCGGAGGACTTCAATCGCTGGGTCAATCGGCTCGCCGAGGCGGCGGATGTGGAGATCGGCCGGTTCCAGGATTTTCTGGAGGCGTTGCGGCGGCGGCACGATTTCTTCCATGAACACGGCTGCCGGCTGTCCGATCATGGGATGAACGAGTGCTACGCGGATTTCTGTTCGGAGAAGACCGCCGCGGCGATTTTCAGCCGGGCGCGCCAGGGGAAAGCGGCGTCGCCGGAGGAGCACGGGCGTTTTGCCGCGTTCATGATGTTGTTTTTCGGGCATCTGGACGCCGAGAAAGGCTGGACGAAGCAGTTGCATCTTGGCGCGATGCGGAACAACAACACCCGCATGCTCAGGAAGCTTGGGCCGGATACCGGGTTTGACTCGATCGGCGATTTTCCGCAGGCGCGTTCGCTGGCGGCGTACCTGGACCGGCTGGATTCGGAAGACGCGCTGCCGAAGACAATCCTTTACAATCTGAACCCGGCGGACAACTACGTGTTCGCCACCATGCTGGGCAATTTCCAGGACGGCTCCATTCCCGGGAAAATCCAACTGGGCTCGGGCTGGTGGTTCCTCGACCAGAAGGAAGGGATGCGCTGGCAGATGAACGCGCTCTCCAATCTCGGTTTGCTGTCGAGGTTTGTCGGCATGGTGACGGACTCTCGTTCGTTCATGTCCTACCCGCGCCACGAGTATTTCCGGCGGGTGCTGTGCGACCTGATCGGGCGCGACATGGAGAACGGGGAGATTCCGAACGACGAGATGCTGGTGGGCACGATGATCCAGAACATCTGCTACGCGAACGCGAAGCAGTACTTCGGGTTTCCGGGAGTCAATCACGAGAAGCGCTCCGCGCGCCGGAACGGAACAACGGCCAGGCGGACGGGGCGCAAGGCGAAGTCCTGAGCGAACTTGTCGCGGCAGGCCGGTCGGCCTGTTTCGCCATTACAACGTTTTCATCAGGTAGAGTGTGCGCAGGGTGCCCGGAACCGGCTCGGAGCATTCGATCCGGAAGAACTCGCCGAACGATTGTTCAAAAGCCGATTGAGTGTAGGAGGAGAACACATCCTTGCGCGAGGCCAGCAGCCGCATCACCTGGGAATCCTCCCGCGGAACCCACTCGATCACCAGATGCCGGCCGAGGCGGGCGAGGAAAGCAGCCACATGCGGCAGGGGCACGTTGTTGCCGATGGCGAGATGGTAAATCAATCCCAAGGCGAGAACGGCGTCCGCCGGACCGCGCTCCGCCATCGACATGCGTTCCGCGTTGGCCCATCCGAGCGACGGGGTTGGATTCGTGAGGTCGAGCAACAGCGGTACAATGGCGGATTCCCGATGGCGTGTTACCTGCCGATAGTTGGCCTCAACGCAGGATGGATCAATATCCCATGAGACGACGGTGGACGCCCCTGCCTGGGCGGCTACGCGGCTGAAGCGGCCGGTGTTGGCGCCCAGGTCCCAGACCGTGCGCGGCTGCGCCAGGCTCAGCAGACGGCCGACAATCCTGGCCTTCGCTTCCAATCCCTCCGCACCATAGTTGTTATTAGCCTCGTAGTAGTCCGCCCATTCGGTGTCCCCGCCGCGCCAGCGCAGCCTGCGGATGGTTGTTTCCAGGCTGCCCAGCAGCGCTTCCAGATGCGGGCGCCTGAACGGTCGATTGTTCTGCCGAAGCGATCGAGGGTTGTCCGCGTATTTTTCCTGGCTCCGCGCGTGCAGATGAAGGTGAATCGTCAGCCCTATGTTCCAGACGGTGCGCCAGGGGAGGAGTCGGGACGCAAGCGGGAGCGGGATGCCGTCGATGTAGATGCGCAGGAGCTGGCCAAGACGGATGTCCTTGTGCGCCATGAGCGCCAGCGGGGCGAGGAAATGTTGGCAGAACTGGCGATACGCCACCCAGGGTTTCGTCTCGTCATACTTCTCGAAACTCAATGTGTCGATGAAGATGGGGCGTCCTTCGTGGAGTTGCACGTTGTAGGCGCTGGCATCCTTCAGCGACAGTCCGGCCGCCATGGCGATTTTCTGCACCCGCAGCGTTAGCAAGGCCGCGTCCTTCAATTGACTGAACGACCATTCGTAGGGATAGCCGACGAACGCAAGCTGGCGCGGACGGATCACTTTGTAGGCGGAAGGTCCGGCACCCGGAGCGGGCTCCTCCTCGTGCGGAATCAACAGGCCCTCGCTCGTCAGCTTCGAGTAAAGACCGCTCGACATCAGAAGGTCGTAGTCGGCGCGGCAGGCGTCATTCACCTGGCGGTAATAGACGCCTTCCCGGCGGAAGACGAATCCGCCCGGGTCACGGAAGGAGGCTCCGCAACGCTCCGCGATGGACATCATGTTTCCGCTCAGGGTTGCGTCGGCTTGCCCGTTTCAGCGGGCTGGACGTCGGCCTGTCCGGGCGAGGTGCTGGATGCGCCGGCTTTACTGAACAGACCCGCGAGTTTTGCCAAGAGCCAGATGCGGATGTTCCTGATCATCATGTGGACGCTCAGCACACCCGCGATGAGCATCTGGAACAGATAGCTCCCGGTGCCCGGGTCGATGTAGGCCATCAGGGCGTCGCCTCCAGCCAGCGTCATCAACGACGAAATTGCGGTCATAGTCATGTTCTTTGGTTCCAAAGCCCGCCGGATAACATTCCTTGCGGGGAGATGTGCAATTGGGGAGTTCGGAGCACCCGCCGTGCCTGAACAGCCTGTTTAGAAAGCGTTTGCGCGCCCGGCCTGAAAGGATCGAACAGTCAGGTTTTGTTCAACCGACGTCCCAGGTGGGGCGGCGAAACAGGGGATCCGTGCACACGGACCTGTCGCGAGTGTCGCATATCGGGGCAGTTGGAGCGGCAGACATCCATGATGCTTCCGGTTGCCCCGGCTATTCGAACGAGGGGCGGGTGGATACGACGATCACCAGCAAGAGGGGTGCACTTTTTGGAATACGAATTGCCGAAACGTCACCTTGCCCGAGGGGCACCGCGCCTTATGCTTCGGGCATGCTCACGAAATCTCCAGCCCGACGTCCTCATCGGTTGTGCGTTCTCCTGCTCGCGGCCTCGTCCGCCGGTGTCGCGCATGCGGCGGATCAGGTGTTGCCCCGCGAGTTCGGCGGCGCCGCGCCGCTCGAATGGTCCGTTCGCATGGCGCAATCCGAAATGGCGCGCCGCGGCGACAATCTCGCCTGGAGGGAGGGCGGCCGCGCCAAGTGGGATTACACGGCCGGCCTGTTCACGCTGTCCCTGCTGAAGCTTGACCAGAGGGTGCCTGATCCCCGCTATCTGGAATTCGCGAAAACCGCCATCGGCTCGTTCATCACGCCCGACGGCGGCATCCGGGGTTACAAGGTGGAGGATTACAACATTGACAAGATTAACCCGGGCAAGACGGTGCTGGCTTTGTGGAAGCTGACGAACGAGGAGCGCTATCGCAAGTGCGCCGAATTGCTTCGTCGGCAACTGGACACGCACCCGCGCACGAGCGAGGGCGGCTTCTGGCATAAACAGCGGTATCCGCACCAGATGTGGCTCGACGGGATTTACATGGGCTCGCCGTTCTACGCCGAGTACGGAAAGCTCTTCAACGAGCCCGCGGCGTTCGACGATGTGGCGAAACAGATCCGGCTGGTGGCGAAGCACACGTACGATCCGCGCACCGGTTTGTTCTATCACGGCTGGGACGAAAGCCGGCAGCAGGACTGGGCGAACAAGGTGACCGGCACTTCTTCGAATTTCTGGGGACGCGGTCTCGGGTGGTTCGCGATGGCACTGGTGGACGTTCTGGATTTCATGCCGGAGGGCCATGCTTCGCGTCCGGAGATCATGGACACGTTGAAGCGCGTTGCGGACGGCGTGGTGCGGCACCAGGATCCGGCGAGCGGATTGTGGTGGCAGGTGCTCGACCAGGGCGGGCGCGAAGGGAACTACCTCGAAGCCACGGCGTCGAGCATGTTTGTTTACACGCTGGCAAAGGGCATCAACAAGGGCTACCTCCCGCGCGAGCGGTTTCTGCCGCCCTTGCTGAAAGGATATGAAGGCATCGTGCAACGGCTGATCCGGAAGGAGGCGGACGGGAAGATCACCCTGACCCAGTGCTGTTCGGTGGCGGGACTCGGTTACGGACGGGATGGGTCCTACGAGTACTACCTGCGGGAGCCCGTGGTGGACAACGACCTGAAAGGCGTCGGCCCGTTCATTCTGGCGGGCATTGAACTGCAACAGACGCTCGAGTTGCCGATGGCGGCGGGCCGCGGCTCGACGCAGAGCAGCGCCGGGACGACGAGTGTTCTGGAAAAGGAATGGGAAACGGCGCGCGCCATCCTCTCGCGCATTCGGGAACCGGAGTTTCCCGATCGCGAGTTTTCGATCGTGCAGTACGGCGCCCGGACGGGCGGTGAAGAGGACGCGTCGGAGGCGATCCGGAAGGCGATCGAGGCGTGTGCGAGTGCCGGGGGCGGGCGCGTGGTGGTGCCGGCCGGAATGTACCTGACGGGTCCGATCTGTCTGAAGAGCGGCGTGAACCTGCATCTTGAAGGCGGGGCGACATTGCTGTTCAAGACCGATCCGAAGGCGTATCTGCCCGCGGTGCTCACCCGATTCGAGGGAATGGAATGCTGGAATTATTCGCCGCTGATTTACGCCTTCGGGGAGAAGAACGTCGCTGTGACCGGTGAAGGCGTGCTCGACGGCCAGGCGAGCGAATCCAACTGGTGGATCTGGAAGGGCCAGGCGGAGCACGGCTGGAAGCAGGGACTGCCGCATCAGAAAGCCGCGCGCGACCGGCTGATAAAAATGGTGGCGGCGGGCACGCCTGTGGACGAGCGTCGGTTCGGAGAGGGCGATTACCTCCGCCCGAGTTTCATCCAGCCGTACCGCTGTGAAAACGTCCTGATCGAAGGCGTTCGCATCCGCCGCTCGCCCATGTGGGAGATTCACCCCGTCCTGTGCACGAACGTGATCGTGCGGGGAGTGGATATCGAAACCCACGGGCCGAACAACGACGGCTGCAACCCGGAATCGTGCCGCGATGTGTTGATCGAGAATTGCGTGTTCAACACCGGCGACGATTGCATCGCCATCAAGTCCGGTCGCAACGCCGACGGACGTCGGATCGGCGTGCCCTCGGAGAACATTGTTATTCGCAACTGCACGATGAAGGACGGGCACGGCGGCGTGGTGATCGGAAGCGAGATTTCGGGGGGCTGCCGCAATGTGTTCGTCGAGAACTGCCGGATGGACAGTCCGAACCTGGACCGGGTGCTGCGGTTCAAGTCGAATGCGGTGCGCGGCGGCGTGGTGGAGAACATCTTCATGCGGAACATCCAGGTGGGCAAGGTGGCGAGGGAGATTCTCCAGGTGGACTTTGCCTACGAGGAAGGCGCCCGGGGCGAGCACCGTCCGGTGGTGCGGAATGTGGTCATGGAGAACATCGTGAGCGAGCACACGCCGCGAGTGTTGTACGTGGCGGGCATTCCCAACAGCGAGATCAGCGGCGTGCGGGTGGTCAATTCCACCTTCCGCAATGTCACGGGTCGCGATGTGATTCGCGAGGCGCAGGATGTGAAGCTGGTGGATTGCGTGATCGAACGGGCCGGTGCGGCTGCGGTGAGCGAGCGTTGACCTGCAGCAAGGGCGGGGCGCCCTTTCGCAGGAAACCTTCATTGTCTTTGGCGGCGCGCGGCTCCTCCGTACTCAGCCCGAGTCACAAAATTCAACGAGGTTTGCAGAATTTCACATAGAATGGGCCCGACAAGGAACTGTAAGCTTCCTGCTGTCAAACCAGACTGATCACATGAATGCCAGAGTCCTTTGTTTGTTGACGGCGACAGCTCTTTGTCCCGCCTTTTCCCAGGCTGCCACGGTCAGCACCGCGTTCGGCAGCGGCGCGGACATCGAATTGCGCGAGCACAGTAACGATGTGTCCGATGGCACCTCGATGAACACGCGGACGTCGAACGGCGGTGATCGGAACGAAATCATCGGACTGGCGTTTGACCTGTCGGGCTACACGCTGGCGGAGTTGACGGACATTTCGCTGAATCTTTACAGCTTCCGCCAGGATGGGAGCACGCGAGTGGTGGATTTGTATGGTGTGGCGCAGGGAACCGTGAGCGGCAGCGGCCTGTTCACAACGGAAACATGGACGGAAGGCATTTCTACTTTTGGAGACATGCCCGGCCTGCTGGTCACCGATATGGACAACCTGACGCAGAGCATCAATATGGGCGCCGTCACGCATTTGGGGCAGTTCACGATCGCGTCGGGTCAGCCCGAGGGCAGTGTGCAGACCTTCAGCAGCGATGAACTCGACGCGTTCATTCAGGCGTACACCGGCAGTTCGCGCGTGACGTTCCTCCTCGCAGCCGGCAACACGAGCACCGGCCAGTTCCGCGTCGCATCGCGCGAGGCAACAGAGACCGCTACGGGCGTGTTGTCGGGCGCGGAGGGTGACTTTGCGCCGTACCTGAGCTTCGCGGTGATTCCGGAGCCGTCGGTCTTTGCGATGGCCGGCCTCGGTTTCCTGAGCATGGTGTTTGCGCGGCGCCAGCGGCGTGGCTGAGCCGGCGAACGCGCTCATCAATGGGCACCCTGACCGGCTGCACGGTCCCGCCGTCGAGTCACGCTGTCCGTATTCCCCACGACCTGAGGCGAATGCACAATATTCAACCAGGTCTGCAACTTATCGGGGATGACAGGTGCCGAATGGGTGATAGGATCGTTGGCGCTCATAAGTCGGAAACCTGAACCAACAAGCCACATGAAACGTTTCAGAGTTCTTCTTCCTGTTGTTGTCGGATCCGCTCTCTCGTGTTACGGAGCCACGCTCGTCAATGATACATGGCAGGACGGAAGCCGGACGGATCCGGCTTCGCCGGTGTATTCCGAGTACGGAGTCGATGCCGATGCAGACGGTGATCTGGAATCTGCCTGGTACCATGGCGGGGGTGGCACGCTGGAGGTTGCCGGCGGCAACCTGGTCGGGACTGTGCCTGAGACGTCGTCGTCCTCGTGGACAACGTATTTTGCTCCTCCGGGCGGTCTTACTCTTTCCAACCCCGGCGATTCGTTGAGGTTGACCTGGGTGTTTACGCCGACTGGAGTGGACGATACTGGCAATACCAGCCAGAGCTTCCGTCTGGCCATCGTGGATACTCCGGACGATGCACGACTCACGGCAGACGGCTCGCCTGGGAGTACGACATATACCGGTTATGCCATGTTCATGAACATGGCCACTACGTTGGGCCGGAGCACGCCGTTCTCGCTGATGGAGCGGGGTCAGCTTGGGAGCGTGGACCTTCTGAGTTCCAGTGGAAACTGGACTTCTCTGATTGACGATGGCAACACGGGTGATACCGGGTATGCGGACGGAGTCCAATACACCTATTTCTTTGAGGCAACCCGCACGGAGGAGGGGCATTTGCAACTGGTTTCGCGCATGTCCGGCGGCGACCTTGGAAATGATGGCACGCTCGAAGTTGTTTTTGTGGACGAGACGCCAAACACGTTCACATTTGACACGTTTGCCCTCCGGCCAAGCCGGGCGGATCAGACTGCGGATGTGTTCAGCACCCACTTGTTCAAAGTGGAGTTCATCCCCGAACCCTCCAGCTTCGCCCTGGCGGGGCTGGGGTTGTTGGGTGTTCTCTTCGCCCGCCGGCTGCGCCGGTAGCAGGAATTGGTCGTAACCACACGGAACGGGCGCTGGCATTGCCAGCGCCTTTCGTTTTTCACAGCAGGGAAGCGCCGTTGCGACGACAGCGAGGGGGGCAGGAGTCGTTGAGCTTGCTCAACTGAAGGAGGACGTCCGGAACTGCTTGGGGGACATGCCGGTCGCCTGCTTGAACGCCACGCAGAAGCTGTTGGCGCTTTGGAAGCCGCACATGCCGGCGACGATTTCCACCTTGTGATCGCTTTCCAGCAGGAGCCGTTTGGCGCGCTCGATGCGGACGCGCTGCAGTTCCTGGCCGGGCGTGCGCCCGAGGTTTTCGAGGAATGCCTTGTGCAGTCCGCGGCGGGACATGGCGGCCACGCCGACGAGATCTTTGACGCTGATCGGTTCGTGGCAATGTTCCCAGATGAACCGGAGGCTGTTGGCCACGCCTTTGTGGTTGACCGCCAGCAGGTCGCTGCTCTTTCTCGTGATCAGCCCTGCGGCAGGCACGCGGATGGGAGCGGGAGGCGGCTTCCCTCCGTTCATCAGCTTGTCCAACAGCGCCGCTCCCGTGTAGCCCAGCTGCTCGAGGTTGGTGTCCACGCTCGAGATCGGCGTGGCCATGGCGTCGGGCGCGAGCAGGTAATTCTCGGCGCCGACGATCGCCACCTGTTCGGGCACGGCGATGCCGCTGCTTTGGCAGCATTCGAGGACGTCGAGCGCGTGCTCGTCGTTTGCCGCGAACACGGCCAGCGGTTTGGGGGCGCGCTTGAGCTGCGCCGTCAACCAGCTTCGCTTTCTCGACCATTGCTCGCGATCGACGCGGTAATTGGGCGATTGATGCCACCGGATCCATTCGCAATGATGGCCGGCCGTTTGAATCGCGGCTTCGAACCCCTGGCCGCGCTCTTCATACGACCAGTTGTCCGCGGCGCTGTAGAACATGAAGTTCTTGAACCCGCGCGACAGGAAATGTTCGGCGGCGATCTGCGCCGCGTGCGCGTGATCCTCGAGCACGCGTGGGAATTTCAAATGGGGACGCCGGAAGCTGAGATCCACGGTTGGTTTGCGCGCGTGCACAACGAATTCCGCGAGGTCGTCGCCGGCGCCGAGCCAGGCCAGGATGCCGTCGCCTTCCCAGCCCCAGGGGATGACTTTTTCGCGGGCGAAGTTAGCGGAGAGGTGCCACCCGTGTTCCTGGGCGAAGCGTTCAATGCCCCGGTGAACACGATAGTCATACCAGCCGAGGGCAAGGAGGACTCGCTTGCGACGTTTCAGCATCCGGCCGGAATGATGCCGTCGCGCCGGTTCCTTTTCAACAATCAGCTACGGCTGTACTTCGACCCGATAGAAGGTGGGCGCCTGCGGAGCCGGCAGGAGGCTCGACATGGCCGATCCCGATGCCCGCGTCCACTCTCCGGGCGTCCAGACCGTCATGTTGGTGGAACTCAGCAGGCGATACGCGCGGCCGGGGGAGGCGGGCCATTCCAGCCGGATGAGATTGTTGGGCTGCTTCGATACGCTCAGGCCGAGCCGGGAAGCGCTGTTGGTCGGATTGGTTCCGGCCATGAACTCGGCATAGTTGCTGGCCGCATCTCCATCCGGATCGTCCGTCGGCGCGGCGCCGCCGAAGAACGCCTGCTCCCACAGGTCGGAAATGCCGTTGGCGTTGGCATCCGGAAAGGAATAGACGCCGTTGAACACCAGAGTGCCGCCTGGTGCGAGGGTGTTCGTCTGGCTGGGCGGCGTGAAACAGTACGGCACATTGCCGAACGTCACCACGTATTGACCGGGCGGCGCATTGGTGATCTGGAGCCAGCGCCCGACGCCGTTTCGGCTCGTGGGCCCGGTGAGAATGAAGGACGCTTGCGAAAGATTGTTCGTCACCGTTACGGTGCCGGGAACAATGTTGTCCACCAGAATCTGTACGTCATCCACCAGCCAGCCCGGCCGCGGAAGGAAGTCGAACGACAGCAGCACATGATGCCAGACGAGGTAGATGACTTTGCCCGAGTACTGTGAGAGGTCGATCTCCTCTTCTTCCCATTCGAAGTTGCCGTCGAAGTACGTGGCCAGCGCGATGGCGCGGTTGCCGTCGCTCTCAACGAGCAGGATCTCGCCGCCCTCAAGCAGGTCGAACTGGCTGCGCTCGGAGAAATCGTAACTGTGCCAGAAGCGGAGTGTGAAAACGTTGCCGTTGGTGAGGTGGATGGCCGGGCTGATGAGGAACGTGTCCACGAGGCTGGCAGGCCTGCCCCGGAGCGAACTGCCCCACGCATTGGTCGGCGAATGCGCCGCTGTTTCCACTCCGTTCCGCGGAACACCGAGCGCCCATTGGGTTTCCGACTCATCGTTCGAGAACACGGACCAGTTGGTGGCGCCCGTTTCAAACGTGTCCATGAGCGGCGGCGTGAGCGGTTTCAAGGTCGTGAATGTGTAATACTGCCCCCCATTGTTGTCGATGACCGCGTTGCCCGCCGAGTCGCGGCTGACGACCTGATAGTAATACGAGCGGTCGGGTTGCAGCCCGGCCAGCGTCACTTCGTGATAGAGGGTCATGGTCGGATCGAATTCCGTGCGGTTGATCGGCAAGGGCAGGGATTCGCCAAACTGCACCAGCGAGTCCGAAGCCTCGTCCGTCTCCCAGTAGATGATCGCCGTCGAGTAATCCGGTTCGCTGCCGACGTCGAAAATCTGCGGCGTGACAATGTCGATCACGGCAGTGTCCTCCACGTTCTTCCCTGAAGAACTGTCGAAGAAACGAACGGTGACCAGATCGTTCGGGTTGGCTCTGAGATAATCCGCCGAAGGCGGGTTCGTGCTGGAAAGGATCGGGATCAGCCCGCGGAAAAGGCCGGGCCGCGGCGTTTCCTCGAGCACAAACGTCTTGCCCGCGGGTTCGGTCGTGGACAGCGCAGTGACCGTGATCTGTCCGGCGCCGGCGACATCCGCATCGCCGACCTCGACAATCATTTCCGACGGCAACCCATAGGCGGCGCGGTCCAGCGTGACCACCGCCACGCCATTGAATCCGGGCGCGAGAAACTGCAATACGCGATTCAGGAACTCGGCCCGTGTGTTGGGAGGCGTGCCGTTTGCCGGAATGGCCTCCAGCAGGAACGGGAGAAAAACCAGACGCCACGGGCTGTCCACACCCACGCGCGGGTAGCGCAAGCCCGCAAATCCGTCCGAAACGTCGTCGGTCAGGATGCCGACCGCGTCGCCCGAGGGGACAATCGTGTCTGAAAAATCACCGCTTCCGAAGATGGCGGGCGGATGATCGAGCACGAAATGCAAACCGTCGCCGATGAGATCGCCGGGCACACCGCTCACGCTCGGGAGCTCCGCGTCCACGACCAACGAGGGCACCTTCAAAATGTCCCTGCGGAAGGCGGGTCCGTCGCTCCCGCCCAGTTCGTCCAGGCGGGACAGCACCTCCATGGAGGCAACGAACAGTGAGCCGCCGGCGTTCAGGTACTCCCGGATGGTTTGTTGTTCCTCTTCGGTGAACGTCGGGTAGGTGAAACTGAACTCCGCCACGCGCCACATGACGACGCGGTACGGCCTGAGGTCGGCGAGCTCGGGTGAGCCTTGATTCCGGTGGTCCCACACGTCATAGGACACACCAAGCTGGTTCAGCGTATTGGTGTATTCGGACAACGGCGGCGCCGGGGCGAGAAGCAGATCATCGTAGAATCCATCCACGATGAGCACCGGCGGCGGAGCGGGCGCCACCAGCGAATACATCGCACCCCCGTTGTTGTTGGTCGTTACATTGCCAGCCCGATCCTTCGAAACGACCTGGAAGAAATAGGTCGCCAACGGGATCAGGTTCTCCAGTCCGATCGTGTGCGACGTGGTCAACTCGAGATCGCCGGTGCTCAGGCCCAGCGCCGCGGTGGTGCCGTAATCCACGCGGCTGTCGGTGAGTTCGTCGGTGTTCCAAAGGATCGTCGCCCGTCCGAACCGGTTCGTAACGGTCACGGCGCTGATGATCGGCGGAACCAGGTCCGCCTCGGCGCTCGCGATTCGCAGGGCGCCCGTCGAGTCATCCTGATACCGCGCCTGGATGAGATCCCCGTGCGCGATCTGCAACTGGTTGTCTGCTGCGGGCGCGCCGGTGGCGGTGACGATGCTGTTGGTGAACACGCCATTCGGAGTCTCTGGAAACAGCAGCAGATTCTGTCCGCCGGGTTCGGTCGTGCTCGTCAGAGTTACCGAAACGAACGGCGATCCCGCCCGGTCCCGATCCACCACCCCAACATGGATGCGGTCCGGCACCCGGTAGTATGTCCGATCCAGATAAACCACCGATTGTCCGGGCGGCAGGAAAGCGCCCGAGATCACGAGGGCGAAATCCTGATCCACTGCGGGTGTGTCGATCCGCGCGTCCTCCGGCACGTTGCGCGCGAAGACGCGGATGCGATACTCGCCGACCAGCGGCTCGAAAAGGAAAACGCCTTCGACATTGTTGATGTTGTCCGGGGTGGCGGCATTGGGGATGGATTCGCCGTTGGAAAAACGATTGCCGCGGTAAAGGGTGCCGTCCGGCGCAATGACTTCCAGGTCGAGGTCGTTCACCAGCGCGGGAATGGCGCCGGGAAACCCGGGCTCGTCCGTGTAGGTGAGCGTCACTTTCAACGGCTCGGACGGATCCTCAACGACGACCGCCGTTTCGTAGCTGGCCCCTGTGCTCAGGACATTCGTCTGCTCGATGAAAACAACGTCGCGGTCGCTGTCGATAATCCGGGTGAGGTCAATCCGGCCCCATCCTTCCTCGTTGTTCGGCGCCGGAGCAGTTCCGAACTCGTCCAGCATGTCCACGGCCGAATTGATCAGCGCGGCCTTGACCAGCGCCGGTGACGGTGTGCCGCCGAAGTTCTCGCGGTAGTACTGGACAAACACCGCTGCGGCGCCGGAAACGTGCGGGCCGGACTGGCTGGTTCCTCCCTGATACATGTAGTTCTGCGAAATCTCCGCCCACGCGTTGTTGTCGTCGGCGAAGATGGATCGCAACGAGGCGATCCACGTGCCGGGCGCCACCACGTCCGGCTTGATCCGGCCGTCCTCGCACGGGCCGCGGCTTGAGAAGTCGGCCATCGTTTCCTGTCCCTCGGTGTAGATGAACAGGTCGTCGCGATTGTTGAGCGACGCGCCGGTGGCGATGACGTTCTTGGCCAGGGCCGGCGTGCCGATGGTGCGGGCTGAGGGTCCCGCGTTTCCGGCCGAGAATTCCAGGATGTACGGTTGATCGCCGGGCTCGAGGAAGTTCGCGTCCCGAACGAGTTCATCAAATTCCGCCGCGCTCACGTCGTAGCGCCCGTTGACGTCGTCGCCCCAACTGTTGTTGCCGATGACCGCTCCCGCGGAGGTGGCATGTCGCGTCAACGTCTCGAAGCTCGGAGGCGGCTCGTAAGTGCCGAAGCTGTCGAAGATGCGCTGCACCACGATCCGCGCGCCGGAGGCGACGCCAAGGCCATACAGCGCGCCGTTGCTGTCCGTTTCGCCGATCGCGCCGTTCCCGGCGATGATGCCGGCAACGTGGGTGCCGTGGCTGTGCCCGTCCGAAGCGTCGTCAAGCGTGCCGTAATAGAAGAACGCATCCACGCGGCCGGCAAGATCAGGATGCATGGTTTCGGCGTTTCCTGCGTGCAGTCCGCTGTCCGCCACCGCCACCACCACGCCGCGCCCGTCGTAACCCAGTTGCTGAGTCAGCGTCGGCGTCGTGCGCAGGCCGTCGTCGCCTCCCACGATCTTGGAGGATTCCTCGTCGAACAGGCGCATTTGCGGGGCGGGCTCGATCCACAGCACCGCTTCGGAATCCGCGAGGGCATTGAGTTGAGCGGCGTTGATGCGACCGCGGAGAACGGTGCCCAACCCCAGCCGGCTTTCCTGATCGACCTTCTGCATCATCCGTCGGGTGGCATCGATTTCGTCAGTTGAAGTGCGCGGAGCCAGCAGCACGGTGACCGGAAGGCTCGAAGGCGCTTGCATGCGGGCGGCGCTCGCCTGCAACTGATCATGCACCTTCAGTTTCGCATGGTAATTGCCCGTCCAGCGCACAAACGGCAGTTGATGCAGGCGTCCCGGCGGAACGCCATTCAGCCGGACGATGAACGCATCGTCCGGCACGTAGCGCAGGAGCTCGACTCCGAGCGCTTCGACCTGCTGCCGCCAGTCTTCTCGAACAGGTCCGTCGAACTGAATCAGGAAAAGGCCTTTGGCGGGCGAAGCGGCATCGGGCGCGGCAATGGACTGTGGCCGGGGCCGCGAGGGTTCGGTTTGAATCTGCTGGTTCCGCAAACGGATGGATTTGTTCTGTGCAAACAGAATGCCCGGCAGGATGACCAGTACAACTGCAAGCCACAGACCACGGCGCGGGGTGGTGCGACGGCGCTTCACGATGGAACAATAATGGGCATTGTGCAGTGAGACAAGGGAGAGACAGCGCTTCCGATGAATTCCTCGATGCCGGTCGAGAGTGTATCGATAGTGTTCGCGTGACGCTCGGGCGACGCAGAGCGTCCAGGGGTGGGATTCGCGTCGTAGAGGAAGACTTCCCCGTCCACCAGGCCGTAATCGAATTTGCCGTAGTCGAACCCGAGGCGCTTGCGCAAGGCGCGGAGTGCTTCGGGAACCGGGTCGGTGAGCGCTTCGATTCCGGCGCTGGCCTTGATGATCGGTTCCAGCGAGCGGGTTCTTCGGCTGACTTCCTTCGATCCCATGAAGAGCCAATGCCGGCAGCAGTAATACGAACCTTCGCGTTCGGCTACGAATCGTTCCACGACAAGGTGTGGATTGTCCCAGACTCCCGCCGGCACCTGGGCCCGGGAAGGGTACACCCGGTAGCACCGGCTGCGGAGCAGGCGCCGCTTGCGCCAGGAGCGCTTCCGCTCGATCGCAGCTATCAGGTGATACCACGCGCGGTCGAGCCGGATGGGCGCGAGCAGTCTCGCCAGTCGGGATTCAAGCATGAGCCTTCGAAAATCCCGTGCGCCTCCGCAGTTCCAATCCGATTTCACAATAACGGGTCCCGGGTCAGGCCCGTCGCGGGTGACCGTCAGCCGGCTGTAGGCGCGCTTGCGGACGTCTGTCACGCTCCTGTTGATGACCGCCGGATACTTCGCGGCGAGCCGGCGGCAGGATTCGGGAACCACGGAAAGATCCGTGTGCAGGAAGGCCACATCGGCGGGAATGAATGCATCGCTGGTCACGGCGACTTCGAAGCCCAGGGCTTTCCAGCGCGCGATCATCAGATGCACCAGGTAGCTGCGCTGCCAGAAGCGGTCGGACTCGTGGGTGATGAAGACGATCCTGCGCCCGGTGTTCACGTCAGAGTCGCTCCAGCACCAGCGTGGGACACCGTTCGCCCAGCTCATAAGCGGGCACCAGCCACTTCACGATCGCGAATCCGGCGCGCGCGAAGAAGGCGCGATGCTCGGTTTCTGTCGGGAATGTGTAACGGGTCGGAACGCCTCGATACACTTCAATGGTGCGCACTTCGTCGAGAGGCCAGCCAAAGAGCCGGGCGAACTCGCCGAGACTTCCCCAGCGCGCATGGAATGCCTCCCAGACGCTGCCGACAGCAACCCCTTCCTCGAGGCTCGGTTGCAGCGCCATCGCCAGTCGCCATTTGAGGATGTGGAAATTGCCGATGCGATGTCGCGTAAGGTCGGAGAACACCTGATCCACGGTCTCGCGCGGCTCGATCTGCATGAAGCAGCGAATCACGCATCGCGAACCGGCGGGCATCAGCCGCCGCAGCCCGGCTGCCAGCGCGTCGTAGCCATCCGGGTACGGCAGCGCGCTGAGCGATCCGTCCGCAAGAGTCAGATCGATGCTGCCGGGCGACAGAGGGAGCGACCTCCAGTCGGCGCAGACAGCGCGATGTCCATTGCTGCCCGGTCCGCGCCAGAGCGCCCGGATCATGTGGATGGAATTGTCCACGGCAATCACGCGTGTGCCGGGGGAGAAGGGCAGTCCGGTGAGTTCCGGCGTGACTCCGAGAACGAGAACGCCGGGCGATGTGCGGGAGAGCGTGCCGAGCCATGGAACCGATTCCATTTCCACGCGCGCGGCATCTTCGGGGCAAGGACGGAGCGGGGGGCCGACAAGCGACCATTGTCTTGCGTGATCCTTCCAGTGATCGATGGCCGGCGGAGTCATTCTGGCTCGAATGTGTGCCTGCTACGAGAGCATTTGTCGAGCAGGTTCTGAGGAACGAGGCATAAATTGCTTGGTGAGGCGCTGTCCGGTGATTAGGCTCCCGCCATGGTTCATGTTGGCACTGGTTACGACGTTCACGCATTTGCCTCCGGCAGGAAGCTGGTGCTGGGAGGGGTCGAAGTGCCCCACGATCGCGGGTTGGACGGACACTCCGACGCGGACGTTCTGATACACGCGATCTGCGACGCGGTCCTTGGCGCGATTGGCGAAGTGGATATCGGCCATTTCTTTTCGAACACGGATCTGAAATGGAAGAACGTGGCGAGCAGTGTCTTTCTCGAGGAAGCGGCACGGCAGGTTCAGGCGAGGGGAGGGCGGGTCGTGAATGTTGATGCGACGGTGGTGGCGCAGGCGCCCAAGATCTTCCCGCACATCCCCGAAATGAAGAAGCGCATTGCGGCGGCACTGGGGATCTCGGAGAAAAAGGTTGGGATCAAGGCGACCACGAACGAGAAGATGGGATTCATCGGTCGGGAAGAGGGCATCGCGGCGATGGCGGTGGCCGCGGTGGATCTGCCGGACCAGGGCGTTTAACGCGGACCCGATGAAGGCTGAGATCAGTTGGAAGCGCGTGACGGAAGAAGGGACGAAGCTGCAGGTGTACGCCCATCGCGTGGGCCGCGAATGGCGTTTCTATCGGCGTCAAAGGCGTTACGAGCGATGGGAGCCGGTGGAGGACCCGCCGCTGGAGGACTGGTTGGCGCTCCTGGACGCGGTGCAACGGCTTATCACACGGCGACGATATCAGCCCGAGGATGAGCAGCGACTGCGGCAGAAGATTCGCGAGCGTTATCCCGATGCAGATGTGTGACATGAACCGGGCTCCTGTCATTCTGATTTCGCCGGGCATTGAAGCCGCGGGCGTCGAGTTTGGAGACCAGTCCATCAGTCTTTCGGAGAATTACCCGCGTGCCGTGGCGGCGGCCGGAGGCATTCCATTGATTCTTCCCGGGGGACGTTCCCGGGCGCTCATTGCGGAGTGCGTGCGGAGGAGCGACGGGGTTCTGTTGACGGGCGGGGATGACATCGATCCGGCGCTGTATGAGGATCGGCTGTCGCGGAAATTGAGGAGGACGGTGGGAACGACGCCTGATGGCGGGGAGCGGGACTATCGCGAGTTGATGCTGATTGACGAGGTCTTCCGGCAACGCCGGCCGCTGCTGGCATTGTGCCGGGGGCATCAGTTGTTGAACGTGGCGCTCGGGGGCGGGTTGATCGTGGATATCCCGTCGCAAGTCCCCGGGGCTTTGAACCACCGGCGGATGGACCGGCGCAACGGAGTGGTTCATCAAGTGCGATTGACACCGGAAAGCTTACTGGCCAAGATAACCGCCAGCAAAAAACTGGGCGTGAACAGCACGCATCACCAGGCGGTCGGGCGTGTGGCGGAACCGTTGCGCGCGGTTGCCTGGAGCGACGATGGCGTGGTAGAAGGCCTGGAGCTCAGGCCGGAAGCGGCCGAATGGCTTCCGTTCCTGTTGAGCGTGCAATTCCACCCGGAGCGCCTGGCTGATCGGTATCCGGAACACCGGGCGATATTTCGTGCATTCACAAACGCCTGCGCGCTGCACCGTGAAACGAGCAAACTATGAAGGGCACCATTTTAATTGTTGATGACGCGGCCGATATCCGCGACCTGCTGTCCACCATTCTCCGAAGCGATTACGAAGTCAACGAGGCGGAAAGCGGCGCCGCTCTCAAGGAAGCCTTTGCGCAAAACCAGCCCGACGTCGTGTTGCTGGACATCAAGCTGCCGGATGCCGACGGCCTGGACCTGCTGCCGCAGATCAAGAAGCAATGGCCCGAAACCGAGGTCATTGTGTTGACCGGCAATGCCACCTTCGAAGCGGCGGTCGAAGCCACCAAACGCGGCGCCTACCATTTTCTCAACAAGCCGTTCGACACCAACACGCTGCTCGTGACCGTGCAGCGCGCGCTCGACCATAAGCAGCAGAACGAGGAGAACAGCAGCCTGCGCCGCGCCCTCTCCACCATGAGCGGCGGTTCCTCCCCGGTCTTCCAGAGCGCTGCCATGCAGGCCGTCGTCCGCACCGTCGAACGCGTCGCCCCCAGCGACGTCTCCATCCTGATCACCGGCGAAAGCGGCACCGGCAAGGAAGTCATCGCGGATCTCATCCATGCCTTGAGCCCGCGCAGCAAGGGCAAGATCATCAAGATCAATTGCGCGGCGCTGCCCCGGGAACTGATCGAAAGCGAACTGTTCGGTTCCGTCAAAGGCGCCTTCACCGGCGCGCACTCGGATCGCGAAGGCCTGTTCCGGCAGGCTGAAGGCGGGACGCTGTTCCTGGACGAGATCTCCGAAATGCCGATCGACACGCAAAGCAAGCTGCTCCGCGTGTTGCAGGACCAGGAGGTCCGGCCGGTGGGTGGCAAGGTGAGTTACAAGACCAACTGCCGCATCGTTGCCGCCACGAACCGCAAGACCGACGAGGCGATCAAGGACGGCAAGTTGCGCGAGGACCTGTTCTATCGCATCAGCGCCATTTCCGTGCACCTGCCGCCGTTGCGCGAGCGGCGCGAGGACATTATGCCGCTGGCGAATGCGTTCCTGAAACGCTTTGTCGCGCAGTCGAACCGGCCGATCCGCGGGTTCACCCGCGCGGCGATCGACCGGTTGAGCTCGTTCGACTGGCCCGGCAACGTGCGCCAGTTGCAGAACGAGATTCAGCGGGCCGTCCTGCTGTGCGAGACGTCGGAGATCGACGCCGCCGACCTTTCCATCACGAACGTGAAGAACGAGTCCGACCAGGCGATGGATACCAACTTCACGCTGCTGGAAGGCGTCGAGCGCAACGCCATCGTGCAGATGCTCAAGGAGACGGGCGGCAACAAGCTCGAAACCGCCAAACGCCTCGGCATCGGACGTCAGACACTCTACAACAAGATCAAGGCGTACGGGATCGAAGTGTAGGGCAGGACAACTCTGTCGAAAGCTTCAGGCGCTCCCTCGAAGGTAGTCCAGTGAGCCCGAAAACGGGCGCGGCGTGATCTGCAGAAGGTCCTTCCACGACTCCGTGTCGCCGACGCTGTCTTCCTGCAGCATGATGAGTTGATCGCGATTCAGCGGAGGCGGTTTGCGCAGGAGCGTTGCAAACAGGAATTCGGCAACCGCAGCCTGCGTGCGGGCCAGCCACAGCGGAATGCGCCACTTCAATCGCCGCCGCCCTGCGGTTCGCAGAACCTGATCGATGATTTCCTCCAGCGTCCGCGTTTCCGGCCCGCACAAATCCAGCGTCCTGCCGATGGCGCGCGGCTCGTTCAGCGCGCGCACAAAACTCCGCGCGACGTCCTCGACGTGAACCGGCTGAAACCGGGTTCGGCCTGAGCCCGGAATCGGCACGACAGGCGAGAAGCGCGACAGGCGCGCGAAGAGGTTCGCAAAGCCGTCACCGGGCCCGAAGATGATGGACGGGCGAAAGATGGTCCAATCCAGCCCGCCGGCGCGAACCACCTCCTCGGCGGCCCACTTGGACTTGTGATAGCGCGCCACCGCGTTCGGACGCGTTCCGAGCGCGCTCATGTGAATGAATCGCCTGAACCCGGCGTTGCGGGCCGCTTCCACAATGTTCGCCGTTCCGCAGGTGTGGACACTCTCGAACGTCTGGTTTCCGACCTCGCTGATGATGCCGACGAGATGAATGACCGCGTCCACGCCGGCGCAGGGGAGCTCCAACGAGGCCGGTTTCAGGACGTTTCCCTGAAAGACTTTCGCGCCGGATGCGGAAGGAGCCTGCGATGAGGGTTCGCGGCGCGTGAGCAAACGGACTTCGTGCTTCGTCCGGAGGAGTTCATCAACGATCGCCCTCCCGACGAATCCGGTTCCGCCTGTGACGAGCACCCTGGTCATTTGCGATTTGGGTTTGCGGTTGATGCGGGTGCAGGCGAGCGGACTCGGTCAGTCGGTCCCGCGTCCTATTTGAGTTTCTCCAGTTCTTCGCGCACGAGTTGCATGAGCGGCCGAATGGCGGCCGCGTCAAAGCGGAACTCGCAACCCGCGGCTTTGAACAACTCCGGCAGCGGACGCGATCCGCCCAGCCGGAGCGCCTGCTTGTACGCGTTCAGGGCCTTTGCGGCGTCGCGCTTTGAGTTCGCCCAGATCTGCAGCGCGCCCAGTTGCGCGATGCCGTATTCGATGTAGTAGAACGGATGCAGGAAGATGTGGAGCTGCCGGTGCCAGAGATGGGCGCGGCTGCGCTCATACCCGGTCCAGTCCACGTCCCCGCTGAAACGATCCATCAGCTCAAGCCAGGCGAGCGAGCGCTCCGCCCGCGTATGGCTTGCATGCGTGTACAGCCAGTGCTGGAACGCGTCCACCGTTGCAATCCAGGCGAACACGCCGACGATGCCTTCGAGGTGCGTGCGGCGGGCACGGCGCGCCTCCTCGGGCGAATAGAACTCCTCGATGAACTCGTTGCCGAGCAGTTCCATGCTCATGGAAGCCACTTCGCAGAATTCGATCGGCGCATTCCGATAGGCGTGGAGGTCTTCGTCGCGCGTTGCCAGCGCATGAAACGCGTGGCCGGCCTCATGGAGGATGGTTTCCACGTCGCGCTGAAGGCCGACCGCATTCATAAAGATGAACGGCAGGCGGGCCTCGGCCAGCGTGGATTGGTAACCTCCAGGCGCCTTGCCCTTGCGGTTGGCCAGATCGAGCAGTCGCAGTTCCTGCATCTGCCGGAATCCGCCGCCGAGCTCGCCGTCCAGCCGGTCGAAAATGCGTTGCGTGCGCGCCACCAGTTCATCCACTTCCTTGAAAGGTTTCAGCGGCGGGCGATGGAGCGGGTCCACGGCAAGGTCCCAGGGACGCAGCGTGTCCTGGCCGAGCTGTTTTCGGCGTTCGGCCTGGAGGTCGCGAAGCAGGGGCATGACTTCGCGCGCGACCGCGTCATGGAACGCTTCGCACTCGGCCGGCGTGTAATCGAATCGCCCCAGCCTGCGAAAGGCGTAATCGCGATAGTTGTCGAACCCCGCATTCCTCGCGATCTGCTGTCGAAGCCGGGCGAGGCGATCGAAGATCTCGTCGAAGTTTTCGGCCTCCTGGAGGCGGCGGTTGGCGACGAGTTCCCAGGCTTCCTTCCGGAGAGCGGGATCCGGTTCTTCGAGGTAGCGGCCCATCTGCACGAGCGTGCGTTCCTCGCCGCGGAAGATGACGGTCAACGAGCCGCTGAGCTTCTGGTATTGCTGGCCGAGCTTCGCCTCTTCGGTTTCCAGCGGGACGTTTTCGGGACGGAACAGTTCCACGAGCGTTCGCGTGTCGCGCAGGAAGACGTCGTGGCGCGGACTGGAGAGGCGGCCGCAGAGCGGATGATCGAGCAATTGCCGCGAGAGCGCAAAGGATCGGGGCTTGATCTGCGGTTCGACGTTTTCGACGAAATGCAGATAGGCTTTCTCGGCATCCGCGTTGTCGGTGTGGCACGTCATCGCGATGTAACGGCGGGAGGATTCCTCATCGAGCGCGGCGCTGAGCTCGCTCCATTCGAGCAGCCAGCGTTCGAGCTGTTCGGGTGAGACGCAGGCGGCGAGGCGCTTTTCCAGTTCGTCGAAGAGCGGCGAGATCTGCGTCCAGTCGCCCGCGTCCAGATCCGTCGGCACGAAGGTTCTCGGCCTGTGCGCGGGCAGCGTTCCAAAAGGCAACAAGGTCATGGGCGGAAAATACTCCGGCGGCGGGGCGCGGGCAATTGGCGAGAGTTGCGAGGCGTGCGGAATGCGCGTTCTTTCCGTTAAACAGGGGATGGAATCGTTGTTGACGGAGTGCGGGGTTGTGCTACAAATGCGTCCATCAGTTCGAAGAACCAGACAGTGTTGGTGTCAGAAGACAGATTGTCACGAACCCTTAAACGACATTCAGTGATCCTGCCAGTGCAGTCCTCCCACGCGGTTCTTTGAGCGCACCCGTATTATGAACCCTACCCGGCTGTTTGTGGGAAACCTCTCGTACCAGACGATGGAGAACGATCTTCAGGATTACTTCTCCCAGGCTGGAGTTGTCACTTCCGTGAACCTGATGCTCGACAAGATGACGGGCAAGTCGCGCGGCTTTGCCTTTGTCGAGTTCTCGACTTCGGAAGAAGCGAACAAGGCGATCGAACAGTTTCACAACAAGGAATTCCAGGGCCGCCCGCTCACGGTGAACATCGCGCGTCCGCGTGAGGATCGCTCCTCGCAGCAGCGCTGGGGAGGCGGCCGTGACTACGAGCGCCGCGAGCGCCGCTAGGCCTGAGAATCCTCCACGCGGAGCCGGAGTGTGTTCCGGCCCGCTTTTTATTTTTTGGGGTTTGACAGAAGGAGTGCCGAACCTATCTTGAGCGTAATTATGGCCGACAACATGCCGAATGTTCCAGCGGGCGCCGTGCCTCCGAAAAAGGAGACCGGCAAAGTGCAGCCGAAGAAGGAAACGGTTCGAATCAATCTTCCTCCGAAACCATCCGCGGCGCCGACGATCAAGCTGCCGACGCTGCCTCCGGGAGGTCCCGGCGGGGCGGCGGGAGCGCCGCCTGCGGCTCCGGCTCCTCCGGCCCCGGCCGCGCACGCGGCGCCTGCTGCTGCGGCGCCTCCTCCGCCGCGGCCCGGCACCGCTGCGCCAGTGGCTCAGCGTCCTGCGACCATGGCGCATCGCCCGGTTGCAGCTCCCGTGAGCGCGGGCCCCAGTCCGCTGGATGCCGGACTGGCCATCGCGGCCGCCGTTATCGGCGTCATCGCTGTTGTGAGCACGATCTACCTCGCGTTCTTCATTCAAACATCCTAGGCATCGAAGGAAACCTGCGCGTTGTTACTATGGCCTCTCCGAAGATCGTGACGTTGACAAAGGAGAATTTCGAAAAGGAAGTGCTGCAGTCGGCCACGCCTGTTCTGGTGGATTTCTGGGCCGAATGGTGCGGTCCCTGCAAGGCGATCGCGCCGGTGCTCGATGAACTGGCCGACGAATATGAAGGCCGGGTTCGCATCGGCAAGGTGAACATTGACGAGGAACAATCGATCGCGGCGGAATACGGCATTCGGGCGATCCCGACGCTCCTGCTGTTCGACAAGGGACAGGTGGCCGATCAGATTGTCGGTTTGCGGAGCAAGAGAGATCTCAAGGCCAGCTTTGACCGGCTGGCGGCCTGAGGGCCGCGCGGGAAGTCATCTCGGGGCTTCAACCGGCGGCGCCTCGTGATGCAATGATCATTTCACCGGGACAACTCACCGACCGCGCCGAGTTCTACTACCAGCTTCAGCAACTGAGCGCAGCCGGCATCGGGCTCGTGGCTTCTCTCGAGCAGATCCGCCGCCACCCGCCCGTGCGCTCCTACATTCGTCCCATTCAGCAGGTCCTTGACGAGCTTCACCAGGGCTCAACCTTTTCAGAGGGGTTGGCTCGCGCGGGAGACTGGTTGCCCGGGTTCGATATCACCCTGATCAGTGCCGGGGAGAAGAGCGGCCGGCTGGACCAGAGCTTTCGACTGCTGGCCGATTACTACGCCCAGCGCGCGCAAACCATGAAACAGATGATCTCGGACCTGCTGTATCCGGCGCTCCTGTTGCATCTGCTGGTGGCGGTCATGACCCTGCTGGCGTGGTTGCGGAACCCGGCGTTCGTGTGGACTCCTTCCATCATGCTCGGGCTGATTTACGCGGCAATCTTTGCGGTGGTCTTTGCGGCCCAGAGCAGGCACGGCGAGAAATGGCGCGCGGTCGTTGAATCCATCCTGCACCGCGTCCCGGTCCTCGGGACCGGGCGGCACTTCCTGGCGTTGGGACGCCTTTCCGCGGCACTCGAAGCGTTGTTGTCGGCGGGTGTCACGGTGATCGAAGCATGGGAACTGGCCGCTGCGGCCAGCGGTTCTCCGGCAATACGGCGCAGCGTGCGCGAGTGGCGCCCCTTGCTCGAGTCGGGCAAAACGCCGGCCGAGCTGCTGCAGCAGACGCGGCGTTTCCCGGACCTGTTCAGCAGCCAGTACACGGCCGGAGAAATCAGCGGGCGCCTGGATCAAACCATGCGTCGGCTGCATCAGTACTACAACGAGGAGGGGACCCGAAAGCTGCGCGCCGTGGGCCGCTGGGTTCCTATTTTCATTTATCTGGTAATCATGGTTGTCATCGTCATTTTTGTCGTGCAGTTCTGGACAGGTTACTTCAACCAGGTGTTCAGCACGTTCTGAAGCGTCTCCGCATCGAGTGCCTATGACTCTACAGGATGTGCTGACGAACGAGGAATTGCGACGGGAGGAATTTCCGGTCGTGCGCGACCGGATTTTTCTGGCGCACGCCGGCGTGTGTCCGTTGCCGAAGCGCGTGGCGAGCGCCATCGCCGCGTATGCGGAAGGGGCAAGCCGCGGCGATCAGGAGGCGCCCGTGCTGGCGCAGCTCCTCGCGCGCGGAAGGTCACTGGCGGCCCAACTGCTCAACTGCTCGACGTCCGAGGTGGCGCTGGTCGGGCCGACGTCGCTCGGGCTCAGTTTCATCGCCGGCGGCCTGAAGTTTCGGAAGAACGACAACATCCTCATCTACTTCGAGGATTATCCGTCCAACGTGTATCCGTGGATGGCGCTGGCAGAGCAGGGGGTGCAGGTCCGTTTGATGAACACCCGCGGGCTCGGCGTGATCCGCCCCGCGGATGTGATGGGGCAGGTGGATGAGGACACCCGCCTGGTGGCTTTGGCGTCCTGCCACTTCATCAGCGGATACCGGATCGATCTGGAAAAGATCGGAAGATTCCTGCGGAAGCGGGGGATTCTGTTTTGCGTGGACGGCATTCAGACGCTGGGAGCGTTTCCGACCACGGTGGAGCATGTGGACATGCTGGCGGCGGACGCGCACAAGTGGATGTTGGGCCCTTGCGGGGCCGGGGTGCTTTATATCCGCCGGGAGGTTCAGAAACTGGTAAACCCGCCCCTCTACGGCTGGCACAATGTGCATTCGCCCGACTTCGTGGCCCAGGAGCAGATCGTCCTCAAGCCGGACGCGCGCAAGTACGAGGTGGGAACGCACAACCTGCTGGGATTGGTGGGAATGAATGCCGCGATGGAGATGCTGGTGGAGATCGGTGTGGATGCGATCGCTCGCGAGTTGCTCCGCAAGCGAGGCTGGCTGGTTTCCGCGCTTCGGAGTCGCGGCTACGCCGTGCTGCATGCCGATGTTCCCCCGGAAGCCGCCAGCGGCATTGTTTCCTTCCATCGTCCCGGTGAGGACATGTCCGTGCTTTACCAGAAGTTGCTCGAAAAGCAGATCGTCGCTTCGTTGCGGACGGACCGCTCGGGCCGGCGGTACGTGCGCCTGTCGCCGCACTTCTACAACACGGAATCGGAACTCGAGCGGCTCATTGAAGCGCTTTGACCAGGTCCTCCCGGAGCGAACGCGGATTGGCATCCGGCAACGGGCGCGCGCGACGAAACGGCCCCTGGTGCGGGCTGACGAGCCAGGCAAGGGTGAACAGCCCGGCTCCCGCGACAACCATCGCCCCGGCAATCGAGCAATTCAGCCAGGTTGCGAGATGAAAGCCGGCAACGGATGTCAGCGCCGCGTAGAGCGCAGTGAACACCAGAATGCCCGGCAGGCGCTGGAACAGCATGGACCCGGTCGCGCCCGGCAGGATCAACATAGCGATGACAAGGATGGCTCCCACCGATTCGAACGCGCTGACGACCACGGTGGAGAGCACGCACATGAGGCTGTAGTGCATCACGGTGGCGTTGATGCCGAGCGAGAAGGCGAGGCCGGGATCGAACGAGCTGACCAGCAGCTCCTTGTAGAAGACGGCAATCAACAGAATCACCATCAGAGTGACGCCCGCCATGCGGATCACCGGTTCGGGCCCGAGCGTCCATGCGCCAAGCTGAATCGGGCGTTGGAAAGACACAAACCCGATCTCCCCATACAGCACGCATTCCTGGTCCAGGTCCACGCGCGATGCAAACACGCTGATCAGGATGACGCCGATAGCGAAGAGGCTGGTGAAGGCGATTCCGATTGCGGCGTCCTGTTTGACGCGCGATTTCTTGTGAATCAATTCAATGATGAGGGTGGTCAGCACGCCCGCCGCCAGCGCGCCGGCGAACATGGCCGTCGTGCCGCGGCTGTTCGACAGGAGAAAGGCAATGGCAATTCCCGGAAGCACGCTGTGGCTGATCGCGTCGCCCACCAGCGCCATGCGACGGAGGATCAGGTAGTTGCCCACCAGTCCGCACGCGAGTGTGACCAGGAATCCCATGATCACCACCCAGACCGTGCCTCCGAAATCGTCCGCCCAGGGCGCGACGAAGACGTTGTGAAGGTCGAATGGAGGGACGAGGCTCATATGCTGCTCCCGTATCCGACCGACTCATCGGGGCGGTAGCGGGGCGCGGCGCCGCGTTCGACGTCGGCCAGGCTCGGAATCGGCCGGCCGTGTGGATCCCGTTCCGCGTACTGGAGCCGGCGTTCGATCTCCCGAACCACTTCTTCACCCAGCACGTGCTCGATATTCTCGGCATCGTCATGCACATGGTCCGCCGCGATATCGGCGGCGTTGGTCAGGTACAACTCCCAAAGGCGGTGATTGCGCACGATGGAACAGGCCAGTTGCCACCCCGCCGGCGTGAGAAAAACCATGTTGCCGTCTTCATGAAGCGTCACAAGGCCGTGGCGATGCAGCGCCCGGGTCTGAGTGCGCGCTTCCTCCACCGTTTCCCGCCGCCGTTCGGCCAGTTCCCGGAGTGAAACGCCTTCGCCATGGAAGTTTCGTTTCTCAAGGACATGGTAAATGGCTTTGAGCGTGTTTTCCCGCTGCACCCGGCGAACGCGGGACCGCTGCTTTGCCCACCGCACCACCAGTCCCTGCCGGGGGCCGAACAGAAACGCTGCGACAAAAATCGCCGTGGCGCCCAGAACGATGAGCGGTCCGGTCGGTAGCGCCGGACCCAGGAACGACAGGAACGCGCCCGCAGCTCCGGCGAGCATTCCGAAGATGGCTGCAAGGATCAGCATTCGATGCAGGCGATCGGTCAGGAGATATGCTGCCGCTGCGGGAGTGATCAGCATGGCCGACACGAGAACCACGCCGACGGCCTGCAATGCAATCACGACCGCGCTGGCGACCAGCAGAATCAGACCGTAATGAAAAACCCGAGCCGGCAATCCCGAAAGCTGCGCGAAGTCCGCATCAAAGCTCGTCACCAGCAGCTCCTTGTAAAAAATGACGACAGCGGCGATGGCGATAGCGGTGATGGCGCCCATGAGGCGCAGGTCTGCCGCGCTGATGGCGGCGGCCTGCCCGAAAAGGAATTTGTCGAGGCCGCCTTTGTCCGCGGTGGGCATCTGCTGAATCATGGTCAGCAGACAGACACCCACTGCGAAGAAAGTGGCCAGAACCATGCCCAGCGCCGTGTCCTCCTTCAACCGCGTCGAGCGCTTGAGGAAACCGACCAGAGCCGCGCCCATCAGCGCGGCGCAGGTCGCGCCGATGAAAATGCGCAGCGGATCCTTGGAAAGGGTCCACAGAAACCCCACGGCCACTCCGGGCAGAACGGCGTGAGACAGCGTGTCGCCCATGAGCGCCATCTTCCTGACGACGATGAAGCTGCCGAGCAGACCGCAGGTGAGCCCAAGCAGAAGCGATCCGGCGAGGGCGTAGCGAACCCCCGGGTCCTGCAGGGTGAAGAAGCGAACCGCCTGTTCGCGCACGTTGATGTCGCTCACGTCGCCGATGCGGGCGGCCATTGCGGTGCACGTCGCGAGGCAAAGAAGAACCAGGATGAACAACGCGCGTTTCATTCCTGGAAACCCGGGTCCGATTTCTGCCGCACGGCATGCGCCACTTCCGAGAGAATCGTCAGCCGCCCGCCATATGTCTTCTGCAGCAGGTCGTAGTTGAACACGTCGGCGGTGTTCCCGAACGCCACCACGCGCATGTTGAGGAGCAGGAGCATGTCGAAATACTCCCGCGCCGTGGGCAGGTCATGATGCACCACCAGCAGCGTCTTGCCTTTGTTCCGAAGCTCG
>Ga0116168_1000060_pt1 | contig 114729 bp, 100 predicted proteins | sample AD_UKC129_MetaG_FD_89795 | JGI IMG/M metagenome (GOLD analysis project Ga0116168, IMG submission 89795) | Active sludge microbial communities of municipal wastewater-treating anaerobic digesters from Canada - AD_UKC129_MetaG | ecosystem: Engineered > Bioreactor > Anaerobic > Digestate | place... | reverse complement strand
TTACAGGAAAAACTGCTTTTGACAAAGGAAACAGTCAACGAGTTTCTCAACTACTTTGTCACTTGTTTGCCTGTTCATATCAAGGCAAAGCTATCAGTTGTTTCCTGCGAAAGTTGATTAAAAATTTTAAAGTTTTTTTGAAAACAGTTTATTTTTATACAACGGTTTTATGTTCATCAAAAAACTATATTTTTATATAACGCAAAACAATATTTTCATATAAGCCAAATTCCCTATCAGTCATGACAGAAATTCGTAAGTGAGTTGATTTTTTAGGGGGTTATAGTAAAATCCGAAGAATCTATAAAATTAAACCTTCTACATAAGCAATAAACTAAAAGTATAAAAACATATCTTGTTAATTTTGTTTTCCATATGATATGCTATTATATATAACTGCTATTATTTAATCAAAATTGGTCTAAAGATATAATGTTCATGGTATTTTATTTAAATAAATGTAAATATATTTATTTTATGAAAGGGGAAAGTATAATGAGGAAAAAGTACAAGACAAAACTATTGAGGAGGGGCATCATTTTATTAACTTTAGTTTCATTGCTGGTATCAACAGTATTTATTAATACTGGCAGTGTGTCGGCAGCAAAGTTCCCGTACAATGCAGTATACAAGTATGGCTTAAGCTCCGTAGTTGACAATCAGGATGAAGCAAATGCTTTACTTCTTAGAGAGTGGGAAGCTTGGAAAAGCAGACACATTACTTCTAATGGTGCAGGTGGATATAAAAGGGTTCAAAGAGACAGTTCCACAAATTTCGATACCGTATCTGAGGGTATGGGATATGGTATGCTTCTCGCGGTTTATTTTAATGAACAATCACTGTTTGATGATCTTTACCGTTATGTAAAGCTTCACTTTAATTCCAGAGGACTTATGTCTTGGCATATAAATCCCGACGGAAGCTTACCGGATTCAGGCTCATATAACTGTGCTACCGATGCCGATGAAGATATTGCTGTTTCATTAATTTTTGCCCATAAACAATGGGGATCCAATGGTTCTATTAATTATGCCAATGAAGCCAGAAATTTAATAAGCAATTTGGAAAGATATTGTTTAGATGGAGACATACTCAAACCCGGTGATGTATGGGGAGGCTGGAGTACAGTAAATCCGTCTTATTTTGCACCGGCATGGTATAAGATATTTGCACAGTTTACAGGTAATTCAAAATGGTATAGCGTGGCAGATAAATGCTATGAAATTATAGATAATGTACATAGAAGGAATAATGGAACAGGCCTTGTACCTGATTGGTGTCAGGGTGACGGTTCACCGGCTTCCGGACAGGGATATAATTATAGCTATGATGCCACAAGATATCCCTGGAGAACAGTATTGGATTATTTGTGGTTTGGTGATCAAAGGGCGAAAAACAATTGTGACCTTATTAACAAATTTTTTATAAAGATTGGGCCGGAAAATATCAGGGGAGAATATTCTATAACAGGTAATCAAATAGGTTCTGCCCATAACAGTTCCTTTGTAGCACCTATTGCTGCTTCAGCCCTTACCGGATATGATCTGAATTTTGCAAAAGCGATGCATGAGGAAAATGTAAAAGTTACCGAACCGCCAGAGTATTGCTATTATGGTGGAACTTTGAGGTTGATTACCATGTTATATACTACAGGAAATTTCCCGAACCTTTATGAAGAAGTAATATCAAGGACACCTACTCCTACTGTTCCTACACCGACTCCTACTCCATCAAATGGAGGTACGGTTATTAAAGGGGATGTAAATGGAGATGGCGAAGTAAACTCAATAGATTATGCTTTGATGAAATCTAAAATACTTGGACTGATCTACAATTTCCCATACATATATGGTGATTTGGCTGCTGATATGAATGATGATGGAGATTTTAACTCTTTAGATTATGCATTGCTGAAAATGAAACTGTTAGGTTTGACATCAATTTAATGTTCAGACAATATATTTTTTAACGATGATGCTAACATAATTCTGAATTCCGGTATAATAGTTAGAAGGAATAAGTAGCGTATATGGCTGGTTATTTCTTCTAACTATTTTTAAATAGAGAGAGTTTAAGACTGGGAAGTAAATAATAACTTAAAATGGGAATAAATTTTTTATTTTATTTCTAAACAGACATTAAGTTGTATCAATTATAGGGACTTAAAAAAGTTGTTCAAACTCGAATTATTATATATATGAAATCTTTAGTGAAAATAATGATAAATTTATCTTTGATTTTTATAAATTATTTTAAGGGAGGGGTATACCGATGAAAAAACTGATAACATTTATTACAGTGTTATCACTTATGTCAACGCTTCTTGTGCCGCATTCAGTGACTGCAGCAGGATCCTTTAATTATGGCGAAGCTCTTCAGAAATCCATAATTTTTTATGAAATGCAAAGATCCGGGCGTCTGCCTGAAAACAACAGAGTTAACTGGCGCGGAGATTCAGGTTTGAATGATGGTGCCGATGCCGGCTTGGATTTAACAGGCGGCTGGTATGATGCAGGAGATAACGTAAAATTTAATCTTCCGATGGCGTATACAGCTACAATGCTTGCCTGGAGTGTTTATGAAAACCGTGATGCCTATAAGAGAAGTGGGCAGCTGGGATACATACTTGAAAACATTAAGTGGGCAACCGATTACTTTATAAAGTGTCATCCCAGTCCTAACGTGTATTATTACCAGGTGGGAGACGGACACCTTGATCATGCCTGGTGGGGACCTCCGGAAGTTATGCAGATGCAAAGACCTTCCTTCAAAGTAACTTCAGACAGTCCCGGTTCTACAGTTGTTGCGGAAACAGCAGCAGCACTGGCAGCAGCCTCGATTATATTTAAAGAAACAGACCCGAGCTATTCTGCAACATGTCTTAAACATGCACAGGAGCTTTTCACTTTTGCGGATACAACCAGAAGTGATGAAGGGTATAAGGCTGCAAATGGTTTTTACACTTCTCATAGCGGATTCTATGACGAACTTACCTGGGCTTCTGCCTGGCTGTATCTGGCAACTAAAGATTCATCATACCTTGACAAGGCCCGTTCCTATCAATCCTATTGGGAAAAGGAACTTGGGACTAATATAATCAAGTATTCATGGGGACATTGCTGGGACAATAAGTTATTTGGAGCTTGCCTGCTTCTTGCAAGAGAGACTGGCGATTCAGTATATAAACAAGTTATTGAAAATAATTTGGACTGGTGGACAGTCGGATTTAACGGCGGTCGTGTTCAATACTCACCTAAGGGACTTGCAGTACTTGATATGTGGGGTTCTTTAAGATATGCTACTACTGCTGCATTTTTGGCAGATGTTTATGCTGACTGGTCGGGATGCGATTCTGCTAAAGCTAAGATTTATAGAGAATTTGCAAAGAATCAAATAGATTATGCCCTGGGAAGTACCGGAAGAAGCTTTGTAGTAGGATTTGGTGTGAATCCTCCGAAATATCCTCATCACAGAGCTGCTCACGGTAGCTGGGAAGCAATGATGACTACACCTTCGGAACATAGGCATATACTTTATGGGGCATTGGTTGGAGGACCTGGTGCAAATGATGCCTATACCGATTCAATAAACGATTATCAGTCAAATGAAGTTGCCTGTGACTATAATGCAGGATTTGTCGGAATACTTGCGAGAATGTACGATAAATATGGCGGAGATCCAATACCTAATTTCAATGCCATTGAACCGGTTGGAGAAGAATTTGTGATTTATGGAGCGCTTAATGCTTCCGGACCTACCTTTACAAATATGAAAGTTACTTTGGCAAATATGACAGGATGGCCTCCAAGAGGAAGCGATACTTTGTCCTTCAGGTATTTTGTGGATATATCCGAGGTTGTAAATGCCGGATACAAAGCAAGTGATATTACTGTTTCGGCGTCTGCATCCAATGGTGCAAAAGTATCGCCAAAACTTATTGAATGGGATGCTTCAAAGAATATTTATTATGTAGAGGTTGACTTTACCGGAACTTATATTTATCCCGGCGGAATTAATGAATATAAGAGAGATGTCTACTTTTCAATAAATGCACCTAATGGATTTTCAGGGTTGGACAACACAAACGACTTCTCATTTAAAGGTTTGGATAAAGCTTCGCCGCAAACCGGTGCAAAAACAGAATATATTCCTATTTATGACAATGGCGTGAAGATTTACGGTATGGAACCCGGGGAACCTGCTGTTACCCCAACTAAGACAGTGACTCCGACACCGACTCCGAAAGAAACTCCAACTCCAGTGGATTTTGTAAAAGGTGATCTTAACGGTGATAAAACTTTTAATTCCATAGATTGTGCCTATTTGAAAATGCACTTACTGGGCATTAGTAAATTAAACGAAGCACAGCTTTTAGCTGCCGATGTTGACAATAACGGACAAGTCGATTCAATAGACTATGCAATAATGAAACAGATATTGCTTGGAATTAGAAAGGATTTTTAAAGTTTTGTAAAAACAATTGAATGTAAATATCTTAACAGCCGTATGGATTGTGTCCCATACGGCTGTTTATTTGTCTCATTATTTTTTAAAGGATTTGAATATGTTAAGTATTCCGTTCAGCAACCGTTTAAAGAATCCTGCTTTTTCAATACTTTCGGTTATGGAAATACTGCTGCTTGCAAGTGTTTGTCCGTCAAGTTTAACTTCAAGTTTTCCCATCGAAACATCAGCACTTACCGGCGCTTTTATTGATTGAGAGTCTTTGGATATAACTGTCTGAAGGTCATTTATTCTGGTTACCGGAACAATTATTTTAATGTCATTGTCCAGCTTAAGTTGTACTGAAGGTTTTTTGCCGTTATTGACTTCCATACTGTCAACAATTTCTCCGGCTTTTTTGTATTCGAGTAATTTGAAGTTCTTAAAGCCATAGGTTAGCAATTCCTGGGCAGCAGTTTTTCTTTCATTTTCACTCCTGGTGTTTAATATCACAGCTATCAGCCTGATGTCGTTTTACTTTGCTGTGGCAACTAAGCAATATCCTGCTTCTTCCGTCCAACCAGTTTTTAGTCCGTCGGCACCTTCATAAACTCCCAGAAGCGGATTTCTGTTGAATTGACGGATATTATTGAAGGTAAATTCTTTTGTAGACTCAATTTCCAGTATTTCCGGATAATTCTGTACAAGATAGAGGGATAAAGTTGCTATATCCTTTGCTGACAAAACATGGCCTTCTTCGGGTAATCCCGTACAATTTTTAAACGTACTGTTTGTCATTCCAAGCTCTTTGGCCCTCTGGTTCATAAGTGCGACAAAGGCTTTTTCGCTCCCGGATAGGTGCTCTGCTAATGCCACACAACCGTCATTGGCGGAAACTATGGAAATACCTTTGATGATGTCTCTGTAAGGGACTTTACTTCCAAGTTCAAGGAACATTTTTGAGCCTTCCATTCTCCAGGCATTTTCCGATACATTCACAAGGTCGTCCCAATTGGCATCACCTTTGCTTATTGCTTCAAATCCTAACAGCAGAGTCATTACTTTAGTTATACTGGCAGGCGGCATTGGTACATCCGAATTTTTCTCATATAGAACTTGGCTGGTTGAGGCTTCAACCAATATGGCTGAACTGGCTGATGACTCAAATTGGGCATATATATTCACTGGGAGCATGGATGCAAAAAGGACAACTAAAAATAACAGTGAAATAAATCTATTTTTTCCTGACTTCACAATACGACACTCCTTTACAATGGATTCAACGGACTTTCTAGGACTTCATAAATTATGTTATCATTACGGTGTTTGTAAGACAAATGAAAATTTTAACTTGTAACTACTTGTCGAATAAATAAGAATATGTCAACGAATATTTTACGAGTAATAGGAAATTAATTCGATAACTGCAGAAATTTCCCGGGAAATGTTTGATAAAAGAAAATATGCTTGTAGAATATTGTTTACATTAAAAGCTTTTTAAGCTGCAAAAGCTTACTTAGAGAGATGGAGCAATTGGTGTGTGATGTGTCGCAAATTATTAGTGCTATTCATATACTGTAGTGCAAAAATATTTTGTAGGCGGGTGATGTATTATGGAACAATATCAACTATTCAGAACTCAAAATCTTCAGTTAGGCATGAAGGCTCCGGAGTTTTCGGCACAAACCACCTTCGGAAATATGAAACTTTCAGATCTGGCCGGAAAATGGATTGTTTTTTTCTCACATCCCGGTGATTTTACTCCGGTTTGTACAACAGAATTTATTATGTTTGCCAAGATGGCACCCTATTTTGCTCAGAGGAATGTAGAACTTTTGGGTTTAAGTATAGACAGTAATTCATCTCATCTTGCATGGGTATACAATATCTATAAAAATACCGGTATAACCATTCCTTTTCCCATTATTGCGGACAGAGACGGTTCAATTGCCAGACTTTACGGTATGATAGCAAAAGAAGTCAGTGAAACAGAAACTGTAAGAACTGTTTTTGTTATTGATGACAAGCAAATAATTAGGGCAATACTTTATTATCCGCTTACAACCGGCCGTAACATTCCTGAAATTTTGAGGCTTGTGGATGCATTGCAGACAACTGACAGGGAAAAAGTTGCAACACCTGCTAATTGGCATCCAGGTCAACCTGTAGTGGTGCCGCCTCCAAAAACATATGATGAATTGATGGAAAGAATAAAATGTCCGGCAGGCCTGAAATGTATGGACTGGTATTTGTGTTATAAAAAACTTCAATAAAAGTATTGACAGGATGAGCTTAATGTTAAAAACTATTGTTATTATTAGAAAATTACAACTTTCCGACAAAAACTTTTAGATTGACTTTTTGAGTAACGATTTTGGGGCATAACTTCTGTCTAGAGTGCTTATTTCATAACCGGCACCTCGATGAGTGATAATGACGACGTTTGAACCGATGGATTCCAGTTTTTTTCTCAAAAATGATATATATACTTCCACATGATTTGATCCTGCACTTGAGTCATATCCCCAAAGTTTTTCTATAATTTTTTCTTTAGGAGATATAATGCCTTTTCTTCGTATAAGATAATCTAAAAGTTCACATTCACGGCAAGTCAGAGAAACTTCTCCAAGTTCTGTGGATAATTTAAGGCTGTCTATATTCAGTTCAATATCTCCATAAGTTAATATATTATTCGGTGCCAAATCTCCCCGACGACGGCCTAATGCACGAATGCGTGCCAATAATTCATCAAAGGAAAAAGGTTTTACAATATAATCATCTGCACCGCTATCAAGTCCTGTAACTTTTGAAGCTGTATCACCGCGAATGCTTAAGAGAATAATTGGAGTTGCAATTCTCATTTTCCTAAGCTTTTTCAGGACGGAAATACCGTCAATAATTGGGAGAGTATCATTCAATAAAATTATATCATATATGCCTGTCTGTCCAAATTCCAAGCCGTCATCACCATTTTGTACACATGTAACGGAATGGCCGTTTTTCTTTAAAACTTTATATAAAACTTTTGATAAGTAAAAATCGTTCTCTGCTACTAATATACGCATAATCTTATCCTCCAATTGAATTCTGGAATCTATTGTTCTATTATAATGCGATGATATAATTACAATAGCATTTTGACCTACATTACAGGATTTCGAAGGATAAAATTTTTTTTCTTCGGTAAATACAAAAAATCCAAAAATAACACTTATAAACTTGTGAAGTTTATTTAATAGAAGTATTATATTAATTAAACTGGAAAAAGTAATTTGATTGAAAGCAATATTTGAATTTTTAAGTTTGTTTTAAGGAATTTGTTATATAATAATTATTATAATGGACGGGATTTCTGAGTGTTTGTAAAATAATTTAATATTTTAAAATATTTATATTACCTATTGTATCTTTTCAATATGCAGCAAATCTTCAATCTATAAATATGCAGTATTCAATAATTTCCGTTTATATTTACAAAATAAACAGTAAATTTTTTGATCATGGCATTTAGCAGTAAATAGATCTAAATGCTCAAGGGTTTGCATCCGTGAAAATTAAAATTGTCAATTAATAAAACAAAATAAAAAAGCAGTGGAAAATTTAAAGGGAGGGTAAAAAATGAACAAAAGTATATCGATTTTTTTATTTTTGTTTTGTTACTGCTTGTAATAATACCGACTGAGGCCGTTGTGGTTTCTGCGCAAAACCAAGTATTATTCATCAATGAAGTGATGGCTTCAAATTCTCAAACTATCAGGGACGGAGATATAGACGATAAGAAAGAAGGCAGCAATGGAGGAGCGTATTCCGACTGGATTGAGATTTACAACTCAGGTGACCAGCCTGTTAACCTGACAGGTTATACCTTGTCTGATTCCGATGCGACATGGACTTTTCAAAACTGTGTTATTCAGGCAAGGGGATATTTGATTATTTGGGCTTCTGACAAAGATAAAGTGGCAAAGAACGGCCAGTTACATACAAATTTTAAATTGAGTGCTTCAGGAGAAGAAGTTGTATTAAAGGATCCTAACGGGAATGTTGTAGATTATGTCAAATTTGAAAGTCTTTCCGATGATCAGTCATATGGACGAAAGACCGATGGAAGCTCTCAATTTGTTATATTTACTAAGTCTACTCCCGGATATAGTAATGCAATGGGTGCAGCACAGGTAAAAGAACCTGTCTTTTCAAAAGCAGGAGGTTTTTACACAGACGCCTTTGACTTGGAGATAACTTCCGATGATCCTGAAGTGGAAATCTATTATACTACTGACGGTTCTGATCCTGTACCGGGCAATTCGGAAACTAAGCAATACACAGGAAAAATCAGAATTGCAAGTAGGGCTGGGGAAGCTAATGTATTGTCAATGTTTAGAGACATATCTTCCGATTTTGCGAATCCTTGGAGGGCTCCAAACGGTGAGGTGTTTAAATGTACTACATTAAAAGCTGTGGCAGTAAGTAGAGACGGATCAAGGAGTAAGGTTGTAACCCATTCTTATTTTGTAGATCCGGGAATTAAAACAAGATATACTTTACCGGTAATTTCTGTTGTTACCGATTACAATAATTTATTTGACCCACAGATAGGAATTTACCATGCTTCAAATGCTGAAAAAAGCGGAGAAGAATGGGAAAGGCCTGCACATATAGAGTTTTTTGAACCGGGAGGAAAACTAGGATTTTCTCAAAATATCGGTTTAAGAATACATGGAGATTACACCAGAAAATTCCCGCAAAAATCTTTTAGAATATATGCTGATGGAAAAAATGGAGATTTGGGTGAGATTAAATACGAAGTCTTTCCGGGGCTGACTAAGAGAGCTAACGATAAGAAAATGAAAAACTTCGAAAGATTGATATTAAGACAAGCAGGTAATGACTGGTCTTCTGCATATATGAGAGACGAAATGCTTCAGAGCCTGGTATCTCATATAAAAAATCTTGATACCCAGGCGGCTAGACCTGCAATATTATTCCTAAATGGAGAGTACTGGGGTATATATTATGTTCGTGAACGCTATGATAAAGAGTACTTGAAGGAACACTACAATTTGGATAATGACAAAGTTGCAATATTGGAACCAACTCAAACAATCAGTATAGAGTATGGTACGCAGGAAGATGCTGATGCATATACTAACGAAGTAATTAACTATCTCAAGTCGAATCCTATTACTCAAACAAGTACCTATGAGTATATAAAAACCAAAATTGACATTGATAACTATATTGTTTATAATATAACAGAAATTTTCTTTGGTAATACAGATTGGCCCGCGAAAAACGTAACAATCTGGAGATATAAAACTGATGACGGACAGTATCATCCGGAGGCACCTTACGGTCAGGACGGCAGATGGAGGTGGATGTTAAAAGATGTAGATTTTGGTTTCGGTTTATACAATAAACCGGTAAATCATGACACATTAAGCTATGCAGCAGGAGACAGGATAGAAGGTACAAGTAATCCTGATTGGTCTACATTCCTATTTAGAACTTTACTCCAGAATACTGAATTTAGAAATCAGTTTATAAACACTTTTGCAGACCATTTAAATACTACTTTTGTTCCGGAACGTGTAATTGATGTTATAAATAATTTTGAATCGATTCTTTCACCGGAAATGACAGAACATGCTAATCGTTGGACTAATATTAAAATGACGGCTTCGAATCCCGGAAATACAGGAGGAAATCCGGGTTGGGGAAATCCTGGAGGAGGAAATCCAACGTGGGGAGATCCAACAGGAGGAATTCCTGGCTGGGGAAATCCTGGAGGAGGAAACCCGACATGGGGAAATCCTGGAGGAATTCCGGACTGGGGAAATATTGGAGGAGGAATCCCAACATGGGGTGGAGAGACAACATGGAGTCAGAATGTTCAAGTACTTAAGGATTATGCACAGAATCGTCCGTCATATATGATTCAATTTATAAAAAACAAGTTTGGCAAAAATGGTGTTACAGGTACAGCAAATATAACGTTAAATACCGATTCGTCAAAGGGATATATAAAAATAAATACCATTGACATTAAATCTTCTACTCCAGGGGTTAAAGATCCGAGTAGATGGACGGGGGTGTACTTTACCGGTATACCGGTGACTATAACTGCAGTGCCGCAGGAAGGATATGTGTTCGAACACTGGGAAGGTATTCAGGGATATTCTGATACAGTGACCTTTACTCATACAGGAGATATAAATATAACAGCTGTTTTCAGAAAAGATACCGGTGCAACACCAACTCCTGTAATAACACCTACACCGACTAATACTTCTTTACCGGGTGTGGGGATACTTGGAGATGCCAATTGGGATGGTGACTTTAACTCAATAGATTATGGTTTGGTTAAGATGTATCTGTTGGGGATGATAAAGGAAAATGAAATAAATATAAAAGCTTGTGATGTTAATGCTGATGGAGAAGTTAATTCATTGGATTATGCGTTAATGAAACAAAGGCTGCTTGGAATGATTGGAAAATTTCCTGCAGAATAATTGAAATTTAAGCTTTATTTAAGGTTTTCAATATAAAATTATTTTGTAGGGAGGGGGTTAACCAGTGGCTATAGAGGTTTTTAACAGGTATGAGATTAAATATTTGCTGGATTACGATACATGTTATAAAATTCAGCAAAGGATTATCGAGTACATGGAACTGGACGAGTATAACAAAAATCATCCGTTTTATACAATATGCAATATATATTATGATACTGAAGATAATCATCTCATACGGCATTCGTTATCAAAACCTAAATACAAAGAAAAGTTAAGACTGCGAGGATATGGTGTACCCAAGCCGGAGGATAAAGTTTACTTGGAAATAAAGAAAAAAGTAAATGGACTTGTAAATAAAAGAAGGACAAAGTTAGTTTTAAGCGAAGCTTATGAGTTTGCTGAAACAAGAATTAAACCTGAGTACAAAAGTTATATGAATAAACAGGTTTTGAACGAGATCGATTACATATTGAAATTATATAAGCCGGTACCCAAATTGTATTTGGCTTATGATAGAAAAGCGTTTTTTGGGATAAATAACAGGGACTTAAGGATAACTTTTGATACTAATATTCATTCCAGGAGAGAGGATTTAAGGCTTGAAGCAGGGGATTACGGTCGAAAGCTGCTTCCTAGCGATGAGTTGTGGTTAATGGAAGTTAAGGCGGAAAAGACCATTCCTGTATGGCTTTCAAGGTTATTAAGTGAGTTCAAAGTGTTTAAAACCAGTTTTTCAAAATACGGAACAGAGTATAAAATGATGATTCGGGAAAATTTGGAAAGAGGGGGAGACAGAAAGTGGACTTATTATTCAACCCAGCAGCAAACGGATTACAGCTATCGCTGAGTAGTGCAACATTAACAATTTTAACTTCTTTTATATTAGGATTGATTATTAGTTTTACTTATATTAAAACATGTTCAAGAGGATATTATTCCCAGAGTTTTGTACTGACTCTGATTATGATGCCTTGTGTTGTGGCTGTTATTATTCTTTTAATCGGTACCAACATTGCAAGTGCGTTCGGTCTCTCGGGGGCCTTTTCAATAATTCGTTTCAGAAGTGCACCGGGAGATCCTAAAGATATATCTTATGTGCTCTTTTGTATGGGAGCAGGTTTGGCTTGCGGTGTAGGTGTATACGCATATGCAATGTTCTTTACAGTGTGTCTTTGTATTATTATGGTTATTTTATGCAAAATCAATTTTGGTGCAAAAAGTAGTACCGAAAAAATACTAAAAATAATCATACCGGAGGATTTGGATTATCAAGGTGCCTTTGATGATATATTTGAAACTTATACATACCGATATGAATTAAAGAGGGTTAAAACGACAGACCTTGGAACTTTGTATGAACTAGTATATATAATTAGCATGAAGTCGAATATGAAAGAAAAAGATTTTATTGATGAGCTGAGGTGCCGAAACGGTAATTTGAATATTACATTATCAATGAATGCAGATCCGGCAGATTAATAGAGAAAATTCATATAAAAAAGAGGGGGTGTTTTGCCCCCCTTTTTTTATATGTGGATTATTTTTAATTTTTTATACTAATATACATATACCAAAGCATTTGTAGTTACAGGTGTTACATTGCAGTTTGCATTTTCCGGATAAACTTCAATTTTATATCCGATATATTTACCTCCTTTAGAGGTGCTCCAAAAAGGGGCATAATCTAAGGTTGACGGAACGGAAGAAAATTTTGGATTCAATATAGGATATATTTCCTTTTCTCTGCCGCCTAAAGTACATATTATGGTATTCTGCAGGGCGTATATCAACTCTTCTGAAGGTAAGCCGTCCATTGAATGTACGGCACCGTCATATTTCAAGTACTCAAGCCTATAATCATTACTTTGCATCATGTAAGATATAACGGCTTTTTCAATTTGCAATGCCTGCTGCTCGTCTGATTTTTTCCTGGAATTGCTAATTACATTTGTGAACAAAGTAATGCTTACTACTGCAATAATACCTATAATTGCCATTACAATAAGTAATTCAACAAGTGAAAAACCTTTATTATTTTTGATGAATTTTTCCATACAACATTATTCCTCCCAAAAAAACACAAATATTTGAATTTGTAAATACAAAAAATAAAAATATTTATATTAATATATACAGGGATTATAATTATGAAAACTACTTAAAAAAACAGTTGAGCATAGGTAAAAGGAGATAAGTTGGCTGAAAATGCTGAGTCGAATTTCTAAAATTCAAAGTTTTCATAAAAGTATTAACTTTTTTAACTATTTAAATTATATTTACATAATTATTTTATCAATAAAAAGATGGAAATAACAGTACAAAATAAGTAAAATATGTATGTAGTGAAAAAGATAACAAGATGATAATAATAGTTGTAATGTAGTAGTTTATGTAAAAATAAATTATTGAAACGTAATATTACTTTTGAAACTTTAACAAGAATAAAAAAAGCAAATTACCTAAAATCCTTATTAGCTACTTTCTTTGATGCCATTTTTATAAATAAAAAAAGCCTTGCAGAAATTCAATACAAGGCATAATATTATTTTATTTATAGTGATAATTGAATACTATATTGTTTAAACTTTAGGTATATTTCTTCCATAAAAGATTTCAGTCATTTCTTTTTTCAACTTTTGTTTGATTTTTCTCCTTTCACTTGGATGCAAATCCTTCTTTGATACACCGAACAGATAATTGTCCAAGTCCAAATTTTTGATTAGCATTTTTGTGTGGAATATATTCTCCTGATACACATTAACATCCACAATGTGATATTGATCTTTTGTTTCGGTGTCAATATAGTTTTGTATGGAATTTATTTTATGGTCAATGAACAGCTTTTTGCCTTCTACATCACGGGTAAATCCTCTAACCCTGTAATCTATGGTTATAATATCCGACTCAAAACTGTGGATGAGAAAATTGAGAGCTTTTAGAGGAGATATACGGCCACATGTAGATACATCAATATCAGCTCTAAAAGTGCTTATACCGTCATCAGGATGACTTTCAGGATAAGTATGCACTGTTATGTGACTCTTATCTAGATGTGCAAGTACAGTCTCAGGAACAGGACCTGGAGATTCTACTTGGTTTGGGTCATCACTATGGTTTTGCTCATGGTTATGAGAGTTGTTAATTTCCTCTTCGCAAATGAGCATGGTAACACTAGCACCCTGTGGTTCGTAATCCTGACTAGATATGTTTAAAATATTGGCACCGATAATATTTGAAACATTTGTTAGTATTTTAGTCAATCTTTCGGCATTATACTGCTCATCAATATATTCAATATAACCTTTTCTGTCTTCAGGGGTTTTTGCATAACAAATATCGTAAATATTAAAGCTTAATGTTTTGGTTAAATTGTTGAAACCATAAAGTTTTAACTTTTTTAAAGATTTAATTTCCATAATGATTCCCTCATTCCTATAATGATAGTCCATGATAATTATAAGTTCATAATGATATTTTGTAAATGGTTCTTAAGAAATATATATAATTCCGTAAAAAATATAAATGCGTCAGAAAGTATAATAAAAAAATATATATTAAATATAATTTTCGCTAAATTTAAAAATTCATTGTATTAGCAAAAAAGTGATATAATTATATTTCATAAGACAGCGCAATAAGTGGATTTTTATTATTGGGAGCAGTAAATGCTTTGAAATTTTTCCGGTTTGAGAAATACTAACTTATTAAATTTTACATAATTGAATGAGACTTTGGTAAAGGAGGAACGGCAGAGTGGCTAAAATATGTTTTTTAGATGCCAAAACCCTTGGAAATGATGCAGATTTGTCAGGGTTGTCGAAACTGGGAGAACTGACAGTATATGATATTACAAAGCCTGATGAGGTGGAGGATAGAATCAGGGAACAGGAAATAGTCATTACAAACAAAGTAGTGCTCAATGAAAGTAATATGAAAAATGCTTTAAATCTAAAACTTATTTGTGTTGCAGCAACGGGAACGAATAATATTGATCTGGAATATGCAAAGACACGCTCCATAGCAGTTACGAATGTGGCAGGGTATTCCACCGACAGTGTGGTACAACATACTTTTGCTATGTTGTTTTATCTTATGGGAAATCTTAGGTATTATGATGAGTATGTAAAATCAAAGAGTTATTCAAAAAGTGATATATTTACTCATCTTGACAAACCTTTTGAAGAACTGTGCGGCAAAACATGGGGAATTATAGGGCTGGGAACTATAGGAAGTACGGTGGCATCTCTGGCAAAGGCATTCGGATGCAGAGTTGTTTATTATTCAACTTCAGGTAAAAATAATAATATACAATATGAGAGGGTTGAGTTGGATGAACTGCTTAAGCAATCGGATATAGTGTCCATACATGCGCCACTGAACGATAAAACCAAAAATCTCATAGACTATAAGAGACTTCAGACAATGAAGAAAAGTGCCATACTTTTGAACTTAGGCAGAGGCGGAATAATTAACGAATTTGATCTTGCAAAGGCTTTGGATGACGATCTGATAAGAGGTGCAGCTCTCGACGTTCTTGAAACCGAACCCGTTAATCCGGATAATCCTCTATTGAATCTGAAAAATCCGGATAAATTAATCATTACACCTCATATAGCCTGGGCAAGTGTTCAGGCCAGAAAAAGGCTTATAAATGAGCTGGAACTGAATATTAAAGCTTTTCTGAATAATGAATACAGAAATAGAGTTAATTGAAGGCTAGAGTAAAAAATTGATGGAGCATCATGTATAAGACGCTCCGTCAATTTTTCACAATAAACTTAAGTGGAAATGATGTTTCCGCTTCCGCAATTTCTACGAAAGATAAAATAAGTCAGGGTAGAGCGGAGATTAATTACTCATTTTAAGTAGAAGCGGTGAGTTTTTTACATTACCACTGCTTCAGACATAGTAATTTTTCATTTAGCAGCTTTGATAATTTGGGCTGTTGGCAATAATTATTCCCTATAACCGTAGCCGTTGAAGAACAACAAGAGGAATACCAGGATGAAGAAAAGTATTTCACTGTTGTCTCCAAAGATACCCTTATTGCATGACATTAAACATCAACTCCTTTTCTTTGATACTACATACTATTCATTTTTGTTGGAGTATGTTACAAAAAAAGAGCATTAAGTGTTGGAAATATGTATTTTATGTATTATGTAAAAGGATGATAAGATTAATGCAGTAATCTTTAAAAAACAGCTTTTTGTGATATAATATTGCAAGTGTTATATTTATGCTCTGAATAAAGCTGTACCTTCCTACAGGGGACTTTATGGATTAAGGGATAAGACAAGTTTGCATATAAAGAATGGAGGTTTTTTTTATAATGTTGCTTGCAGACGGCTGGAAGGATTATGAATTGATAGATACCGGAAATGGCGAAAAACTTGAGAGGTGGGGAAAATACATATTAATTAGGCCCGATCCTCAAATAATTTGGCCTGTAAACGGTAACAGCAAATTATGGAGTAAAGCTGATGCCCATTACCACAGAAGTTCAAGCGGGGGAGGAAAGTGGGAATTTAAAAGAAAACTTCCCGAAAGATGGCAGATATCTTATAAGGGAATGTCCTTTCATATTGAGCCTACAGGTTTCAAACATACGGGTCTTTTTCCGGAACAGGCCGTTAACTGGGATTGGATTATAGATAAAATACGTTCTGCCAAAAGGCCTATAAAGGTACTGAATCTTTTTGCATATACTGGAGGGGCAACAGTTGCCGCTGCGTTTGCGGGTGCCTCGGTATGCCATGTGGATGCTGCAAAAGGTATGGTACAATGGGCAAAAGAGAATATTGGTCTCTCCGGGCTTTCCGACAGACCAGTCCGATTTATCGTAGATGATGTAATTAAGTTCGTTCAAAGGGAAAGGAGAAGAGGAAACCTCTATGATGCTGTAATAATGGACCCTCCGTCTTATGGTCGGGGACCTAAGGGAGAAGTTTGGAAAATTGAGAATGAGTTGTATCCTTTGGTTGAGCTGTGCATGGATGTGTTGTCAAAAGAACCCCTCTTCTTTCTTATAAATTCCTATACTACCGGATTTTCACCGATAGTGGTGGAAAATATACTAAAGATGACATTAGGAAAGAAACATAAAGGGGTTATTTCCTCGGGCGAAGTTGGAATTCCGGTATCTTCAACGGGGTTGGTTCTTCCTTGTGGTATTTTTGGCCGTTGGGAGGCAAAAAGTTAATGAGCCTCCATAAAAGTATTAAAATTAATATTTTGTACGAAGACAATCATTTGCTGGTGGTGGAAAAACCCGTTAATGTTCCTGTCCAGAAGGACAGCAGCAATGATATTGATATGCTTACACTTCTAAAAGAGGATTTGAAGGTTAGGTATAACAAGCCGGGCAACGTTTATTTGGGACTTGTTCATCGTTTGGACAGGCCTGTTGGCGGTGTAATGGTTTTTGCCAAGACTTCAAAAGCAGCATCAAGATTATCAGACCAGGTGCGTACGAGAGGACTTGGCAAAACTTATGTCGCAGTGGTTCACGGTAAGTTGGACAGCAGGGAAGGAAGGCTTGAGAATTATCTTTTAAAGGACGAAAAAGCCAATAGGGTAAGTATTGTATCACCTGAGGTAAAGGGTGCCAAACAAGCAATCTTGGACTTCTATGTTATAGGGGAGGCTAAGGGCTTTACCCTGGTCAAGATTGATTTGCATACGGGTCGTTCCCATCAAATAAGAGTACAATTTTCTCATATCGGCCATCCTTTGTATGGAGATCAGCGTTACGGAAACAAGGTTAATAAGGTGGGTCAGCAAATAGCACTGTGGTCTTACGGAATCCGATTTAAACACCCTACTATCGGGGATGAACTGGAATTTCTGTGTAAACCGCCTGATTTAGAGCCTTGGAACTGGTTTGGAGAAGTTTCGGATAAAATAAGTAACACTGGTTGCATTATATGACCTTCAAAAAATATTAGATATCTGCTTGATAATTTTATAGGGTAGAAGGAAAATAAGTCTTCTACCCTATGACTATTAATTTTTCATATATATAATACTTGAGTTTTGCTTTTGTAAACTATTTTATTTCAATGGTGTATGTTTCACTCATGTTCATACTTTCCTTTGAAGATACACTTTGTATAATCGTACTTTCTGCTTTGTAAGTCCCTGGACTTATAACTCTGGCATAATAGGTAAGAGTTTTGTCCTTCTGTTCCTTATTCACATAGAAGGTTACCTTTTGTCCGTCGGACTCCATATAACTTATTTCATTGATATTTATATCCACACCCATACTTATGGGGTTGTCAATCGGTCTCAATCCCGAAGGCAGATAGTCCGTTATCTGATAAGTTCCGTCAAGAGCTTTTGTATCTGCATTCCACGTAATAGTTACCTTTACAATATCCGACTGGCTGAAGTGGGTAGTTGCTCCATTTCCCTTTGTATTGCAATAGGATTTATTGACAGTCAAATTCGCATAGGTTTTTACTGTGGAAGTAAGGGGCTTCTTGAAAATGGATACCACGGAAATTTCACCCATTACACTGTCTATTGCAAGATTTTTTACATTCTCCGATGGAACGGTCAAAGTGAATATTCTACCGTTATCCAAAGACTCCGTATACTGCTTGCCGTTTAAAGTGTAGCTGAAAGATACCGGGCCGCTGTTTGCTTTTTTTATTTCCTCTTCAATGTACATAATCTTTTCAATATATGTGGTTATATGTTTTGAACTGTGTTCAAAACAGTACTTGTAAAAACTTGATTTATGGGGTTTGTCAAGCTTAGATGACAATACTGCGGCCAGTGCGGTACATTCTAAGATATCATCATTGTCCTTTCCGGTGTTTATTCTGTAGTAAGGTTTGAATCCCTTAATATGCGGAGCGATTCTTTCTACAAATATTCTGTCAGCCTTGGGTAATTCACCAAGTTCGCAGTAGGCAAGGGCAATGTACAGCAGATCTTTAACAGAAGCATTCTCAACTTCGGCTGCTTTGTCGAGATCCAGAAGTACCGGTTCCTTTAATACAGCAAGACCATATAGGGCATTTCCCTTAAGTCCCGGTGAATCGTCGTACAGTTTGGTGTAAAAATATTCTCTCAATTTGAAGACATTGACCTTGTCTTTTAACAGCGATGAAAGCTTTGCACTTATATCCAGGTCACTGTCACCGTAAGGGAGTATGGCTAATCCGCCGTCTTCCCTCTGATAGTCGGAGGCATTGAACTGTGCGGAATTTTCCATATCGGATAGATCAAAGTATTTGTTTATCAATTCCGATGCTTTTTGTACAGTGAATTTTTGGTCTATCCTGTTGCCGGATGTATACATAAGGTTATATAGTTCGCTTAAGTACATACCTTTGCCTTTATCGGCGAATATAAGTTTGGTGATGCCTTTATTTCCTCCTTTAACCTTAAGCCCGGGTTTAAGGTCATAGTATAAAGCTTCTTCAATTTCGTGATAGGTTTTTACAACATCAAAGGAGTGTTTCAACGAGTCTTTAAGTCCATTGGATGTTGAAGCACTTATAATGATTTCTTTCTTACCCTCTGAAAGCTCAGGTAGAGAAATATTGACCCTTTCAAAAGCTTTGCCGTCACCTTTGGCTATAAGCTTCTTATTTTGTGCGTCATAGACTTCAAAGAATACCTTTTCATCCTTGTTTAGGTCATTGCCGTATGCTGTAACACCTAAAACCGGTTTGTCCCCTGCCAGGTAGGTGGAGTTTAGGGTATTGTTTATGAAGAAGGGCAGGGTAACATCCAAGCTTACGGTATTGCTTCCTGCAAGTAGGTCGGTTGTAACACCGGAAAGGGTTACTCTCCATTGGGTTATGTTGTCGGGTATTTTGAAGGTCAGTTCACCGTACCCCTCGTCGTTTAGCGTTATGGTATTGAAGTATGCCGTATCTTTAAAGTCGCTTCTGGTTTCTGCCGGTTCTAAGTCATAAGAAGCAAATATGGGTTCATTGAACCGAATTACCAAGTTATTTTCTGTTTTAAACTTTGCACTGCCTCCACCGGCCCTGGCTGAAAATCTTACTTTCACAACACCGTTTTCGACAAAATCGGAATTTATATGGGACTTATAGCTGTAGTCAATTCCCGAAGGCACAATGGAGTATAATGTATGAAGAGTTTCTATATACTGCTCGTTCAGCTTGAACATTGCTTCATCCACAATACTTATGTTTACAAACGCTTTTGTAGGTTTTCGGGACTTGTCTTTTGCACTTATCTTAACGGTAACTTCATCACCGGGTCTATAGGAAGTTTTGTCCAATTCGGCTTCAATTGCAAGGCTCTTTTCTTCAGGATCGAGAACCGCATTATACTCCTCCGACTGCACATAGGTCAACCCGTTAAAATATACACCCGTCACACAGACATTGGGCAGATATTTGTCTTCCAAAACAAAGCTGTAATTAGGGCTGTTTGATACTTCAAAATCCATTATACCGTTCTGTGACTTTATGAAGAGATAATTTCCGTCCGGCAGTATATCTTTGCCTTTTTTGAAGGTGAGGTCAACTTTTTCATTCAGTTTATATCTTTCTTTACCGCCGTCGAGATAATAACTGTCATATTCGTAGAAGTATTGGTCCGAATAATCCCCAAAATTGCAGCTGAATCTCATATTCCTGCCGGAATTGTCGGTGCATGTAAATTCGGCAGTATAGAATCCATCCTTGAGGGAAGGGGCATCAAAGGAAGCGGTGGCTTTTCCGTTAGCATCAGTGGTCATGGTTATTCGAGTGAAAACTTCCTTTTTTTCCTCATAACGGTATCTTTTTTGTGTAATTTTATTTATATAGTCATAGTACTCTCCATCTTCAATTTTCAGCCATGTATGTTTGTATACGGTTCCCGTAAGGGTTTTGCCGCCTACAGGGTCACCCAGGTAATCGTTACTGTCTTTGGCAGTTCCATTGTTTATTCTGTCTAAAACAATTTTGTTTACATTGGCTGTTACAACACCTTTTTGATTTTTTAATTCCGATTCGAGTTTGGCATCGATGTCGTTTACAAAAACCCGCACATCGGTACTGCCTGAAATCTCCCCAATTTCGGGTTTGGCAGCATGGGCACGGATATTGATATATTGTTCACCCTGGACGTTTTGGCCAGGCTCAGGAACATATTTTACAACAACACTTCCTGAGGAATCGGTGGTAACAGTCTTTTCGATATATCCGGCATCGCTGATGTAGTTATCAATACTGTACATTATTTCCAGATCCGGAACTGCCGTTCCTTCAAAGAAGGAACCCTTGATAGTGAAATTTACTTCCTCACCGGGAAAAACAGCTTCCTTGTCCTTTGATATATTTAACTCAAAGGCCGGTTTTGTGTAGTTTTGTATTTGAATATATGAACTTGCAACTATTTCTTCCCCTTTTTTTACTGTCAATTGATATCCCCCAGGGTCTAAATTGGGGAGTCGGAAACTTCCGCTGATAATTCCGTCTTCGGCAGATATTTCATGACTTACAAGGGGAGACACATTAGCGGGATAGTAACCGATTATACCTTTTCCCTCAAGCCTGTAGTCGTAATATCGCTGAATATAGCTATAACCTTCATCAACTTCAATAACCAACGAATCTATTTTCTCACTGGAATATCTGTTTTTTATCATGCCCCAAAAATTTACAGTGTCATCGGGTTTGTATAGACTTCTGTCCAGCTGTATGAAGTGCCAATACATATTGGCGTTTTCATCGGCATATATGTTGTAGGATTTTGAAGGAACTAAAAGTACAGAATGTTTATTGTCTTGCGTTTCAATTTTGTAGTATATGTTGTCTTTCTCATTATTGCCAATAGGAGTGTCGAAATAAGCTATTCCTTCTTTGTCTGTATTATAGACGATATTAGTGCCTACAACGGATATCTTTGCATTGTTTATGGAAGCTTTGCTGTCTAAATCATGCAACCACATAAGGGTTTTTTTGCTGCTCTTTGTAATATACATGCCGATGTCCGTTACCTGGATAAAGGTTTGGAAATTCGATTCCTTCCACTTGCTGTCCGCAATATAGAATCCTTGAGGCAGCGGATCGGGAAGCTTAACGTGCAGTGGGCCGGAGTTTAAGTCTATTTCCTGCTCGAACTCGATAATCTTTTCAAGGCCCTCCACCGAAACAGGAGTTTTGGAATAGCTTCTATAGGCCCATGACATTTCTTCGGCAGCAAACTTGTTTTTTAAAGCTTGAATAAACGAATCAACGTCCTTATAGGAGTAAATAGTTGTCTTAACATTTACAGGCTCCTTTATCTTTGTAGGACTGTAGTATTCAATAGAGAGAGTGGGATTTTCTTTCGGAGTATATTCGAAAACAGTCCGGTCGTAGTATATGAACATAGGGTCTTCTTTATTTGAGGTCGAAGTGGTTTCAAATTGAAATTCGAAATCGTCAGCTAAAGTATAGTCGGTTCCATTTAGTTTAAGACCTTTCTTTATTTTAACTGTATATACGGTACCTTCTTCAAGGCCCTTAGGTACAAATACCACTGCTTTCTTATGCCTTTCAAAACGTCCTTCCACTTTTGGAGAAATCTCGAAATACTTATCCACGTTTTCAAACTCTTCATGGCTGAAATAAATCTCTATGCCGGAGTTGACCGGTACATCGGTTGTTTTATTGCCGGGGAAGGAGCCTAAAATTTTAAAGGTTGCACTGGTTTGAAAAGTCCAGGTTATATCGCTTCTGTCCGAAGACTTGATGCGAAAAGTGTAAAGACGGTTTTCCTCAAACTTCTTTGAGGGTTTGATTTTAAAGGAATTCTTACCGTTCTCGGATATAATGGGATTAGGTTCACCATCGATGGACAAGTTTTCCTCAAGATAGGAAAGCGTAATGTCCTTTTTGGAATCAAGCACAAACTCACTGTCCGGCTTAACACCTGTAGAATCGTAACTCAATGGAGTAAGGGTAAAGCCATCCCTGTAATCTCCGGCACTGACCTTTTGAGTGAAGATGGTATTCGGTATTAAAATTGCTCCTAAAAGAAGAGCAAAAACACAGGCTATTGCTATGGCAGCCTTCTTGATTGAAAAATAATGCTTTTTGCCTTTATTGCGCTTTGGAGCCAGTGACAAATTGCGTAACTCTTGCGGCATTTCAATTTTGTCATAGACTTTTTTGATTAGGTTTATGGTATTTTTTATTTGTGTATACTCATTAAAACAGTCGGAACATTCGGCAAGGTGCTTTTCAATCTCTTTAGCTTCCTTTTCTCCGAGTTCATTTTGTATGTAAGCTTCAAGATTGTCTATTATATCTTGGCAGTTCATGCATATACCTCCTTTTCAAATAAGGTGATTTCCTTAAAAAAGAAATCTGGGGTTCAAATAGGGTATTTACATTATATAATGTTCTTGAAACGGGTTGTCCGTCTTATTTAGTAATTATTTTTGTTTTGGTCCAATAGTTGTTCCCTCAGCAATTTATGCGCCCGATTCAGTCTCGACTTGACTGTGCCTACAGGTATATCCAGTATTACTGCTATGTCATCAAACTTTAAATCGTGGTTATACCTGAGGTCAATGACTTCCTTGTATATCTCGTCGAGTTTGCCGGTTAGATTCTGAATATCAATGGATTCTACCGATTTGTTCTCTTGCTGATGTTTCGGGTTATAAAAGGAATCATCAAGGGGAACAACTTTTCGGTTATATTGTTGAATGTTATAACATTCATTAATTAGGATCCTAATTAGCCATGTTTTAAAAAAACAGGTTTGCCGTAAATTTTTTATGTTTGAAAAAGCTTTATAAAGTGCTTCCTGTACAGCATCTAAAGCATCATGTTCATTTCCAAGCTTAATTAGTGCAGTTCTATATAATTGAAGCTTCATGGTATCTACCAGGACCATGAAAGCATTTTTATCACCGGCTTTGGCTTTTTCAACAAGTTCGGTCAAATTAGCGGTCACCACCTTTATATTTCTAAAACTTTGCAAATCATGTTTAAATTTTTTTGATTTCTGTTATTAGACTAATGAACTTAAAAAAAAGTTCGATATATATATGTAAAATAAAAATATTTTTATATTTTGGGAATATTTATTATAATGACGTTAAACAGCCAGTAAAAATTCAGGCTGTTAAAATAACCCGTCAATTTACAATCAAAAAACACAAATATTTTACACAGGAGGATATTATGAAGAAGACAAAAGTGCTTTTTGTTTCATCTGAAGTGGATCCCTTTGCAAAATCCGGAGGGCTTGCCGATGTGGCAGCTTCACTGCCTAAAGCGTTGAACGGTTTGGATATTGATACAAGGGTGGTTATGCCCAAGTATAAGAGCATTCCTAAAAAGTACGTGGATCAAATGAAATATTTGGGTTATATATATGTGGATATTTCATGGAGGCATCAATTCTGTGCAATAATGCAGTATGAGAGTGATGGGGTTATTTATTATTTTATCGATAATGAATATTATTTTGGCAGAGAAGGTTATTATGGCTATTTCGATGAGGCAGAACGTTTTGCTTTTTTCTCAAAAGCCGTATTGTCAATGCTTCCTTTTATTAATTTCAAACCGGATGTAATACACTGCAATGACTGGCAGACCGGTGTGGTAAGTTTGCTTCTCAAAGCACATTATAAGAGTAACGATTTTTATAAAGATATAAAGACCGTATTTACAATTCACAATTTAAAATATCAGGGAGTTTTCCCAAAAGAGGTTTTGGGAGAAGTTTTAGGACTTGGTTGGGAATATTTTACTCCTGATGGCATAGAATTTTTTGACGATATAAATTACTTAAAGGCAGGTATTGTGTATTCAGACATAATAACCACAGTCAGCAAGACTTATGCAGAAGAAATAAAGACTGACTTTTACGGAGAGAAGCTCAACAATGTTTTGTACAAAAGGTCTGAGGATTTGTATGGAATACTGAACGGTATCGATATGGAAAAAAATAATCCTGAAACTGATGACAGAATTTTTGCAAATTACAGTGTACACAATCTTGAAGGCAAACTGACAAACAAACAGATGCTTCAAAAGAGCCTTGGTTTGCAGGAGAGAATAGATATACCGCTTATAGGTATAATATCACGACTGGTGGATCAGAAAGGATTTGACCTCATAAACTATGTTATGGAAGACATTTTGAGAATGGACATACAGCTTGTAATCCTTGGTGCGGGGGAATACCGATACGAAGAGGCATTAAGACACTTTCAGAAAATATATCCCGGAAAATTGTCTGTAAATCTTAAATATGATACAGTGCTTTCCCAAAGGATTTATGCCGGCTCAGATATGTTCCTCATGCCTTCACTGTTTGAACCCTGCGGTTTAAGCCAGATGTTCAGTTTAAGATACGGTACCATTCCTATTGTAAGAGAAACAGGCGGACTTAAGGACACAATTCAGCAGTATGATGAAATAACCCATGAAGGCAATGGTTTTACATTTACAAGATACAATGCCCATGACATGCTTTATGCAATAAAAGAAGCGGTTCACTTCTACTACCACAGATCAACTTGGAGATACCTTATGAAAAAGGGAATGGAAACCGATTTTAGCTGGAAAAAGTCCGCAAAAGAATATATTGAAATATACAAAAAGGCTATTTCCAAAAATTGATGCTACAGTTTTTGAGCTAAGGTTATTTATTACGAAGATGAAAATAAAAAATAACTTCCGCTGCAAATTTACTGCCCAATTCCTGTTTCAGAAGAATACCGGCTAAAAGCGGAAGTTATTTTTTTATGTCTATGCCAGTATCTCTTCAATTTTTTGCAGAATTTCTTCGGAAAGCTTTATTCCCGAAGCTTTGACGTTTTCTTTCACCTGATTGACTTTACTTGCGCCTATTATTGCACTGGCCACATTGTCAATTCTAAGAGTCCATGCCAGTGCCAGCTGAGAGAGAGTAATTCCCATTTCCTTAGCCAAATTGTCGAGTTTTTGAACCTTTACAAGTATTTCGTCTTTGAGATTGTTGAGGATGTACATATTTGAGTTGGGATCGGCAGCACGGCTGTCTTTCGGTATTTCCGAACCGGGCTTGTACTTGCCTGTCAGTATTCCCTGGGCAAGGGGAGAGAATACAACCTGTGCAATTCCGTTTTTGATTCCAAAGGGAATAATTTCCTTTTCAATATAACGGTTGAGCATACTATATTGAGGTTGATTTACTACAATACGATCGAGAAGATAGCGGTCAGCGATTTGTAATGCCTCAGCCATTTGAGCGGCAGTCCACTCGCTTACTCCGGCATACAATATTTTGCCCTGACGAATGAGATCGTCAATTGTTCTCAAAGTTTCCTCAACAGGGGTTTCCGGGTCATATCGATGGCAATAGTATATATCTATATAATCTACGCCCAAACGCTTCAAACTGGCATGAGCCTGCTCAAAAACATGTTTTCTAGATAATCCTCTGTCGTTAGGTCCTTCACCCATGGGCCAGAATACTTTGGTCGCCAAAACATAGGATTCTCTCGGGTATTTTTTAAGGGCTTCACCGACAATAATTTCAGCTTCTCCAAGTGCGTAAACGTTTGCAGTATCGAAAAAATTAATGCCTAAATCATAAGCAGTATCGATTATTTCAACGGCAGTTGATTTTTCGGTGGAATTTCCGTAAGTAAGCCAGCTTCCAAGGCTGATTTCACTTACCTTAAGGCCCGTTCGTCCTAATCTCCTGTAATTCATTATATTCCTCCTTTGAATTCCGAATATATTTATATCAATAATTATCTTATACCAATATAAATAAATAATAAACACATATGGAGATTATTTGCCGTCAGTGATATAATTTTTGTTTAGAGTTATTTGACAGTATTTTTTTATTTTATGGGAAAAAAGATAAAATTAATGCAGCTCATGATGTCGTGAATGATTTTATGAATAGGGTGGAGGAATTCTTTATGAAATTGGAAGAACTGAGGCTGAAATTAAACTCTTTATCAATATATAAAAAAGTATTGGACGATAAGCTGTTGAACGGAATCTATGTTTTTATAGAAAGGTTGTTTACCGATAATGTTGATTTAAATACATTTGCAAGGTACTATAATTCCATTTATTATGATATAAGTACATTAATCGGTAAGAGAACATTGCGGGAATATATAGAGAATTTGATAATTACCGATGAAAACCCGTTTTCTTTGGCTTGTGAGAGTACGGAATATGATAGAATCGACAGTATGTTATTAAAAGCTGCTTCTAATGACTTAAGGACTATAAAACAATTGACTTGCATATCGTCTGAAATTTTTAAGGAATACGCATTAAAAAATATTTGCAATCTGGATTTTGAAATTGAAATGGTAAAAGATTTTCCCGATTGGGATTTTGACACTTGCAATGAAATAAAAGAGGAACAATTGAATGAGCCGATAAAAGAAGTATTGTATCGAAAGGACGATTGGGGGAATCTCACAAGAGAATTGTGGGAGTTTTACAGAGCTAACGGCACAGGCATTTTTTCAAAATTCCGGGCCTTTGTGTGGGAAAGGGATGACAACGGAGGAAGATTGAAAGGGGTTGATTCCCCGGATCCTGTATTGCTTTCGGATTTTATCGGCTATGAGGAACAGCGGGCAGAGATTATCCGAAATACCGAGCAGTTTTTAGACGGCTATTCGGCCAATAATATACTTTTATATGGTGACAGGGGCACAGGTAAGTCCTCCACTGTAAAAGCCCTGGTCAATGAATACTATAAAAGAGGGCTTAGAATTGTGGAGGTTCCCAAGAACTACCTAATTGATTTTCCTAAAATACTGACACAGCTTAAGGACAGGAAACAGAAATTTATTATATTTATTGATGACCTTGCCTTTGAAGATGCGGAAGAGAATTACACCTGCCTTAAAGCAGTGCTTGAGGGAGGTATTCAGGCGAGACCCGATAATGTAGTTATTTATGCCACTTCCAACAGAAGGCATTTGATAAAAGAGAAGTTTAGCGATAGGTTAGGGCTCCATTCGGGTAATGCTGACGATGAAATCCGGTCCCAGGATACAATACAGGAAAAGCTCTCATTGGCGGATCGGTTTGGAATTACAATTGTATTTTCTTCTCCTGATAAACAGGACTTTATAAAAATAGTAGAGGGATTGGCAGAAAAGAGGGGCATTTCTTATGATAAGGAGAAGCTTGAAAGAGAGGCTCTTAAATGGGAGATGTGGTACAACGGACGTTCTCCCAGGACTGCAAGGCAGTTTGTTGACTGGCTTGAAGCCAATAAAAGTGTGGTTTGCAGTTGAATTATTTGGAAGTATGCTAATAGCTAAAAAATTCCAGGAACATTACGATTACAAAAAAGTAAATAATGACATTGTTTAACATAGACTGTTGAATTAATTAAATATATGGTATATCATACAATAGCTAAGTAAGTATAAGTTATTTATTGTTATTTTAAAACTTACTTGAGAATAAAAGAAGGCTCATTATAGCAATGGAAACTTTCAGATTCCGGAAAGGATGAGGATATGAGGACTTTAAAAAACAAGAAAATAATTGTTATTATTTTAGTGGTATTATCAATAATTGTATTAACTTACACACAGTATATAGCACCCATTAGTTTTTCAGTTGAATCTGTGAATTGGCATATTGCAGACCAAATGGAGTTTGACAGCATAAAGTATATGTATACTGAGAATTTTCCTGACCCGGATATACAATATATTAATGAATTCACTGAATTACCGTCAGAAGATCCTAACGATTATATGAAAGTGTTTTATAACATTAAGGTAAAAAACAAGAGTTTATTTGATGTTGTAGGAATAGAATCTTTGGTTGATGAAATATACAAGTATAAAGACAGGTTTTTATATTCCGTATCGAGTTCACATACGCTAAGTAATTCTGCTGATAGATTAAGTAATTCGATGATATACTGCGACCTTTACATATATGTTGCCGGATTAAGTGAGAATGAGAGAGAAGAACTTATGAGAAGTCTATCTTTAAAACTTATATATAAAACGGACTTTTGGGGAACCCGGACAGAAAACATAACCACAAAAAATGTAAATAGATTTATAAATAGTCCATATATTGAAGATTAAGCGGGATCGATTTTATCCTGTATTTCAACAAAAATAATGTATGTTTATTTATGAAGGATGATTGGCTAATGTTTCAGAACACAATGAGTGAAATTGCTAATGTTGTAAAAGCAGTTTTAATCTTTGTGTTTTTTTTATCAATCTTTCTTGATTATATTACTGTTTTAATTTAAAATAGTAAATGGCTTGTTTGATTGAAAAAATTGTGATGATAATGAAAAATTTAATATAAAAAGGAGAATTGATATGAGTAAAATAAAAATGCAAGTTCCATTAGTTGAGATGGACGGAGATGAAATGACCAGGATCATCTGGAAGTTAATAAAAGAAATATTGCTTGAGCCATATATTGAGCTTAACACTGAATATTACGATTTAGGCTTGGTGAACAGAGACAAAACCGATGATCAGGTTACTGTCGATGCAGCTATGGCTATAAAAAAGTATGGAGTAGGTGTTAAATGTGCTACCATTACTCCAAATGCTCAGAGGGTAGAAGAATACAAATTAAAGAAAATGTGGAAGAGCCCTAACGGTACTATTAGAGCAATTTTAGACGGTACAGTTTTCCGTGCACCCATAATTGTGAACAGCATAAAACCCTTTGTTATTGGCTGGAAGAAACCTATAACTATTGCAAGACATGCTTATGGGGATGTATATAAGAATGTTGAATATCAAGTAAAGGGAGCAGGAAAAGCAGAGCTTGTATTTACTTCTTCCACAGGAGAAGTTGTAAGAGAAACAATCCATGAATTCGATGGTCCTGGAGTTATCATGGGAATGCACAATACCGATGAATCCATTAGAAGCTTTGCAAGATCATGCTTTAATTATGCTTTAGACCAGAAACAGGATTTGTGGTTCTCAACCAAAGATACCATTTCTAAAACCTATGACCACAGATTCAAGGACATTTTCCAGGAAATCTACGATAACGAATATAAGGATAAATTTGAAGCAGCAGGAATAGAATACTTCTATACCTTGATTGATGACGTTGTTGCCAGAATTATAAGATCTGAAGGCGGAATGGTTTGGGCATGTAAGAATTATGACGGTGACGTTATGTCCGATATGGTGGCTTCAGCCTTCGGAAGCCTCGCAATGATGACTTCCGTATTGGTATCTCCTGACGGTAAGTACGAATACGAAGCTGCACACGGAACTGTTACTAGACACTACTACAGACACCTTAAAGGAGAAGAGACTTCAACCAACTCGATGGCTACATTGTTTGCATGGACAGGTGCACTGAGAAAACGCGGCGAGCTTGATGGCAACAAAGAACTTGTGGAGTTTGCAAATAAGCTCGAGAAAGCTTCCGTTGACACAATAGAAAAGGGAGTAATGACTAAGGATTTGGCTCAGCTGTCGCAGGTTGAGAACAAGAAAATAGTAAATACCGAGCAATTCCTGAGAGAAATAAAGTTGACTTTTGATGCTATGAAATAACTTGACTTAGGACTTTTCATACAACCTCCTTATAAATACATTTTAATGATTCAAAAGATAAATGAATTATGTAATTTATTAGCCCAGTAAATATAACGTCATACTGGGCTATAATTACAGCTATAGATTGGAGAGCAGAGATGAGAAATATAAAATTGGTCATACAGTATGACGGAACCAAGTATAGAGGATGGCAGAAGCTTGGCGATTCGGACAAAACCATACAGGGGAAGCTGGAAGATGTTTTAAGTAAGATGACAAACGAGAATATTGAGTTAATAGGTTCGGGAAGGACCGATGCGGGAGTTCATGCGTTTAAGCAAGTGGCAAACTTTCATACCGAAAGTAAAATGTCGGAGGAAGATATGCTGGATTATTTGTACAGATACCTTCCCCAAGATATTGTTGTCACAGATGTTGTGGAAGTGGATGAGAGATTTCATTCAAGGTACCATGTTAAAGGGAAAAAATATTTATATAGAATTTGGAACGCAAAGAGACATAACCCGTTCTTTAAAAAATACTGCACTCATGTACCTGAACTTCTGGATATAAATTTGATGAGAAAAGCTGCAGAATATTTGGTGGGAGAGCACGATTTTTCAAGTTTTACATCTTTAAAGAGCAAAAATAAATCCAAGGTAAGAGAGATATTTTCAATAGAAATTAAAAAAGATAATGAACTTGTTGAGATTATGTTTCATGGGGATGGATTTTTATATAACATGGCAAGAATTATGGCAGGAACGTTAATTGAAGTGGGTGCGGGAAGGATGAATGCCGACAGCATACCGGAGATACTTGCCAAAAAAGATAGAAGCTTAGCCGGACCTAAAGCCCCATGCTCGGGATTGATTCTCTACGATGTAGAATATTAGTATTTAGTGTAAGCATAGAAGATTTGACTTTTGTCTAAATTTATGTAAAATTGATTTTGGAGTAAAAATTCTATAGCTGGAAAGCATAATTAAATTAAAATTGTGAGCATATGAAGGAGAGGAAAAATATGAGTTTGTTCGATCAATGGCAAGAGCTTGCCGATATGGAAAGACCGGAAGAAGAATATAATAAATTTTGGAATAACTATCTTGAAAAAGAGAAGGCAGCTTATGAAGATATACTTGGAAACCATACTGAAGTTATTACCGGCAAGCTTTCGGATTTGGCAAAAAGATTCGATATGGACAATCTGACTTTTATAGGTTTTTTGGATGGAATAAATTCAAGCCTTGTAAAAGAATATGATTTAAATAAGCTGAGTGAAGACTCCATTGTTTCATTGGAGGTTGATTTTGAAAAGCTTTTCTACAATATGTTGGATGCGAAGGCTATTTGGTTGTCATCTCTTCCTCAATGGGATAAAGTACTGCCAAGAGAAGTAAGGGAAAAAATTACAAAAGATTTCAACAGAGCCCATATCGCAGTTAGCAATAAAGTGGGAAGAAATGAACCATGTCCATGCGGAAGCGGTAAAAAATATAAAAAATGCTGCGGTGCCAATAAGGAAAGTTAAAAAGGAGTTTATTATGAATGATTGTATCTGCAATAATTGTAAAAATTTAAAACAGCATATCGATGAAGAATCCAATGACTTTGAATATGTGTGTGAATTCGGATATCCTTCGGATGAATGTATGTCCTGTGAAGGGGAACAATGTAATGTTACGGAATGTGCTCATTATATAGAGGATAAAGACGATGGGACTTTAAAAAAAGTATATTGTAAAGGCTGTGGCATGGAACTTCAGCAAATGTATGAAGATGAATCGGATGGCGACGTATACTGCGCAGAGTGTTATCTTTTTGGTTTGTATTGACAAAACTATGGATGATATAATTACGCAGGCCTCTTTCAATGAATTTGAAAGAGGCTTTGCTTGTGTATTGAGATATTATATATTAAAGTAAAAATGCTTTTTGCGTAATAAAAAAGCCGCTGTTTTAGCGGCTTAAAAAGTATTTTTTAAAATTTTGGTCAGAAAGCAAATTATTTGAAATGATTATATCCGATATATTTAACTCTTTGATTAAGTCTTGTATTTCATTCTCATAAAGGTTGATATCTATGGGTTGGCCGGTTTGATAATCGTACAATTCCCTTGTATCATTGAAATATATGTACTTATCGGTAATAATTGAGCCATTTCGTAAAACTACATAATTTTGTTGAGTATTTATAAGATCTTTTCCCAAAGCAAATGGAACATCGAATCCCATTAAGTTAGCTATCGTAGGCATTATATCAATTTGACCTCCGGTAGTGGAAAGTACTTCTCCCTTTTGCTGCCCGGGTAAGTGTATAATGAGGGGAACTCGCTGGAGTTTGACCCAATCACAGTCATTATATTCTATACCTAAGAACTTCATAAGGCCTTCACTTTCAATTTTCGGAACAGCTGAATGGTCACCGTAAAAAACAAGCAAGCTGTTATCATATAAACCTCTTAATTTCAAATCCTTGATAAATTCCCCAATACAGCTGTCGGCATAGTTGGCGCCTTTTATAAAGTTTCCGATATATTCTCCTTCAAACTCGCCCACATCAAAGTCAAAATTCTCAAAATAATTAAATGGATGATGATTGGACAATGTTATAAAAAAGCTGTAAAAGGGTTTTGAAGTATCTATCATATTTAAAGACTGGCGGAAAAAGGATTTGTCGCTCAGGGCATTACCGCTCCATCCGGCAAAATCGTCCATAATATAATCTTCAGAATTAAAAAATGTATCAAATTTTAATGTCTTATACATTTCTTCCCTGTTCCAGAAGGTTTTATCGAAAGCATGGAGTGCATAAGTAGTGTAACCCTTGTCTTTCAATATGAAAGCCAAAGAATGATATGTATTTTCCGAATATCTATGATATACCGAACCTTCGCTTAACGGGTATAGGGAATTGTTTGCCAAAAATTCTGCATCGGAAGTATTTCCGCCTGAAACTTGATAATAAATATTGTCGAAATACAGGCTTTCTTTTATAAGCCTGTTTAGATTTGGAGTTATTTCCTTACCGTTAATGGTTTTTCCTATAACAAACTGCTGCATGGCTTCCATTTGAACAATAATAAGATTTTTACCTTCAGCTATGCCTTTATATCGGTTAAAGTCTGAAGAGTTTTCTTTGTTTTTGCTTTTGAGATATTCTTCTACAGATTTTTTTTCTTCTTCTTTCAAAATGTTATCTTGCAGTATATTTTCCTTTATAAAAAGCTTGGTATTGTAAAAATGCGAAAATAAAACACCTAGGCTTTTTGCTGAATAGTTGTTACTGTAAGCAAAGGAAGTTAAATTTGAGGATGAAGATATACAAACTATTATGATTGAAGATATGGCAAGGATACTGATGGACTTTGAAAATCTTTTGGAAAAACGTATACTTTCCACTCCTCTTTTGTTTAACTTTAAAAATGCAAAAAGCATAATAGGAAAATCAACAATGTATATCAGGTCTTTAAATTGGAAAAGGCTAACAATACTCTGATCTACCGAATTGATCATTCTAGGGTTCAGCTGAAAAAATACAGGTATTGTTATCAGGTTGTAATAATATCTGAAAAAGTTTGTATCTGCAATTAATAAAATTGTCAGCAATAAATTAATTATGAAAAGAGCAACAAGCCTTTTCCTGTCAAATACGAAGAAAACAAGGGATACGATAATTGCTATTACAGCGATGGTAGAAATTATCATAAATATGTTTTCCAGTGAAAAATAAGGCGCTTTATTTAACTTTGTGGTAAATTGGAAATAGAGGCATTTTAATAGTGTAAACACTATAAAAAGGTTTATGAAGAGCAACTCTGTAATTTTTATGTATTTACTTAAAAAATTTTTAATTCTCATTGGTGCTAACCTCTCCAGTAATTTTTTAATGCAATTATTATAAGAATATTTTGGACATACTTAAATTTAATACATACTATTTATTTTGATATAAATATTATAAATAAAAAAGTTCATATTTCAACTTTCTTTGTGGAAGAAATATAGTAAATTAAGCAATTATAAGAAAAATTATAAGTTAATACCATATATTGCCTTATACACTTATATATTATACATTATTTTATTATATAATTAAATAATTAAAATTATATAAACAATTTATTAAAAATATTTATACTTCTTAAATTAGAATAATTTTTTTATCCATGAACCCTGAAACATTTTTATAAAATGAGTAAGGAGCGCATAAAAACTGCTTTCCGGTTTTATGAGAAGTATTGAAATGGAACTCTGACTTAATAAAAATTAAAGAGAATGTAAAAAATTTTACAAAAAATTAAATAAAAATGTTTTGAGAGTAAATAAAAGTGGTAATATTCGTATAGACTAATTGAATAGTCGTTGTTTTGAAGATAAATAACTATAAAATTAAAATATATAATAAAAAAGACACAATAATAAAAGTGGAGGGAATTACGATGAAGAGTTTATGGAAATGCAGTGTTTGCGGATTTGTGCATGAGGGAGATGATGCACCGGATAAATGTCCTAAATGTGATGCACCAAAGGATAAATTTGTAAAATTGAGCGACGAAGAAGCTGAAAAGATTTACAAGTCGGACAGAACCAATGATATCCATATGGAAATTGTTGAACTTTCAGGCAGAATTGCACGTTTGTGTGAAGAAGGAATAAAACTTGACCTTGACCCTGCATGTGTAGAATTGTTTAAAAGGGCAAAAAATGAAATATGGGTTATAAAACAGAGATCAAAGGCAGAAATGGAAACTCATATGAAGAAGGGCAAATGGTAATGTAAAACCGGCTTATCGAAAAATATCGATTGCGTTAAAAGAATTATGGTGTCTAAGGGAAATTTTAATGCCTTCCTTAAAGACACTATAATTTATTGCCTAGAAAGTAAGTTTGTGACCGTTTTGTTTCAGCCATTTGGAACAGGCTTTATAGTTTGGATATATGGACTCTGCCATATTCCAAAACTGCTTTGAATGGTTTTTTATTTTTATATGGGTAAGTTCATGAACGACCAGGTAATCCACAATATCCAAAGGAGCCATTATTATTTTCCAGTTAATATTGATGGTGTTTTTAGGCGTGCAGCTTCCCCGAATTGATTTTAAGTCCTTTATTATTATATCTGTCGGTTTTACATCCATTTTTTTTGCGAAATAGTTTATTCTTTCTGAAACAACTTCCTTAGCATAATTTTTGTACCAATCAGTTATATATATTCTGACCGAATCCGACAAGCTGCCGGTAATGTTTTCGGGAAGGTTAACAATCAAATAGTTGCCGGAAAGCATAATATATGCAGAATTCACTGACGATGACTTATTTATTTTAAGGCGATATTCTTTACCAAGTACCAAAAATTTTTCTCCTTCGGTAAATTTCAATTCAGGTATTTCTGCTTTGATATTTTCAAAATAGGATAATTTTTTCAATATCCAGGCAGCTTTTGCATTAACTATTTCGGATATTTGTTTTTTGCCGATTTTTTTAGGGGCAGATACTTTAACACCGTCTTTAAGAGAAACTGATATACCAATGGTTTTTCTGCTGCTTTTTACAATGGTGTAATTAATTTTTTTATTCCCTATTTCAATAAAGTTCTGCATTTTCTTATCATCCCAATATTATTATATTTAGACAGCTCCTTATTAATTTTACAGCACTTTATGATAAATTTAAATAGTATATGAATGTGAAAGTACCTGTGATTCATGCAAACATATTTTTTATATTTTAACCATAATTATAATAGGAGAATAAGGTATTAATTGTAATATTTATTGGATCAGGATTTCTTAGAAGGCGGTGGTTATTTGTCTTCATTTATAAATAATTTAATTTATAATTTTTTTATCTCTTTTGGAGTAATTTTAGGTGCAAGTTTGATGGCTGGACTTGGTGCGCTCATAAACGGTCATCCTCCTTTGAAAACGATGTTTACCATAGCAGGTTCAATAAAGATATGGGCAATAGCTGTAGCTTTAGGTGGAACTTTCTCTTCGTTTGAAATAATTGAAAAAGGTATTTTCAAAGGGGAAATCAAGTCTATAATCAGGCAGGCAGTACACGTTGTCATAGCTGTTGTGGGGGCAAATGTGGGATATGGCTTTATCAGGCTCATTCAAAAATGCGGGGAGTCAATTTTTGGATGAAGAAAATAAAGAGTTTTAAATTTCTGATTATATTTATTACAGGATTTATATGCGGGTTTGTCTTTGGAAGTTCGGCTATAAATGCCCTTGTCAGTTATAGAATTGATGCTTACATTGAAAAAATTAAATACCTGGAGAGTGACATTGAGGAAAAAAATATAAAGCTTGAAAAGTATCAGGAATCTATTAATAACAAAAAGTTTATACTTAGAAGTATTGAGCTTAATATCAAGCTTTCTAAAATAAATGAAGAAGAGATTGACTTAATTTTAGTGGAAAAAAGTATAAAGGAAAAATATAAGGAACTGCTGGGCAAGGAAGTTAAAAGTATTGATATAGACCTGGTGGCAGAAGTAATCGATAAAAGAATATTAAAAATAGACGGAAAAGAATATCAGCTTAAAGTTGATAAAATTCTCCTTTCTGATATTTTGAAATTGTGGATAACTATTATTCCGATTGAAGGATAGCAATCATCCCCATCATATCGTTGTTATGCTGTTTGTATAGGTATATTAAAAGGCCTATACTTTTTTTATGCTTTATGGAAAAGTTTTGGTAAGAATTGAAAAGTCATGTCTTTATAGCTGAAAATTTTTGATTTTTACCCTTGTATCCTATTATTAGCTTACAAAATAAAAAGGACAAATTATAAAATTTTAATGATGATATACAAAATTTATAATTAATAAAGTTATTAACAAAATTTGGGTAATATTAAAAATAAAAAAGTAAGAACGTAAATGTATTTGATATAGAAATTTGTATATTTTATATGAATGAGGAATTTTATAAAAAACGAAAGAATAGGTGGAAGGTTGGTAGATACATGCTGAGAGGCAGATTATTTAATTTGGAAACAATAACAGTAATAATTGTTGCTGTTTTTTTAGTTGGGCTTTTAATGATAAAACCCATCATAGGTGTTGCTGACAATGGTGATTTTGAAAGAATTATGATAACTACTGGTTTGGAATACAAAACTTCCGATTACAATGAAAGATATTTCAATTATGTGAACAGGGAATATCTTTCCACTTTGCCTTTTGTAAATGGTGTAGGATATTTTTCATCAACGGTAATATTTGTCCTTTCTGCAAAGTTTATCAGTTCAATAGTGCTTTTTTAATAAAGGAATTTTCGATATAAGATTTCTTGCTGCTTTGTATTGCTGTATGCTTCTTTTGTTTATATATCTTATGGCTAAGCATGACAAAAAATCCGTACCTATCGTTAACTTTATTTATATAATTCTTACTGTATTAATATTTACCGATGCGGGTTACATATCATATTTTAATTCTTTATACGGGGAAGCACTGGCATTTACTTCTCTGCTGCTTACTTTAGCTATGGCAGTGCATTTGTCGAAAAGCCAAAATCCACGGGTTTTAGTTCTGATTGGTTTTTATGTTGCAGCAATTTTACTGACCTGTGCAAAATTTCAGTATATCCCCATTGGTGTAGTTATAGCTATTTTCAGTTTGCTGTTTTTAAAATTAAGGAAGGACAAGAAATGACGAATAGTAATATCAACGTATATAGCTGCAATTTTAGTTATATCTGTAGCAGCCTATGTGTCAATTCCTGATGTTTTTAGGGTGTGTAACAAGTACCAATCGGTTTTTTACGGAGTGCTTAAGGACTCTAAAATTCCTGAAGCAGATCTTGAGGAATTGGGACTGAAGAAGGAATATGCACTGCTTGCAGGTACTCATTATTTCATGGGCAAATATCCTATAAATATTAAAGATCCGGGTTTTAGAGAAGAAATAAACAGCAAAGTAAGCCCGTTTAAAGTAGCTATGTTTTACTTAAGGCATCCGGTAAGATATATTCAAAAACTGGAGGTTACTGCAAATAAATCATTTAAGCTGATACTGAGATTTGGAAATTATGAAAAGTCCCATGACTCTGCTCCCAAAAAAGAGGTTAGTAGTTTTAGAGTATGGAGCGATTTCAAAGATAATATCCTGCCTCATTCTCTATGGTTTCTCTTTCTTTTTTTTTACGGTTTATTCGGCAATACTGATTTTTCAATACAGAAAAGCTTATGGAATATCGGAGAAAATATATTTTGCTACTTTTCTGCCGGTAATGATTATAGGAATCATTCAATTCATTATACCTGTGATATGCGATGGAGAGGCTGATTTGAGCAAACATTTGTTTTTGTTTAATGTATGTTTTGATATTATGTTTATTTATATGGTTGTTTGGCTTATAGACTCTGTTTTTGCATCATTCAAAAGAATTCTTGGCAGAGAATAATGTAACTTTTTTTCGTATTTTTTATTACAATTATACATTTTCGGATTTGTTTACAGTTTTCGCTGCCATATGTTATACTATTTTCAAAAAAGATTGAAGATGGAGGATTAATATGCTGAAAAAAGTATTAATTCTGTTGATGTGTCTGGTAATTCTGTTGTCTTTTGCAGGATGCAAAAACAATAACGGTTCAAAAGGTGGTTCTGATGTTGAAATCGATCAATTTGCACCTCCGGCAAAAGGAGAGACTATTGCAATTATGAAGACAACTATGGGGGATATAAAAATTAAGTTTTTTCCCAGTGTGGCACCTAAGGCGGTGGAAAATTTCATTACGCATGCCAAAAACGGGTATTATGACAATGTAATTTTCCACAGGGTTATAAATGATTTTATGATACAAGGTGGGGACCCTACAGGAACTGGTATGGGAGGAGAAAGTATTTGGAACGAACCTTTTGAGGATGAATTCAGTGAAAAGCTTAGAAACTATAGAGGTGCTCTTTCAATGGCAAACAGAGGGCCTAATACAAACGGAAGCCAGTTCTTTATTGTTCAGGCACCTTCTGATACAATAACGCAGGATTGGATAGATCAAATGAAGAGCAATAAATTCCCCGATGATGTTGTTGCTAAGTACAAGGAGGTTGGAGGAACCCCTTGGCTTGATAATAAACATACTGTATTTGGACAGGTATATGAAGGAATGGATATAGTGGATAAAATAGCAGCGGTTGAAGTTGGTGCTAATGATAAACCGGTTAAAGACGTGAGGATATTGGGAATTGAAATTACAACAGTTCCTTAACTGGTAGAATTTCCACACAAAACTCAAGGCTTGTGCCCTTGAGTTTTTAAATTTTTCTCAATTAAATTTGCAAGATTGTATGTTGAAAAATTCTTTTATTATTCTATAGCTTTTTGTGGTAATTAAGTGAAAACGGTGATATAATGAGTAATGTGACAATTTTTTATATATTAGGAGGATAAATAAATGAAAGATGGGCTGATAATACCTTCAAATTATGACCCTATATTGTCTGTGAGGCAGACTGAAGAAGCTATAAAAAAGATAAAGGACTATTTTGAGAATGAACTGGCAAAAGCATTAAATTTAAGCCGAGTTTCGGCACCGCTTTTTGTAAGACCGGAAACAGGCATGAATGATAATCTCAATGGTGTTGAAAGACCTGTATCCTTTGATGTAAAGGGAATTGGCGGGAAGACGGTAGAAGTTGTGCATTCTTTAGCGAAATGGAAGCGTATGGCTCTTGGAAAATACGATTTCAAAGTAGGAGAAGGTTTATATACCGATATGAACGCTATAAGAAGGGATGAGGATCTTGATAACCTTCATTCGGTATATGTTGACCAATGGGACTGGGAGCGTGTAATCAATAAAGAAGAAAGAAATGTAGATACATTAAAAGATATAGTAAGAAAAATTTACGGGGTACTGAGGAAAACAGAGAAGTTTGTTTGCAGTACATATCCGGAAATTCCGGAAATTTTGCCGGAAGATATATTTTTTATTACTACTCAGGAACTGGAGGATTTGTATCCTTCACTTTCGCCAAAAGAAAGGGAAAACATGATAGCTAAGGATAAAAAGGCTGTGTTTGTAATGCAGATAGGCGGGGTTTTAAAGTCAGGCATCAAGCATGATGGAAGAGCGCCCGACTATGATGACTGGGAACTTAACGGTGACATTATTCTATGGTATCCCATACTGAACAGAGCCTTTGAAATATCTTCAATGGGAATAAGAGTTGATGAGGCTTCCCTTGAAAAACAGCTTAAAGAGGCAGGATGTGAGGACAGAAAACAGCTTAAGTTCCATAAGGATCTTTTGGAGAAAAGACTCCCTTATACAATAGGAGGCGGAATCGGACAATCGAGAATTTGCATGTTTTTCTTAAAGAAAGCACATATTGGGGAAGTGCAGGCTTCCATATGGCCTGATAAAATGATAGAGGCTTGTGAAAAAGCAAATATAAAATTGCTGTAATAATTTAAGTAATTAGAGGCATAACCATGTTTCAATAAGTACCTTAAAATTTAAAAGAGCAATTCGAAGTTTTTGCTATAGATTTTTTATAGAAAAAAATTAAAATAGAATAATAATAGTGGCATTTTGTAAAATTTCGTGTACAATATTGATTAGTACTTAAATTATGGTACTATTATAGGTAAGAAAAAGCTGAAGTGCTACTACGGCTTTAAAACGGACTTTTTTGAATCTCCAGATCCGGAACTTGAAAGTAAAGCCAAGGTGTATTTTCAGCATTCTTATAGAGCGAAAATTCGTGATAAGGTTTTGAATGCAATATCACGAAACATGGAATATTATAAAATGCCATTTTTTTTTGGAATCGGCAAAAGAAAAATATCAATTAACAAAGGGGTTAATAGGTATGAGAACAATAACCATTAAAAGCTTATATAGACAAACAAAGGAGTTTGTCGATAAAGAAATAACTGTTGCAGGCTGGGTAAGAACTATTAGGGATTCAAAAGCCTTCGGTTTTATTGAAGTTAATGACGGAACATTTTTCAAAAACCTTCAGGTTGTTTTTGAAGAGCAGAATATATCTAACTTTAAAGAAATAACAAAGATTCCTGTCGGAACAGCTATAATTGTGCAGGGAACATTGGTTGAAACGCCAAATGCAAAGCAGCCTTTTGAGCTTAAAGCAAGCAAAATTGAAATTGAAGGTATGTCTACATCGGATTATCCTTTGCAGAAAAAAAGACATACATTCGAGTATTTGAGAACTATAGCTCATTTAAGGCCAAGGACAAATACATTTTCTGCAGTATTTAGAGTTAGGTCTTTAGCAGCTTATGCCATACATAAGTTCTTTCAGGAAAGAGGATTTGTGTATGTTCATACTCCTATTATAACAGGAAGTGACGCAGAAGGTGCGGGACAAATGTTTAGGGTTACTACTCTTGATATGGATAACCTGCCGAAAAATAAAGACGGTTCAATAAATTATAGCGAGGATTTCTTCGGAAAGAGTACAAATCTTACAGTTAGCGGGCAACTTGAAGGTGAGACCTATTGCATGGCTTTCAGGAATATCTATACCTTTGGTCCGACTTTCCGTGCTGAAAATTCAAATACTCCAAGACATGCAGCAGAGTTTTGGATGGTAGAGCCGGAAATAGCTTTTGCAGACCTTAAGGACGATATGGAACTTGCAGAGGACATGCTTAAATTTATAATAAATTATTGTATGGAAAATGCACCGGAAGAGATGGAATTCTTTAATAATTTTATTGACAAGACTTTGTTCGATAGACTCAATAATATTGTAAATTCGGAATTTGGTCATATAACATATACTGAGGCCATTGAACTTCTTAAAAAGGCAGATGAAAAATTTGAATATCCCGTTGAATGGGGATTAGACCTGCAGACAGAACATGAAAGATATATTACCGAGAAGATTTTCAAAAAACCTGTGTTTGTTACAGACTATCCAAAGGATATCAAGGCTTTCTATATGAGATTGAATGACGACAACAAAACTGTTGCAGCTATGGACCTTTTGGTTCCTGGAGTAGGAGAATTAATCGGAGGAAGTCAGAGAGAGGAAAGACTTGACTATCTTGAAAAGAGAATGGAAGAACTGGGCCTTAAAAAAGAGGATTATTGGTGGTATCTGGATTTGAGAAAATATGGAGGAACAAAGCATGCAGGTTTTGGATTGGGCTTTGAAAGAGCTATAATGTATATTACAGGTATGACCAATATAAGGGATGTTATTCCTTTCCCAAGAACCGTTAATAATGCAGACTTTTAGTAGAAAATTGATGGAAACATTGACAGGCAATTTTTAGAGCCTGCAGGTTGTTTAAAAAGACATTATTATATTATCCGTGTACAAGTATTACAAAGGCGTAAGGGTGTACATATTCTTGCGCTTTTATTATACAATTGTTCTAAGTTAAAACGAATGAGGCAAAATTTTAAAGATTTGCCGTATCAGAAATATATTTGCTTTGGAGGTAGTATATTAAATGAGAAAAACCAAGATAATTTGTACATTAGGACCAGCGGTTGACAATGAAGATATTTTAAGAAAATTGATGTTAAAAGGCATGGATATTGCCCGGTTAAATTTTTCCCATGGAACACATGAGGAACACAAAATACGTGTTGACCGTTTGAAAAAGATCAGGGAAGAATTGAATTTACCTGTTGCACTGCTTTTAGATACAAGGGGACCTGAAATCAGACTGGGCAATTTTGAGAAGGGGGAAGTAGTACTAAAAGAAGGCGAAAGATTTGTTTTGGTCAATGATGACATTCTCGGAGATGAAACTAAATGTTCGGTTTCCTATAAGGAATTATATAAGGATGTGAAAAAGGGAAACAGAATTCTTATCAATGACGGGTTGGTGGAACTTGAGGTAATCAATATAAAAGACAAGGATATTATATGTGAAGTCCTGAACGGAGGAGCTATTGGTAATCATAAAGGGGTTAACGTTCCTGGAGTTAAAGTAAATTTGCCTTCATTGACTGAAAAGGATATAGAGGATATAAGGTTTGGCGTGGAAAACGATTTTGATTTTATTGCTGCTTCTTTCATTCGCAAAGCCTCTGATGTCAAGGATATAAAGAAGGTTTTGGAGGAGTTTTCCGGCGAAGACATAAATGTAATTGCAAAAATTGAGAACAGGGAAGCTATAGAAAACGTTGATGAAATTATAAAAGTAGCTGATGGAATCATGGTAGCCAGGGGAGATTTGGGGGTTGAAATACCCGTAGAAGAGGTTCCTGTTGTACAGAAAATGCTTATAGAAAAGTGCTACAAGACGGGTAAGCCGGTTATAACTGCTACTCAAATGCTTGATTCCATGATTAGAAATCCCAGACCTACAAGGGCTGAAGCCAGTGACATAGCCAATGCCATTTATGACGGTACCAGTGCTATAATGTTGTCGGGTGAAACGGCAGTAGGCAAATATCCTATAGAAACTCTTGAAACAATGGCAAAGATTGCAAGGAAAGCAGAGGCTTCAATTGATTATTGGGACAGGTTCCAAAAAATGCAGCATGACTTTTCGCCTAATGTAACCAATGCCATAAGTCATGCCACATGTACAACAGCTCAGGACTTGAAGGCTTCTGCCATAATAACGGTAACTCACTCCGGCCATACGGCAAGAATGATATCAAGATTCAGACCTCAGTGTCCGATAATTGCAACAACGGTATCACCGAAGGTGCAGCGTCAGTTGTCATTAACCTGGGGAGTTAAGCCTTTCCTTGTTAAGGAAGCTTCCTCTACCGATGAAATGTTTGATGATGGAGTTGAAAAGGCACTGGAATCTAATCTGGTCAGAAATGGTGACCTGGTTGTAATAACTGCAGGTTTACCTATTGGAATGAGTGGTACCACCAACATATTAAAGGTTCATCTGGTCGGTAAGGTGCTGGTACAGGGAACCGGAATTGGGACAGGAACCGTTACGGGAGAAATAAGAGTTGTAAGGTCGGTTGAAGAGGCTAATGAGAATTTTTCCGACGGAAATATATTGGTCGCCCACTATACAACTAATGAAATGCTTCCGATAATTAAAAGAGCATCGGCTTTGGTAATAGAAGAAGGCGGGCAGAATTCCCATGCAGCCACAGTGGGTATGGCATTGGAAATACCTGTTATAATTGGAGCGGATAATGCCACAAAAATACTTAAGAACGGATCGGTAGTGACTGTTGACTCCGACAGGGGAATTGTTTGCTATGGGTCCAATATAAATCAATAAAGCTCTGAAAAGGAGTATTAAAGATAATGACAAAGATGATTTCATGGAATGTAAACGGTATAAGGGCGGCAATGGGCAAAGGCTTTCTGGAATTTTTCAAACAGGAAGATGCCGATATATTTTGCATACAGGAGACAAAAGTACAGGAAGGTCAAATAACAATACCTTTGGAAGGCTATTACCAGTATTGGAACTATGCTAAGAAAAAAGGTTATTCAGGTGTTGCTGTTTTTACTAAAGTTGAGCCGTTAAGTGTTTCTTACGGAATAGGAATTGAGGAACACGACAATGAGGGTAGGGTTATTACTTTGGAATTTGATGATTATTATGTTATAACGGTGTATACTCCCAATTCGCAAAAGGAACTTGCAAGGCTTGATTACCGTATGAAATGGGAAGATGACTTTCTGGCATATTTGAAAGCGCTTGAAAGGGGTAAACCTGTTATAGTTTGCGGGGACTTTAATGTGGCCCATAAAGAAATTGATTTAAAGAACCCTCAATCCAACAGGAAAAATGCCGGATTTACCGATGAGGAAAGAAGCAAGTTTGATAATTATATTAATAATGGTTTTATAGACTCTTTCCGTTATCTTTATCCTGATAAAACCGGGGCATATACATGGTGGTCTTATATGTTTAATGCAAGGCAAAATAACGCAGGATGGCGAATAGATTATTTTCTTTTGTCCGATTGTATAAAAGAAAGGCTAAAAGATGCCCTTATATATTCTGAAGTTATGGGATCGGACCACTGCCCTGTGGGGATTATAATTGAATAGATGATAAATTTTGAAAAATATAATATAATAGTATTTTGATGGAAAAGTGAAGAGCAGATATTCATGTTCTTCACTTTTTATTTAGTCATCAAAATAAAATCGGTAAATTTCAAAAACAGGTTATTGGAATTAGGAGGTAAATAAGGTGATACAGCTAAAGAAAGAAGAGTTTTATACTTTATTGCAATTCTTTTTCTCACAATTTTTTTGTGAGGGTCTTGAAGAAGCGATTGATGATGAGAAGGAAGAAGTTTCTGTTGTAACTCTGTTTAAAGGAATGGAATTTTTCTTTGACCTGGTAAAAGAGTATAATATAGATTTTCCATATAGCACTATCAGGGAATATATAATTAATACTTATAGTGATGGCGAATCTGTTTATGAGAAACTAGCCGAAAAATACCATAGAGAAATTGAAATTTATCAACCGAAAGATAAATCTTTTGCAGAAATATTTGGGAATACGCAATTTATATAGTAATAGGAAATTACATAAAAATTTTTTAAATTTATAAGACTTTTTTTAAACAGGTTCGTATTATAAGTTAAAATCAAAGTATTAAAATATTTACAGTCTTTATATACTATGATTTTAATGGATGCCGGCGGAATATTCTGTTATAAACGGTACTTAAGGAGGAAAAGACATGACTAAAAAAATGAAGCGTTCCAAATACGACAAGATTATTGCTGGGGTATGCGGGGGAATAGGAGAGTTTTTCGATGTAGACCCGACTATAATAAGGCTCGTTTTTGTGTTCTCAACTTTCATTGGGGGAATAGGCTTTGTTTTATATTTGGCTTTATTATTTATACTGCCTAAAAATGGTGATTATAATCCCAGTAACTTTTTTGATGAGGATAATGATGTTGCTTCCGAATATAAAATGGGGGACTTTGGCAGTGACAAGGACTTTACTCATGTTATGGGAGACGATATGAAATTCGGAAGCTCTAATTCCAAAAAGAGCAGTACTTTTTTGGGTATTAGTCTCATATCGCTTGGGGTTTTGTTATTGCTCAAGCAGTTTGTACCGGGATTCAGATTTAGAGAGATATTACCTGTATTCCTTGTGTTGATTGGTTTGATTATTGTTTTTAAACACGGGAGGAAATGAAAATGAGAAAAAAGGGGATTGGATTTGGAATATTTCTTATATTAACAGGTTTATTGATGTTTTTGATACAAAAAGGAATTTTAAATTGGTCTGTTTTTACTGTATTTGTAGACAATATAGAATTAACTGTATCTCTCATTCTGATAGTTGTGGGAATAAACCTTTTGTTTAAAAAGTATCCTTTTGTAAAAACATTAACCTGGCTGGCATTTTTTTCAGTAATGATTGGGTATGGGTATTACACCGAAAGGAATGTGCCAAACAACAGAACTGTAAAAAATGTTTCGGAAAAAAATATTTCGGTAGATAATCAAACTTATGTAATTGAACATTTTGATACGACTGAGAAGGGAGAACTTAATCTAAAAGCTTCGGCACTTAGTTTGACTATGGGCTCTACCGAATCCAATCTTATAGATGGAACGGTAAAAGACATAAATATTAAACATAATATTGAATATAAAAATGATAAGAAAAATGTAAATGTAAAGTTGGAAGCAGATGATAAAAAAATATTTGTAAACGTTTTTCAAGATCTTTTGTCCAAAGGGGAGTTATTTGTTGACAGGAAGTTAATTCTGAATTTAAATGCTGATATTGTTTGGGATCTTGATATGAAGATAAATGCTGTGGATTCTGTTATGGATTTTACCGATTTGAAGATTAAAAAGCTGGATATTGAAGGTGATGCAGGCTTTTATAAGCTTACTTTGGGACAAGAGTATAATGAAACGAAGGTTAAAATTGATGCCGATGCTTCTAAAGTTGAAGTGTTTGTTCCTGTAAGTTCCGGTTTGAAAGTTAAAATTGACGGTGCTGCAAATTCAATTAATTTTGATGATTTGGAAATGGAAAGGGAAGGAAAATATTATATTTCAAAAAATTATAATGATGCGGTCAATAAAATTGATTTAAATGCGGATATTGATGCGGGAAGCTTGAAAATAACAGGTATTGAATAGTCGACAACGTTTTTATGCTTACAAGAAATTTTAAACTGGCATTTTTAAAATGCCGATTATGAAATAATTATTAAAATACAACAGAAAAGTCTAAATTTGCAGTAAACATAGATTCACGAAAAGAGAGGATGTTTAATCCTCTTTTTTGACTTTATAAATAGAAATGAGCTGTCTATATTTTGAATATTGGCCAAATACTTATTAACAAAACATTATCGAATATTTTATTTGTAAAAAATAGTTTAAAAATGGCATAAAATATGATAAAGTGTATAATGGGATTTGATAATTATTAGCAATGGAGAGGAATTGTGTTAATGAAACCAAAAAAGGTTATCAGTAAAGTATTTTGTATCTGTAAAAAACTTTATGGAAAGACTGCAAAAAAACTCAATGCTTTAAATATAGTTATAATTTACATAATTTTGGGCTCAGCATGGATACTACTATCCGATAAAATTGCAGGACTGCTTGTAAGGGAAAATAATACGCTGGTGATAGTATCCATATATAAAGGATGGTTTTATGTTTTATGTACGGCTGTCTTGCTTTATTTATTGATTAACTGCAGTATTAAGGAAATAAATAAATCCAAAAACGAACTTAAAATTAATGAAGAAAGATATAAATTGGTGATAAACAATACTACCGACGGATTTTGGGATTGGGATATATTGAACAATAAAATCAATTATCCCGAAGAATGGAAGATACGGCTTGGTTATGAAAAAGAGGAAATTTCAGACAATGCCGGCGATATGGAACGTTTCCTGCATCCCGATGATATTTCCGAGCTAAAGAATTCTATAAAGCAATATCTTGAAGGGAAACAAACAAAATATAAGCAGGAGGTCAGAGTTGTAACGAAGACTGGAGAAGTAATATGGGTTCAAATTAGAGGACAAGCTATTTGGGACAATGACGGCAGTCCATTGAGAATGCTGGGCACTGTTACAAATATTAACGAACGAAAGTTAACTGAAGTTGCTTTAAAGAATACCATGGAAATGAATGAAAAACTGCTGAATGAGGCTCTTGAATACAATAAGCTCAAAACTGAATTTTTTACAAATATTTCCCATGAGTTTCGTACTCCTCTTAATGTAATCCTTTCGGTAGTACAGGTACTGTATGCCTATGAAAGGATGGGAAAGGAAACTATAAGCCTGGAAAGAGTAAACAAGTATATGAGAAACATCAGACAGAATTGCTATCGGCTCCTAAAGCTGATAAACAACCTGATAGATGTGACTAGAATAGATTCCGGTTTTCTTAAGCTGCAAATGAAGAATGTGGATATTGTTGAGGTAGTTAATCAAATAGTCGGTTCAGTTACTGAATTTATTAAAATAAAGCAGTTGGATTTGATATTTGAATCGAATATACAAAAAAAATTATGGCAATTGATGTTGACAAATTTGAACGAATAATGCTCAATTTGATTTCTAATGCCATTAAATTTACAAAGCCGGGCGGAAAAATAACTATTAAAATACATGATTTTGGAGATAAAGTAGATATATCTGTAAAAGATACCGGCGTAGGAATTGAAAAGAATAAATGCTCCATTATTTTTGAGCGTTTCAGACAGGTCAATACATCCCTTGTCAAAGACACGCAAGGAAGTGGGATAGGATTGTCAATTGTTAAGTCTTTGGTTGAAATGCACGATGGACATATTAAAGTTGACAGTGAAATCGGTAAGGGATCAGAGTTTATACTGACTTTCCCGGTTAAAATACTAAATGATGAAGAATTGGAAGGAGAATACCATAACTGTGTAAATAATATGAAGAATGATGGAGTAGAAAGAGCTATAATAGAATTCTCCGATATATACTTGCAATCAAATCAAGAATTGGATATTAGTTGACAGTATTATCTTTTTGCTCCTGAGGCGAAGGAGATAAATTGCCTTCCGATTGATTTTGAACAGATTCTGTATTGTAATTATTTTGGGGCAATTTACATGATAAATGTAGAACTTCATTAATTACTTCCGTTACTTTTTCAGGAGAAAAAGGTTTCACTATATAGTGTTTTGCACCATTTTGCAGTGCAGCTAAAACCATCAATTTTTGGTTAATTGCACTAACCATAATGATTCTTGCATCGGGATAGGAAAGGAGTATTTTTTTTGTACCGTCAATCCCGTTTAGAATCGGCATGCTTATATCCATAGTTACAAGGTCAGGCTTATGCTTTTCATATTCTACAAAGGCCTGTACGCCATTGGTTGCTTCTGCAACAATAGTATGTCCTTCGGCGATAAGTATGTTTTTTAAATTTCTTCTTGCCATGGATGAGTCATCTACAATAAGAACGGTAGCCATTAAATTACCTCCTTAATATTTGTTAAAAAACTTTATCGCTGCAAAAACAAAAGTATTCAAAATTTTGGAGAAGCTGACCCGCCGGAATTTTATTCAATAAAGTTTATGTAATTTATTTCAATATTGCCATTGTCGAATTCTAAAAGTGATGTCCACATGCCTGTACCTGCATACTTGATTTTTGTTTTCTGTGAAAACAAAACAATAGGAGTCCCAAAATTTATACAGTTTTCCGTATTCGATATGGATTTGATGAATTTTCCCATAATCATGTTGGCACATTCAGCCAGGACATCTGCAGCACTTACTGTTTCTTCGTCAGAACTTGCTGATTCCAAATTAAAATATGAACGTATGGTTTCCAGTAAGCTTTTTTCAGCGGAAAGGATAAATATACCGTTTATAACACCCTTTACTTTAATTAGTGCTGAAAATTCCTTCAATTCAAGACTTTCAACTTTACTGACTTTATAATTGGAGTTAGCATAAGATGAAAACAATTGTCCGGTAAATAAATTTTTTGTAATGTCAGCAACTATTTTAACTGATTCGGTTTCTGAGATAGACGGCAAAACAGTGCTTTCGTAATAAGGAAGGAGAAAAGTAAATGTGGTTCCAATCCCAGGTACAGTGGTGACTTTTACAGAGCCGCCTAAACTTTCAACTTCTTCTTTAACTGCACATAATCCTACACCTCTTCCGGATAGATCTGAGATTTTGCAGTTTGTTGAAAAACCGTCACGAAAGATTAGGGAAATAACTTCGTTATCATCCTTGCCAACAAGTTCATCGGCAGCATAAAACCCTTTTTCTGCCGCTGTCTTTTTAATTAGGTCAATATCTATTCCGCGACCGTCATCGGCAATCGTTAATATTATTGTATTTTTATTATCGGCAAGATTTACTAAACATTTTACATTTCCCGATTCACTTTTACCGGCATCAATACGTTCTTCCCAAGATTCAATCCCATGTTCCGCTATATTGCGAAAAATATGTCCCAAAGATTTTGCAAAGGAATGATATATATGGGGGTCTACGAGAAAATCTCCGCCTTCGATTTCAAAAGGATTTATTTGCTTGTCAAAACGGTCTGCCAGTGATAGAGTATAATTGGGATAGGTTTTAAGCAGTTCTTTAAAGGGTTTGTATCTGATTTTTTTAACTTCGGGTATAATCAAATTGTAATCCTCGGGAGAAAGTATGTTTAGCATCTTATTTTCCAGTTCCAGGAGTTTTTGTTTGTCTATTTCTATGATTTCGCAATTTTTGAAAAAGGACTCTCCCAGAGTGTTTTTCAGAATGTCTATATCTTCGTTAATCCATTCAAATAGATTGTGTTTTGACAAATTGTCCTCCAAATCGTTTAAGCTTATATCATTTTTTCTTTTTAACTGTTTCGTAAGCTCGTTTTCAAATTGATTGAGTTTGGAGGAAATATTATTCAGACCGAGTTGAGCGAAAGTACCTTTGAATGTATGAATTGCCCTGTAAATTCTTATAATGGCTTCTTCCGTATTGCCAGATGATTTGATCATATCAAAAATGCGTTTGTGGCAAAAATTTTCATAATCTTTAATATAACATACAAAGTCTGAGTAATCTTTAACTATGTTAACCGCTGTTTTTAGTATGTTTTTTTCGTTTTCCATCTGCTTTTGAAGTATATATTTGTCGGTTATATCGGTTAATATCAGCATAATTGCCAGAGTTTCCGAATATATACTTTTACTGATAACCTTGTATTGTATATGAATTTGCTTTTGGTCAATGCTTACTTCATTAGGTAGCAAACTAAGGTATATTTCCCTTTTTGACTCGTCTTTTTCGTTTAAAACCTGGTAAGTTACTCTTTTAATTAGCTCCTGCATTTCAAAATCATCCGGAAAAATTAGTTGGGCTATATTTTCGCCATTTATTTCCCGGCTGAATATTTTGGTACATTCAAGACTGTATTCTTTATCCACCAGAAGATCGATTCCAAAAGATAAAAAGCCTTGCCCGGCGTTATTTAAAAAGTTTTGAATTGATTCGGTTCTTTCGAAAACTTTTTTTCCAGTTCCTCCGAGAACTTATCCAAATTCTTTTTCGTTTTCTCCAATTCATTGTACATGTGAAATGAGAGCCAAGTTTTTATATTCAATTTCCTTCGAATACTTTTTCAGTTCTTTGCAAATTTTTAAATGGCGGCGGTTAAGATAAAATCCAAGGGTGCCGGCAAAGACTGCATAAAAAAGAGATACTGCAATATAATACCAGGTCATTGTGAGATCGCATAATTTATGAAAAATAAAAAATGGTATAAAAAGTACCGTTAATATATATGACAGTACGATAGCTATAAACAGGATAACTGCTTTGTATTTATTTATTGAAAAATTGTTAACATGGTGTGGTTTCATATTAAGCACCTTGCTAAAGGAATAATTTAAAAGAGCAAAAAATCTAAGGAACTTTACTTTTTTTCAGCTTTAGGAGAAGCCAATGGATTAAATAAGTTAAATGGAATAAGCAAATATATTTGTTATATATTATACCAGTATATATTATACCAGAAAGATAGGTCCATTGTTATAGTAAATTAGCCCTATAAAAATGATACTCACAATTTGTCAAAACGAGCTTGGAATTTATTGAGAAATGTCTTATAATTATAAGTATAGATATTTATAATATTTACAATATCCGGTTTAATAATAATTCAGGAGGTGCTTAACTATGAAGATAAGGGACTTGCTTGAAGAGAGGAAACGAGCCAAAAGAAAAGCTGCCAGAAAAAAAGCTGCAAAGAATGTTGCATTGGGCGCAGGCGTTGGAGCAGCTGTAGGGTTAACAGCAGGAGTATTATTAGCACCTAAATCCGGCAAAGAAACTAGAGAAGAACTTGCCGAAAATGTTAAAGAAGTAGCTGAAAAAGTAGCCGACAACACAAAAAAGACTGCCAGGAAAGTATCTTTAGGTACAAAAAAGGCTGCCGGTTTGTTAAAAGAAAAAATAACCGAATTTAAGAACAGGAAAGATAATGAAGAAGTTGAAATATCACAGGATAATAAGGATAATAGTCAGGAAGAAGCTGAAATTGAGGTTTTGGAAAACTAACTACTTATAATATATGATTATTGTAAGCAAATTAATCAATTTGTTTTTTTCTTTTTATGAGAATAAATAAATTTACTTGCATTTAGCGCAGCGAGCCGCAGGCATGAGGTGAAATATGGATAAACTGTTTACATTGAGTTTTAGTATAAGAGATTTGGCTGATTTTATTATTTATTTGCTTGGTTCAATTGCTTTAATTATCCTGATTATTGCGCTTGTAAAAATTATAAAGATTGTTAAGCGTGTGGACAAAATTATATCGGATAATACCGATAACATAAATAAGACTGTTGCTGCATTGCCTGAAGTAGTAAATAACATCAATGATGTTTCGTCAAGCTTGAAAGATGGGATAGGCAAAGCCGAAAAGACAATCGAGGCAGTTGAAGATTATATATGTGAGACTGTTACAACCGTTTCAGAAAGTACCGAAGGACTATTTGATTTTTTAAGTATAGCAGGAGAAGTAATGAAAGTAATTATATCTTTTTTTCAAGGAAGTAAAAAGAAATGAATTATTAAAAAAGGGGCCAATGCCCCTTTTATAATTTACCATTTATTATTAAATTCCCTATTGTCTCCAAAAGATCTGTTTCCTCTGCCGTTAAAATTTCTTCTTTGCTGTTTTCTGGCCTGTCTGCATGACGGACATCTCTGAGGTTCGTTTTGGAATCCTTTTTCCTGGTAAAAAGCTTGTTCTCCTTCCGTAAAGATAAATTCAGTATTACAGTCTTTGCATATAATGGTCTTGTCAGGCATATTTACAATCCTCCTTAATAATTTGGATTTAATGTATTCTAGACTTCTTTCTCCAATTATTAAGGAGAATATGGGTCTAAATATATTAAATCTTCACTAATCTATTATATCATATATATAATTAATAAATCAATATTTTTCGTAAAATCAACAAAAAGTAATAAATAGAAAAATATTACAATAATCTTATATATAATTTCTGATGGGTTACCTTTTTATAAACTTCATGCATAGTATAAATGGGAAGAAAGGTATCAATTGTTTTTTATTTTGCTGTTCCTTTTTTAGTCTTTGAAATTTTTCGGGAATGTATTGCATGGTAAGAGTTAAATGGGTAATCCGGGGGAGATAAAAAACATGAAGTATAGCGGATTCTATATAATGGAATATAATAGAGAAAAAGCTGTTGAGTATGCGGCTAAATGGGCCTTTGGCAGAAATCCTCAGTATTACAACTTTGATAAACTTGGTGGAGACTGTACTAATTTTGTATCGCAAGTTATTTTTGCCGGAGGAAGGGTAATGAATTATACTCCTGTACACGGATGGTACTATTTAAGTGCGCAAAAAAGAACAGCATCCTGGACTGGCGTAAATTATCTTTACAACTTTTTGACAAGCAACAAGGGAAGTGGACCTTTTGCAGAGCAAGTGGATGCAAAAGATATAAAGCCCGGTGACATAATACAGCTTTCTTTCGGAGGTGCACCGAACTATAACCACTCACTTGTTGTTGTGAAAGTGGGCTTGAAACCCAGCATGGAAAATATATATATTGCTGCACACACAGAGGATAGATTTGATTATCCTCTGACAAATTACATTTGGTCAGATATAAGATACTTGCATATTTGCGGAATAAGAAAAAATTTGTAGTTTTTTTATCCTGGAACTTTAGTTAACTTCCACAGACGGTATCAAACCGGAGGAGGATTCAACCAGGGACTCTAAATCCAACAGGAGAATAAGATTGTCGTTTACATTTGCTACAGCTTTTATATAGTTTGTAGCATTGGCAGCAACAGTAGACGGCGCTTTTTCTATAGAGGTATCTTCTATCTGGACAATTCCCTCCACAGTATCCACTGATATTCCCATATAAGAAGAACCCAGATTTACAATTAAGACTTTGGAATTTTGCAAATTGTCATCAATAGTGGGAAGATTGAATTTTTTGCGCAGATTAAACTGTGAGTATACTTTCCCTCTTAGATTAATTAATCCATCAATGTACGGAGGAGAATTGGGAACTTTAAATACTGCCTGAGCATGAATTATTTCCAATACTCGTTCAATTTCTACTGCAAATCGATCGTTATTTAACTTGAAAACTACATATTGTGACGTCATACAAATACCTCCATATAATTGTTGATTGGATATTGCAATTAATGTATCCTTTTCCCCTTCTTCTATTCCATATTTTAAAACGACAAAATAAATTTTAAAATTTGGAGTTGCAGACTTGCTTCTGTAAAAAATGAATAATAAAATTGAAAAAGCAAATATGATATTTTGAATGCTAATAACTGCAAAAACTTGGAAAATGCTAGAATAAAATAAAAAAATGCCCTTAACATTATTATATCAATTAATCTGTTAATGGGCAATGAAAAGTTTTACTATTATTCAATACGACTAAAAAAGGATTTTATCAGAAGTGCAATAATATTTAAATTTAGGATCTATAGCTTCCGTTTATTTTTACATAATCATAGGAAAAGTCACAAGTCCATATTCTATCGCTGTAATTTCCTTTTTTAAGATTTATCTTTATCGTGACTTCTTTTTCCTTCAATATATCTTTAGCTTTATCTTCATCGAATTTAAGTGCACAGCCGTTTTGACATACCATTAAGTCTCCGATATAAATATCTACAAGATTCGGGTCAAAATCGGCACCAGAATAGCCGGCAGCAGTTATGATACGTCCCCAGTTGGCATCTTCACCGAAGATTGCTGTTTTTACCAGCGGAGATTTTGCAACTGCACTCACAACCTTATAAGCAGCATCGGGAGTTGCAGCACCATCAGCTATAACTTCGATAAGTTTGGTGGCGCCTTCTCCGTCTTTGGCAATCATTTTTGCCAGATAAGTACAGACGTATTCCAAAGCGGACTTAAAATTACGGTATTCCGCATCTTCTTCCGAAATTCCTTCATTGTTTGCCCTTCCATTGGCCAATATCAGTACCATGTCGCAAACGCTTGTGTCTCCGTCGACGGATACTCTGTTAAAGGTATGACCTACAACTTCTTTGAGAGCTTTATCCAGAAAGCTATGGGAAATATTTGCATCAGTGGTAATAACACCGATCATTGTAGCCATATTAGGATGGATCATTCCCGAACCTTTTGCCATACCTCCGATTCTAATTTTTTTGCCTTGAATTTCAGTTTCTACGGCAATTTCTTTAGGTACAAGGTCAGTGGTCATAATAGCTTCACAGGCTTCATGGCCTCCATCTTCTGATAAGTTGGCTATGGAAGTTTTTATACCCGAGCGGATCTTTGACATATCCAAAGGGATGCCTATAACTCCCGTAGAACCGACAAGTACGTTTTCCGTATTGCATTGAAGAAGCTGAGCGGTGAGTTCGGCTATTTCCAAAGCGTCCTTATTGCCCTGTTCGCCTATGCAGGCATTGGCATTGCCGCTATTTATAACAACAGATTTGGCGTATCCTTTTTTTATATGATTCATGGTTAATTGAAGGGAGTGACCTTTTACCAAATTGGTAGTAAATACTCCGGTTGCTACGGCTATATTATCGGAACAAACAACTGCAAAATCCTTTTTGCCGTTATTTTTTAAACCGCATGCAGTGCCTGCTGCTTTGAAACCTTTCGGAGCGGTAACTCCGCCATCTATTACATTTATCATTTTTTTCACTCCAGTTTTGTTAATATAGTCAAGATGTATTATACATAATTAATTGTGTTCATTCAACGGTATTTACGTAATTTTTCCCAACTTGATTCGCTGCAATAAATTGATGAAAATAGGTAGAAAAGAGGAAATAAGACCTATTTATGATTTGAAGGATATATAATATAATAATTTTAACTGATTAATTAACCGTTAGTTCCTGTAAGGAAATGCAAATATGTATAACCGAAAGACTTTGTGAAAATAAAGTCTTGGATTTCGAAAAAAGAAACTTTATGAAATATTTAGCAATTCGACTTAATTCCAATTTTTTTGTGGATGTCAAGCAGTAGTTCCCTTTAATTCCATATAAAATCATTGAAATGTAAACGTTTAGAGGTTATAATAGTGAAGATTCATCTCTTATACTTTCAAATGCTTGGTAAAGTTTAATGACTTCTCGTAGAATGGAAACAATATATGAATTTGTAAGGGAGACCTAATGCTTTATATTTCTAATCAAAGGATGGAGGAACTAATAATACCTTAATTTGGCTGCAAGGATTTTATTTATCGGTAACTTGTAAAAATATGCGGTGAATGTTTGATTGAAATAAGAGTTTTTATAAATTTTTTTAGAGTAAGGGGATGGTTAAATGTCTGAAGCAAGAAAGGTTGTAAAAAAACAGGAATTACCTTTGCTGCCTCTTAGAGGTCTTACAGTCTTTCCGTATATGATACTTCATTTTGATGTGGGAAGAGTTAAGTCGATAAAAGCTTTGGAAGAGGCTATGATAAACAACCAGCTTATTTTTCTGGTTACCCAAAAGGATGCAAAAAATGACTCACCGACTGTTGACGATATATACAAGATTGGAACAATATCGAAAGTTAAGCAGCTATTAAAGCTTCCCGGCGATACTATAAGAGTTTTGGTTGAAGGAATCAGCAGGGCAGAAATTGCTGAGTTTACTCAGACAGAACCGTTCTTTATGGCTGAAGTTGTTGAAAAAATATATGTTGAAGATGAAGACAGCAAACTGGAAATAGAAGCTCTCAAAAGAAGGGTAGTGTCTACTTTTGAAGAGTATTCCAAATATAACAACAAAATTTCACCGGAAATAGTTTTATCGGTAATGAGCATTGAAGACCCGGATCAGCTTGCGGATATAATAACTTCAAACTTGGTATTGAAAGTTGAGCAGAAACAGGAGATACTCAATGAATTTCAGCCTAAACTGCGTCTTGAAAAACTGTTGGAAATAATAGTAAAAGAAATTGAAATTATGCAGATTGAAAAAGATATAAACATCAAAGTCAGAAAACAGATGGACAAGATGCAAAAGGAATACTATCTGAGGGAACAATTGAAAGTAATACAAAGTGAGTTGGGAGATAAGGAAGGCATTACCGGAGAAGTTGAAGAATATAAAAGGAAACTTAAGGAAGGCAATTTTGGTGAAGAGGTGGAAAAGAAGGTTCTTAAAGAGCTGGACAGGCTTTTGAAGATGCCTTCCGGTTCTGCTGAAGGGGCTGTAATCAGAACCTATCTTGACTGGATATTTGATCTTCCGTGGAATAAGAGAACTGAAGAAATAATTGATTTGGAAAGAGCTGAAGCAATTCTGAACGAAGACCACTATGGGCTGGAAAAGGTAAAGGAAAGAATTTTGGAACATCTTGCTGTCAGGATGCTGAAAAACGATTTGAGAGGCCCCATACTTTGTCTTGTAGGACCTCCGGGTGTCGGTAAAACATCAATTGCCAAATCGATTGCCCGTGCGTTGAACAGAAATTATGTCAGGATGTCTTTGGGTGGTGTAAGAGATGAAGCGGAGATAAGAGGGCATCGCAGGACTTATGTTGGAGCTATGCCTGGAAGGATAATTTCGGCTTTGAAACAGGCCGGTTCCAAAAATCCGCTTATTCTGTTGGATGAAATAGACAAAATGAGCAGTGATTTCAGAGGTGATCCGGCATCAGCTATGCTCGAAGTGCTTGACAGCGAACAGAACTTTGCTTTCAGAGATCATTATCTGGAACTTCCCTTTGACTTGTCGGATGTATTGTTCCTTACAACAGCTAATACCCTTGATACTATTCCAAGGCCGCTTTTGGACAGGATGGAAGTTATACATCTTACAAGCTATACCGAAGAAGAAAAGGTTAATATTGCAATGAAATACCTTTTCCCGAAACAGGTGGCAGAACACGGAATTAAAAAGGGAAGCGTAAAAATAGATGAACAAGCTGTCAGAGATATTATAAACTGCTATACTAGGGAAGCAGGAGTAAGGGATTTGGAAAGACAGATTGCTACAATATGCAGAAAAGTGGCCAAAAAGCTTGTTTCTTCGAAGCAGCAATCGGTTAAAATTACCTCCAATACTTTGGAAAAATATTTGGGAACCAAAAAATACAGATATGACAAGGCAAACGATAAAGATGAAATAGGAATTGCTACGGGCCTTGCATGGACTCCTGTAGGCGGAGACACATTGTCCATAGAAGTAAACCTCATGGACGGAAACGGTAAATTGGAACTTACAGGTCAACTTGGAGATGTAATGAAGGAATCGGCAAGAGCTGCTATGAGTTTCATTCGTTCAAGAGCCGAACAATATATGATTGAAAAAGATTTTTACAATAAATATGACATTCATATACATGTACCGGAAGGGGCTATTCCAAAAGATGGTCCTTCGGCGGGTATAACCCTTGCGACTGCAATGGTATCTGCTTTGACAGAAATTCCGGTAAAGAGAAATGTGGCAATGACAGGAGAAATTACGTTAAGAGGTCGAGTCCTTCCGATTGGAGGACTTAAGGAAAAAGTTCTTGCGGCGCACAGAGCAGGTATTGATACTGTTATAATTCCTGTTGGCAATAAAAAGGACCTTGAAGATATACCGGAAGTTGTAAGGGAAAAAATTAAGTTTGTAGTTGCTGAGAATATGGATACTGTACTGAATACGGCTCTGTTAAAGACTAAATGGAGAAATATAAAGAGTGCTAAGAGTGAAGAAAAAGTAGATATTTCCAAGAGTTCTTCCCAAATTCATGATGAGTCTCAACAGATAATTGAGCAGTAATGTATAATTTATATATATGATTAATATTGAGCAAACACTAAACCGCAGTTGTACCGGTAGGTAAACTGCGGTTTTTGACATTATGTGTCTAGTATTTTTGATTGATATAGCTGTCTACCAAAGATTCCCTTTCTTCGTTTATAAAAACATTTTCCTGCTTGAGCCTATTTAGTATGGATTCATTGATGGAATGGAGAATTATATTGTCATAGTCTGTCAATACAATTTCAAACAATTTTTTCTTCAGTTTTGGAGACTTTACTTTTACAAAATAGGATTCAACACCTTTGAAATCTATTAGAGTCAATAGTTTCATGGTTACATCGTCTTTTTTTGAATAATAATAATTTGATTGCTCAAGAAAATCTTCCCTTGCTTGGTTGTTTTTGCTAAGATCATGGGCTCTTTTCTGATAATATTTTGCCAGCACATTGTAATATTGGTAATTGTACAATGCCTTTTTTACATTGTCTATTTTTTTAAACGGCTTAATATTTAAAGCATTAATACACCTGAAATTTGCTTCAATAAACTCATCCTTTGACAGATCACCTTTTGAATACTGTTCTATTAAACTGTTTCTGTTTAGCAAGAATTCTTCAAATTTGTTCGGTACAATTCTTTTGGGCGACATTTTTACCTACCTATTCCGATTTTATATAGTTTTTATAGCATAAGCGATATTTGGAAATAAGGGAGTAATTAAAGTATTGACCAAGGGTCTTAATTTATATTAAAATATATAAAACAAAAAGTAAAGCTGTTCTATTCAAATTTGTATGAGATTCAAAAGGTTAGTGATGTTTTGTTTATAATAAATGAATTTAGACAACGTCTCATGTAATCTGTCGAGTAATTTGCTTACGGTCTTGTAACGGATATAAAGATGATTGTTTCACTCTGCATTGGATTTTTATCGGCAAGTTCAAGTTTTTTTATTTAGGAGGGCCGTATGGCTTTATATTTAATAATTTCCCTGTCTATAGCAGCTGTTATATTCTGCATAAACGTGGCGATATTTTCTAAATACAAAATTTTGCGAAAAGACAGTCTTTTTATTATATCTTTAGCATCTATTGCCATATCTGTTTTATTTACCGTGATCTTTAACCGATGTGCTGTTGAAGCTACCTCCACAAGTTTTGAGTATTCTCTGGTTGCAAGTGTTGCCGCTGCCATTACGGTTATATTGTTTTTTACCGGTATAATAGTCTATTGGGAATATATAAAAGAAAAGGGTAATAAATTTATGGGTTTCAATAGCGGTATTTTTATAAAACGGCTGAGAAAAAGCATACTATTTAATAAGGTGAGAAACAGTAAATACTATAAACTTGCTTTTGGTAAGCAGAACATTCCCTCAAGAGAAGACAGGCATGGAACGGGAAAAAATGTTGACACTGGAAAGGATATTGATACAATAGGGGTAGAAAGCTATGATGAAGTAATGATTCCTGATAGTGACATATCAATTCAGAAGTATAAAGAAGCTGGCGAAAATTTTTTAAGGAATAAGGATAATCCAATTGCTTATGGTTTCATTAATGAAGATGACGCTGTAAAGGAGTTGGAGAGCTTTGATTATGTCTATAATGAAAACTGTACTGATGAGAAAAATCTAAAGAAATTTCTATGGCATGAAAACGAATATGGAAATATTGTTATGAATGAAAAATCAGCGGAAAGTTATTTTGATTCCGATTGTCAGAACGATTCTATTGACTTGGAGCTGGAAGAGTTAATTAATCGTTCTGATTTCGGCACTATAGAAGATTGTTCAAATGCAGAAATCAATGAAATTGTAGCATGTATCCGGGATGAAATATGTATAAATTCCGAGAACGGCGGTAATGATATAAGCAATAATTGGGATGTTTTTTTGATACCAATAGAGAAGAAAATTTTGAAGACAATCGACTGATGATTGACAATGAAGGTGGAGGCGAAGTTGAAGAGTATCTTTCTGAAAAAATTAATGAAGGATTTAGGCTCAAAGCGCAGGGAGATTATGAAGGGGCAATAATAAATTTCCTTTATGCTTTAGATACTTATCCTCCCGACGATGTGGCTTATTGGATACTCCTGGATATTTGCGTGATGTACAAGCAGTTGGGACAGATTGAGCTTGCGAAAGAGGTACTTGATGACTATGCAAAAGAGTATGGAATTGTAATGGATGAAAGACTAAGGTATGAAATTGAGTTGAATTTGCAATAGATTGGGAATTGCTTGATTGTTATCCTGTAAGCTTGTTTATATTTTGGCCAATAGAACTGTACGAGTTATGGTTTTGATAGGTTTGGTAAAAATACTCGGACCTGATTGCAGGATTGAGTATTAAGGGGGCACACAATATAATGAAAAAGGCTCATGATATTATTGGATTACCCATTATAAGTATTCATGACGGTATTGAAGTGGGCAGGGTAAAAAATATAATTATTAATGCTGAAAAAAGAGCTATTGAATATTTGATAATTGACAGCGGGATTCAATTTCTCAGTGCTAAGATAGTTCCTACTGTTAATGTACTGGGCATTGGGGAATATGCAGTAACAATAGAGAATGAATCGGTAATAAGTTATGTAAATGAAATATCTGCTGCCATCGAATTATTGCAGAAAAATATACAGGTTACCGGAACTAAGCTGCTTACCAAAAAAGGAAGGCTTATTGGTGAAGTTGGAGATATTTATGTTGATGAGGATGACAATTGCAGTATTGTAGGACTTGAATATATACATGAAGGAAAGGTTAAAATCATACCCAGAGCAAGTATTATTTCCATAAGCAAGGATTTTGTTGTTGTAATTGAAGAAGTCGAAGACAGCTTGATTGACAAAAAGGAAGAACTGGAAGCCCAAAATTCTTCTCTGAATGATAAAGAAGATATGCTTTTTTCTCATATTGACCGAAACGGTGATTCTGTGGAGAACTTTAACGACGAAACTGAGGAATTGATTATAGAAGAGAACGATTTGTCATATGAAGAAATTGATGAGTCCTATCCTGAATTTCCCATTGAATCGGATATTTCTGTGGATGATGTATTCAATTTATCCATGTTGGAAAATGATGAATTGAACTGTGAAGATTTTTTTGCCGATACGGAGGATAACTATCTTGAAGGTAGTTTAAATGATAATGAACTGGATGATATATATTTTGAAGGTTTTGATGATTTAGAAGGAGATTATTTGGAGAAAGATGCTGAAAAAGATGAGCAATCTTTTAATATACAGCCGTTAATTGAAAATACCGAAAAAGAAAGTACTGAAAACGAAAATGTTGAAAAAAATTCAGCCGATAGAGAAACGATTTGGAAACCTTCTTTCATTAATTCCGACAAAGAGCAAACCTTAGGCGGTTCATTGGGGAAAAGTAATGCTGCTTATCTGTTTGAACAGCGGCAGAAAGAATATCTTAAAGGGAGAAAAGCTACAAAAACAATAATTTCCGGCTCGGGAACAGTTATAATCAGACAGGGCGAAATTATTACCGATGAAATTATAGAACTTTCCAGGCAAAACGGAAAACTGATTGAGTTAATAATGAATAATGAAGCATAGTGATAGGAATGCCAATAACTAAAAAATAACAGAGTTTACATTATATTGATGGTTATCGGCAATTAAAGAGTATTGTAACAAACAGACTTTTAATATAGATAATTATGAAGCAGTTGAACCAATTAATCAGGCTGGAACTAAAAAACAATAAAAGGCATAATTAAAAAATCTCGAAATAACTGGCAGTTGCTTTCGAGATTTTTTAATTATCGTGCTGTATGCAAATCAGAAATAACAGGAAATAATTTCTACCGCATTGGCTTCAATTATTTTTTGCCCGTATTCTTCCAGGTAACCTTCGTAGTAAGCATTATTGGAGACTTTTTTTCCATACTCATTGAGCAGAGCTTCGAAATATCTCAAATTGCTTACTGTATAGGCATTTTTGGTAAATATCATGTAATAAGTATTTTTTAGCTTATAAAGTGTACTGTTGCCCGAATAAATATTATTAAGTATGTTACACAAACTTACCACATTGTCAAAGTTTTCAAAAGAGTAAATAACTATTGAGGAGCACAGCTTGTGACATTTCTTTTTTACTCTTAAATCGGACTTTCTGAATCTATTTTTTATATATTTCTGAATCGATTCAAAATCATCATCATCATCATCGAGCTTGGTTATAAATATAACAAAACCGTCATTTTCATCCGGTGATGCTTCGATTGCCAGTTGTGATTCCGAAGTATTAAAACCGAACTGAATTTCTGCTTGTTCCATCATATCCCAAAACAATTCCTGGGTAGCAAGAGAATTATAGTTAAGATTCTCCAAATCAATATTTCTTTCCTGCAGATCACTTAATGTAATTGTGACTTTAATTTTATTCTCGTTAATTTTTTCTATTTTCATCTTATATCACCATCAACTATTTACATAATTGTATACCTATTTTATATTATACTTCCAACAATACAAAATGAGAAGTATGAAAAAATTAACTAAAGTCAATTAAATATAAATATTGCGGAAATAATAAGAATATCTAATAATATGTATATTATATTATTCGGTAAGTTTTTACGTTTTATAAAGACTTTTTTATTTCCTGAATAAAGTAATATAAACTGTTTTATATTAGGGAAATATTATTATTATGAACTGCAAAAGTTGATGATAAAACTCATATTTAAAAAGGGATAAAAGTTTTTATGGCACTTATACTTAAAAAATTCCGATTTTCATTGTTTATTAGTACAAGAGTAAACGTAATGCGGGAGGTGATCTAATGACTTCAGAGAAGAGCAATTTGGAGGGTGTACAAGATACAGGTCAGGATATTGTATATAACAAGGAAAAAGATTATTACAAGGGTGTTAGCGGTGAATTGAGAATGAAAGCTGAAGGACTTTTCAAGAAGGCAAAAGAAAAGGGGATTTCTGTTGAAGATATAGATATAGTGAAGTTATACGAGAGGAGTGCACAATTTCCGGGAATAGGAGAAATTAGTCTTCCGGCTTTTGTAGTTAAGGTTAAAGGCAAGGATTTATCGACCGGACAAGTTATTACTGACGGAAAACAAATTGACTATTTTAACAGGTTTCAGAAATATCTTGCACAAAAGATCGAAAGTAAAAACATAGTTAGAGACGAAAGCGGAAAAACGGTTTATCGGAACAAGAGACCTAAGATTTCCGACAAACCTGATTTTTCACTGACTGACTGGGAACTGTTTGAAATAGGGAAAGAGCTTCTTGATGACAAGGAATTCGGCCTTGAAAAGACTATAACGGGTGCCTGTGACAGAATGATAAGAAAATTGATGGGTGAAAACGATTGGCTGTATCCTGAAGAGGCAAGAATGTTAGATGAAGAGTTTGGCATGATAGAGAGCAAAATAAAAAAAGAACGGGAAAAGAAGGAAAGTGTTGCAGGAAAGAAAATGGCAACCGTGAGGCAAATCAACTATCTTAAGCAAAAGCTAAAGAATATGGACATTGATCCCGATAACAGTGAGGTAATGCAGATCATTTTAAGAGAAATGGGATTTGAAGCAAAGGATATAAATGAACTGACAGTTGGGGAGATGAGCAAAATCATTGAGAACTTAAATTCCATTGCACAAAAAATAAAAGAAAATTTGCCGGATTCAGTACTGGCGGCAAGCAAGAACTTAGACAGCACTAAAGAGATTCAGAGCAGTTACAGGCAATAAAATGTATTAGGGCAGGAAAAATATTGCATAATATATTTAGGTCGAATGGATATGAAATATTATTGAAAATATCGATTTTGTAAAGGAGAGAAAAAACTTGGGACTGATAAAAAAATAATTGAATATTGTAAAAAGTTCGGTAAAAATTTTATATTTTGTTGAAAAAGAATATTAGGTATGATTATAATAGTTATGACAAAAAAGTTTGTTTTATGAGGTGGAAATGATGCAAATTATACTTGCATCCCAATCGCCTAGAAGGTCTGAATTACTCAAGCAGCTAGGACTTACTTTTCAAATTAGAATAGCCAACATAGATGAGAGTAATTCTATGGGGCTTAAGGCATCGGAACTTGTTCAGTATCTTGCCTTTGAAAAGGCGAAAGCAGTAGCGGAAAATTCAAGTTTGGACAGAGATTCCATAGTAATAGGGGCCGATACGGTTGTAGTTAAAGACGGAGCAATTTTGGGAAAGCCGCGGGACAAGCAGGATGCTTTTAATATGCTGAAAGGTCTTAGCGGAAGCTGGCATGAAGTAATGACAGGTATAGCTGTTATTGATGCTAACAGCTTTAAATATGATAAATGTGTTGAAATAACCCGAGTTAAGATGAAGGAATTGAAAGATGAGACAATCAATGCTTATATTAATTCGGGTGAGCCCCTGGATAAAGCAGGTGCATACGGTATACAGGGCTTAGGAGCTGTACTTATCGATAGAATTGAAGGTTGCTATTTCAATGTTGTAGGTTTACCAATTTCAAAACTGAGTGATATTCTAAAAAACTATGGGGTGTATGTTTTAGAATAAAGTAATTTTTTTGTAAGAAGTTAAATAACTTATGTATGGTGTAATAGATTAATTGTTGGGAAAATTTGTAAATAGTTTGGAAGGAGAATTATTCAATGGGCATATTTACTAGGGATATAGGTATAGATTTAGGAACTGCCAATACATTGGTGCATGTAAAAGGTAAAGGTATTGTAGTGAGAGAACCTTCAGTTGTTGCAATAAATAAAAAATCAGGCGATATTCTTGCAGTTGGAGATGCTGCGAAGGAAATGATAGGAAGGACTCCTGGGAATATAATTGCAATAAGACCGATGAAAGATGGTGTTATTGCTGATTTTGAGATTACACAGGCAATGTTGAAATATTTTATAAGAAAAGCTTTATCAAAGGGAGTAATCGGAAAACCCAGAGTGGTAATTTGTGTACCTTCCGGAGTTACAGAAGTGGAAAAAAGAGCTGTAGAAGAAGCATCACTGGCGGCCGGTGCTAAGGAGGCCTATTTGATTGAAGAACCTATGGCAGCTGCAATTGGTGCCAATCTTCCGGTGGATGAACCGTCGGGGAGCATGGTTGTCGATATCGGTGGCGGAACCAGTGAAGTGGCTGTTATATCCCTTGGAGGAATTGTTACCAGTAAATCCCTGCGAATAGCCGGGGATGAATTGGATGAGGCTATTGTGCATTATGTAAAAAAAGAGTATAATTTGATGATAGGTGAAAGAACGGCAGAAGAAATAAAAATGACTATTGGAGCGGCTTATCCTAAACCTAAGGAAGAGTCTATGGAAATTAGGGGAAGAGACCTTATCTCCGGACTTCCCAAAAATATAACTATAACCTCAACGGAAGTTGCTGATGCATTAAGAGAGCCTATAAATGCAATAGTTGATTCAATAAAGTACACTTTGGAAAAAACTCCACCTGAACTTGCTGCAGATATCATGGACAGGGGAATAATGCTTACCGGAGGAGGAGCGCTTCTTAGCGGTTTGGACAAATTGATCAGAGATGAGACGGGAATGCCTGTTAATATAGCCGAGAATCCTCTGGATTGTGTGGCAATGGGATCGGGAAAGGTATTGGAAGAAATTGAAACATTGAAGAAGGTGCTTATTTCTCCTAAGAGACTCAAGTAGAAGGGAGATAATATATTTTGCTGCGGCTTTTTAAAAACAAAATATTTATACTTATTTCCATTACAATAATACTTTTAATTGTAATGGGATTGTCGTCAGTACAAAACGGCAAGATTAACTATGTAGGTGATATTTTCAGCACTATTTTATCTCCTTTTCAGAGATTCATTAATTATTCTGACAAGAAGATAAATGATTTTTTTGCCCATTTTGAGGATATTGACAAATTGAGGAAAGAAAATGAAGTTTTAAAACAAAAGGTCCATGAGCTGGTATATGAAAATGAAAAGCTCATTGATTTAAAAATAAAAAATGAAGAATTGAGAAGAGCTTTGGATATTAAGGACCAATATAGCACTATGGACATGGTTGGTGCCAATATAATAGCAAAGGACATGGGCAATTGGTTTGATATTTTTACAATAGACAGAGGGACAAAGGACGGAATTGAAATTGATTACCCTGTAGTGACAAGCAACGGCCTGGTGGGAAGAGTAATGCAAACAGATTTGTTTACATCGAAGGTCATTTCCATAATAGACGAGGACAGTTCTATCAGTGCCAGACTGTCTAAGACCAGTGATTTGGTTGTGGTAAAAGGTGATAGAAAGCTCAAGGATCAGGGGCTTTGCATTATGAATTATATTCCTGCCGATGCAGATGTTTCTGCCGGTGACCGAGTGGAGACATCGGGAGTTGGAGGAATTTATCCGAAAGGAATTCTTATCGGAACAGTGAAAGAAGTAAGGCAAAGGACAAATGAATTGGATAGATATGCTATTATTGAACCTGTGGTAGATTTTAAGCGGCTTGAAGAGGTATTTATCTTAAAGCCGAAGACCATCAATAATAATGAAACGAGCGAAGATAGCAAATGAGAATAAGAGTAATTGCCTATTCTATCCTTATTTTTTTGACTGTACTGATTCAGTCGACATTAACTGATTTTATAAAGATTTATGATGTTAAGCCTAATCTTACTATTGCGGTAATAGTTTGCGTTGCTTTTAGGAGAAATACTATAGAAGGGGCTATAGTAGGTTTCTTTTGCGGTCTTATTCAGGATGCGGTTTCGGGAAGGGTTATCGGTTTTTATGCTCTTCTGGGCCTTTACCTGGGGGTAATAATAGGAAAAAGCAATAAAAAGCTCAACAAAGAGAATGCTCTTATTGCTATTTTTTTGACTTTTGTATCAACTATTGTATATGAGTACGTTGTTTATTTTTTCACTACAGTTTTCAGAGCTCCACTGGATTTTATATATCCATTTAAGAATATAATTCTAACCGAAGTAATTTATAACAGTGTAATTTCCATAATAGCATTTATAATAGTAAATAGGATACATAAAAAAATTGAGAGATATGAGAAGAATTCCAGAAGATATTGATGGTGGGATATACATTCGCTTTTATCCTGTCTGAAAAACTGACAAAAGGGATGAAGGGGTATAACTGAGGAAATCTGCTTTTAACTTATGCTGGCGGTGAGGTTATGGAAAAAAAGACAAATGAAAAAAAATCAAATGAAAGATTTGTATTGTTGGCAATAATGTATTTGCTTGTTTTTACTATAATTGTAGTTCAATTGGTAAATCTTCAGATAATAAACGGAAAAGAGAATGATGAAAAATCTCAGCAAAGGCTTCTTCAGGAAAGGGAAATTGTTGCCCCGAGAGGTATAATAGCCGATACCAACGGTATACCTATAGCTACAAACAGGGTCGGTTATACAATTCATGTGGCTAAGACAAATCTTAAAGGCCCGCAGCTAAATGAAATGATTATTAAACTTATTCAAATTATTGAAAGTAATGGAGATACTTTCGAGTCAGGACTTCCCAATTATTTGACTTTTAACCCCATTGATTTTGGAAAAAACATAAAAGATTCCGATAAAGCTTTACAGAAATGGAAATCTGAAATGGTTTTAAAGGAAAAAGATATAGAGCTGCTCAATACACCGGAAGATGTGTTTAAATATTTCAGAGAAAAGAAGTTTAATATTGATGCAAAATATACTGACGAAGAAGCCTATAAAATAATGTGCATAAGATATGATATGCTCATAAAAGGTTATACGGCAACCAATCCTCTTCTCATTGCAAAAGATGTAGGAATACAGACAGTGGCCCAAATTGAGGAGAGAAGCCATGAATTCCCGGGAGTCCAGATTGATGTTGAACCGGTGAGAAAATACGTAGATGCACAGAATTTTGCCCATGTTTTGGGATTTATCGGTTTATTGAACGAACAGGAATACGAATCAAAAAAAGATGCAGGATACAAGTTAAATGACGTAATAGGCAAAGCCGGTATAGAAAGGGCTGCAGAAAATTATTTAAGAGGGATAAACGGAAAGAAAAGGGTAGAGGTTGATACCAGCGGAAGGCTTACTTCTGAACTTAGCAGCGAACCGGCAATACCGGGCAATAATATTTATCTTACTATCGACTCGAGACTTCAAAAAGTTGCAATGGAATCTTTGGAAAGAAATATTGCCGATATTCGGTCAAGAGCTGACTATAGAAAGAACTTTGGGGATGCCAATGCCGGTGCGGTTGTTGCCATAGATGTAAATAGCGGTGCAATTTTGGCCATGGCAAGTTATCCTACTTACGACCCGAGTGTTTTTCTTCCGGGGACCGATGACCCTGATGCTGCTAAGAAACAGAACGAATACCTTAATGACAATAAAAATAAACCTATGCTCAATAGAGCTATTGGAGGAGTATACACTCCCGGATCCATTTATAAACCTTTAACTGCTATAGCTGCCCTGGAAGAGGGAGCAATAACGCCTGATACGGTTGTATATGACAGAGGTTATACGGAACAGGGCGGAATGAAGTTCCGCTGTTTGGGAGTACATGGATCCGTAGATTTGAAAAAGGGGTTGAAAGTTTCATGTAATGTGTATTTCCACGAGATTGGAGTTAAAGTCGGTATTGATAAAATTGATAAATGGGCTAAATTGTTTGGCCTTGGCGAATTGACCGGAATTGAAATTCCAGCAGAAGAAGCAAAAGGAATGAGAGCTAACAGGGAAACAAAGATGGAATACAGGAAAGACGTGTGGAGACCGGCAGATACTGCCCAGGCGGCAATAGGACAATTTGACAATATGTTTACTCCTATTCAGATAGCAAATTATGTTAGTACCCTTGCCAATGGGGGAAAGAGATATAAACCGTATATAATTAAAAGTGTAAAAAAATACGACGGCTCAATAGTAATGGAAACCAAGCCGGAATATGAAACCGTTCCCGTAAGCCAGAAAACAATAGACGCTATAAGAGAGGGAATGGTTCAGGTTTCAACTTCTATGGAAGGAACAGCGGCTGCATACTTTAAAGATTTTCCTTTTACGGTTGCTTCAAAAACCGGAACACCGGAAACAGGACTGGAATCTCAGGGAAGTTCTTCAAACGGACTGTTTATTGCCTATGCACCGGCGGAAAATCCTCAAATAGCAGTAGCTGTAGTTGTAGAACACGGTGTTTGGGGGTCTTATACTGTACCCATTGCCAAAGACGTGCTCGAAGAGTATTTTGGGTTAAACAGAGATAAATACAATGATGATCAGATATCAGTGGAAGAGGTAAAATTTACACGATAAAAATAATACACTGGGGGTTAAAAGCAAATGAATGAAGGCAGTGTGGTTTTTAAAGGTTCATTGAACTGTCTGACTATAATTATGAAAGAAGAAATTGAATTTGATGAAATTTTAAATCAGATAGAGGAAAAAATAACTTCTGCAGGGAAGTTTTTTAAAGGTGCCAAGCTTAAGGTAAAGTACCGTGGCAAGAAACTATCCTTTGAAGAAGAGGAGAAAGTTTTTCAGCTTCTTCAATCGAAAAGCGGTGCACAAATAACCGGTATTGAAATGGATATGGAAGAGTCGCCTAAAGTTGAAGTCGAGCCTATACCTCAACCCCATGCAAAAATACGGATGAGTAATTTTTATTTTAAAGGATTGGAAGAGGGAATAACAAAATTTTACAGAGGTACTGTAAGGTCGGGACAACTTATTAATTTTGACGGAAATTTGGTGGTTATCGGTGATGTAAACCCGGGCGCGGAATTGATTGCCACAGGGAATGTAGTAGTAATGGGGTCATTGCGAGGTATAGTTCATGCAGGGGCTAATGGAAATAAGGAGGCAATTGTAGTGGCCCTTAATCTTCAACCTACTCAATTAAGGATTGCCGATATTATAACACGCTCTCCCGATGAAAAGGACAATAGCGGGCAATTTATACCGGAAATAGCATATATTAAGGACGATATGGTGTATATTGAGAGATATCTGCCTGCACGATAGTATTAATCAACAGTGGAACAAGAAATTTACAAATGTTCTAGTTTACTCTGTAATGAATAATTGACAAATGGTTAAAAGAAATATATAGTGTTATTAATGATAATAATAATTATTGAGTTAATTAGAGTTATGTATTTATGATGTATTGTCTAGAAATATTTGGAATATATCGTTGGTATGTTCTGAACAACGGATGCAAAATCGGAAATAACAGGTGATTAACGTTTCTTGCGGAAAGACAAAATTCCTAATTTATGGCAGGAGGTATACACAAATATGGGAGAGGTTATTGTAATAACTTCAGGCAAAGGTGGCGTGGGAAAAACTACAACGACGGCTAACATTGGTGCAGGATTGGCACTTCAAGGCAAAAAAGTTGTTTTGATTGATACGGATATAGGACTTAGAAATTTAGATGTAGTTATGGGGTTGGAAAACAGAATTGTATATGATCTTGTTGATGTAGTTGAAGGTACTTGCAGAATAAAACAGGCTTTGATAAAGGACAAGAGATTTGAAAGTCTGCATTTATTACCGGCTGCTCAGACCAGGGACAAATCGGCAGTAACTCCCGAACAGATGGTAAAATTGACCGATGATTTGCGAAATGAATTTGACTTTATATTGGTGGATTGTCCTGCCGGTATTGAACAAGGGTTTAAGAATGCTATTGCCGGAGCGGACAGGGCAATAGTTGTTACAACACCTGAAGTGTCGGCGGTGAGAGATGCCGATAGAATTATAGGCTTGCTGGAAGCTAATGAGTTAAGAAATCCCAAATTACTTATTAACAGGGTTCGTCCTGATATGGTAAAGCGTGGAGATATGATGTCAATTGATGACATTATTGATATACTAGCTATCGACTTAATTGGAGTTGTGCCCGATGATGAAAAGATAATTGTTTCCACAAACAAGGGTGAGCCTGCTGTTACCGACAATAAGTCTCTTGCAGGTGAAGCATATAGAAATATAACACGCAGAATATTAGGCGAAAATGTTCCTATTCTTAACCTTGAAAGCGACGAAGGGTTTATGTTCAAAATTAAGAAATTGTTTGGATTAAGGGCAAACTAATAAGGAGGAGAATTATGTTGCTAGATTTATCAAAAATATTTGGCAAGTCTAAATCTTCGAAAGACTTTGCAAAGGAACGACTGAAGCTAGTATTAATCCACGACAGAGCAAATGTCTCTCCTCAGTTTTTGGAGATGGTTAAAGGAGAAATAATTAAGGTAATATCCAATTATATGGACATAGATGAAGATTCTCTTGATATACAGATGACCAGAACGAAAAGTGAAGATGGTGATCGGGTAGTTCCTGCTTTGGTTGCCAACATTCCAATAAAGAATGTAAAAAGCAGCGGGAAATAAATCCTTTAAGAGTATTTTAAAGTGTTTTGTATTGTTTTGCATTAAGTTGACTAATATTATATTGGGGTACTGGATGGGTTTGTTATGAATATTGCATTAATAGCACATGACAAAAAGAAAGAGTTAATGGCTTCATTTTGTATTGCTTACAGGAGTATACTGAAAAATCATAATTTGTTTGCTACTGGTACAACCGGGGCAATCATCATTGAGGCAACAGGTTTGAACGTGCATAGATTTTCACCTGGGTTAATGGGAGAACAGCAAATTAGTGCCAGAGCAGCTTATAATGAGCTTGATCTTGTGCTTTTCTTTAGGGATCCTGTTACTGCCCAGTCTCATGAACCGGATATAAATTCTCTTTTAAGAGCATGTGATATAAACAATATTCCCTTTGCTACAAATTTAGGTACTGCAGAAATGTTGATCCGAGGTCTCGAAAGAGGAGATTTGGGATGGAGAGAAATAATAGGTAAATGACCTTTTGATGTTATTTGTTCAATAATTCAATATTTTTATAATTTTAGAAAAACTTAAGGAAAAAAACCTCATATTTGAGGTTTTTTATTTTTCTTGAGTTTTTTTATTTTCGCATCATTATTTTGTATTCACATCCTATTGTAATATTTTTATTTGCTCTTAAATATAATCTACTAAATCGTATTGTAAATTTGCTGTATATTTTCATTTGAAATTATTTCATTTGACTTTAGTACTTAATACGTGAAATGTCATATAAGATACAGATTAAAGAAAAAGAGGTGAATTATTTGTGGATGATATAGTATATAGACCGAGATACTCAAGACAAGTGACTTATCAAACAAAAAGAAAGCCTAGAAGAAATAAAAGAGACAGAGGAAGTTTTGTTCAAAAGTTTGCTGTTAGAACAGTTCTGCAGACTTTGATATGTTTGGTAATTTTCTTGGTTGTAGTATTGGTGGTAAAAATAAGAACACCGCAAACGGCTTTTTTGCAAAACAAGTTAAAAGGAGCTATGTCCTATAATATTGATTTGAAAAAGACCTTTGGAGATATACAGTATTTGCTTAACAGCCTTCCGGCAGATAAAAGGGAAAATGAAAGTACCGATTCATCTTTGTATGAAAGTGAGGATTCGGAAAAAAGGGTTTTGAATGCGGCTACATCAACAGAAAGTGAAAATCAGCAAGTTTCCGATGAAGAGTTAGAGCCTGTAAGTGCTGTATATACCGAAGAAGGCTCGCTGGTTGAAAGTGCGGAGTACATAAAAGATGAGCTTGAGATGGCTGAAGATAGGAATAATGTGGAATTAAATGCAAATGAAAAAATTTTTGGGACTGCGGGTTATTCCTTTATCATTCCTGTCGGTGGAATAATAGGATCGTTTTTTGGAGAGAGAGTCCATCCCATTAAAAAAACAATTATATTTCACAAGGGAATTGACATTGAAGCACTGAGCGGAACACCTATAAAAGCTGCTTATGACGGAGAGGTAGTGGAAGCAGGTTCGGAGGCGACTTATGGCAATTATATAAAAATAAAACATATTGACGGATTGTCAACTCTGTATGCCCATTGTTCAAAACTGCTTGTAAATAAGGGTCAAAAAGTCAAAAAGGGGGACATAATTGCAGAAGTCGGGGCTACGGGAGCTGCCGATGGCCCGCATCTGCATTTTGAGGTAAGGAAGGACAATGAAGTTGTAAACCCTCTTGATTACATCGAGCTTTCTGACAGTAATTAGCGATTTTTCTTTCATATCCGATGCAATTTTTATTAAGAGGCGTCAAAATTGAATAAGTTATTGTAAAAAGACTTATAAGATGAGGTGAGGTTGGAATATTTTTGTTCAAGTTGCTAAAAAACCGTTTAAAATAGAGGTTGACCCAGTACTTTTTGCTATGGTAGTTTTTATGTATTTTGCTGATTATCATAATAAATATCTGTCGACTTTTGCTGCTATTGTGATACATGAGATTTCCCATATAGTGGTTTCTGTAGCTCAGGGTCGAAAACTATATTGTATAAGGATATTTATTATCGGGATAAGTGCAATTTTTTATGAGGATTATTATAAAGATACCAATTTTTTTCTTATCTACATAGCAGGTCCCATTTCAAATTTACTGATATCTTTGGTGTGTGTTTTGATAAACACATATTATTTAACCAAGTCGGATAATATACATTTTTTTATCTTAACCAACGTATTCTTGGCTTTATTTAATTTGCTACCGGTTCTACCCCTTGATGGAGGAAAGATACTTAGAGATATCTTAATTTCTAAAATGGGCTTATTTAAAGCTCATAAGTATTCGAAGAGTATGTCCAGGGGACTGGGGCTTTTGATTATTCTCACAGGTATAATCCAATTGCATGACAATATGTATAATTTTAGTTTGCTCTTTTTGGGAGGGTACATTTTTTACTGCTTAAAATATGATGAATCGGAGGTGTATTTTATGAATATCAAAAACCTTGTCTATAAACGTTCAAGGTTCCTGAAAAAAGGGATATATCCCGGAAGGGAACTGGTGGTAATTAAAAGTATGCGTTTAGGCGATGTTGTTAAGAATATGGACTTTGACAGAATTCATATAATATATGTTCTGGACGAGAATATGCGGCTTGTAAAAGTTTTTACCGAACAGGAGATTATTGATGGCATGGAAAAATTCAATGGAGAAATAAGTTTTGAGGAGCTTATCAATTTAACGAAATAGCAGATACCTGATGCTTTTCTAAAACTCACTTCAATTCTGTCTGTTTTTATTGCCCCTTAAAATGCCTGAAAAATGCGAATTATTATAAAAACTATATTATTAAAATGCAATGGTTTTTTAGGGGGAGGATTAGTAATAATGAAAAGTAGATGTATGAAAAAGACATTAAGCATAATTTTGGCATTGGGTATGCTATCTTCATTTTTTATGTCATCAGGTATATTCAGTGTTTTTTCAATGACAGTAAAGGCCCAGGAACCGGACAATAATGATGACTGGCTCCACGTGGAAGGAAATCAGATTGTCGATATGAACGGAAATCCTGTTTGGCTGACAGGTACAAATTGGTTTGGCTTTAATACCGGAACCAATGTTTTTGACGGGGTGTGGAGCTGTAATATGCGTGAAGCCCTGACAAAAATGGCAGACAGAGGTATTAATTTTCTCAGGATTCCAGTATCGACAGAGATTCTGACCGGATGGAAGAACGGAAAACCGGCTATGCCCAGAAGTTTGAATGATTATGTGAATCCGGAACTTAAAGGTCTTAACAGTCTTGAACTTTTTGATTTTGCCCTTGATGTGTGCAAAGAAGTAGGTATTAAAGTGATGGTCGATGTACATAGTCCAAAATCGGAAGCCATGGGACACAATTATCCTGTATGGTATGATGAGACTTATGACACTGAAGCATGGATATCGGCATTGGAATGGCTTACTGAAAGATATAAAAACGATGATACCATTCTTGCCATTGATCTTAAGAACGAACCTCACGGAAAGCCTTATGAGAAGCTTATGGCAAAATGGGACAATTCCACTGACATCAACAACTGGAAGTATGCCGCAGAAACTTGTGCTAAGAGAATCTTAAAAATCAATCCCAATCTGTTGATTGTGATAGAAGGAGTTGAAGTCTATCCAAAAGAAGGATATGATTACACAGCGGTGGATGAATGGGGCAAGGAAAGCCGTTACTATTACAACTGGTGGGGTGGAAACTTAAGAGGAGTAAAGGATTATCCCATAGATTTAGGCCAATATCAAAAACAGGTGGTTTATTCACCCCATGACTATGGTCCTTTGGTACATAAGCAGCCATGGTTTTATGACGGTTTTACAAAGGAAACACTTTACAATGACTGCTGGAAGGATAACTGGGCATACATTTATGAAGAGGGAATTGCCCCTCTTTTAATTGGAGAATGGGGAGGATACATGGACGGAGGTCCTAATGAAAAATGGATGATAGCTTTAAGGGATTATATTGTTGAAAACAGAATTCATCATACCTTCTGGTGTTATAATGCAAACTCGGGAGATACCGGAGGACTTGTAACCCACGATTTTATAACTTGGGAGGAAGACAAATATGAGCTGTTAAAACCGGCACTATGGCAGCATAACGGAAAATTTGTAAGTTTGGACCATAGAGTGCCTTTAGGGTCTAACGGAATTTCGTTAAGCGATGTTTATGGTGATGCAATACCGACTCCAACCAGGGCTGATGTTCTCACACCTACCGTTTCTTCACCCGTAACTTTGGTTTATGGAGATTTAAATGGCGATGACGACTTTAATTCCATTGATTTTGGATTATTGAAATTGGTCCTGCTGGGGTTAAAACCTCGGACAGAAATAAATGAGAAAGCGGCAGATGTTGATGGAAACGGTCATATAGATTCTATAGACTATGCTTTGATGAAACAGCGTTTGCTTGGTATTATTAAAAAATTTCCTGTTGAGAACTGAGTGCAACCGTGAGAAGCCATATAATACAATATAAGCTTTACATCACTTTTCAGAAGTAATATACTATGTCTGAGGTGATGTATATGCACAAAATAAGTGTTAGAACTCCGTCAAGGACGGCGATGGTTGATATAACTTCGAAAATACAGGAAATTGTAAAAAAAGAGGGCAAGGAATCGGGGATATGCCATATATTTGTTCCCCATACTACAGCAGGGCTGACTATAAACGAAAATGCAGATCCTGATGTTGTGGATGATATTTTAAAAGAAATAAATAAAATAGTTCCCTTCCAGGACGGATACAAACATTGTGAGGGGAATTCGGCTGCCCACATAAAAGCAAGTTTGTTCGGTTTTTCATTGCAGGTAATGATTGAAAATACCCAATTGGTACTGGGAACGTGGCAGGGAATATATTTCTGCGAGTTTGACGGTCCCAGGAACAGAGAAGTATATGTAAAAATAGTTTAAAGGCTTTGTTGACACTGAACATTCGGTGTGATATATTCAATGTTAATTGAATAACAGTAGTATATTATCTTCAGGGATAGGTGAGAGTCCTTACCGGCGGTAGGCAATTAAATTGCGAGCCCGCGAGCCTTATGGCAGATCCGGTCAAATTCCGGAGCCGACAGTGTATTGTGTTTGTATTTTATAAACACAATGAGTCTGGATGGGAGAAGATAATTTGCTATTCATTATGTGAATGGTAAAGTATCCCTGGAATAAATAACCCGGGATTTTTTTGTGTGCAGAGCAAAGTATAGAATTAATCCTATAGAAGAATTTTATAATAATTATAAGGATAATAAAAAGCTAAATAAGATTATAAAGGTAATGGTGATTTCTTTGAATAAGAATGAGTACTATATGGAAAGAGCTATTGAACTGGCCAAAAACGGATGGGGAAGGACTAATCCGAATCCGTTGGTTGGAGCGGTAATTGTCAAAGATGATAGAATAATTGCTGAGGGATTTCATGAAGCTATCGGCTGTGACCATGCTGAGGTGTCTGCCTTCAAAAACGCAGTTGAAGATGTGGCAGGCTCAACTCTGTATGTCAATTTGGAGCCCTGTTCCCATTACGGAAGAACTCCCCCCTGTGCAAAAGCTATAATTGAAAAGAAAATTAAGAAAGTTGTAATTGCTATGATTGACCCTAACCCGAAAGTATCGGGAAAAGGAGTACAAATGCTTAAAGATGCAGGTATAGAGGTGGAAATAGGGGTTTTGGAGGATGAAGCCAGAAAGCTGAATGAAATATTTATCAATTATGTTACAAAGAAAAAACCTTTTGTAATTTTAAAGACAGCTATGACTTTAGACGGAAAAATTGCGTCGCCCACTGGAGATTCAAAATGGATAACTTCCGAGGAATCAAGAGCTTATGTGCATGTAATGAGAGACAGGGTTTCGGCTATAATGGTAGGGATAAATACAGTTATAAAAGATAATCCCATGCTTACCACAAGACTTGATCAAAAGGTTGGAAGCGACCCGATAAGAATAATTGTGGACAGTAAAGGGCTTATTCCTATGGATAGCAAAGTTTTGAGCAAAGATTCAAAAGCAGGAGTTATATTGGCTACCACATCCCGAATACACGAAGATAAGGAAAAGCAGCTTATTGATAATGGTGTGACGGTAATTAAAGCGGAAGGTGAAAACGGCCTGGTGGATCTTAGAAAGCTGATGCAGGAATTATATAAGCTCGAAATTGACAGTGTGCTTTTGGAAGGTGGCGGAACTTTAAATGCCTCAGCTCTTGAGTTGGGCATTGTGGATAAGGCTATGTTCTTTATTGCCCCCAAAATAATAGGAGGAAAGGATGCAATTACACCGGTTGAAGGTAAAGGCATACAATCGATGAGTGAAGCATTAAAGTTAAAAAATGTTTCATTATCAAAATTTGGGGAAGATATACTTGTGGAAGGTTATTTGTAAAGCGAATGTACCTTTTGTTGTTTTTATGGAAGTATAATTTCCTATAAGCTATTTAGAGGTGCGGTTTATGTTTACTGGTATAGTTGAAGAAATAGGAACTGTAAAAAAAATTATTTACGGAAGCAAATCAATAAAGCTTTCAATACAATGCAGCAAAATAATGGATGATGTTAAACTGGGGGATAGCATTGCTGTAAATGGGATTTGTCTTACAGTGGTGGACAGAAAAAGCGATGAATTTACAGCCGATGTTATGCCTGAGACGATGAGAAAAACAGGATTGGCAGAGCTTAAGGTAGGATATGCGGTAAATCTTGAACGGGCTTTACGATTGTCTGACCGGCTTGGCGGACACATAGTATCCGGTCATATTGACGGCACAGGTGTGATAATGGACAAAGTAAGGGAGGACAATGCTATTTGGCTTACCGTAGAAGCCGGTAGGGATATTTTAAAATATATTGTTATGAAAGGTTCGGTGGCATTGGACGGTACCAGTCTTACTGTTGCATATGTAGATGATAAGTGCTTTAAAGTTTCCCTGATACCGCATACTGCAGGCATCACAACTTTAGGTTCGAAGGAAGTTGGAAGCAGGGTAAATATTGAGTGTGATATACTCGGAAAGTATGTTGAAAAACTGCTTCTTACTAATGCTTCAGAGCAAAGCAACAAGTCAAAAGACATTTCTCTGGACTTTCTAATAAAAAACGGATTTGCTTAATTTATGCTTTCAGCCTGAATGAAATAAAACATAGGAGATTTAGACCCTAAAGGCAGAATGAGTAAGTTCATATTTGAATGGAGGTATATTCAATGAAATTTGACAAAATTGAGGACGCTGTAGAAGATATCAGGAAGGGCAAAATGGTAGTTGTTGTCGACGATGAGGATAGGGAAAATGAGGGAGACCTGGTAATGGCTGCCCAGCTGGTAACTCCTGAGAGCGTCAATTTTATGGCGAAATACGGAAGAGGGCTGATTTGTGCTCCTCTCACAGAAGCACGGACGAAAGAGTTGGGCATTGATATAATGGTAAAAGAAAATACAGAGCAGATGAAGACAGCTTTTACGGTATCGGTAGACCATAAAAGTTCAAAAACAGGAATTTCAGCCTTTGAAAGGGCGAAAACAATAAAAGAGCTTACAAATCCGGATGCAAAGCCGTCTGATTTTGTTCAGCCGGGACATGTATTTCCGTTGGTTGCAAAAGACGGAGGAGTTTTGAAACGGGCAGGGCACACTGAAGCGGCTGTTGATTTGGCAAAGCTTGCGGGCCTTTTCCCTGCCGGAGTTATTTGCGAAATTATGAATGAAGACGGAACCATGGCAAGAGTACCGCAATTAATGGAATTTGTCAAAATTCACAATTTAAAAATTATTACCATAGCCGATTTGATAAGCTATCGAAAAAATGCCGAGAAACTTATAAATAAGGCAGCAGAAGCCAAGCTTCCTACAGAATACGGTGAATTTAGAATAATTGCCTTTGAAAATATAATAAACGGTGAGCACCATGTGGCATTGGTTATGGGAGATGTGAGTGACAGCAGTAAACCTGTTTTGGTAAGGGTGCATTCCGAATGCCTTACAGGAGATGCTTTCCATTCATTACGATGTGATTGCGGAGAACAGCTCGATGCGGCAATGAGAGAGATTGCAAAGGAAGGAAGAGGAGTTTTGCTGTACATGCGCCAGGAAGGAAGAGGAATAGGTCTTGTAAACAAAATTCGTGCCTATGAGCTGCAGGATAGGGGTAAAGATACTGTTGAGGCAAATATACTTTTAGGATTTCCGGCGGATATGCGGGATTATGGAATAGGGGCTCAGATTTTATATGAGCTGGGTATTAGAAAGATTAGACTCCTTACCAATAATCCCAAAAAACTTGTGGGACTTTCGGGACATGGACTTGAAGTGGTTGAAAGGGTACCGCTTCAGATAAAAGAGAATGATGTTAACAGGTTTTATTTGAAAACAAAAAAGGATAAAATGGGCCATATGCTAAATGATTTGTAATTGAAAAATTATTCAAAACTAAAATTATATCAGGAGGAAGATAATATGGGCATAAAGACAAATGAAGGCAAACTTATTGCCACAGGACTGAAATTTGGAATAGTGGTGGGGCGTTTTAATGAATTTATAAGCAATAAACTGTTGGGAGGAGCAATTGATGCTCTTGTAAGGCATGGAGCGGATGAATCAAATATAGAGGTCACTTGGGTGCCGGGAGCCTTTGAGATACCATTGGCTGCTTCCAAAATGGCAGCTTCAAAAAAGTTTGACGCTATAATATGTGTCGGCGCTGTAATAAGGGGATCAACACCGCATTTTGATTATGTTGCCAACGAAGTATCCAAGGGTATTGCAAAAGTATCTTTAGATACCGGAATACCGGTTATTTTTGGAGTGCTGACAACTGATACAATAGAGCAGGCTATTGAAAGAGCCGGAACGAAAGCAGGAAACAAAGGTTATGATGCGGCAGTAACAGCAATTGAAATGGCAAACCTTTTAAAGAGCCTATAGCTTTTATTATTAAACATAATATTAAATAAAAGAATTGAGATTTGAAAAATAATTAAGCGATGGATATTGTGATCCATCGCTCTTATAATATTTTAAAACAATTATTTTGATTCTTTGAACTTTTTAATGGATTCCTCCTGCTCCTTTTTGAGCAGCATCAAATACTTTTTTAAGAGATTTGGAGTATGTACATCAGTATATATAATTTTTAAGCCGTATTCGAAATTGTAAGCCTCTTTTACCTTTCTTATTACAGTTGCTTTAAGATGGATTTTAATTCCCGAACCGGCGTGTATTTCGAATTTGAGTTCCTGGTATAAAGGAAAATCAGCTTTTGAAAATATCATCATTCCTGAGTAACTAATATTTTTTACAATAGCGAGGTGCTTTTTTTGAGATTCGCCAATTCTTGCTTCAGCATACAGTGATACGGGAAATCTGACAAAAAGCCTTTTATTGGTGGTGGTTTCATAACTGTCAATTTTCATTTCAATTGAATTCTGCTCTTTATTCAAATTGAGAATTGTACAGCTTGAAATGTAAATTTCATTTTCCGATTCAGAGCCGAGTACTAAAGGATCGCCTTGTGAGCAATTGAGAAGGGTTAAGTCTTCAAGAAGCCTGACTTTTACAATTTCATTCTGATAATCCAGTACCAGACTCTTAAACAGCTTTGTCCCGGAGAAATGACGAACAGATACAATATCTCCTGCCTTAATTTCCATTAATATCACTCCATTACAGTTATTGAAGTAAATACATGAAAAGCTCTGCTGGTGCTATTAAGAAGCTTGAAAAAAGAGACAGCCTATAATTTTATAATATATCATTAAAACGTGAATAACAAGACAAAATTAAAATAATAAAACTACGTAAACTATTGTATAAAAATAATAACATATTGTAAAGTTATCTGCAAGCGAAAAACAAAAACAAGGCTTGAATAATGACGGAAAAGAAAAATCCGCATACAAACGCTTGTGTGGTGTAAAATGGAAAAGAATAATATTAAAAGAAGTATTGACAAAGTATTTATTAAACTGTATAATCATTTTTGCAATTGAAAATACTTATGTGCGGGTTTAACTCAGCGGTAGAGTGTCACCTTGCCAAGGTGAAAGTCGCGAGTTCAAATCTCGTAACCCGCTCCAGTGTAGTAGGATATTTTTAGAGAATATCCTACTTAATTTGCGGGTGTAGTTCAATGGTAGAACCTCAGCCTTCCAAGCTGATTGCGTGGGTTCGATTCCCATCACCCGCTCCAAGCTAAAAGCCTTTAAATAAGGCTTTTTTCATTTTATCTATGTTTATCCATTACTGCGATAGTAAATTTTGCATTAAATCTGGAAATACATTGGTGCATATTTCCTGCCTGTTTAAAATCCTTTCCTTTAGAAGGCATACAGCCGAAAATTGATGTTTGAAGGTCTTGAAATTTTAGTTGGAATAAAAAATTATTATGTTATAATTAATTGTGTATAAAGATGGGGGGATTTTAATGTTTTCTGTTACATTAAGAGAAGTTATGGATGAATTTCAGCTTGAAGATATATCAAATTGCAAAAGGATTGATGATATTCTTATTACCTCATCGGATATAAATCGTCCCGGTCTTCAGCTTGTCGGTTATCTTGAATATTTCGGTAACGACAGAATTCAGATAATAGGTAAAGTTGAGACGACTTATCTGGCAACTATGTCTAAAGAAGAACGCTATAAGAGATTGGACGAGTTCTTTAAATGCGGTTTTCCATGTATGGTAGTTGCCCGAGGTTTAGATGTTTTCCCCGAAATGATAGAAGTATCGCAAAAATATCAGATTCCAATTCTTAGGACAAAAGATGTTACTTCCAGATTTTTAAGCGGACTGATCAGATACCTTAATGTGCAGTTGGCACCGAGAATAACCAAACATGGTGTATTTGTCGAAGTATACGGTGAAGGCATTTTGATTCTTGGAGAAAGTGGAGTAGGTAAGAGCGAAACGGCTCTTGAACTTGTGAAAAGAGGACACAGGCTTGTGGCTGACGACGTTGTTGAAATAAGAAGAGTGTCCGATAAATCCCTTGTTGGAACGGCGCCTGATATAATAAGGCATTTTATTGAAATAAGGGGTATAGGAATTTTGGATGTTAAAAACCTTTACGGTGTCGGTTCGGTTAAAGTTACCGAGAATATAAATTTGGTGATACAGTTGGAGTTTTGGGATGAAAGGAAAAACTATGATCGTTTGGGACTAGTAGATGACTATACAAATATCCTTGGAATAGATGTACCTTGCCTTATAATTCCTGTAAGACCCGGAAGAAATTTGGCTATTATTGTGGAAGTGGCTGCAATGAACAACCGGCAGAAGAAAATGGGATATAATGCAGCTAAGGTACTGAATGAAAGAGTATTGGGAGAAATTAATAAAACTGCGCAGGAATAAAATGGAGGGAAAAAGTTGAAATTTGTAGTTGATACACATACACATACAGTAGCCAGCGGTCATGCTTACAGCACTGTTCAGGAAATGGCTAAGGAAGCTTCGGTTAATGGGATTGAGATGTTTGCTATAACTGACCATGGTCCAGCTATGAAAGGTGGACCGCAACTATTTCACTTCAGCAATTTAAAGGTTGTCCCGTCTGAGATTTACGGAGTCAGGATTTTGAAAGGTGTGGAAGCTAATATAATAGATTATAACGGAAATTTGGATATGCCTGATGAGTATTTGAGAAGACTTGACTTTGTAATTGCGAGCTTGCATGATGTATGTATTGAACCGGCTTCAAAAAAAGAACATACCAATGCTTACCTGAATCTTATGAAGAATCCCTATGTAGATGCCATTGGACATCCCGGTACGCCCAAATTTGAAGTGGATGTTGAAAAGGTTGTATCGGCTGCGAAGGAATATGGCAAATTTATTGAAATTAACAACACTTCTTTCAGAGTAAGAGCTGGTTGTGAGGAAAATTGCATGGAATTTGCCCTGGAGTGCAAAAAACAGGGAGTAAAAATTGTGTGTGGAAGTGATGCCCATATAAGTTTTGATGTGGGGAAATTTGAAAAGGTGTATAATTTGCTTGAAAAGATTGATATGCCGGAAGAACTTATTATGAATACAAAGGTATCCAATTTTGATGAATTTATTGAAAATAAGAGGAAAAGAATAAGAAAAGGCTGATTTTATTCTATAAATCAGCATTTAAAAGTAGAATATATAATAGGTATGTTGCAGCAAAAGTAAGGGGCTGGAGTAATTGGAGAAGGAAAAATATATAAAGCTTTTGGGAAATATTGCGGGAGAAGAAAATGTTAAAGCGGATGAACCTATGAAAAAACATACATCTTTTAAAATCGGAGGTCCTGCAGATTTCCTTGTTACGCCTTGTTCTGTACAGAGTTTATGTGAAGTTATTAAGTTATGTAAAAAAGAAAATTTGCCGATTTTTATTATGGGAAACGGAACAAATCTTCTTGTGTCCGACAAGGGAATACGAGGAGTTGTTGTTAAGATATACGATAATTTGAATCGGTATGTCGTAAAAGATAATTTCATAGAAGCCTATGGAGGTATATTACTTTCAAAACTTTCGGACATTGCCCTTGAAAATGAACTGACAGGATTGGAATTTGCTTCGGGTATCCCGGGAACACTTGGTGGTGCTGTGGCTATGAATGCAGGAGCCTATGGCGGCGAAATGAAGGATGTTGTTGTTGAAACAGAGTTTATTGACAAAGACGGAAATTTGAAAGTAATTAGAGGAGAAGAACATCAATTTGGCTATAGAACTAGCTTTATTCAAAAACAATCAGCTGTTGCGGTTAAATCGGTTATCAGGCTGAGAAAGGGAGAAAGGGCGGCTATTAAGGCATTAATTGATGATCTTACAGTAAGGCGTCAGGATAAGCAACCTTTGGAGATGCCCAGTGCCGGCAGTGTATTTAAAAGGCCGGAGGGTTACTTTGCAGGAAAATTAATTGAGGAATGTGGCCTTAGGGGATACAGTATTGGAGGGGCCCAGGTGTCGGAAAAACATTGCGGATTTATTGTAAATAAGGGAAATGCGACTTCAAAAGATGTATTGGATTTAATAAGGCATATACAGAAAACTGTAAAGGATAAATTTGGTGTTGAACTTAATACAGAAGTAAAAATTGTAGGAGATTATTAGAGCTTTTATGCTTCAAATGTAATATTTTTTGTTGATTGATAGGAGGTACAAATGAAGTTTTTAATTATTACAGGGGTATCAGGTGCAGGGAAAAGTTTAGTTGTAAAATACTTGGAAGATTTAGGCTTTTTCTGTATCGATAATTTACCTCCGGTACTAATTCCTAAAATTGCCGAAATTTGCATGCAAAGTAGGGGAAAATTAAACAAAATAGCATTGGTTATTGACATTAGAGGCGGTGAGCTATTTAATGCGTTATTTCCTGAACTTAACGCTTTAAAGGAATCGGGCTTGTCCTATGAGATATTATTCCTTGAGGCATCGGACAAAGTATTGATAAAAAGGTTTAAAGAGAGCAGAAGAATTCATCCTCTTGCGCCTGAAGGAAGGCTAATGAAAGGTATAAATCAGGAGAGGGAACTTTTAAAAGAAATAAAGCGGATTGCAACTTATGTGGTGGATACTTCAAATTTAACTCCAAGACAGCTGAAAGAGGAAATATGCAACATATTCGTCGAAGGAAAAAAATTTGACGGTATGATAATAAATATAATATCCTTTGGATTTAAATATGGAATTCCCATAGACTGCGATTTGGTATTCGACGTAAGATTTATACCGAACCCTTATTACATTGAAAGTATGAAAAAACTGACCGGAAAAAATGATACCGTTAGAGAGTATGTGCTGGGATTTAACGAAACCAAAGGATTTTTATCAAAACTTTATGATATGCTGGAGTTTTTGATTCCCGGTTATATAAAGGAAGGAAAATCACAGCTTGTAGTAGGAATAGGCTGTACTGGAGGAAGACACAGATCGGTTGCAATTTCTGAAGCTTTATTTGCTTATCTTTCAGGAAAAGGACACAGAGTGGTTATTGAGCACAGAGATATTGATAAGGACGGCAAGGGGGGGAAATGATGAAACTTCTCAATCTGGTAAGATATTGCAGCAAAAGTCGTATATATTTATTGCTGGGCGTCACTGGAATACTTAACATACTATTGGGAAGTTTTTTTGTTTTTAAATGCAGTGGTATTTTTGAAATGGTATTGCCTTTAATTGCAATATTGATGGGTTTAATTCTAATATGTCTTTTCTTCTGGCATTTGAGAAAAATAACTAAAATCTATGCACCAAAAGTTTCTTCGAAGACTGCAGAGGGTGACGGGAATGGGATTTCAAAAGATGCTAAAATTGTTGTAATCGGAGGAGGAACCGGGCTTTCTACAATGCTGAGAGGACTGAAAGAATACAGTTCAAATTTGACAGCCATTGTGACGGTAGCTGATGATGGAGGTGGCTCGGGAATTTTACGACAGGATTTGGGAATGCTTCCTCCCGGTGATATACGGAACTGTATTTTGGCATTGGCGGATACTGAGCCGGTTATGGAGAAGCTCCTGCAATACAGGTTTACTGATGGTATGCTTAAAGGACAGTCCTTCGGGAATCTTTTTCTTGCTGCCATGAACGGAATTTCTGAAAATTTTGAGGAAGCGGTAAAAAAGATGAGTGATGTTTTGGCAGTGACAGGGAGGGTTTTGCCTGTTACATTGCAGGACATAAAACTGTGTGCAGAGCTTGAAGACGGCTATATAGTAAAGGGAGAGTCGAAGATTGGTGAGCACAACAGTTTTCACAAGGGAAAAATAAAAAGCGTTTATCTTGAACCTTTGCTTATAAAGCCTTGCCAGGAAGCCATTGATGCGATACTTGACGCAGATATGATTGTTTTAGGTCCGGGAAGTCTTTATACCAGTATAATACCTAATCTTCTTGTACCCGGAGTTGTAGATGCTATAAAAAAATCCAAAGCCATAAAGGTCTATGTATGCAATGTTATGACACAACCGGGAGAAACGGAAGATTATACGGTATGGGAACATATAAGAGCCATTGAAAAACATTCATATAAAGGGCTTGTTGAATATTGCATTGTAAATTCGGCACCGATTCCCGATGATTTGAAGAAAAAGTATCAGGAAGAAGGTGCAGCTGCTGTGGTCATAGATTCAGATGTACTTGAAAGACATGGAATAAAGGTTTTGTATGACGATTTTGTTTGTATAAATAACAATTATATTAGGCATGATACTAAAAAACTTGCAAAAGTAATTATGGATCTTTGGGAGAGCAAGTGCTATTGCGGAAGAAATATGGAAAAAGTGGTTTAATATGAGCATGAGTCTTGATAACTCCTGGGATAGAAAAGGCTTCAAAATGGAAATACAGTCAAAGTTATATTTTCATCAAAATAAAAAGGAGGATAGCACATGAGATTCGGCAAATCGAGTTGGAGGACTTTTGAGCAAGGGATTCAGAAAGAGTGGCTGCTTACAAACGGAATCGGAGGGTTTGCGAATTCTACCATTATAGGAGTTAATACAAGAAGGTATCATGGTCTTTTAATTGCATCATTGAAACCACCGGTTAGCAGACATTTGATTTTGTCTAAAATAGATGAAAGTATAACTATTGGGGATGAATCCTTTGACTTGTTTTCCTATGAAGTTCCGGGTTTTATAATGAAGGGTTATCATTATATGGAAGGCTTTGAGAGAGAGCCGCTTCCTAAGTTTATATTCAGAGTGGGAAATGTATATATCGAAAAAACGGTAAGCATGGTATATGGCGAAAACACTGTGGCGGTGGTGTACTATGTTAGAAATGGAGAGGAAAGTATAAATTTACGTCTGACACCGCTGGTAAATTTCAGAGATTACCATCACTGTTCTAGAAAGGAAAACTTAAACTTTTACAAGAATGTGACAGGGAAAGATTCGGTAATACTTCGCCCACAGAATTATGATATCGACATTACCCTATTTTGCAGTGAAGGCGAATTTAAGCCAATGGACTACTGTTGGTTCTATAACATGGATTATTCTATTGAAAGGGAAAGGGGTATGGCTTCAACGGAAGACCATTATATTCCGGGATATTTCGATATAAATATTGGACCTAACGAGGAAAAGTATATAACTGTAATTGCAACAGTGGAAAAAGAGCTGAAATTGAAAGATGGCCTAAAGATTATTGACAATGAGATTGAAAGACTTGAGGCATTAGTGAAAAAGGCAGGATATGATGATGAACTGTCTAAAATTCTTGTCAGGAGCGCGGATAGTTTTATTGTTCACAGGGAATCAACAAATTCAAAAACCATAATTGCAGGATATCCATGGTTTACCGATTGGGGAAGGGATACCATGATAGCACTGCCCGGTATCACTCTTGTAACTAAGAGGTTTGACGATGCAAAGGATATCCTCTACACTTTTTCAAGATATGTCAGGGATGGTCTGATACCAAACATGTTTCCTGATGAGGGAAATGAACCTTGTTATAATACTGTGGACGCTCCTTTATGGTATTTTGAAGCGGTAAATAAATATATATCCTATACAAAAGATTATGACTTTGTTAAAGATAATATATATGACGGGTTAAAGCAAATAATAAACTGTTATAAAGAAGGTACGAAGTTTGATATCAGAATGGATGATGATTCTTTAGTTACAGCGGGAAATGAGCATACACAGTTAACCTGGATGGATGCAAAGGTTGGAGAATGGGTTGTAACTCCAAGGCACGGTAAAGCGGTAGAAATCAATGCATTGTGGTACAATGCTTTAAAAATAATGGCTGAACTTTCAGAGCATTATGGAGACAGCAGCAAATGCTACATTGAACTGGCAAAAAAAGTTAAAGAATCCTTTGAGATTAAATTTTGGAACAGTGAAAAAGAATGTTTATATGACTGCCTGACTCCAAACTATAAAGATGATAAGGTGCGTCCAAACCAAATTCTGGCTGTGAGCCTTTCTCATCCTGTTATTGATGGAGAGATGGCAAAGAAGGTGGTTAACAAAGTATATAAAGAATTGTATACCGCCAACGGACTTAGAAGTCTTTCGCCTAAGTGCAGAGAATATGTGGGAATATATATCGGTGACCAATACAGAAGAGATGGAGCATACCACCAGGGAACAGTTTGGGCTTGGCCTTTAGGGCATTTTATAACAGCATATTTGAGAGTAAACAATTATTCCGAGAAAGCCAAAAAAGATGCAATGAATTTTATTGAGGCAATTAAGGATCATTTGACGGATGCGTGCATAGGTTCAATTTCGGAAATATTTGACGGTGATGAGCCTTTAATTCCAAGAGGATGCTATGCACAGGCATGGAGTGTTGCAGAGGTACTTAGAGCATATATAGAAGAAGGTTTGAATAAAGGCGTGTAAAATACTAAAATGAGTTATACTGGAGTTTTTTACAAAAGTAAGATATAATTTCATTACAATTTGTTTGATTGAGGTGTGCAAATTGTCTTTTTCATCTTCTGTTAAGAATGAACTATGCAGGTCTGATGCAAAGAGCAGGTGCTGCAAACATAGTGAGTTGGCAGCTGCCATAAGATTAAGCGGGTCCATAAAGGTCGTAAATCAAACTGAGGTTTATCTGAAGCTTTCTACGGAAAATGCTGCTTTTGCCAGACGCGTATTTTCGCTATTTAAATCTTTGTATGGTATAAATGCTGAAATAAGTGTAAGAAGAAGTCAAAAACTTAAGAAGCATGTTTTGTACATATTGGTTTTGACATCTTCAATGGGATTGAATAAGATAATGAGAGATGCCAATATTGAACTTTTAAATGCTTCGGAAGTTAATTACACAGCCTGTGATTTGGACAAGAAAAGGAAATGCTGTAAGAAAGCGTATCTTAAAAGTGCTTTCCTTGCAGCAGGTTCGATGAGTGATCCTGAGAAAACATACCATTTGGAGATAATTAGTCATCATAAGGCAATTGCTGACGAAGTAAATTCATTGATTGTTTCTTTCGGACTGAATTCTAAAATAATAAAACGAAAAGGTTATTATGTGGTCTACTTGAAAGAAGGAGAAAATATTGTTGACTTTTTAAATATTATAGGTGCCCATAGTGCACTTATGGAGCTGGAGAATGTTCGAATAATTAAAGAAATGCGCAATAACGTTAACCGTATTGTCAATTGTGAGACGGCTAATTTACAGAAAACGGTGGATGCATCTATAAGGCAGGTTGATAATATTAAGTACATAAGGGATAACCTGGGTTTTGACAAATTGCCGGAAAACCTTAGGCAAATAGCTGAACTTCGACTTGAATACAGTGATGCAAGCCTTAAGGAGCTAGGGGAAATGTTAACACCTCGTTTGGGTAAATCGGGAGTTAATCACAGACTTAGAAAGCTGGATGAGATTGCGGAAAATACTAGGTTGATGAAAGGAGAGTTATGAATGGTTGAGAAGACTATTGAAATAACTAATCCATCGGGTTTGCATGCAAGGCCTGCTGCTTTGTTTGTTCAGACGGCAGGTAAATTTACCTCAAATATTTGGATTAAGGTGGGTGACAAAAAGGTAAATGCCAAGAGCATAATGGGGCTTATATCTTTGGCGGTTTCAAAAGGAACATTAATTACTATTATAGCAGAGGGAGAAGATGAAGAGCAGGCAGTGAATGAAATAATTGACCTGGTTACATCAGGCTTTGGAGAATAAATATATGAAAGGCTATATCAAAAATATTTCAAGGCATAATACATTAGGACCGTTTAATTGGCGGTCCTTTATTTTTTTAGCAAAGTCGTAAAAAGAGTGATGAAAATTTTTTTAATATTAATATTTAAATTAAGAAGGAGAAATTTGGGAAATAAAGAATGAAAATATTTGCAAAAGTTATGGTATTTGCAAAAATTATAGCACTGCTGAAATAATTTACATTGTGAATATTGGATTTATAGAATCGATCTACAGGATTTTAGTTTTAGACATCAGCAGGCTTTTTTCGAAACGGACGGACAAAAGGGGGATATAAATTGAAAGTAAAAATTTCTTATAAGGGAAATACGTTGATTGCAGGAATCATTGGCGAACTTGACCATCATACTGCTGAATATGTGAGGGAAAAAATCGATTCTGAACTGATTAAGGCTACAACTAAAAATGTTATATTTGACTTTTCAAAAGTAACCTTTATGGATAGTTCAGGAATCGGGGTAATAATGGGGAGGTTTAAAAACGTCAGCAAATTAAGCGGAAAGTTGTCAGTTGCCAATGTTAATCCTCAATTGATGCGGATTTTTGAAATGTCGGGATTGCTAAAAGTTATACCCGTCTATGATAATATAGATGCAGCTATTAAAAATATGTAAAGGGGAATTGGAATGCAGCCTATAAATTATATGAAACTGGAATTTTCAAGTAAATCAAGCAATGAAGGGTTTGCCAGAGTAGTGGCAGCAGCTTTTGTATCACAGGTAGACCCGACTATAGAAGAAATGGCCGATGTAAAAACGGCTGTATCGGAAGCTGTAACTAATGCTATTATACATGGATATGAAAAATCAAGCGGATTGGTGAAGATGGAATGTATTTTATACAGTGATGGTGTGGAGATAACTGTAGAGGATGAAGGTCAGGGTATTCCGGATGTCAATTTGGCAAGACAGCCCATGTATACATCAAAACCGGATATGGAAAGATCAGGTATGGGTTTCACAGTTATGGAAAGTTTTATGGATAGAGTAGAGGTTATATCGGAAGTGGGAAAAGGAACTAAGGTTACCATGTATAAAAAATTCAAATCATTGTCAAAAGGATAGGATAATTTTAGAAAAGGTTGGCAAAAATTATAAATAGGTTAACAAAAAATAGTTAGTAAAATTTATAAAAAATATTGGGAAATAATATTTTATGTGAATAGATAGTTTTATTATGGAAATAATTAGAATATGAAAATAACATATTATTTTATTGATTAGTAACTATAGTATTTACAACAATACCATCCTTTGTGATGGGGATGGAAAATAAAAACATAATTGAGTAAAATTAGAAAAATTTGTAAACTAAAAAAATGTACAAGTATGGGAGTTACTATGGACGAATTACTTGATATGGAAACTCTGGAATTGGTAAGAAAAGCAAAATCAGGCGATAAACAGGCTCAATCTATTTTGGTAGAAAGAAATGTAGGCCTTGTGTGGAGCATTGTCAAGAGATTTCAGAACCGTGGGTATGATACCGAGGATATATACCAGATAGGTTGTATTGGTCTTATTAAAGCCATAAATAAGTTTGATGATTCCTATGATGTAAAATTTTCAACTTATGCTGTGCCAATGATTATTGGAGAAATAAAAAGGTTTATCAGAGATGACGGCATTATTAAAGTAAGCCGTTCTCTGAAGGAATTGGCCAATAAAATTAGGGTTACAAAGGAGATTATGACCAAAGAACTGGGAAGAGAACCCTCGGTAAGTGAAATTTCCAAACGTCTGGATGTTCCAATGGAGGAACTGGTTATGGCAATGGAAGCCAATTGCTCGCCGGAATCGCTATATAACACGGTTGGTGATAATGATAGTTCAAATGTCCTTTTAATCGATAAACTTAACAATGAAAGCAACGATGAAGAAGTTGACCTTGTTGACAAAATAGACTTGAGAATGGTTCTTAACACCCTAAATCCAAGGGAAAAACAGATAATAGTACTCAGATATTTTAAAGAAAAAACCCAGGTTCAAATAGCAAAAATGCTCGGAATATCACAGGTGCAGGTTTCGAGAATTGAAAAGAAAATATTGGATGAGATAAAGAGAAAAATAAAGTATGTAGAGAAATAAAGTGCTAAAATACATAACAAAATAGAATATGTGTAAATAAATTGATTGTAAGAAATATTAAACAATATGTTTTTTGCATATTGTTTTTTTATTTTTACAATACTAATCAATATAATGGTTTATTAATTGAAATTAAAGTAATGATTTTATCAAAAATAGCTTTTAGGAGTGATCAATATACAATGGGTGACCTTTTATTGAAGCATAAAACTTTAATCTTCTTCATTAGTTTGATTTTAATTTTTCTGTTTTTACTCATTGTTTATTTGATGCCTGATTCAACTAAAATTCCTTCAAAGGGAGTTTTTGTATTTGGAAAGACTTTTACTTACAGAATAAATACCACAGCTTAGATATAAAATAGCTGTTTTGCTGTGCAAATGTATTGATATTTTTTAAAAAAATTATTGGCAAATGGAGGTAAAAATGCAGAAGACATTAACAAAAAAAAGAATATCAGAAATATGTTGACGAAAAATCACCCAACTCAAAAGTTTTGAGAAATGTGGTCAGGGCTTTTGTAGTGGGCGGAACTATATGTATAATCGGTCAGTTTATCAGCAATTTACTGAAAATGAAAGGTTTAGGTCAGGATGAAACTGCAAGTCTTACCTCTATACTTATGATATCGATTGGCGCATTGTTGACAGGATTAAATGTGTATGACGATATAGGACGTTTTGCAGGAGCAGGTTCTATTGTACCTATAACAGGTTTTGCAAACTCCATAGTATCGCCTGCGATGGAGTTTAAAAGCGAGGGATATGTTATGGGGGTCGGAGCGAAAATGTTTGTTATTGCAGGACCCGTACTTGTATATGGAATTTCTGCATCGGTAATTGCAGGAATAATTCATTTTTTATTAAGGTGAGGTGTTTTAATGGCTACTAAAAGGATAGGTAAACAGACGGTAAAATTGCAAAATCCTCCAAGCATTATTGCAACTGCTTGCATCGTAGGTCCGAAAGAAGGAGAAGGACCATTGCGTTTGTATTTTGATGAAATCATAGACGATGAGCTTTTTGGTGAAAAGACCTGGGAAAAAGCCGAGAGCAAACTAATGAGGGAAACTTTTGCAAAAGTACTGAAGAAAGCCAATAAGACCGCAGAAGACATAGACTATATAATTGCAGGGGACTTGCTTAACCAATGTTTAGCTGCAAATTTCGGGCTTAGGGAATCGGAGGTGCCGTTTTTCGGTGTCTATGGTGCCTGCTCCACAATGGCTGAATCTATGAGTATTGGTTCAATGTTAGTGGATGGAAATTTTGCCGATAATGTTGTCTGTCTTACTTCAAGCCATTTCTGCTCAGCAGAAAAACAATTCAGATTTCCTTTGGAGCTTGGAACCCAAAGACCGCCAACTGCTCAATGGACGGTTACAGGTTCCGGTGGGGTGGTCATTTCCAATAAAGGAAACGGTCCCTATATTACCCATATAACAACGGGAAAAATTGTTGATATGGGTATAAAGGATGTAAATAATATGGGTGCTGCCATGGCTCCCGCTGCAATGGATACAATTGTAAGTCGTTTTATGGATACCGGATTTACACCGGAAGACTATGATTTAATTGTTACCGGGGACCTTGGTGCTGTAGGAAAAGAAATATGCGATGAGCTTACAAGAGAACAGGGATACAACATTAGCAAAGTATATAATGACTGTGGCCTGATGATATATGATCGACAAAAACAGGACACTCATGCCGGAGGAAGCGGCTGCGGCTGCTCGGCAACGGTATTTGCCGGATTTATATATAAAAAGCTTTTGGAAGGGGTTATAAATAAAGTTCTGTTTGTTGCTACAGGAGCACTGCTTAGTACGACAAGCTCACAGCAGGGAGAATCTATACCTTGCATTGCGCATGCTGTAAGTATCTCAAATACCATATCTTAAATTAAAAGATATAAAAGAATAGGTATATAATCATAAAAAACGGTGGTTTCCCAAAAGTGACCTATAACACTTGGTGAGCTGCTTACTTAATCCATTGAAATTATATAACTGTCAATTAAAAAACGAATTGAGGAAAATAAAGAAAAAGTAGGGGATGAAAATGGGCGGAAACATATTTAGCTATATAAATGCGTTTATTGTTGGAGGCATAATTTGTGCTGCCGGTCAAATACTTATTGATAAAACAAAACTTACTACAGCCAGGATTCTTGTAATATTTGTAACTACAGGAGCCATTTTGGGGGCCCTTGGAGTGTATCAAAAATTGGTTGAAATTGGCGGAGCAGGGGCTACTGTTCCTCTGACAGGTTTTGGATACAACCTTGTGAAAGGTGCGTTTAAAGATGTGGAAAATACAGGACTTTTAGGTGCGTTCACAGGAGGAGTGAAAGCAGCGGCAGCCGGTATAACAGCAGCAATCTTTTTTTGGCTATCTGACTTCAGTTGCTTTTACACCAAAAGCAAAAAGGTAGGGGAATGAATATTATGGAAAAGCGAAAAGTTATACTGGTTACAGATGGTGATGATGTGGCCAGAAGTGCAGTTGAACTGGCAACATATAACATTGGAGGCAGGTGTATTTCAGCTTCTGCGGGCAACCCCACACCATTATCGGGTTCGGAAATTATAGAACTTATTAAATCCGCACCGCATGACCCTGTAGTTGTTATGGTGGATGATAAAGGAATGAAGGGTAAGGGAAAAGGTGAACTTGTTATGGAAACAATTATGAAAGATGACAGTATTGAGGTTTTAGGAGTTGTAGCTGTATCGTCAAACGGAAGAGATTGCAAAGGATTACCCTTAACTTGTTCCATAACGAAAGACGGCAAAATCATAAAAAATGGGGTGGATAAGTATGGCAATGAAATTCCCAACAAAAAAATTTGCGGAGATACTTTGAGTATATTAAAGGATATGAAGGATGTTATTATAGTTGGTATAGGAGATCCCGGGAAAATGGATACCATGGATGAAATTACAAAGGGCTCACCCATAACAACAATGGCATTGAAAGAAATATTGAAAAGAAATGGTTTGGCTCAGTAAGCCCATTACATGATTAAAGACAACGATTAATAATAAAACATAATATGCACTTTCTGCCGTTTATATATATCGTAAGAAAATGGAACATTTTGGCTGTAACTTATTAATTTTGGGATCAATAAAATTGATTTTAAGAAAAACATGGTTTGGAGCAATAGTTGAAACCGGTTTAAAAGCAATAAAGGAGTGCGGCGAAAGTGCCTATTTTATTGGAATAGTTCTTAGGATATGACTTTTCTATGTATAATACTCAATTATCGAATCAGGAAAATAGTTTTTTATCAGCATAGAGATATATTCTTTGATCTCGTTGGAGATTTCAGGAGGGTAGATGTATTTATATCTTCCGTACATTCCCCATTTTTGGGCTCTTTTTGATTCATCCATATCAAGTCTGTTGTTGGGAAATCTTTTATTTATAACATTTTTAGCCACAGTAGTAAATCGATGCTGGATTAATTCAAAGGTAACAGCATCTTTGATATCTTTTATATTTCCAGGGTTCAATTTTTGGGCAAGGTTTTCAAACAATTCCTTGTATTGCTCTTTCCAGTTATCGTAGACCATTATGGGTGCTACAATAAATCCCAGGGGGTAACCGACATTTAAAACTTTTGCTGCAGCTTCAATTCTTTCGTAAAAATTTGCGGTATTATGTTCAAAAGTATCGATGACATATTTTGAGTTTATACTGAATCTAAAACGGGTGTGACCGTTGTGTTCAATATTTAGCAGAGAGTCTATGTTATTGAATTTTGTTGATACTCTCAGTCTTCCGTTTTCGAGTTTTCCGAAAAATTCTATTGTTTTTGCAAGGCTTCCTGTGAAGTGCTCTACTGCAAGAGGGTCTCCGGAACTGGCAACTTCAAAAGTGGTTATATTATTGTTATTTTTATAGATATATTTTATTATTGTATTGAAGATATCTTCGATATTAACATAAATCTTTATATAAGGTTTAGAAGATTGCGTAGTTTGAAGGTAGCAGTATTCACAATTTCCGGGACAATTGGTAACAAGAGAAAATCGGTAATCTGCAGAAGGTTTGCAAATATCAAGATTTAGGGCCTTTTTTGTTGTAATTACCAATGTCTTCTTGGCATGCGAATATTTTTGATTTTCTGTTTCACCCGGAATGAAATGAAGTACCTTTTGAATTGGAGCTTTTATTATTTCGACGTTTTTGGTTTCAAAAAAGTGAAATAGTTTTTGACCTAAGGGATAATTCAAAGATATAGGCTCAAAGAATACTCTTTCGGGGAAAAAAAGTTCCATTTTAAACATCCTTCCGATTGACGTTTATAGTTTTAATATTTTCTTGTTTAACTTTTTTATTCAAAGATTTGTAAATAAAATTCTTTGGAGTATAAGAATAATTAGAGATGTTGTTTAAAAAGTTTACATAAAATATTATTGAAGAGTAAGTTTATTTATTGTTGGCAATTTTACAATCTTGATTTTTTTCTTTAAAAAAGAAAGAAATGAGTCGTATAGTTTTCGGCGGTATAATTGTATAAGTTATACTATATGATTAATAATATCAAAAAAGATTATTTAGTTATGGATTATTATTTGACATAATATATACAGTAATTTAAAAATTAATGCGAAAAAAGAAGGATTTTAAAGGATTTATATAGAATAATTAAAAAGATTATTGTCTGAGTTTTCATGTTAGTTAAAAATTTATTGATAAATATAACATCTTTTCGTTTTTTTCTCAAATGAGTTTGATTTCCAATGGCTAATGCTAAAGAGTTGGCAAGACTATGACGAGCTTTGTTTTGGAAGGTTAAAACCTGTTTTAACAGTAAATATCAAATGTATTTTTAAGGATACATATATCTTAAGATTTTTTATTTTTGGAATTTTTATAGAAGGTGGTATAAATTTATGAATGTGGAATATATAAACCCTTTCATAGAAGCTAGCCAAACAGTATTGAAACAGACTGCAAATATTGATGCAAAGCTCGGAAAGGTTTTTTTTGAAAACTTCTCCCTATAAAAGTGACTGTGTTGTAATTATTGTAGGTTTAACCGGTAAAATGAGAGGACAAGCTGTATTTACCATGACTAGAAGTATTGCTATATATATAGCATCTGCCATGATGGGTGGCTTGCCTATTACTGAACTGGATGAAATGGCTAAAAGTGCCATATCGGAGCTTAGTAATATGATTTTGGGAAATGCAGCCACCATTTTATATAAAAAGGGAATAGGAATAGAGATTACGCCACCCACACTCTTAATGGGTGATAATTTGCAGATTTCCACAAATAAAATGAGAACTATTTGCATACCGTTGATATTTAACGATGAACAGCAGATAGAAATAGATATTTCCGTAGTTGAGTAGCTTCAATTAATGTAATCGCTGGAAATGCTGCAATTTTATTCGGGATATGATTAATAAAAAATATAAGGATTATCTTTTGAAAGTAACAGCAGAAGCGATACGGCAAGTGAAAGATGGTTTGAAAAAGCCATCTTTTTTTGCACTTTTAAGTAGTTTAATTTTAATATATAATCAAAATGTTTATAATACTTTGTTTAACATGGAGTTATAATTGGTTTATAATTGTTTTGGGAGGAATTGAATTGGCTGTTAATATAGTTTTGGTTGAACCTGAAATACCTCAGAATACAGGAAATATAGTCAGGACATGTGCTGCAGTGGGTGCCAAACTGCATTTGATAAAGCCTTTGGGTTTTTCTATTGAAGATAAATATTTGAAGCGTGCAGGACTTGATTATTGGAATGAAGTTGATATATTTTACTATGACAGCTTTCAGGAATTAAGGGACAAGTATCCCGATTCTTTATTTTACTATGCCACAACAAAAGCTTTAAAAACCTATGCTGATATTAACTACCCGGAAGATTGCTTCTTGGTGTTTGGAAAGGAAAGTAAGGGTTTGCCGGAAGAGCTGTTATTAGAGAACAAGGATTATTGTATAAGGATTCCGATGAAGGGAGATATTCGATCCCTCAATTTGTCCAATTCGGTTGCAATTATTGTTTATGAAGTTTTAAGGCAGAGCAATTTTAAAGGTATGACAGTGCAAGGGAAGCTGACAAAATACGAGTGGTAAATATATATTATATTATTAATTATTATATATGTGAGGTAATTAGCTATGGTAAACAGGCAGAGAATGGTGGATGAATTTCTTGAGTTGGTCAGGATTGACAGCTTAACTTATAAAGAAAAGGAAATGGCAGAATGTTTGAAAGCTAAACTTAGCAATATGGGGCTTTCTGTCGAGGAGGACGATGCAGGAATTAAAATTGGCGGAAATTCCGGAAATTTGATATGTAAGATTGATGGAAATAAAAGTGTTCCTGCTGTGTTGCTGATGGCACATATGGACACTGTAACTCCGGGAATAGGGAAAAAGCCTGTAATAGACGGAAATATCATAAGAACCGATGGTACCACGGTATTGGGCGGCGATGATGCTGCTGGCATAGAATGTATCCTTGAAGCAATAAGAGTTTTAAAGGAGAACAATTTGCCCCACGGAGATATATTTGTAGTATTTACCGTTGCCGAGGAAGGCGGGCTGTGGGGAGCCAAAAATCTCGATATAAGCAGGATTAATGCCAAATATGCCTTTGTAATGGACGATGGAGGAAATATAGGACATGTGGCAGTTAATGCGCCGGCACAGAATAAAATTGATGTAATAGTGACCGGTAAGGCGGCTCATGCGGGAATGGAGCCGGAGAAGGGAGTCAGTGCAATACAGATTGCTGCAGAAGCTATATCAAATATGAAGCTCGGCAGAATTGACGATGAAACTACTGCCAATGTTGGAGTAATAAACGGGGGGCAGGCAACCAATATAATATGCGACAAAGTAGAGATAAAAGCAGAAGCAAGAAGCCGTGATATGATAAAACTCCAAAGTCAGACAGAGCATATGAAAGAGTGTTTTTATAATGCAGCACAAAAATATGGAGGCAGTATTGATTTTAAATCGGAACTGTTATATCCTTCCTTCAGCATAAGTGAGCAGGATGATATAATAAAAATACTGAAAGAGGCTTCAAAAAAAGCCGGAGTTGAACTTGTACTGGAAGCTACCGGTGGAGGAAGCGACACAAACATTATAAACAGCAAGGGAATAAAAGCTGTGGATGTAAGTGTAGGTATGGACAAAGTACATAGTGTTGAAGAGCAGATTTGCATTGATGACTTGGTAAAAGCGGCAGAATTTTTGATTGCGATAATAACATCGATTAAATAAATTTTATGTGCTGTTTATGCAAGAACTGCTAAGCGGACATATGAATAAAAACTGAAATACGGAGGTAGAAATATGATAAAGAGAATAGGTGTACTTACGGGTGGTGGAGATTGCCCGGGATTAAATGCTGTTTTGAGAGCTGTGGTTAAAACTGCAATAGTCAAATACGGTTATGAGGTTATAGGATTTAAAGACGGATTTAAAGGGTTGGTTGATAATAAATTTGTCAAGCTTGAATTGGATGACGTTTCCGGACTTCTTGACCGGGGCGGTACAATTTTGGGTACATCCAACAAACATAATCCTTTTAAATTTCCGGTAAATGTAGATGGAAATACAGAATATAAAGATATGTCCAAAAGGGTGCTGGAAAACCTGGACATGTTTGGAATTGATTGTATGGTGTTTATTGGAGGAGACGGTACGCTGACTACAGCAAGGGATCTGATGAAAATGGGAATTAAAGGAATAGGTGTACCGAAAACAATTGACAATGACTTGTCCGGGACTGACACAACTTTCGGATTTATGACGGCAGTATATACAGCTACTGAAGCTATAGACAAGCTCCACTCCACGGCTGAATCCCACCATAGAGTAATGATTCTTGAGGTTATGGGAAGATATGCCGGTTGGATAGCGTTAGAAGCAGGTATTTCCGGTGGGGCAGACGTTATTTTGATTCCCGAAATACCCTATGATATAAATAAAGTGGCTCAAAAAGTTATGGAAAGAAAGAATCGCGGCAAAAGTTTCAGTATTATTGTTGTTGCAGAAGGTGCAAAAGATGTTGAAGGCGATATGGTGGTCAATAAGGTTGTCGAAGACAGTCCCGATCCAATTAGACTTGGGGGAGTAGGTAATAAAATTGCTGCAGAAATAGAAAGAATTACCGGAATTGAATCTAGAGTCACAGTATTGGGACACCTGCAAAGAGGCGGGACACCGGTGCCTTACGACAGAATACTATCGACCAGGTATGGCGTTCACGCTGTGGAACTGATTAATCAGGGAAAATTCGGTATGATGGTAAGTCTAAAGGGAAACAGAATTACAGAGGTACCGATAGAGGAGGCTGTTGGCACTTTGAAGACAGTGGATCCCGATGGAGAACTGGTAAAAATAGCGAAAAGCCTTGGGGTGGGTTTTGGCGATTAAGTGCCTATAAAAAGAGGAGGTTTTTAATGCTGCAACTTAGGGAAGTAAATATTGATGATAAACAAACATTCGACAAATACATAACGAAGCACAATCCCCAGATTTCAGAGCTTAATTTCACAAATATCTTTATGTGGCGCAATTCCTATAAATTCAGGTTTGGAGAAGTCGGTGAAATGTTATGCCTTATATCAGTTCCTGACAATGATGAGCCTTTTGCCTTTGAACCTATCGGTGCTTATACTAAAGAAGCTTTTATACAGGCAATTGATGAAATATCCAATTACTTTAAAGAAAAAAACTGGAAACTTGTTTTTAAGAGAGTGGAAGAGGATAAGCTCGACTATTTTAAGGAGTACTTTAAGAATGGCATTGATATAACTGACGACAGAAATAACAGCGATTACTTGTATCTTTCGGAGGATCTCATCAATCTGAAAGGCAAGAAGTATCACAAAAAGAAAAACCATCTGAATAGTTTTACGAAAAACTATGAGTTTGAATATGTAAAATTAACCGATGACTTAATAGATGAATGCATAAGAATAAACGAAGAATGGTGTAAAAAAAGAAGTTGTGAACAGCATAGAAATCTTTATTGTGAAAGGCTTGCCAACCTGGAAGCTCTCACTAATTTTAAAAAACTTAAATATGAGGGAGCTTTAATTAAAGTAAACGGGAAATATGAGGCTTTTACTGTGGGCGAGCTGCTAAATTCCGATACGGCTGTTATTCATATTGAAAAGGCCAATGATGATATCAGAGGGTTATATAATGCCATTAATCAGCAGTTCTGCGAAAATACATGGAAAAACACTGTTTATATAAACAGAGAACAGGATCTTGGCATTGAAGGTCTTAGAAAAGCAAAATTGTCATATAATCCTGTTAAGCTTGTAAATAAATATACTATAACTTGTAAATAATATTTTCATAATACTTTTATTAAAAGTATTGATAATTATTTCGTGAAAAAATTTTGCAGCTAAAATATAAAATTTCACGAAAAATAAGAGTTGTTTTGCTGAATGTGCGATAATCGATATAAATTCTTTCGCACATTTTATTTTATCATTTTTTATATGTGCAGTATAAAAAAACTTTATTAGAGAAAAATATAGTTTGTTAAAAAATTAATTTATTTTATACTTTAGTATTGAAAATAAAAATGAAATAATATAAAATGATAAATGTTGCATGAGGGTGTTGGACTTAGACAAATTATCAAGCATCATGCTTCGAAAAGCCAATATATAAATTCAATATAAATACATAGGAGGGAGTTTTTTATGGCAGTTAAAGTTGGTATTAATGGTTTTGGACGTATCGGACGTCTTGTTTTTAGAGCATCATTGAACAATCCTAATGTTGAGGTAGTAGGTATTAACGACCCATTTATTGACCTTGAATACATGAAATACATGCTTAAATATGATACTGTACATGGTCAATTTAAGGGAACAATAGGCGATAAAGACGGTAAATTGGTTGTAAACGGTAAAGAAATCAGTGTATTTGCTTGCATGAATCCTGAAGAAATTCCATGGAAAGATTGCGGTGCTGAATATATCGTAGAATCTACAGGTGTATTCACTACTACTGAAAAAGCTTCCGCTCACTTGAAAGGCGGTGCTAAAAAAGTTGTTATCAGTGCACCTTCAGCTGATGCTCCAATGTTCGTAATGGGTGTTAACCATGATAAATACACTAAAGATATGGTTGTTGTTTCTAACGCTTCTTGTACAACAAACTGCTTGGCACCATTGGCAAAGGTTATCCACGAAAACTTTGGTATAGTTGAAGGTTTAATGACTACAGTTCATGCTACTACAGCTACTCAGAAGACTGTTGACGGTCCTTCAAAGAAAGACTGGAGAGGCGGACGTGCAGCTGCTGGTAACATAATTCCTTCATCAACCGGTGCAGCTAAAGCGGTTGGAAAAGTTATTCCTGAATTGAACGGAAAACTCACTGGTATGGCATTCAGAGTACCTACTCTTGACGTATCTGTTGTTGACTTGACTTGCCGTTTGGAAAAAGCTGCTACTTATGATGAAATAAAAGAAGCTGTTAAGAAAGCATCCGAAAACGAATTGAAGGGTATCTTAGGATACACTGAAGATGAAGTTGTATCATCCGACTTCATTGGTGATGCACGTACATCAATATTTGATGCTAAAGCAGGTATATCCTTGAACAGCAACTTTGTTAAATTAGTTTCATGGTATGACAACGAATGGGGTTACTCCAACAAAGTTGTTGACTTGATAGCACACATGGCAAGTGTTGACTCTAAATAATTGATTTCTATTTTTAGAAAAGGTTCGGTTATATGGTAACCGGACCTTTTTGTGAAAAATAAAAGGAGCGTGGTTCTGTAATGGCAATGATGAATAAGAAGACTATTGAAGATATTGATGTAAAAGGCAAAAAAGTAATAGTAAGAGTTGACTTTAATGTACCTTTGGATGAAAATAGAAAAATAACCGACGATAAAAGAATAGTAGGTGCGCTTCCTACAATTAAGTATTTGGTTGATAATGGTGCTAAGACCATATTGGTATCTCACCTTGGAAGACCAAAAGATGGTTTTGAGGAAAAATACAGCATGAAGCCTACTGCAGAAAGACTTAGCGAGTTGCTTGGCAAAGAAGTCATTATGGCAAAAGACGTTATTGGCGAAGATGCAAAGGCTAAGGCTGCTGCATTAAAAGACGGCGAAGTCTTAATGCTTGAAAACGTTAGATTCCATAAGGAAGAAACTAAAAATGACCCTGCTTTTGCCAAAGAATTGGCAAGCATGGCTGAAATATATGTAAATGATGCTTTCGGTACAGCTCACAGAGCTCATGCTTCAACAGCAGGTCTTGCAGACTATTTACCTGCAGTTTGCGGTTATTTGATTCAAAAAGAAATTGAAATAATGGGTAAAGCTCTTTCAAATCCCGAAAGACCTTTTGTTGCAATTTTGGGTGGTGCTAAAGTTTCCGATAAGATTGCAGTTATAGAAAATCTTATTGATAAAGTTGATACGTTAATAATCGGCGGCGGTATGGCTTATACCTTCTTTAAAGCAAAAGGATACAATATAGGTACTTCCATTTGCGAAGACGATAAAGTTGAGCTTGCAAAGAGCCTTTTGGAAAAGGCACAGAGCAAAGGGGTTAAATTACTGCTTCCGGTAGACAATGTTGTAGGTTTGGAGTTCAAGAACGATACTGAATTTAAAGTTGTTGCTTCAGACAGCATTCCTGACGGTTGGATGGGATTGGATATAGGTCCTAAGACAATTGAAGCTTATGCAGCTGAAATAAAGAATGCAAAAACTGTTGTTTGGAACGGACCTATGGGAGTATTTGAGTTCTCCAACTTTGAAAAAGGCACAAAGGAAGTTGCAAGAGCTGTTGCTGAATCCGGTTCCACATCCATAATCGGTGGAGGAGACTCTGCAGCCGCTATAGAACAGCTTGGCTTTGCAGATAAAATAACACATATTTCCACAGGTGGTGGAGCATCTTTGGAATTCCTTGAAGGAAAAGTGCTTCCGGGAATAGATGTACTTTTGGATAAATAAGGGGAAGAGGTAAGTAATCATGAGTAGAGTAAAAATAGCAGCAGGAAACTGGAAAATGAACAAGACAGCAAAAGAGGCTGTTGAATTTGTAGAAGCTTTAAAACCAAGAGTAGCGGATGCTGACGCTGAAGTTGTTGTTGGTGTACCTTTTGTTTGCATCCCTGGAGTTAAGAAAGCAGTTGAAGGTTCAAACATAAAAGTTGCTGCCCAGAATATTCACTGGGAGGAAAAAGGGGCATTTACCGGAGAAGTTTCCGGACCAATGCTTGCTGACCTTGGTGTTGATTACGTAATAATCGGACACTCTGAAAGAAGACAATATTTTGCTGAAACCGATGAAACCGTCAATAAAAAAGCTCATGCAGTGTTTAAATACGGTATGAAACCTATTATTTGTGTTGGTGAATCCCTTACTCAAAGAGAACAAGGGGTTACTGCTGAGTTGGTTAGATATCAGGTTAAAATTGCATTGCTTGGTTTAACTGCAGAACAGGTTAAGGAAACTGTTATTGCCTATGAACCCATTTGGGCAATAGGGACAGGGAAGACTGCTACAACTGAGCAGGCAGAGGAAGTTTGTGCAATTATCAGAAATGTAGTAAAAGAATTGTATGGCGATGATGTTGCACAGGCTATAAGAATTCAGTATGGTGGCAGTGTTAATGCTGCTAATGCGGCAGAACTTTTTGCTATGCCAAATATTGACGGTGGTCTTGTTGGAGGAGCAAGCCTTAAACTTGACGATTTTGAAAAAATAGCAAAATATAACAAATAATAAGTTTTCGGTTTTATTATTTTATTGTAACCCTCCGGTTATATACGCTGGAGGGTTATTATGTAAAGTTTAAAGAATAATTTGTTGTAGTATAAAGGATTTGGTTGTTAACAGTTCAAATCCGGTGGTAGATATAAAGAGGATAAAGTTTAGTAATAAAGTTGATTGGAGAGTGCATTATGAAAGACAGATTAGTAGTATTGGTAATATTAGACGGATATGGCATTAATCCGAAAACAGAAGGTAATGCTATAGCAGCAGCAAACAAACCTAACATGGACAGATTGATGAAGGAATTTCCAAATACAATTGTAAGAACAAGCGGAATGGATGTTGGTCTTCCCCATGGACAGATGGGTAACTCCGAAGTGGGACATACCAATATTGGTGCCGGAAGGATTGTTTATCAGGAGTTAACCCGCATAACTAAGTCCATAGAGGATGGCGATTTCTTCGAAAAGAAAGAGTTTTTGGATGCAATAGACAATTGTAAAAAGAACAACTCCAAACTTCATTTATTCGGCCTTGTATCCGATGGAGGTGTACACAGCCACAATACTCATCTTTATGCTTTGGTTGAATTGGCTAAAAGACAAGGTTTAAAAGATGTATATATACACTGCTTCTTTGACGGAAGGGATGTTCCGCCAGACAGTGCCAAAGGTTATGTTGAAGAGCTTGAAGCTAAGTTTAAGGAAATCGGAGTAGGTAAAATTGCTTCCGTAATGGGAAGATACTACGCAATGGATAGAGATAACAGATGGGAAAGAGTTCAGCTTGCTTATGATGCAATGGTTCTCGGAAAGGGACTTGAAGCTTCCAGTGCCGGTGAAGCTGTTGCAGCTTCATATGCAAGAGAGGAATACGATGAATTTGTTAAACCTACAGTTATCAAAGAAAACGGTAAGCCTGTTGCCACTATCGGTGAAAACGATTCAATAATTTTCTTTAACTTCAGACCTGATAGGGCAAGAGAAATTACAAGAACCTTTATTGAAGAAGATTTTAGCGGATTTAAAAGAGAAAAGGGATATTTTCCGGTTAAATTTGTCTGCATGACCCAGTATGACAAGACCTTTAAGAACGTTGAAGTGGCGTTTAAACCGGAAAGTCTTGAAAATACTTTCGGCGAATACATAAGCAAGAAGGGTTACAGACAGTTGCGTATTGCCGAAACGGAAAAATATGCCCATGTTACTTTCTTCTTTAACGGTGGGGTTGAAGCGGTATACGAAGGAGAAGACAGAGTTCTTATCCCTTCACCGAAGGTTGCAACTTACGACCTTAAGCCTGAAATGAGTGCTTATGAAGTTACCGATGAAGTGGTAAAAAGAATCAATTCAAAAGAATATGATGTTATAATTCTGAATTATGCCAACTCTGATATGGTTGGACACACTGGTGTCTTTGAAGCAGCTAAAGCTGCTGTTGAGGCTGTTGATGAATGTATAGGTAGAGTTGTATCGGCTGTACAGGCTCAAAACGGAGTAGTCCTTATAACTGCAGACCACGGTAACTCAGAGCAAATGGTAGATTATGAAACGGGAGGACCTTTCACTGCTCACACAACTAATCCTGTTCCGCTAATAGTAGTAGGTCTTGGCGATGTCAAACTCAGAGAAGGAAGACTTGCTGATTTGGCACCTACCATGCTCGACATAATGAATTTGGAAAAGCCTAAGGAAATGACCGGTGAATCTTTAATAGTTAAAGGATAAATCTATTAATTCAATTTTATAAAAGAAAGAACTTTGGTGTATAACCGGAGTTCTTTTTTATTTTGGACTTTTGACCGAAGCAAAATACATCTTATTTATACGAATATTTACAGTAGTAAAATATAATGTTAGAATAATTGGTAGTATGTACAATTTGTCCTTCGGAGGTTGTTAAAGGAGATGTTTATGTAGGGGGTAAAATATGGCGTTCAAGATATTTATAGCAATTTTGATAATTATTGGGGTAGCAATGGTGGCTTTAGGGCTGTTTATTCTTGTCGCTGTCTTGGGATTAAAAATGAAGGCAGAACCGGAGATAAATCAAATTGAGTTGTCTCCAATGTCAGGAATAGGAGAGAATTTTTACTCCAATTTTGACCAGTTTTTGACATCAGAGGGCTTTGAATTTATCGGTGATTATTCTGTAGCCAATATATCGGGAAAAGCAGTTGAGACAAGAATTTACAGAAACATTAATGAAGGAATAGAAGTTACGTTGTGTCAGCAAGAGGACAAAAACATCCGAAAAATGACTCTTTCCTTTACAACTGGGTTTGAGGACGGCTCGTCGATAGAAACAACTACAAATAAGGAGCCTCCTGTGTTTATTTATGATAATAAAAGGGTTTACAGTCTTCCTATTGATGATTATAAAGAGTTGCTTAAGTTTCACAGGCAAAAGTTGAAAGAGGAATTGGAAAAAAAGACGGTTGCATTTGATAAAATGAGTGCACCTGTAGTTGAAAGTATTATTAACTCAACCAAAAAAGAATTGGAGAGGCAGATGGAATACGGTATATTAAAATTTGATGCTGCAAATGGAACCTATAGCTTTACCCTATATGGAGCTGTGCAGTCAATTTGTAAGATGATTGCCTTCTCCTTCACAAAAGGAAAAGACAAATCGATGTTTGATACTCAACATAGGGTTAAAAACAAGAAAAAAGAGTGGATTAAAACATTTAATCTAATGGGAGCTATATTTTTTTGTGATGGGTTTGGCTTCTCTTGCAAAGGGCACACCAAACTCTGCAGTTTTATATTTTAGATTGTTTTCAATATTGTTTGGAAGTATTGTTTTCTTAATTACAGACTATATACTGCGAACCAGGAACTTTGAAGACAGTTGGAAATAGCAAAAAACGGCATCATATCCTGGCTCTTTGGATTGTTTTTATGAAATTAGTTCGAAGGAATACTATAAATCTCTTGAAAAGAGAAATGGAGAAAATACTTTTCAGGGGATAATACAATATAGAATTTATAAGGGGGTATAATTTATGAAGAAGAGTAAAAGACTATTTTCTTTGATCATTTCCTGTGTGTTATTGCTACAAATAATAACATCCACTACTATATTTGGTTTTGCTGAATCAACTTATGCTGAAGAAATGTCGGAAACCAATAAAGGGCTGGTGGGTGACGTTGACGGAAATGGGGAAATTAATAGTATTGACTATGCCTATATGAAAATGGTACTTCTTGGAATAAGAAAAGATTTTCCGATAGAAGACGGTTTATGGGCAGCAGACGTTAACGGTGATGGCAATTTTAACAGTATTGATTGTGCATACATGAAAATGTATTTGCTTGGCAGAATTAAGGAATTTCCAAAGAAAAATATTGTAGTAACACCTACTTCAACACCAACAATAACTGCCACACCAACTATAACACCAACACCGACAGCTCCTGTACAAACAATCGAGCCAATACCCAATGATGTGGCAAGAAATAAAATTGCGATATGTTCATCTTTTATAGGGGAAGGCTATGATGCTGACAAAGCTATTGACGGAATACTGAATTCCATGTGGAAAGCAGAAGGTTTTGAACAGTGGATCAGAATTGATTTGGGAAATGAATATACACTGAATAAAACCGAGTTTGTAGTTGATGGAAACAAAGCTTATAAGTACAAAATTGAAGTTTCAATGGATGATGACAATTACACTGTTATAGTTGATAAGACATCCAATACTTCTGAATCTGATACATACACCGACGGTTTCCAGGAGACAAAGGCAAGGTTTGTGAAGCTTACAATAACAGGTGTTGAAGGAAGTCTTGATGAAACTATTGGAATAAAGGAGTTTAGAGCATTCAGAACACAGCAGGAGCCATTCCCTTCAGTATTACCTATGCCATCTCCAATAATTGTGACAGACTACATAAGGCCCTATGTAACACTAGAACTCCAGACTGAGAAAGTATCTGTGAACGAGAAAATTCAAATAAAAACTGCAGCAACCGATGATGTGGGAGTCGAAAACAGGACTTTAAAAGTAAACGGAACTGAAATTGCATTGAATGATGATGGAACAGCAGAGTATATACCGGATACAGCCGGAGTATATAAAGTTGAGTTTTTTGCACAGGATGCTGCCGGCAATGAAGGATATGCTTCAAAAGAGTTTCGATGTGTGACGGCTTCTGATGGTACTAAACCTCAGGCATCAATAACAACACCGGAGTTCGGAACTTATGTAACTATGCCAATAAACATAATGGGAACAGCAATGGACGCAAATATATGCAATTATATATTGGAATATAGTGAAAAAGGTCAAAACAACTATATACGCTTCGCTGAAGGTACAACCAATGTTGAATCCGGAGTTCTGGGGACCTTTGATCCCAATACCGTAAAAAGCGGTTTGTATGATATAAGACTTACTGTATATGATAAGGGAGGTCTATCAAACCAGACTGTTACTACTGTTTTTGCAGACGGTAAAATGACATTGAGAAACTTTAGTATTGCATATACGGACATTTCGATACCTGTTGTAAATGGAATGCCTTTGGAAATGAAAAGGTATTATGACAGTACCAACAGAAGCAAGGGTGATTTTGGCTATGGCTGGACTTCCGAAATAGACGGCATAAAACTTGTGGAGAGCTGTAAGCTGTCAGAAGGCTGGTCTAAAAATTATGCAATGGGTGTTTATTTTGTCAAGGAAGATAAGCCGCATTATATTGTAATTTCCTATCCTGATGGAAAGACTGATAAATTTGCAGTCAAGCTCAAGAATATCTATGCAACCGATCCTTTGGGCTATTATAGCTTAGGTACCGAAGGAATGGGTACTTTTGAAGTGATATTCGAGCCCGTTGCCGGAACTTATTCAAAGCTTGTGGCTGAGAATATGGAAGTGCATATATACAACAGCTTGTTTGGCAACAAATTCGGTTTATGGAAGTACTTCATAGACGAATTTTCTGATGAAGTCTACAGTCCAGGTAAATACACCTTGACAACCCAGGACGGAAAGGTAATAAAATTCAATTCTTCAGGAAAAGTAGAAAGCATTACCGATTCCTATGGTGTCAAAATCACTCCTCAAACAGATGGACTCTTGTATACAAGGGGTTCTGTTACAAAGAAGCTAAGTTATACAAAGGCTGACGGAGTTATTAAAAGTGCATCGGATTTGGAAAATAACAGTGTAATATACGAATATGACAAGTATGGAGATCTGGTTTCAATTACCGATTTGGAAAATCATAAGACAAAATTTGTTTATGACAGTGAGCACAGGATAATAAAAGTGATTAATTCCAATAATGAAGTTATAACCCGAAATGTATACGATGAGGCGGGAAGACTTGTCTATATCTACGATGCTGCCGGCAGAAGGAGTGAGTTTACGCAGCAGACGGTGGATTCAAAAGAGGTCATAACCTTTACCGATAGAAGAAATAATCCCACTGTTTATACCTTTAATGCCGATGGTAATCTGGAAAGTGTCATGGATGCGGCCGGTTACACCACAACTTATACATACAAGGACAATGGGCTGGTGGATACCATTACAGGCCCTAAGGGAAGCTTTAAATACGATTATGAAATGAATTCCAACGGCACAATAAAGAAAGTCAGGATTACCGATGAAGCTGAAAACTATATGGAGTGTAACTATGATGCCAAAGGTAAGATAGATACAATATCCGACTATTCCAATACGGCGCTGAATTTATTGGACAATGACTACGATAACTACGGGAGATTGGTGAAGACAAAGGACGGAAACGGCGGCACCATAAGCTTGAAATATGATTCATCCGGCCGGGTTGAATCGGTTACCGATCAGATGAACAAAGAGATACTTAAACTATATTATGACAATGTAACCGGAAACTTGGCTTCATATACCGATGCAAACAATACTGTGACAACTTTTGGCGACTATGATGCCAATGGAAGATGGAGAAGGGCAGAGTTTACCAGGACAGTAAGTGAAGGAATTACTGAGGTAGTGACTACAATAAACGTTTATGACAACATGGGACGCATAGTTGAGAATATTGACGGTGCAGGAAGGGTTTCAAGTGTATCCTACAATGGAATAGGAAAAATAGATACTTTTACCGACAAATATAATAACACGGTGGAATATAAATATGACTGCCTTGGAAATCTGGCAGAAGTGATTTACCAGGACGGAAGCAGTGAAAAATACACCTATGACGAAGAAGGTAATGTAACTTCCTATACCGACAGGAATTCCAAAACTACATACTACACCTACGATGCCATGAACCGCTTGGAAAGCATTGTATACCAGGACGGTTCCACAGTAAAATATGAGTACAATGGTGCCGGAGACATAAAAAAGGTGACCGACCAGAGGGGAAATGTTACCGAGTATCAATATGACAGCCTGGGTAGACTAGAATATGTCTTTAATTCGGCAAAACCTGAGGATAAGATTCAATACATCTACAGCAACAAACCCTATCCCGATGAAATGGTGGATGGGAAGGGCAATCGATTTGTATACAGTTATAATGCCAACGGACAGTTGGAAAAAATAAAATACTCCGATAACACCACTTTTGAGATTGAGTACGACGCGGCAGGAAGAATTTCAACAGTAAAAGACCAGAATGAGAAAGTTACAAAATATGATTATGATGCAGCAGGAAATCTTGAAAAGGTTACTTTGGCCTATGGCATAGAAGGTAAGGAAGAAGTTTGGAGTTATGATTACGATGAAGCTGGAAATTTAACAAGCATAACCGACCCTAGGGGCAAAGTGACAAAAATGGAGTATGACAACGTGGGAAGGCTGAAAAAACAGATCCTTCCTATGAAGATGAACTTAGAGGCTGATTACAATGACGACGAGAGGGAAGTAACCGTAACCGATTACAATAAAAATTCAATTGTATATAAATACGACGATAACTTAAGGCTTTGCATAAAAGAAACAGGGGACGGAAATACCGTTTACTTCGAATATACCAATGAGGGGTATGTAAAGAAAGTCATCGATAAAAACGGCACAACAAGTTATGAATATGATGACCTGCACCGACTGATAAAGAAAACAAACCCGGACAACAGTACCGTGGAGTATTTCTACGACTGGGCAGGCAATTGTACCGGAATAAAGACAAAAGGCGGAGCAACTAGCTATGTATACGATGTATACAACCGCCTGAGCAAAGTAATTTCAAGGGACAATAAAACAACCCGATACATGTATGATGCCGTTGGGAACCTTGAGTATGTATTGTATCCTGACGGGTATAAGATCCAATACGTTTATGACGATCAAAACAGGCTAACCGATATATATAGGATAAAACCGGATGGAGAAACGGTAGAATACTCATACCACTATGAATTAGGCTATGCCGGAGAACGGAAAAAGGTAACGGAAAGTAGCGGGCGTATAGTGGTATATACTTATGATGATTGCTACAGGCTAAAGGAAGAAAAAATAACCGATCCATTGCTTGGAAATAGAGTAATAAGCTATGAATATGACAAGGCGGGCAACAGGATTGAAAAGAACGACAATGGAATAATAACCGTTTATGAGCCTGATGACAATAACAGGATTAGAAGTGCGGGCAGCGTTAAATACGATTATGATGACAACGGAAACTTAAAATCCAAAGTAGACGGAAATATTGTAACCACTTACCAATATGATGCCGAGAACCGGTTGATATCGGTGACCGAAACCGAATCCGGGGTGTTAACAAATGTTGAAACCTATGAATATGACTGGGAAGGCAACCGGATAAGCAAAACTACCAACGGAGTGGTTACAAAATACCTGGTAGACAGCCTTGGTCTTTCCCGCGTGATTGAAGAGCGAGACGGAAATGGCAATCTGCTGGCATACTACACCTATGGAAATGAGCTGATAAGCCAGACAAGAAATGGTGTAACAAGCTACTTCCAGTACGACGGCCTTGGAAATGTAAGAAGACTCACCGATGAAGAGGGCAATGTAACCGATACATATGTATATGATGCCTTCGGTAATATACTTAACAGAACCGAAACGACAGTGAACAGCTACATGTTTGCGGGTGAGCAATACGACGCAAACACCGGATTCTACTACTTAAGGGCAAGGTACATGAACCCTGCATTGGGCAATTTCATAACCATGGACCCATACAGCGGAAGTATTTATGACCCGACAAG